>Ga0306924_10003429_pt1 | contig 15228 bp, 12 predicted proteins | sample sta12Can44000111_FD_203756 | JGI IMG/M metagenome (GOLD analysis project Ga0306924, IMG submission 203756) | Lab enrichment of tropical soil microbial communities from Luquillo Experimental Forest, Puerto Rico - statanox.12C.anox.44.000.111 (v2)... | ecosystem: Environmental > Terrestrial >... | reverse complement strand
CACACTGCCTATGTGGAAGTCACACCCCCAGCCCGGACATGGCATCCATGGACCATCTGGCTGCCGTGCGTGCTGGCGTTCCTCTGGTCCGGATTCCTGATGTTCGCCGACATCGTCGTCGCCCTGGCGAGCAACATGAGTGATACGGCCCCGCCTCGGGAGGGCTGGGTCTATCCCGCGGTAATCGGGCATTTCGTCCTGGCTGGGGCTAGCGTCCTCGCTCTTGTAACGGGCCTGAGGTTTCCCGCCTGGCGCCGGACGGCCGCCCTCACTGCATGGATGATCATCCCGGTTGGGCTCGGCTGGGCCGCGCTAATCCCACGGCTGCTCGGCGGATCCTAGGGAGGATTCCGCGCGGCCATCGACCACCACACAGCCCGATCAGCCCGCCGGGCGAAATCGTCCAGTGCGTGCCGACCAAAACTGGCAGGAACGGGAGTTGATGAGGCGGGAGTGCCCCCTGGGATTACGCCAGGCGGGTCAACGCCAGCGGCTTAAGCCTGAAGCCGGCGTAACGTCTGGCTGTGCTCGACTGGGATCACAACGCGTATTACCACCGGCTGTTGCTCCGCCAGTTGCCGCCGCGCTGCCGGCGGGTGCTGGATGTCGGCTGCGGTGCCGGAGCGTTCGCAGCTCAGCTTGCCCAGCGATGTGAGCAGGTCGACGCCCTCGATTGCTCCGCGGCGATGATCGAAGAGGCAAAGCGCCGCACGCCCAGCAACGTCACCTGTGTTCTCGTAGACGTCCTGGCCGGCCCACTGCCCGGCAAGGACTACGACGCGATCTTCTCGATCAGCGCACTGCACCACATGCCGTTGCAGGATTCACTTCCCGTGCTCGCGGCTGCTCTGCGGCCTGGAGGGGCCCTCGCCGCGATTGCCCTGCCCCGGCTGGATCTGCGCCATGAGCTGCCTGCCGAGATCGTCGCGGCGGCCGGACATCGCCTGCTTGGCGCGATGTTCCTGGCGAAAAGGCTGCTGGGAGGCAATGGCGGGTTCGCGAAGGACTCCACCCACCCGGCCATGCCCGTCGTCATGGATCCGCCGCTGACCACCCGGGAGGTCGCCAGCCAGGCCGCCACGGTGCTGCCCGGCGTGCAAGTGCGGCGGCTCCTTTTCTGGCGTTACCTGCTGATCTGGCAGAAGCCAGTCCACCCAGACAGCTGACAGCTCGACCTGAAATCGCACCGGCTCAGGTAAGGCGGGCAAACACCGGTTCGGGGGACGTGACACGATCGCTGTCGCCGAGCTGGCTCGTGAGGCGCGTAGCGCCACCCGGGCAGAAAGGTGTGATCTCGGTTGCGATCGTGCGGCAGGCCTGGACGACTCGGCTGAGGAGACGCTGGATAAGGCCCGGATCGCCGTCGGGGTTCCTGATCACCTTCCAGGGTTGTGCCGCGTTCAGCAACTGGTTGGCGAGGTCGACGGTGGCGACCAGCTGAGCGGTGGCGGACCGGAAGTCGGCGCTCTGCAGCGCGGCGTCGATTTTCGATGGCAGAGCGGCGCAGGCGATGTCCAGATCGATGCTGGCCCAGGCTGGCCCGATTACTGGCCCGTCGTCGAGATCCAGCCGCCCGTCGTAGTACTTGTGCAGCAAGGCCACAGTGCGGTTACCGAGGTTCCCGATCCCGTTGGCCAGGTCGGTGTTATACGCCTGAATCAGGCGGGCGGTTGTGAACTCGGTGTCGCCGAGGAGGGGAACCTCTCGGGTGATCCACCAGCGGAGGGCATCGGTGCCGTAGACGTTGACGAGATCGACGGGGTCGACGATGTTGCCGGTGCTCTTCGAGAGCTTCGCACCGGCCACGTTGACATAGTCGTGCACGTGGATTGTGGTTGGGAGCGGCTCGCCGGCAGACAGAAGCAGTCCGATCCAGTACACGGAGTGGAAGCGGGTGATGCCCTTGCCGATGACGTGCACGCGCTCGCCCCGGCCTGCCCACCAGAACTTGTAGTCCTCGCCGTGCTGGTGGACGCCGAGCGCGGTGATGTAGTTGGTGAGGGCATCCCACCAGACGTAGATCACCTGGCTCGGATCACCGGGGACCCGAATGCCCCAGCCGGCCGCGCGCGCGGCTGGGCGGGAGACACTGAAGTCCTTCAGGCCCGCGTCGAGGAGCGCGAGGATCTCGTTGCGCTTCTGGGAAGGGTTGATCGTGACGGCGCCGGAGGTGATGGCTTCCTTGATCTGATCGCGATAGCGAGACAGGCGGAAAAACCAGTTGGTCTCAGCTACCTGTTCCGGCTCTGTGCCGTGTTCTGGGCAGACGCCGTCAACCAGCGAGTCCGGCTCATAGAACTGCTCGCAGCCGACGCAATAGAGGCCGGTATAGGTGTGCTGGTAGAAATCGCCTGCGTCCGCACAGCGCTGCCACAGATAGTCGACGCCGGGACGATGCCGCGGGTCGGACGATGTCCGGATGTAGTCGTCGCAACTGAGATCGAGAAGTTCCTGGAGTGCTTGGAAGCGGTCGGCGGCACTGCTGACGTAGCTGGCGACCGGCACCCCGGCATTTCGGGCGGCGAGAACATTCTTCAGCGCATGGTCGTCGGTGCCAGACAAGAACCGGACGGGCTGGCCGCGGAGCCTGCGGTGCCGCGCGAGCACGTCTGCCTGCACGAACTCGAGCGCGTGGCCAAGATGCGGCGCGGCGTTCACGTACGGGATCGCGGTCGTGATGTAGTACGGCTTCACCGGTGGGACTTCCTCCCTGTCAGGCCGGCAGGGAGCCCACGCCGAGTCGAGCCCCACCGCCGTAGGGCTCGTATGGCTGAGAATCAGCGCGCGACGAAAAACCCTACCAAGGGGCTCATCATTCGCTGCGCAGTAATCATGAGTCAAAGGCTACCGTCACCTTCGGGGGCCCTCCAATCCGTTTATCAACTGCCAGCAAGTCGTAGCGGCCCTCAGCCGCCCCGGACGGCTGTGACATATCTGCTATATGCGGTCGTCGAGTCGACGGCATGGCGCTCGATCGTGGTGGGGTGGTAGCCCAGCGCCTCGGCCAGTCCCGTCGGTTAAGTGCCGATAATGTACATTATGTAAAGTTGAGTCGGCGGCCTTGCTGTCGTCATGTCCCCCGACACACACACTGTGTCTCAGGTGGGTGTTGTCCCCGTCTCGATGAATCTGGTCGATGCAGGTCAGCGGGTCGCCCTCGGACCAGATTGAATGCGACGGGACATCTCAGCTGCGTATGGCCCGACCCCGTTGCACCGCGCAAGGTCTGCTTCTAAGGAATCCTCGACGTGCCGGGCCAGTGGATGGTGCTGCCCGAGGGCGTTGGTGCGAGCAGGCCCATGCCCCTCCCCCGCGTCGGCCTGCCCGAAGACTTCGCAGCCAGCTACTATGCCCAGACGCCACGGCGCCTGCGCTCTCCGGCCACCGCCTGCATCGCGACCGCAAGACCGAGATCAGCCACCGTGCATCAAGAACTCGATATCACTCCGACGGTAACTATCCGTCACGGTTAGTGATCGGCATTGGACTAGGGGCCTTCGCGCATATCGCCACCGTTCCGCATCCGAGCGGAACCTGAAGTGTCGCCCGCTTCCGGCGCAGGTCTGGATGACTGGCGTGGCCGACGACGCTCGGTCATGCCGATGTGAGTATGCGTTAGCCAATGTGAAGTAAGCCCATTTGAGCCACTGCCAAGACGAAGCGCCAATGAACGCTGATCACTCGCCGTAGTATCTTTGCCGAACGTTGGATTGCCACTTCAGGAAGACTTCATTCAGCCCGACATTCCTTCCGGATGTTGGCATAGGATGGATGAAGACATCCGTGACTCCTGTATCGAAGATCCCTCCTGATACCCCAGAATCTCTGAAGATAAGAAGTGGTAGGCCAAGGCCAAACAGAATACCAGCCTCCAGATTATTCCAAGGAGTGGGAAACGGCGTAACGGATCTGTGTCGTTGCTCCTCGGCGGTACCTGGCTTGTTAACCCCATCCAGGCTCCGGAACTGCTCGAATCCGAGAATTATACCTCCAGCGCAGTGCCTTGCTATGACAAGAACCTCTCGCAAAGGTAGCTCGGTCGGATAATCTGAACGCCCCAGGGCGCGGGGGGTCAGCTTGTATTTTCCTAGTTGGCGGAGGACTATCGAGCGCGCGCTCTCTTGGTCGGGCCTCAAGCTCGTAGGACAGGACACGAAGACGGGTATCTCCACGAACATCCCTCCAAACGCCAGTCGGCCCGGCGCCTGGCCTCCTTAGCGCGGGATCTCGAGACCGCATGGGCGCGCTGTCAGACCATCGCATATTCAAGATAGCGGACTCGGCTCTCCGCGCTGGCTACAAGGGCCGACCGACCCCACGACACGTGATGATGCACGCTTCTGCCGCGACCGGTACGTTGTGCGTCTTTGCGGCTGGGTGGGTCAGCTGTCGGCGGGCAGCCCGAAAAGGGGCAGGCAGGGTGGCAGGCCATGGATTTGTACGGGGATCGTCCGGCTGGCCTGCCAGCCGGCGCGCTCTAGGCGGAGCCGGCGGGTCAGGGCTGGGCGGCCGCGGACGAGGTGCCACTCGATGCCGTCGTCGCGGTAGCCGAGTTTGCGGGAGACGCCCAATGATGCCGGGTTGTCTTCGAACGCCGCGGATACCGCACACTGGGCGCCCAGCCCCTCGAAGGCCAGATGCAGCACCGCCGCCCGCATCTGAGTGCCGATCCCTTGCCCCTGGTAGCTACGCCCCAGCCAGGAGCCGGTGTGCACCTCGCGCAGCACCGGGAAGTCGCGGCCGCCGACACCTTGGCTGCCAACCACAACGCCGTCACGGATCACGACCAGCTCCAGCATCCAGTCCGAGGGCTTCCAGGAGCCCCAGCTGGACCAGTGGTATTGCAGAGTGCCACGGGCGCGTTCCTCGGGGGACGCATCGGTCCAGGCGACCATGAACGGCTGCACCTCGGGGTCGTGCACCCCGGCGGCGGCAAGGTCAGCCAGGGCCTCAAGGTCGGCCAGGCTGGGCCAGCGCAGTTCCAGCTCCGGGGTCTGCAGCCACAGATCAGCCAGCGGCCAGCGTGACGACGCCATGACCGCGATTGTGCCGCGCCCGGCCCGGACTGGCATCCCGTTTATCCGGGGCATTTCATCATCGCCAGTGCCCCGCCGTCCGGCGTTTAACCCGCGAAATGGCGCCCAGGCAGGCCCAGGAACGGAATCCCTTCACTACCCGGATGCGCCTATCGCAGCCGCAGACACGTCCGGTCATGCCGCGCCTCGCGCGGTGCGTTCCTTTGCTTTCCCGCGCTCCGTCGGCTCAGGGGCTCTGGTTGAGAGCAACCGAATGAGTTGAGCGCGCAATCGGGGCCTGGCACGGCCTACGGTCGACTACAGTCAACTCATGAGCACCGGCAGACGAATACCCGCCGAGGTCATCCAGTACTGACCTCGGGGGTGTAGCTCAATGGTGAGAGCGGCTGCCTTATATGCAGCGGGCCGGGAGTTCGATTCTCCTCACCCCCACTTCGTTGCTCGACGCCCGAGATCCGCATCTGCCGCGCCTGGCACCTTGGCGGGCTTGGTGGTGGCCGGAGGCGGGCGCAGTGTCTGGGCATGATGAACTCTGCAGATTTGGCTTCCGTCCCGTCCGATCATCTAGCGCCGTTCACTGATCAGTTGCGGGTGGCAGTGGCCGCTTACCTGGCCCGGTTCAAGGGCTCTTCCCGTGAACACACTAAGTCTGACCTGCGCTGCTTCCTTGCCTGGTGCGCCGAGCGCGGCCTGGACCCGCTGGCCGCGCGGCGTCCGCACCTGGAGCTGTACATCCGGTGGATGCAGGAAATCCGCCACTTCAAGCCCTCGACGGTATCGCGGCGGTTCTCCGTAGCGGCGGGGCTTTACCGGACCTGCGTCATCGACGGCATCCTGGAGCACTCACCCGCCGAGCACGTGCGCCGCCCGGCAGTGCCTGCGGAGTCACCGACCTTGGGGTTTACTCATCTGCAGTTCGAAGCGCTTCTCACCGCGGCCAGAGAATCACCGGGCCGGTGCGACTTCGCGCTGGTGGCCATGCTGGGGCTGCTGGGCTTGCGGATATTTGAGGCTACTGGGGCGGACATTGCCGACCTGGGTGAGGAGCACGGTCACCGTGTGCTGCGTGTATGCGGCAAAGGCGGCAAGGTTGTCCTGGTGCCGCTGCCGCCAGCGGTGGGGCGGGCCATCGACCGGGCGATCGGCGACCGTGACAGTGGGCCGATTCTGCGCAACAGCCGCGGCGCCCGGATGGACCGCCATGCGGCGAACCGCCGCCTGCGGCGCCTGGCCGGCGCCGCCGGGATGCGCATGACCAGGCCACATCCGCATATGCTCCGCCACACGTTTGTCACGACCATGCTGGACGCTGGCGTGGACTTGCGGGACGTCCAGATCGCGGCCCGCCATGCCGATCCACGCACGACGATGCGTTATGACCGGGCCCGCAAGAATCTTGACCGCCACCCCAACTACATCCTGGCCGCCTACATGGCCTCGGGGACCTGAGCCGGGCTGCAACTCCTGCGGCCTGGGCCAAAAAACACATCCGGGACTTGGCGTTGGAAGGTGCCGAAAGCACGTCGGAAGAGTAGCCTCACGGCGTGGCTGACCTGGCTGATTACCTGGATCTGACGGCCAGCCAAGCAGGTGAGCAGCTCCGGGTGCTGCTGGCGCGCCGCCCGGTTCCAGGTGGCAAGCAGGTGACCTTCATGCCGGCCGAGACGTTGCTGTGCCTGGCCGCCTCGTTCGTGGTCAATCACCGGCATTACGGTGGTGGCACCGCGCACCAGGCGCCGGAGCCGGTGCCGTCCCTGGCCCGGTTGTTCTCCCGGCCACCGTCCAGCGTGCTGGCCAAAATGGCCAACCTGGACGGCTCCCGCTCCCATGGCGGCCGCTGGGATGTCCTGGCCGGTGCCATGCTCCGCGACGACCCCTCCCGGTTCAGCGCCATCTACCGGCTGCTGCTGCACGCCGCCCGCGCCGAAGGCATCGGCCCGGCCACGCTGCCCGACTTTCTCGGCCTGGAGCACGGCGGCGAGCTTGCCCTGCTCGGCCAGGAAGAACTCGACATCTCCGTACTCGAAGCCGACCTGCGCAACCAGATCGCCCGGCACCACGGCACCAGCGTGTGGTCGGACCTGGAGACCGAGCGGATCCTGCTTGCAGCGGCCCGAGTCGGGCAGCACGTATTCGCCCGCCAGGTGCTGGCCAACTGCGGCAGCCAGTGTGTCTTTTGCGGCCTGCGGCCCTCCTCGTTTGGCGCCACCCGGATGCTGCTGGCTGGCCACATCAAGCCGTGGAAGGACAACACCCCGGCCGAGCGACTCGACCCCCGCAACGGCCTGGCCGCCTGCCCCGCCCACGATGTCGCCTTCGATACCGGCATGCTCACCGTCAACGGCGGACTGCGGATCCACCTCGCAACACGGCTCGCCAACGCCATCCAAACCGACGCGCTGGCCAGGCAGTACTACGGGCGGCCACCGCTGCGTGAGGTGATACTCCTTCCCGACGGCGCCCAGTCCCCTGCCCTCAAGTACCTCGACTGGCACCGCGAGAAAGTCTTCATCACCTGAACTATCCCCCAGCCACGCGAACCCGCCAGCCGGCTCGGCTGTCACGCCGAAATGAGCGCGTTGCGCCAGCACATGCTTATGCGAGAGCCAGCATGATCATTCGCTGTCGGTAATTCCGCCGGGAGCATCGGGGCCGAGCGCTTTAGCCATTTGGAGAGCGGCCAGACCGCCGAATATTTGCACGGCCTGGATTATTTGAATGCGTGGCTCGTCGCGCGCATAGTATGCCGTTACAGCTCTCCTCTTATGGTGGCACAAGCTGGCGTCCGGACCGTGGGGCGGTAGGTTCTACGCCTCTGCGGGTGCGTTCCATAACAAGAGCGCGGGGCCGTGAGCCTGGCTACTGGGCTGGGCTGGCCTTGGCGGAGGGTCTTGGCGGCGGCCGCTACGGTGATGTGCTGTGTGCCTGGGGCGGCGGGACTGGGGGGCATCCGGCCGGGGAGCTGTGGACAACGGCCCGGCTGCCCTTGGATCCGGTCGCTGTCACGGTGACGCCCGTGCAGCGGTCCAGGCCGTATCCGCGTATGCGCACGGTGAACGTCCCGGCCGGTGGCACGTGCTCGCGGGCGTAGATGGGCTTGAGTCCGGCCTGCCGGGGCTGCACTCGCAGGGCCACGTTCTCCCCTGGCCGGAAGTGGTGGCCTTCGATGGTGAGCGGGAAGTATGAGGCGATGGCGAGGCTGGGGCGAAGCGCGATGCCGGCGACCCCGCCGCCCCGGGCGCAGCTGCCCAGGGCCAGCAGGAGGAGAAGGCCCGCCGCCGCGCGCAGCGGGCCTCCCTCCTTCATGTCACTTGATGACCAGGAACGCGTCCACGTCCACCCGCGGGTGGCCGGCCGTCCCGAGGACTTTGACCAGCAGCGTATGTGCGCCGGAGGTCATGGTCTTGATGTAGACGACCGTGCGCGGCTGGATCGTCGTCCCGTGGGTGCTCACGGTGGCCGCGGTGCCCCCGTCGAGGCTGACCGAGGCCGATCCGCGGTTGCTGGCGATCGTGGACACCCAGGCCACCTGGGACCCGGTGAACGAGAACGTCGCCGTCTTTGCGGCCTTGGTGGCGAATTTGACGAACCCGCCGTAGGCACCGCTCACCGCTTGCTTGGTCCAGCCGGTGGAGTACTTGATGGAGGTCGACGTTTCCTGGTAGGCGGTGAGGGTGAACGTCGCACCGGCGGTGTAGCCGCTCACGTTGCCCGCGTTGTCGGTGGCCCTGATCTCGAACTGGTAGGAGTGCCCGGGATTCAGGTTCGAGGTAATGCTGGTCCCGGGCTGGCTGGCGACCAGGCTGAAGGCCCCGCCGTCAACACTCTCCTGCAGGTCATAGTGGTTGATCCCGCTGGTGGGGTCGGTGCCCGCCCACGAGATGAGGATCGGGACCGCGGTCGTGCCGATCTGTCCCGACTCGAAGGACGGCGCCGGGGCCGAGGTGATGACCGGCGGCGTGGTGTCCAGGATGATGGAGTGGCTGGCCGCGGCCGAGATCGCGCCCGCGCCGTTGCGGAACTCAACGAACACGGTCTTCGAGCCGTCGCCGGACGGCAGGGTGTACCCCGCCGAGGTGTTGTAGGGCACCCAGGCGCCGTAATTGACCCCGTCATTGGAGAACCGCATGTCCGAGACCGGGTCGCCAGCGGTCGCGTTGGTCGCGGACAGGTTCAGCGTGACGTTGGGGTTGTTGGTGTAGGTGGCCCCGGAGTTGACGTTGATCGTCCCGGTGGGTGCGACGGTGTCCCGGTACAGGGTGTAGGTACCGGAACCGCCGTTGTTGTTCTGCACCACCACGGCGTCGAAGCCGCTCGGGCTGGCCCCGGTGTTCACGCTCAGGAACGCGTCCTGGCCCGGGGCGGTGTTGCCCGAGGTGGCCGACTCCTGGTTCGAGCCCTGGTAGGTGCCGTTGCCGTTCAGGTGCACCGACACGCGGTAGTTGGAGGTGTTGCCGGCGTCCGGGCGCAGACCGATGTAGTAGGTCGTGCCCGTGGCGTCGGACATGTCGTAGACCCGGATGACGTTGCTGGCACCCATGCCGGCGGCAAAAGCGCTGCCCAGCACGATGTGGCCGTGCGCCCATTCGATGCTGTACGGGCCGCCGAGGGAGGAGAAGTTGTGCACGTCGATGAAGTAGGGCTGGGTCGGCCCGAACCCGACGTTGTCGTTCTCCAGCACGTAGTCGCAGAGCGGCGGGCTGAAATCGCCGAGCGCGACCCGGTTGTTGAAGTACCGGCTGTTCCACAGGCCGATGTCGTCGTCAACGCTGGAGCAGTCGGCGCCTTCCCGGATCCCGACGGCGTTCCAGAAGTCGTTCCCGGTGCCGCCGAAGTTCGGGTCGGTGTTGAACTGGTACAGGTCGGTGAACGAGGACCCCGAGCCCTGGTTCACCGTCAGCGGCGTCTCGGGCTGCAGGAACGTCGGGCAGTCCGCGTAGCACAGGTCCATCGTGCGCACGTCGGCGGTGCCGTTGCGCACGTCGGTCCACACCGGGAACGTGTCGAAGTTGTTGTCCTGGCTCTCGGAGCCGGCGTAGTCCCCGATGAACGTCAGGGATCCCGGATTGCCGAGCGTGCCGTCGGCCGTATAGGCGATGAAGGAGTCGGAGCGAAGGGCGGTGAGGCTGCTCGCCTCCGTCTGCGACTCGCTGTAGCTCAGCCCGTTGGGGTTGCCGGACGAGGCGCTGCCCTCCCGGTCGCTGTAGCCGACGTTCAGCCGGCCATTGGGCGAGAACGACGCCCACGGGAAGAACTTGTCGCCGAAGTCGTCAAACGCCATGTAGTCGAAGGAGCAGCAGCTTCCGCCGTTCCAGGTGGCGCCGCCGTCGACTGTGGAGAAGCCGCGCAACTGAGAGATGTTGGCCGTCTGGGCATTTTCGGTGGTGGCTTCCCAGTTCGCGAACACCACGACGAACGCGGTGCCGCCGGCGTCGGCGGAGTTGGGGTCGCCGGCCAGGCTCGGGAAGCTGTTGCACCGGAACGCCGAGCCGCCGTTGTTCAGCTCACAGCCGGTGCTGCCCGGCCCGCCGCTCCCGATGTCGTTCACGCCGGAGATCACCGTGTCTGACGGCGCGGTCCAGCTCGCCCCGCCGGTGGTGGACAGCTGCTCGTCGATGTTGTTGCCGCTGGTACAGCTAAACCAGGCGACCATCGCGTCGCCGTTGGCGTCGAAAGCGGGCGAAACCCCGTTGCCGCATTCTCCGGTGAAGTTGATGGAGTCGCTGGCCCCGGTCCACGAGGCCCCCCCGTTGTCGCTGTATGCATTGACGAATATGTCGCCGACCCCGCCGGAGTCGTCGCGCCAAGCGACCAGCACACGGCCGTAGTTGGGGCTAGAGGGGTCCTGGTTGACCGTGATCATGTCCTTGTCCAGGGCCGGGTTGCCGTCCAGCGTAGTGAGGTCGAACCAGCTCGCCCCGTCGAACGAGCTCGCCACGTTGACGCTGTCCTGCGACGTGGTCCGGGAGAACTGCAGGAACGAGTAGACGAACACCCCGTCCTTGGGGTCGTACACGACGCCGACGTCGCCGCCCGCGAGGCCGGCGGTCAGGCCGGGCATGATCTCCTCCGCCCAGTGCTGGCCGCCGTCGTGGGAGTAGAACACCCACGGGTGCGAGTCGTCGCAGTTACCGTTGGCGTCCACGTACGCCTGGGCGGCCACCACCACGAGGTTCGGGTTGTTGGAGCTTTGCGCGACCGACGCTTCGTTCGGGAACGGGTTCGAGCAGCCCGACGTGGCCGAGTCCACCTGCGTGGAGCCGTAGAGCGTACTCGGGAACTGGCGCTGGCCGCGGACGCTCCCGGCCGACCCGGACAGCCGGGGGACCAGCAGGCGCGGGCTCCCCTTCACCCGCTTGGCGCCCGCCGGCGCCACCCAGCGGCTGCCATTCCAGTAGACGTGGCCATGAGCGGTTGATGCCGAGCCGACGAGTCTGGTGAACCTTCCGTGGGCCGGACCACGCGCATGCGGGGCGGGCCGGAAGCCCTCGCGCTTGCGCAGAGCGGCGCGGAACGCCTTGAACGCGGCCGCCTTCAGCACGACCGCCGCCCGGCCGTGGGCAGGAACCCCTGCCCGTGCTCCCCCGGCACGCACCGTGCCACCGGAAGTGATGCCGCGTGGCGCGATCTTCACGATGGAACTAGGACCTGGAGGCTTGGCACGGAGCGTAGCCGCTTGGGCCACATTTGCACCCGCCAGCCCGAACGCGAACAGCAGAACGATGGACAGAGTTGTAAGACGACGCATTCCCATCACCCCAAGAGATGTCCCACTACGATGCGTCACTGAGGCTTGACCCTCCGGATCAAGCGGCGAGAGCATACGCCAACGCGGTCATAAAATCCGGCGAATCACCGAATCGCAGCGCCCCCGCGCCCATACTCTGCCGAGTCGTCTCAATCCATCACGCACCCGGGTACCCGGGCGGATTCCACAACGTGAGTATGTCGTAGCTGGCTGCGTCTGCCTGGCTTGCGATTGCAGGGCCGGCGCCGCAGTGTGCTGACCGGCGCTATGGCGCGGCCTGGCGATGGTCACGCGGATGGTGCCAGGTCAAGGTTGTCGAGCTGCTCGATCCAGGCATTTGGGCCCGCGTCGTGGATCCGCGCGGGCCGGTCTGCCGTCGGCGCGCCGTCGCCGGTCACGTAGAAGCGGATCTCGTGACCGTCGGGGTCGTACAGGTCTGGCAGCAGCCACCCGACCGGGGTGCGCAGGACCGCTCCGTGCGGTTCGCCGAGGTCGCCGAGGTGGCGGGCGAGCTCATCGAGGGAAGCCTTGTCGGGCGCGCCCATTTCGAAGTAGACCCGGCCTGCGGTGTCCGCCGCGTGGTCAGGGTCAAGTCTGAGGGTTAGGAACGTGCCCCCGTTGGGGTGGTCGAGCCCGTAGCCGACAAGGCGGTCAGCTTCGGTGAACTCCACCACCGGCCGGTAGCCGAGCACCCGCTGGTACCACAGCGCGGATCGCCGTACGTCGGTCACGTGCACCTTCAGGTGATGGATGCCCTCCAGCCGGGGTGCCGAGCCTGCTCCCGGGACATCACGGCCGGGTTCCCGAGGTGCGCCGGCCGCTACCCACACGTCAATCACTTCCATCGGCGCGTATGGCGCAGAGGTGGCCGGGCGGGTCATCCCGTGGGCGGCCATGATCTTCTGGACTGCGGGACCGATCCGCTGGTCGTGAAAGCGCCGCCAGTGGGCTTCGCTGTCCCAGACGTCGATGTAGCGCAGCCCGCCATCGCGCCGGACGACAAGGTGAACGATCAGCCCTTCCGGCGTGACGGCGCCGATGGCGGCGCGGACCTCGCCATAGTGACTCTCGTCGATGGACACGTCCCGGGTGAACGCGTAGCTCATGCCGCCCTCTCTTTCTTCAGATATAATTGCCACTATTCGATATAGTATCCTCTACTCAATGGGTGAGACTGTCAAGATGGCCCGCACCTATGACGCGACGAGGCGCCAGGAACAAGCGCAGGAGAACCGCGCCCGGGTGCTCGATGCCGCCCGTGGGCGGTTCCTCGCCGACGGCTACACCGCGACAACGATCCCGGGTGTGGCCCGTGACGCCGGCGTATCCATCCAGACGGTCTACAAGGTGTTCGGGAACAAGGCCGGCCTTCTCAAAGCGGTGTTTGACGTGGCCGTCACCGGCGACGATCAGCCCATTCCGGTGGCCGAACGAGACCCGATCAAGCGCATCCAGGCCGAGCCCGACCCCCGCAGTAAGCTGCGGATGTACAGCCAATACTTCGTCCAGGGTGCCCAGCGTGCCGTCGCGGTGGGACTCCTCGCCCGGGACGCCGCCAGCGCGGACCCCGCGGCCGCCGCCGTGTGGCAACAGATCCAGCAGCAACGGCTCACCGGGATGGGCCAGTTCGCCCGCCATCTCCACGCCGGCGGTTACGTGCCCGTCGGCATCACGGCCGAGGAAGCGCGCGACGTCTTGTGGACCTTCACCTCCCCCGAGCTATGGGAGCTTCTCGTCATCCAGCGAGGATGGACGCCCGCACGCTACGGAGACTGGCTTGCCAGCATGCTCGCCGCCGCCCTCCTCACCCCACAGCCGCCTCGAGATGACACCCCGCGCCACCCGATCTTGCACACCTAACGGCGGGTCGGCGCGCGCTTATTTGGCCCGGCCTATCACGTCGTCAGCGTTCCTGCCCTGCCGTGGACTCCGTGAGGGCATGACCTGGGTTGCGCGCATACCTATACAGCCCCACGCTGTGCCAAGAACGCTCGCACATGCCGCGACTGGGGTATTAGGTGTCCACACGTTTGCGGAAGAAAACCCGGTGGAAACCGTCCTGCTGCGCCCGGTGGGTCTCGGTGTACCCGTGCCGGGGGTAGTAGGCCAGGTTCTCGCTCATCGCTTGGTTGGTGTAGAGCTGTATCTCGGACAGGTGAAGCCTGCGAGCGTGTTCTTCGGCCAGGGCCATCAGCCGGGCACCGACGCCGCGGCCCTGGGCGGCGGGCAGCACGGCCACGTTCTCGAGCAGCAGGTAGCCGGGCTGGGGGATGAGGATGATGAAGCCAACGGCCTGGCCCTCCTCGGCTGCCACCCATGCCTGGCCGCCGCGTGCCGCTGGAGCGTAGTCCGCGGTCATCGGAGCGGGCCGACGGCCGATCCTGGGCACGTAGTGCTGGTAAGCCGCCACCGCGATCCGGCGCAGGGCCGGTGCGTCGGCCTCGACCGCGATACGGATGGTGATCACTGAGGAAAGAGTACGCGGCCACGCGTATCCTTTACTGCCGCGACGAGCGCGGACCTTCCGGACGGTGACGCTGGCTCACAAGCAGAACCGAGGTGCTTGACTCGGGCGCCGACGCGCGTCATCCGCCTGGCGGGGCGGCCAGTTACTCCGCGGCGAACTCCATTCCCCAACTGATTACTTCGGAGGGATGCAGCCGGATTATAGGCCCAGTTGGCTGGCCATCTGCCCCGATGGCCTCCGTGAGAGCCTCAGCGGTGCCGCGGACCATGACGCACCGGGGCCGCCACGGTGGCAGCACGTCATCGATTACTAGGGCGACGTTTGGGTTGCGCTGGGCGTTGTGAAACTTCCGGCTCCGGGCGAAGTCGCTGCCGCCGATGTCGATCACGTCCAGCGCGGGGTTGTACTGCCAGCCGAGGGGAACGACGTGCGGCATTCCGGTGGCGTCGATGGTTGCGAGCCGGCCGAGCTTGCCTTTGGCCAGGTAGGCCAGTTCGGCGTCAGAAAACACGCTCATCCTGCAACTCACCTGCCTGTCGCGAGCGTGAAAGATCAACGGTGCAGACGTTACACGCGTCGATGCGCGACAGCGGTGCCCTGCGACTGGACGTCCGGTCGTGCCGCATGGGGGGCGTCGGGCAGGCGTGATCTAGCCAGTGCCGGCCGTCCCGTTACTCACTGATAGCGCAGCCTGCAGGGGCGGCCAGTGGGATCCTTGGCGCTCGTCGGCACAGGCCGCGGACAGGCGGATCTGGCGCGCAAAGATCCTCCGCAGGAGGCCTCAACGTCTACCGCACTAAGCCGAAATGAGGACGTTGCCCCAGTACATGCTTATACGCAGGTCGTAATGATCATTCGCGGGCAGCGACCCCGCCAGAGGTATCTGGCCATGCGCTTGGCCCGATCCCGAGACGGCCAGTTGCTGATCCGCTTAGAAGGTCCTTTTCGAGGGCCAGGTCCAAGGCCGCGTCGGAGCT
>Ga0306924_10003427_pt1 | contig 15232 bp, 14 predicted proteins | sample sta12Can44000111_FD_203756 | JGI IMG/M metagenome (GOLD analysis project Ga0306924, IMG submission 203756) | Lab enrichment of tropical soil microbial communities from Luquillo Experimental Forest, Puerto Rico - statanox.12C.anox.44.000.111 (v2)... | ecosystem: Environmental > Terrestrial >... | reverse complement strand
GCGCGTTCCTAAAAGCGAGCCGAGGGGAAGATGCACCCTCCGCCTCGGCTCTAACCCCAACCATGAGGTGACACCGTGCATGGCTAGAGCTGATTCAAGCAGTACCATACCACACAAATTCTATCTGGGTTCGCTGATCGGGTCCGGTCCTCCGCGGCTGTGAGCTTCCTGCACCCGAGTCCCGAGCGAAAGCTTGATGTTCTGCACCTTGATCCAATGCTTTCATCTGCCGCCCTAATGGGAGCCGTCGCGCGGCACAATTGCCTTGAGCGTTGCGGAAAAGTCACGGCTTAATGGGAACCCGCATGGTACCATTTGATTCTAAGGTCGTCAGCGCGGCGCTCTGCACTCATGCGCGGGTGGCGTTTTCAAAGAGGGGCACCATGAAATTTAAGACATTAGTCGCGAGCGTAGCGTTTTCTGTGCTTGGTACAGCGGTCGCCGGAGCCGCAGATCTGTCGGTCAAGGCCCCGCCGCCACCGCCGCTGCCTGTGTTCAGTTGGACCGGATTCTACGTTGGCGGCAACATTGGCGGTGCCTGGTCCCGCAACACCTGGACGGACACGATCTTCCTGACGAACTTCAACAACGGCGGCAATAACGGCGCATTCATCGGTGGCGGGCAGGTCGGCGCGAATTACCAGGTCGGGCAGTTCGTCATCGGCGGCGAGTGGGACTTCGACTGGGCCGGCAACCACAACAACGGCAACGGGGTCGTCATTCCGGGCGTTGGAACCATTGTGGTCACCAACAACAATCGCTGGATCACGACACTGGCTGCCCGCTTCGGCTGGGCCGTCGATCACTGGCTGTTCTACGGCAAGGCTGGCGGCGGCTGGGTCGGCAACAGCGACCTGACCGTCACCAACATCACGACGGGCGTGTCGCTCACCTGCGATACCTTCGGTGCCGTCAACCTCAACACCTTCAACAATCCCAGCGGCAGCTGCGGCAACCACAACGCGGGCGGCTGGGTGGTCGGCGCTGGCTTCGAATATGCCTTTACGAACAATTGGACGGTGAAGTTGGAATACGACTATCTCGGGTTGGGAAACCGGACCTTCTTGATACCGGCCACGGCCCCGTTCCTTCCCGGCGATACGTTCACTTCCGGCAACCGCAATGTCCAGATGGTGAAAGTTGGGTTCAACTACCTCTTCAACTGGGGCGCACCCGGCAGATACTGATCGCCGAATCCATTTCTGACTTCCACGGATGGCCAAGGGCTCCGGTTCTAGAACCGGAGCCCTTTCTATTTCTTTACCGGCCAACGTAACACCAATTGGCGGTGCCGGTAGAGGAAGGACCGAGCATGACGAAGCCAGAAGCCAGTGATACCTCTCTTCTTGTTTACTCGTCGCCTCGATATAGGCCGCCAATCATATCCACCACGGGTGATCAGCCGCGCCCAATCGCCGGCACGCTCGACGCGGACTGACAGCGACGCGCAAGCCGCATACGACCAACTAATGGCATGGCCGAAGAACTAGCGGCATCGGGCGACTATCGCTCTGTGGCCGCGGCCTTCGCAGCGCTCTTTTCAGATCAGAAGAATGCGGAGTTAGCAGCGCGGGGCACATAGGCGACCTAACGCTGCGCACCCCTAACCAATTTGCGACGCTCACGCTCATGCGACATTCGGTCACGTTAGTCCATTGGCGTAGCTCTCCAAGCCGGTGTCTCTTGAGAGATACGCACGAGCGGGCGCGGATCATCTAAAAATGTATCGCATTGATCGCATCACGAGACATTGACCGAACCGACGGGGCGGGACACCCCACATAGCAAGCATTGAGATTAAGAACACCATCACGAACAGGAGATTACGATGATTAAGAGTTCTCTTCCGGCTGCGCTCCTCGTGGCACTAACGATGACCATGCCTTTCACTTCTCAGGCTCTTGCGAACGAGTGCATAAAGTCGCAATCTGTTGGCTTGTTTTCCGTATAAACTTCGCGGGGACTGACTTGGTAGTGGACGGCGGCGTGTTAGTGGCGGGCGAAGACGCCCCTAAGTATACGCACGAGACAAGAAGGGGAACGCCGTCGTCTCCTACGACGGCGTTCCTTGCCTCGTTGCGGATCTAGAACGTCATGAAGCCCTCGCACGGTTTCCTGGCAGCTGGTCGAAGACGATATCGAGCCAGCCCACCCAAGTGCGATCGCTTTCCTGGCGAGCTTTGAAGCGATCGACGCACTTCTTGGAACAAAGCGGGGTTCGCCACGAGTAGTACCGGACAAGACCGAACTTGCCATCACAAAGTGCGCATCGCGTGCCCCTGCCAGATCTAAGACTTTGGGAGCAGTTGGGCATTGTTGTCTCCTCTTTGTTTTATCGTACCTGTTCGTTGACAATCCTTTTTTTAACCGTCTCGCTTCACGAGCCTGGCCGCTTTCTCCTCCACAAGATCCATGTTTTCAATTAATGGCTCTGGTCGTCGGACCGTCTTGGGGCGAGAGGCTGCCGTCTCGGCCGCGATCTCATTGCCGAGAATGAAGGCACGCCGCAGCGGCTTTATGACGAACAAAGCCATCAGCGCAGCGGTGGCATTGAGCGCAACCGCAGCGATGAATACTGCCTGCCAACCAAAATGGGAGGAGATGACGCTTGCTAGTGGCACGAGCAGCGAAGCCGTGCCTTTCGCAGTGTACAGCATGCCGTTATTGGTTGTGGCGAACTTCGCACCGAATGTGTCGCACGAGGTGGCAGGAAACAAGCTGTAGATCTCACCGAACACGCCGAAATAGATTGCTGTCGACAGAACGAAAATGATCGGAATGTGGCCGTAGGCCGACAGCGTCAGCAGCATCAGCGCCGCGACGCCGAACGCGATGCACATCGTGTACTCGCGGCCGATATTGTCGGAGATCCAGCCGAAGAAAGGACGCCCGAATCCATCGAAGATGCGGTCCAGCGAAATCGCAAACGTCAGCGCGGCCATCTGGAAGCCAGCCAGGGTGACAGGAGAATTGGCGATCCCGAAATCGCGTGCCATCGGTGCGATCTGAGCGGCGGTCATCAGTCCACCGGAAGCAACCGTAACGAATGCCAGGTACATCACCCAGAAAATCCGGGTGCGCAGCACTTGCGGCGGAGTGAAGTCGATTGCAGTCTGCGGCAGGCTGAGCTGCTTCTTCTTGGCGGGCACAATCACTTCGGGCGCGCGAATGAAAAAGGCAAGCACAAGGACGACGAGGCCTTGCCCGATTCCGAAGGTAAAGAAGGCGTTCTGGTAGCCACCCGAGGCGATCATGCTTGCAATCGGCGCAACGGTGAGGGCAGCGCCCGCACCAAAGCCCGCAGCGGTTGCGCCTGCGGCAAGGCCGCGCCGGTCCGGAAACCATTTCAACGCATTACCGACGCAGGAACCGTAAACGGCGCCGGCGCCGACGCCGGCGATGACCGCCGCAGCATATAGCGTCATGAGGGAAGAGGCGTAGGCGTTCAAGACCCAGGCAATGCCGATCATCACGCCTCCGAACATGACCACGATCCGAGGCCCATACTTGTCCACGAACCAGGCTTCCACGGGCACGAGCCACGTTTCCGTCATCACGAAGATGGTGAAGGCCAGTTGGATGGCTGCGCGGCCCCAATTGTACTTCGCATCGATGGGATCGACGAACAGCGTCCAGCCGTATTGCAGGTTGGCAATCATCGCCATGCAAACAATGCCCATTGCGAGTTGAAGCCACCGGAAACCACCAGATGGTGATATTGCATTCGAGCTAGCAATCATGATTCCTCCCAGAGCAGGTGCTTGTTGCGATCCGTTTGGTGTCTGGTGACTATCCGTTCACGGCTCATTTTCCTTGTTGTGTTGCCGTTTACTGATGAAATTCGTTGGTCATGTCATGTCGTTCGAAATCCTGCTGATGAGTTGCTGCCTGCTAATGATCATGTCGGCGATTGGATAGCTCCGACGCTCCACGCCGTTGAACATGACACGCATGAGGAATCGAGTCCTGATGCGATGGCAGGATCATAGGTCCATATCCATCGCAAGCTTTTGGAGCCCGTTCCCTTAAGCGCGAAGGTCACGTCGCGATTGAGTGCCTGGTGGCAAAAGTGGTCCCACTGGGTTATTCGGCTCATCGTATTCACGCGACCGCCAGGGATTTTGGTGCCGCAAGGCCGGAAATTCCATTGTAAAGACCCGCAACTGTGGCGCGTTGGGAAACCAGCGCGAGAACCGCATCGAGCGCCGGCGTCGGAATGCCTGTCATCCGTCCCATCTCCTGGACGACTGTCACCAGCGGATCGATCTCCATGGGACGTCCACGCTCGAGGTCTTGCAACATCGACGTCTTGTGCGCGCCGACCTTCCGCGCGCCTTCGATCCGACGTTCGACATCGACGCGGAATTTGATGCCAAAGCTTTCCGCGATCGCCTGAGCCTCTAGCATGATGTTTTTTGAGAGCGCTCGCGTCTGTGAATCGCTGCAGATGACGTCAAGCGTCGCATGTGTCAGTGCGCTGATTGGGTTGAAACACACGTTGCCCCACAGCTTGAGCCAGATCTCGTCGCGGATCCGATCGAGAACCGGCGCTTTCATCCCCGAGGCCGCGAACAGATCGGAGAGACTCTTGACATCCGGCGTGATTTCGCCGGATGGTTCGCCGAGAGGAAAATTGTTGCCATAGGCGTGACGGATCACGCCCGGAGCTTCGATTTCGGTTGCGGGATAGACGATGCAGCCGATAGCACGCTCTGGGCCGAGCTCGCGCCACTGCCGGCCGCCGGGATCGATGCTCTCAAGCGTGGAGCCTTCATAACGACCGCCGTGCTTGTAGAAGTACCAATAGGGAATGCCGTTTACGGCGGTAACGATGCGCGTGCGCGGACCCAGCAGGGGCTGCATCCGATCGATCACGCCGGTGATGGAATGGGCCTTAAGGCAGACGATCAGGTAGTCCTGCTGGCCCAGTTCTGCCGGATCGTCCGTGCAGCGCGGGTGCACCACGCGTTCCTCGCCGCCCATCAGCAGCTTCAATCCGTTTTGCCGCATGGCGGCGAGATGCACACCGCGCGCGACCAAGCTGACGTCGGCGCCTGCGCGCATGAATTCAACACCGAGATAGCCACCGATGGCACCAGCGCCGTAAATGCAGATCTTCATGAGCCCTCGCAACTGACGTCAAGAAACGAACGATTGCTGGTTTGAGCTACCCTGAGCGGTCGGGATCGCAGACGAAAAATTAAGCGGCTTGGGCCTCGCTCAGGGCAGTCCCATTGAGCGCGGAGGCGATCTCCTGCATGCTGATGACCCCGATGAGACTGTAATCGTCTACGACAGGCAAATGCCGGACGTAGTGGTGGTCCATAACGTCGTGGACGCTCTCGAGCGTGTCTTCCGAGCTGCAGGACACGAACTGCGGCACCGAGATGAACTGCGAGACCTTCATATTGAGGCCTGCTGCGCCGCGATCGGCCATCGCACGTAGGACGTCCCGGTCAGTGACAATGCCGACCGCGGTGTTGCCTTCGGTGTACACGACGTCCTGGACGACAACTGCGCCGACGTTGTTGGCGCGCATCAACTTGGCGGCAATGCCGACGGTCTCGTCCATCCGAACCGTAACCACGCGCGGGCTTTTTCTGCGCAGGATGTCTCCAACGTACATCGCAACCTCCGCTCATCTTCAGGTGAAGTATTCCAGACAGTGTGGTATACATTATCCCAGCTTGTCAATTCTATTTTACTCAAAATTTTCGATTCAAATGGCAAAGACACTGACCATTCTCGCTCATACTAGGCAACCAGTCGTTTGGCCAATGGTATACCACATGCCACTTTTGGCTATCAAATACGCGGAGATCTGACGCACTGCCAAGAGGCTGACGCACCGCCAAGAAGACGGAATGCGAACACAGCGAGTGGATCTAAAGACTCGTCACGATGACAGGCCCAAAGCTTTTCGAGGACGTCGCGCAGCCAAAATCACCGCGCGAGAGACGGCCGCCTACACTTTCGACACTCGAAAATCATCAACGCACGATGAAGGCGATGAGGGCATCGGCTGACCAATCTCGCGGTCCGCGCGAGGTTGTCGGCTTCAACTGTTCGCCTTTTCGCAGCGGCTAGCGCGGCGATACGCACGCGGAAGCTTGATACCTCCTTGAAGATTTTCCGGCGCTCCAGTCTATGAGAAAGCCGGCGCGCAGACCGTAGCAGCTCAGCGGCGATCCCTTCTAAGTCCTCGCACTTCCGGTTTCACCTGTTCTATATCGAAGCGTGTCAAATTCATTTCCCCTTCACCTATCGGAGCCTACAAGACGGCCCGTATCAAGTTTCGGAAGCTTCGCAACACGCAACAAGTTGGTGGTCCCCGATGCGCCGAACGGGATGCCAGCAACAATCACTATGTTATCGCCGGATTTCCCGAAACCTCCCGCGAGTGCAGCATCGCAGGCGAGCTCCGTCATCGAAGCCTCATCGGTGATTTCGTGCTCGAGCACGACAGAATGAACTCCCCACACGGGCGTCAATTGCCGTGCGGTCGCTATCATCGGCGTTAGACTGAGGATCGGCGCAACCGGTCGCTCACGAGCCGCCCGCATGCTGGTGAACCCTGACCGCGTGTAAGCGATCGTCGCTGTCGCCGACACTAATTGCGCAACTAGCCCCAAGGCGGAGCAAATCGCATCGGCATGACAAGCACCGGACTCTCCAAGTCTCTCATTGCCAGTTCTTTGAAAGTCGACGTCGCCCTCAACGCCATGAATGATCGCATCCATCATAGCGACTGCTTCGCGCGGATAGTGTCCGCTGGCGGTTTCGGCTGACAGCATCACCGCATCGCTGCCTTCATAGACAGCCGTCGCAACATCGGAGGCTTCGGCCCGGGTCGCTACTGGAGATGTCGTCATCGACTCGAGCATTTGCGTTGCCACTACGACGGGCTTGCCCTCGCGACGGCATGCCCGCACTATCCGACGTTGGATAATAGGGATCTGTGCCGGCGGCAGTTCAACACCCAGGTCGCCGCGAGCAACCATGATGCCATCCGCATGTGCGACGATCGCGTCGAGATTGTCGATTGCCGCGGGCTTCTCGAGCTTGGCCATGATCATCGCGCGCGAACCGATCAAGGCCCGGGCCTCGGCGATATCTTCCGGACGTTGCACAAACGAAAGCGCGACCCAGTCGACCCCTAGTTCGAGCCCGAAGTTGAGATCACGAAGATCCTTTTCGGTCAATGGTGACAGCGGCAGAATGACACCGGAGACATTGACACCCTTACGCTCTGACAACTTGCCGCCGATCTTCACGCGTGTCTCGGCAAAGTGAGGGCCACATTCGAGCACTTCGAGCCGCAGTTTTCCGTCGTCCAGCAACAGGTCGGTGCCGCGGGTCAAGGCCGCGAAGACCTCCGGATGCGGCAATGGCGCACGCTTCCGGTCCCCAGGCATGGTGTCGAGATCAAATCTGAATCGTTCTCCCGAGCGCAATTCAATAGGGCCGTCAGAGAACGTTCCGACACGTAACTTGGGACCTTGCAGGTCCATCATAATCCCGATAGGGCGATCGACGTCGCGTTCAATAGCCCTGATCGCGTCAAAGCGCGTCCGATGATCTTCGTGACTTCCATGGCTGAAGTTCAGCCGAAAGATATCGACGCCAGCATCGAACAAAGATCTGATCATCGCCGGAGACGAGCTGGAAGGTCCAAGCGTCGCGATGATTTTCGCGTTCCGTGAGCGGCACAAAATCAACTCCTTCTTGTAACCAGTACGGCTCTGAAATCGTTAACGTTGGTGAGCGTGGGGCCAGTCATGACCAGGTCGTCCAGCGCAGCAAATACGCTGTAGGCATCGTTGTCTCCGAGTCGTGCCTTGACGTCGATTCCGGCACACTTCGCTTTGTACAGCGTGTCCGGGGTAAGGATCGCTCCGGCGTTGTTTTCGCTGCCATCGATGCCATCTGTATCTGCGGCGAGCGCCCAGACGCCGTTCCGGCCATCCGTAGCGATCCCAAGACTTAGGAGAAACTCCGCATTGCGCCCTCCCCGCCCGTTTCCACGTGCGGTTACGGTGGTCTCACCACCAGAGAGGAGTACGCAGGGGATTTCGAGCGGCTGCCCCCAATCTCCGCATTGCCGCGCAATCCCGGCATGGACAATCCCGACGTCGCGTGCCTCACCTTCGATCGCATTGCCAAGGATCATGGAAGGTAATCCGGCGTCTCGCGCGACTCTTTTGCCGCGGCCTCCAGGGATCTCTGTGGCGTCGCCACGAGACGATGAGTGACAGTTGCAAAGCACGGGTTGCCGGGCTTCGGTGTCTCCGAGATTTCGTGATTCAGGAGCTTTGCGACGGTGGCTGGAATCTCGATGCCATATTTTGCCAAAACGGCTACCGCGTCGTCCCGCGTCGACGGGTCCGGCGCAGTGGGACCGGACGCAATGATAGAGAGATTGTCGCCCGGCACATCGGAAATCGCGAGTGTGACGACTCGCGCTGGCGCGGCCGCGACCGCGAGACGACCGCCTTTGATCGCCGACAAATGTTTTCGCACTTCGTTGATTTCGGCGATATTTGCGCCGCATCTTAGCATCGCGCGGTTGATGGATTGCTTTTCGGCCAGAGTGAGGCCCTGCGCTGGTAATGCGAGCAGCGCGGAACCGCCACCCGAGATGAGAACCAGAACGAGATCATCCGCCGTTAACGCGGAGACCTTGTCGAGAATTCTGCGGGCTGCCTTTGATCCCGCCTCGTCGGGAACAGGATGCGATGCCTCTATCACCTCGACGTACTTGCAGGGTCTGCTGTGACCGTAACGCGTCACCACAAGCCCTTCGAGCGGTCGATCCCAATGAGCCTCCACGGCGGCAGCCATTGATGCGGCGGCCTTACCGGCACCGACTACGACGGTACGACCCACCGGCCGCGGCGGCAGATGCGGCGGCACGCACAGAGCGGGGTCCGCCGCGTTCACCGCCGCCTGAAACATGGCAAGCAACAGACGTCGATGGTCGATGCTCATGGTCTGCTTCCGGTCAGCCTAAGGTCCCTCTGATTTCGTGGCTTGCCATCATTTCTAACGCCCTGACCATCGCCGAGTGATCCCAAGCCTTGCCGCCGCGTGCCGCGCAGCTATTGAAGAGTTGCTGCGCCGCTGCGGTATTCGGTAAAGACAACCCCAGGGCCCGTGCGCCTTCCAGAGCGAGATTGAGATCCTTCTGATGGAGTTCGATACGAAAGCCCGGTTCGAAATTCCGCATCACCATACGCTCACCGTGCACTTCCAGAATTCTCGAAGAAGCGAAGCCGCCCATGAGTGCTCGTCGTACGATGGCCGGATCCGCCCCTGCCTTTGACGCAAACAGCAGGGCCTCTCCCACGGCCTCGATGGTTAACGCGACGATGATCTGGTTTGCGACCTTGGTGGTCTGACCGTCGCCGTTCCCACCGACGAGAGTGACGTTCTTGCCCATCTTCTCGAACAACGGCTTTAGCGTGTTGAATGCCTTCTCCGGCCCACCCACCATGATGGTCAATGATGCCGCCTTCGCGCCCACCTCGCCGCCCGAAACTGGAGCATCGAGATAGTGGGCGCCGCGTTCGTTGATCTGCTTTGCAAACTTCTTTGTGGCGATCGGCGATATCGAGCTCATGTCGACGACGATCTTGCCTTTTGAAATGCCTTCCGCAACGCCTGCTGGGCCAAACAGGACGGCCTCAACATTCGGCGTGTCCGGCACCATGACAATGACGACATCAGATTCTTGCGCAACCTCTTTGCCAGATTTGCAGACCACTCCCCCTGCGGCAACGAGTTCTTCCGGTATCGACACAACATCATAAAGAAACATGCGATGCCCGGCAGCCTGCAGATGCCCTGCCATCGGACGACCCATGATACCGAGCCCAATGAAGCCGACGTCGATCATCTTGGATTTCCTTCTTGGTTAATCAGTTGGGTTTCGTACCATCCGAGGCCCGCGATGGTAGTCGTCTTCGGCGTGTATTCGCAGCCGATCCAGCCGCGATATCCGATCTCGTCAAGATGTCGGAACAGAAACGGATAGTTGATCTCGCCGGTGCCGGGCTCGTTGCGACCGGGATTGTCGGCGAGCTGAATATGAGAAATGCGTCTAAGGTACTTGCGCAAAGTCGGGGCAAGATCACCTTCCATCACCTGCATGTGGTAGACGTCATATTGAACAAAGAGATTGTCGGATCCGACATCGGCGATCACCTGAACGGCTTGCCCTGTCCTGTTCAGGAAGAAGCCCGGAAGGTCGCGCGTGTTGATAGGCTCAATGAGCAGTCTGATGCCCTCACGCGCCAGAACCTTCGCAGCGAATCGCAGGTTGTTCACCAGGGTTTTGTTGAGCTCGAGCGGATCAGCGTCACGGGGTGCTAGCCCCGCGAGACAATTGAGCTGCCTGCAATCGAGCGCTTTCGCATAATCGACGGCGCGCCGGACGCCGTCCCGGAATTCATCGACCCGATCCGGGAAAATAGCTATTCCCCGATCCCCCGCAGCCCAGTCTCCGGCAGGCAGATTGTGCAGGACTTGGATCAGTCCATGCTGCTGCAATTGTTCGCGTAGCACAACCTTTTCGAAATCGTAGGGGAACAGATACTCCACGCCGCCGAACCCGGCAGCTTTGGCGGCTGAGAACCGATCTAGGAACGACAGTTCGTTGAAAAGCATGGTCAAATTGGCAGCAAATCTCGGCACCGGCACACTCCCTCATGTTGCTCGGCTGACGGTCGGCATGGATCCAGCGCTTAAGCCGGGACAAGATCGTCGCGTGAGACCACCTCCAAGTTCGTTTCATCGAGCGGCAGATCCAGGATCTCCTCAAATTCGACGATGTTATCGATTTCGGTCCCCATGGCGATGTTGGTGACTCGTTCCAGAATGAACTCGACCACCACCGGCACGCTGTGTTGGATGGTCAACTCGCGCGCCCTCGCAAAAGCCGCTTGCGCGTCCTTTGGATCGGTGACACGGATCGCCTTGCAGCCAAGTCCTTCGGCAACAGCAACGTGGTCAACGCCGTAAACCCCGAGCTCCGGAGCGTTGACGTTCTCGAACGACAGTTGCACATGATAGTCCATGTCGAACCCGCGCTGCGCCTGGCGGATCAACCCAAGATATGAATTGTTCACTACAACGTGGATGTAAGGCAGCTTGAATTGCGCGCCGACCGCGAGCTCCTCGATCAGGAACTGAAAATCGTAATCGCCTGATAGGGCCACGATCTCGCGCTGCGAGTCGGCGGCGCGGACGCCAAGCGCTGCGGGCAGCGTCCATCCCAGGGGACCGGCTTGGCCGGCATTGATCCAGTTCCGTGGACGATAGACGCCAAGAAATTGAGCCCCGGCGATCTGAGATAGCCCGATTACGCTGACGTAGCAGGTATCCCGCCCGAACGCCTTGTTCATCTCCTCGTAGACGCGCTGCGGTTTGATCGGCACGTTCTCGAAGTGACTCTTGCGCAGCATCGATCGCTTGCGATCCTGGCAAGCCGAGGGCCATGCTTGTCGCTGTTTCAATTTTCCGGCGCTACGCCATTCCTTTGCGACTTTGACAAAGAGTTCGAGCGCGGCCTTCGCGTCGGACACGATGCCAAAATCGGGGTTGAAGACTCGCCCGATCTGCGTCGGCTCAATGTCGACGTGCACAAAGGTTCGCCCCTTTGTATAGGTCTCGATCGATCCCGTATGGCGGTTCGCCCAGCGATTGCCGATGCCCAATACGAAATCCGCTTCCAGCATCGTCGCATTGCCGTAGCGGTGGCTGGTCTGCAACCCGACCATTCCTGCCATCAAGACATGATCGTCAGGAATCGCACCCCAACCCATCAGCGTCGGCACCACGGGGACATTGGTTATCTCCGCGAAGGTGACCAAAAGATCGGATGCGTCGGCATTGATCACGCCTCCACCTGCCACGATCAGCGGGCGCTCGGCTGCATTGAGCATGTCAAGCGCTTTCTCGATCTGCTTGCGCGTTGCGGCGGGCTTGTAGACCGGCAACGGCTCGTACGTGTCGTCGTCGAATTCGATTTCCGCGAGTTGCACGTCGAGCGGCAGATCGATTAACACGGGGCCGGGACGCCCCGAACGCATCACGTGAAAAGCCTGGCTAAACACACGAGGCACCAGCGCAGGCTCGCGGACGGTCACGGCCCACTTCGTTACCGGCTTGGCGATCGACTCGATGTCGACCGCCTGAAAGTCCTCCTTGTAGATCCGGGCGCGGGGCGCCTGCCCGGTGATACAAAGGATTGGGATCGAGTCGGCGATCGCTGAATAAAGACCCGTGATCATGTCGGTGCCCGCCGGGCCGGACGTGCCGATGCAAACACCGATGTTGCCTGCCTTCGCGCGTGTATAACCCTCCGCCATATGCGACGCTCCTTCGACGTGACGCGCCAGGATGTGTCTGATTGAGCCACGTTTCTTCAGAGCCGAGTACAGAGGGTTGATCGCGGCTCCCGGAACTCCGAAGGCGCAAACAACACCTTCCTTTTCCAGGATACGCACGGCTGCATCGATTGCCCGCATCCTTGCCATTTCACACCCGCTCGTTTGATTTTCGCTCGGGTCGATCATCCGGCGATGGACGGGTAACCTCAACGGGATTGAATTTCTTTCCCACCAGGTGGAATGGCTCGCGAAAAGTCCGCCATGCCAGATGATTGCGCTGAATTGAAAATGAAAGCTTCGGGAGGAGTTTGCTTGAACAGGCGTTCGCGCCGGCCTCTCCGTTAGCACGCCCCGGATCGCCGGCACTCTCTTCAGAAAAATTTTGGGGCCGCCATAATGCCGCCGAGCGCGCTGGTCAGTTCAGCCGCAACCTTCCGCACAAGGTTGCCAAGCACTGGGAAACGGTCGTTCGGAACCCGGGAGGTCTTACCTGAAACGGAAATAGCAGCCAGGGGCTCGCTACGATCGTCGTAGACCACGGCGGAGACACATCGAAGGCCGACAATGGCTTCCTCGTCGTCAACCGAATAACCCTGCTGCCTGATTTCGTGAAGCGATTTGCACAGCTCCCCGGCTCGGACGATCGATTTCGATGTCAGCCTGGGCATACCGTCACGCTGGATAATTGCGAAAACATCCTCCTCGGAGTAGGTCGAGAGGAGAGCCTTTCCGAGCCCCGAAGCTAGCATCGGGACCCGGCCGCCGATTTTGGTTACGCACCGCATAATTTCACGGCTTTCGACCCGGGCTAAAACAATCATCGCACCGTCATCGACAACCGCGAGGTTAGCCGTTTCGCGCGTCTGATCCCGAAGCTTCCGAAGATAAGGCAGAGCCTCTGTCACGAAATTGCGACGCCTGACGAACGTCGAGCCGACAGCAAAGCTCTTTGCGCCGATGTGCCATACGGAATTCTCACGATCGAACTGCACGAAACGTCGCTTCTCCAGTGTCGTCAGCAATCGGTGAGCGGTCGAAGGAGACAAACCTGTGCGCACCGCAAGATCGGTCAGGCGATATCCTTCATCGTCTTCAGCAAGCGTCTCGATGATTAGGAGAGCACGGTCGACAGATTGGACGCCGCCATCCCTGGGATCGGAATCACCATCACTGGATTTCGGCTCGATAAGCCTCCGACGGATCACGTTTCTCTTCATCGCGACCTGCATCCTGGGTTCATAGGCTGCCATAAGAAAGGTTCGCTACTCGATTAAAAATCCTGCCGGCAATCCCTCTGCTAAGGACCGTTGCTGCCATCCGGAGTGGCATCTGTCGCTCTCGCGGACATCACGGCTGAGCCCTCCCGCATGGTGATCAGGGGCCGTGAGGACTCGCGTCGGATTCATTGGTATTTTGTATGCCAAATTAAAGTTTAGTCAAGATGACCGATGGCACTATTCCAAAACCAAGCCAAAAAATCGCTTGACGTCTGGTATATGGTATGCCAGTTTTGCAGAGGGCTACGGGGCCGTCTGTCCCCTGCCAACCATCAGAGAGCACGCGGAATGTCGGCACTGATCGAGAGCATTGCCCACAAAGCCCAAGCACACCGCGAGCTGACCGACGGCTTCCACCTTGTCATCGACGCGCTCAAGCTCAACGGCATCGACACGATCTACGGCGTGCCGGGCATTCCGATCACCGATCTCGGCCGCATGGCGCAGGCCGCCGGCATCCGCGTGCTCTCCTTCCGCCACGAGCAGAACGCGGGTTACGCCGCAGCGATTGCCGGCTTTCTCACCAGGAAGCCCGGCGTCTGTCTCACGGTCTCCGCGCCAGGCTTCCTGAACGGCCTGACGGCGCTCGCGCATGCGACCACCAACTGCTTCCCGATGATCCTGGTCTCGGGCTCCTCCGAACGCGAGATCGTCGATCTGCAGCAGGGCGATTATGAAGAGATGGATCAGCTCGCGATCGCAAAGCCCCTGTGCAAGGCGGCGTTCCGCGTGCTGCACGCCCAGGACATCGGCATCGGCTTTGCGCGCGCGATCCGCGCCGCAGTGTCGGGCCGCCCGGGCGGCGTCTATCTCGACCTCCCCGCAAAGCTGTTCGGACAGGTGATGAATGCGGAGGCTGGTCGGAAATCGCTGGTCAAGGTAATAGATCCCGCACCCGCGCAGCTTCCGGCACCGTCGGCGGTCAAGCGCGCGCTGGATGTCCTGAAGAGCGCGAAGCGCCCGCTGATCATCCTGGGCAAGGGCGCGGCCTATGCGCAGGCCGACGAAGCGATCAAAAACTTTGTCGAAAAGAGTGGCGCGCCGTTCCTCCCGATGAGCATGGCCAAGGGCCTGTTGCCCGATTTGCATCCGCAATGCGCGGGCGCGGCGCGCTCGACCGTGCTGAAGGACGCCGACGTGGTGATGCTGATCGGCGCCCGTCTCAACTGGCTGTTGTCGCATGGCAAGGGCAAGACCTGGGGCGAAGCGCCCAAGAAATTCATCCAGGTCGACATCGAGCCCAAGGAAATGGATTCCAATATCGAGATCGCCGCTCCCGTGGTCGGCGATATTGGCTCCTGCGTGACCGCCTTGCTGGACGCAATGGGCGCGGGCTGGTCTGCGCCGCCGGCCGACTGGCTCAACGCGGTGAAGTCGAAGCGCGACGAGAACATCGCTAAAATGGCACCGCGACTGATGAACAACAATTGGCCGATGGATTATTACGGCGCGCTCGGCGTGCTCCGCGCCGTCATCAAGGAGCGGCCCGACGCCATCCTCGTCAACGAGGGCGCCAACGCGCTCGATCTGACGCGCGGAATCATCGACATGTATCAGCCGCGCAAG
>Ga0306924_10003424_pt1 | contig 15239 bp, 14 predicted proteins | sample sta12Can44000111_FD_203756 | JGI IMG/M metagenome (GOLD analysis project Ga0306924, IMG submission 203756) | Lab enrichment of tropical soil microbial communities from Luquillo Experimental Forest, Puerto Rico - statanox.12C.anox.44.000.111 (v2)... | ecosystem: Environmental > Terrestrial >... | reverse complement strand
GGGCGTCAGCTGATGACCCTGACGTTCTCCGCCTCGGGTCCCTTCTGGCCTTGCGTGATGTCGAACTCGACCTTCTGCCCCTCCTCCAGGCTGCGCTGGCCGCCACCGGTGATCGCGCTGACATGCACGAAAACGTCCGGGCCGCCTTCCACCGCAATGAAGCCGTAGCCCCTGTCGCCGTTGAACCACTTCACCGTGCCCTGCGCCATCGTGACCTTCTTCGTCCCGGGCCCGGCGCCCGCCACCACGGCGGGCACCCGCCCTTCCTGCAATTGCTCTGGCCAGCCTGTTACCCCGCACCCGGCGCAACTGCACCGGGCGGCCCTCCAAGCATGCCCGCAGCTCGGACAACCCCCGCTGGCCCACTGGCCCGTGCACTGTCCGGGTACCCGGCCCTGGTTCCGGGCAGGACCTGCTCTCATGACCGCGGCCGGACATTCCGGCCCGCTGATAGGCCCTGCAGACAGCCATCAAGATCGCGCAGCTGACGATCATGCTGAGCGCGGGCGCTATGGTCCCGTCGCCGCGGCCGGGGTACCAGCGGCGGAAGTCGCCGGCGAGCTGGTCGTTAAGGACGCGGGTGCGGACCTGCAGCAGCAGGTAGGCGCCGCGCGGGGTCCAGCGCATCTGCTGTCCTTGACCATGCGCTTGCTGTGACCTGGTTGACCGCGGACTTGGTGAACGCGGTGGAGATGGCCTGACCCCAACCCGGGCCGGGCCGGATCATCCCGCCCCGTCACCGCGATCAGCCGGTCCGCCGCCCCCGACAGCTCCTCCAGCCTCTCCCGGTGCTGCCCCACCACGCCACGCCAGGCCGCAGCGTCCTCCCGCTCCAGCGCGGCCGCCAGCTCGGTGAATCGGCGGGACCTGCCCCGCCGCCGAGCCCAGGCCGGCGGGCACGTCCCGCACTCGCAATCCAGCAGCACCAGGGCATGACGATCAGGCTCGGACTCCACGGCCACCGTCGCAACAGACATACCGGCATCGTCTACCCCAAGCCGCCGGCCTCACGCAGACACGCCGACGCGGACTCGCTTAATCTCACCAGCGAATCCCGCCCCGTGACGCGACCACGCCCGCCTTAACGATCTTGAAACGGCCGTGGCAGGAGGGCGGCCGGTGGCGCAGGCCCACCCCAACGGATGTTCGGGACGATCGGCGAGGCCACGGTGATCGACAACGCAATCATCGGGGTTCGTGAAGATCACGACTATACCGCGAACTTGACCCGTTGCGGGCTGCGGCGGCCTTCTAGCTGGGCAGGCAGCCTCGGAGCTGTGTCTCCAGCCGGAAGACTGTCGAGCGCTGACGTCTCTCCGGCCGGGGTGCCCTGCCAGAAGTTGGCCAGCCGGTCAGATCGCCACGTCTCCGGCGCGGGCAGGCATTGGCGGATGAAGCAGGTTCGATCCAGCGGTTCTCAGCACGGGCAGCGGCATGGCGAGTCCGCTTGGCTCAGTGCCTTCCGGCCGGTTGCTGGTGCGGGTGCTGGGGCCGCGGGCTGGTAGGCCTTGCCTGGGTCCGTCAGGTGCTGCCCGGCAGCGGGGGCAGGTGCTCGCGGGCGAGGGTGAGGAAGGCGCGCCCGGCCGGCGGGCTGGTGGCGGGCCGCCAGACCAGCAGGATGCGGCGGTCAAGGGTGGGGTGGGTCAGGCCGAGCGGGACCAGCCCGGCCGCGCCGTCCAGCCCGGATGCGGGGAGCACCGCGACGCCGACCTGCTCGGCTGCCAGCTCGGCCACGACGCCCAGATCGCTGGTCTCGGCGGCGATCCGGGGCGCGAAGCCGGCGGCCTGGCAGGCCGTCTCCAGCGTGCTGCGCAGCTTGCTCGCCCGGGTGAGGGTGACCATCGGCTCCTCGCGCAGCGCGCGCAGCGGGATCTGGCCGCGGCCGGCGAGCGGGTGGGCGGGGTGCACGGCGGCCACCACCGGCTCCCGGGCCACCAGCAGGGACTCCACGTCCGGGGGCGGGCGGTCGTAGCGGCCCTGCCCGATCAGCGCGGCGTGGAGCCGGCCGGCGGCCAGCGCGCCGAGCAGCGCGTCGGTCTGGTCCTCGATCAGCGTCAGCTCAATCCGCGGATAGATGCGGTGGAACGCGCCGAGCAGACGGAGGAAGCGCCGGTCCGGGAGGGGGTGGACCAGGCCGACGGTCAGGCGGCCGGTGAGCAGGCCGCTGAGCGCCGCCACGGCTTCGCGCCCGCCGTCGGCGGCCTGTAGCGCCGCCCGCGCGTGGGGCAACAGGGCCTGCCCGGCCGGGGTCAGCTGGATGCCGCGGCGGTCGCGGACGAACAGGGGTTCGCCGAGTTCTGCTTCCAGGCGGCGGATCTGCTGGCTGATGGCGGGCTGCGCGATCGGGATCCGTTCGGCTGCGCGGGTGAAGTTGCGTTCCTCGGCGATGGCCGCGAAGTAGGCAAGCTGCCGCAGTTCCATAAGGAGATCTTATCGTAGCTAGACGATTCCTGTCTTGGACTTATCGTTCGGCTGAACCTACGCTCGACATCATCCGAACAGATCGGAGGCAGCGGTGGACCCGAACGCGATCACGGCCGCCGGGCGGCCCGGCACTCAAGCCCCGGCCGTGAACCGGGCGCTGGCCAAGCCGAAGCAGCTGGCCAGACCCGGGGCGATACCAGCGCCGCCGGGTGAGCGCACCCCGCGGGCAGGCGGCGCAGATGGCTTGCCTGCCAGCTATTCCCGCCACCGTGGCCGGTGGTCACGTGCCAAGCTCGCGCTGCTCACCTGGGCTGGCGCCTACGGGGTGGTTCTGCTGGTGCTCGCCGTCGGCGGCCCGGCGATGGCGAGCTGGCCGCTGGCGGTTCGCGCGCTGGTCCTCAGCGGGCTGATGGTTGCCGCCATGACCTGGGTCATCGTGCCGGCGGTGACGCGGCTGTTCCGGGGCTGGCTGCTGCGCTAGATCCCATCCGGTCGGCCAGTGCCGCGAACGCGTGCGAAGTGGCCGCTCCCGTTTACAAGGAGACGCCAGATGACACAGCTCGATCCGCAAGCCCAGTCACTCCTCGAAGCGATGAAAGCCTCCGGTCAGCCCCCCCTCTTCACGTTGCCGGTACCTGATGCCCGGCGGGCCCGGCGACGCCAGCTCGTGGTCCACCCGCCCCGCGTCCAGATCGCGAATGTCGAGGACGATCTTGTCCCCGGGCCGCTGGGCGGCATCCCGTTGCGCTGGTACCGGCCGAGCCCCGAGGCGGGGCTGCCGGTAGCGCTGTACTTCCACGGCGGCGGCTGGGCCGTCGACGACCTCGACACCCATGACCATCTCTGCCGCCGCCTGGCCAGCCGGTCGCAGGCAGTCGTGGTCTCGGTGGCCTACCGGCGCGGCCCGGAGCACCCCTACCCAGCCGCGGTCGAAGACGCCTACGCCGCCACCCAGTGGGTCGCGGCGGCCGGACGGGAACGTGGGGCAGATCCGGCCCGGCTGGCGGTGGCCGGCGACAGCGCGGGCGGCAACCTGGCGACCGTCGCCACGCTCCTGTGCCGCGACCGCCGCGGCCCGGCCGTCCGCTTCCAAGCGCTGGCCTACCCGGTGACCGATTACTGGCAGGCCGGCCGGGCCTCCTATGACCAGTACGCGGAGGGCTACACGCTCAGCCGGGACTTCATGAAGTGGACGTTCCAGCAGTACCTGCCAGACAGCTTCGACCGCGCAGACCCGTACCTGTTCCCCCTGCGTGCCGCCGATCTCAGCGGCCTGCCCGCGGCGCTGATCGTCACCGCGGAGTTCGACCCGCTACGGGACGAGGGACGCGCGTATGCGGAGCGTCTCCGCGCGGCGGCGGTGGCTGTCGAGCACGTCCACCTCGGCGGCCAGATGCACGGCTTCCTGCTGCAGGAGGCGATCGTGGACCGCGCTCGCCAAGCAGTCGATCACTTCGGTGATGCCCTCCGCCGAGGACTCGCATGAGGGCGAACCCTCGGCAAACGCCGCCATTTGGCGGCCACCGATCAAAGGAGATCCCGATGGCGCTGCTGCGCTGGCTCAAGGGTTATCCCGGCCACCCGTTGCACCCGCCGCTGACCGACGTCTCGATCGGCGCGTACACGATCGCCGCCGCGCTGCTCGTCCTCGGCGCGGCTGGCGTGGAGGAGCCGGCTATGGCCCACGGAGCACTGCTGGCGATCTCTGCCGGCTTGATCGTGGCGCTGCCGACGATGCTGACCGGCCTGCTCGACTGGCGCGGCCTGCCCTCCGGAACGCCAAAGCGCAAGCTGGCGAACCTGCATCTGGTCACCATGCTGGCAGCGACCGCCGTCTTCGCCGCTAGCTGGTTCCCGGGCCAAGCGGGATACGAAGACGGCCGCGTCCACACCGCCGCCCTTGTCCTGGCGCTGGCCGGCGAGGCGCTCCTGCTCGCGGGCGGCTACCTGGGCGGCGCCTTGGTGTATGTCCACGGCCATCGGGTGCTCTCCCAGCCGCAGGCACCGGTTGGCAAGGCGTTGCTGCCCGGGCGTCTCAGCCCGCGGCCGCAAGCCGCCGAATCGGCCCCGATCGTGTCCCGGCAATCCGCGGCGCCCCGGGACGGACATTAAGGAAGCGCGGTCGGCGACATCATCGGCGGGGTGCCTCCTCGCGAATGTGACGCCGGAGTGGGCGACGAGCCCGCCCGATGAATGCACGGTCTCGGCCACCCCGAATGCCAGCCTCTGGCCAATCGAGCACCTCATGAGTATCCAGCCGAACCGTCCGAAGATCCCGGACCCGCGGCCTGGAATTCGAGCTCGCGAAGCAAACGGCGGCCAGCGCGACCCGCGCGTGAGCGTGGACCAAGAGATGCCGGATCTCGTGCGCTCGACGGCCAGACCCGGGTCGGCTGGGCAGCTGTTGCCGCCGGGCACAGCTATAACGACCAGCCACATCTTGCCCATGAGTTCCGCCACTTCGCAGGCGTCACGCCGGCTGAATACCGGCGGTCCCGGATCGACGGACCCAATCATCTGCGGCTCCCCGCCGTCCCGGCCGGCCCGCCCGGCTGGCCGCATTATTGCAGATGTGCTGTGCCGCACAGAGCTGGCAGTTCTGTCCTGCTAAGCGGCGCCGAACCCGCCATCAGAAGACAGCGCGGAATCGGCGGTATGGAGCATTTTTTGGGCTGCCATGCACGGGCACTTGCTCCTTTAGTGGCATAGCGTGACGCGGCCGGACGGCTTACGTTGAGCTTCCGTTTAAACGCTGGGACCCGTGGCTGGCCCAGCCCCGGGTCTCAGCCGGGCCGGGAGGTGCCCGATGACCACTGCCGCCCCATCCACTGCGCTCGCCACGATCCAGCCCGCCTTCACCGACCCCGAACGGCTCGCCCTCGCTGGGTTCCTGGCCGGATACCGGGGGCTGACCCGCGAGGCATACGCACTCGACTTGCGCCAGTTCACCACCTGGTGCCGTGCGCGCTCCCTGAACTTGTTCGCCGTCCGCCGCGCCGACATCGAGTCTTTCGCCCGGGACCTGGAAGACAAGGGCCGCGCCCGGGCGACCGTCACCCGGCGGCTGTGCACCATCGCCGGGTTCTACAAGTTCGCGGTCGAAGAGGAACTCCTGGATCACTCACCCGCCGCGCACGTCCGCCGTCCGCGGGTGGACTACGAGTCCCATGCCGTGGCGCTGGACCGCAACGAAGTCGGCGCCCTGCTGGTCGCCGCCGGGCTCGGACCGCCGGCCGAGCATGCGCTGATCTCCCTGCTCGCGCTGAACGGACTGCGGGTCTGCGAGGCCACTGGCACCGACATCGACCACTTCGGCCTCGAGCGCGGGCACCGGACGCTGACGATCACCCGTAAAGGCGGAAAGGTCGTCACCATCCCGCTGGCACCGCGCACCGCCCGGGCGATCGACCTGGCCGTCGGCGAGCGCGCCGACGGCCCGGTGTTCCTGGCCGCGGACGGGCGGCGGCTGGACCGGCACAGTGCCGGGCGGATCGTCCGCAAGACTGCCCGCCGCGCCGGAATCGGCAAGGCCGTCACCCCCCACACGCTCAGGCACGCGTTCATCACCGCGGCGCAAGATGCCGGGGTGCCGCTGCGCGACGTCCAAGAGTCAGCATCACATGCTGACCCGCGCACCACGATGCGGTATTATCGCGCCCGCAGCAGCCTGGACCGGCACGCGACCTATATCGTCGCCGCCTACGTCGCTGGCGCCGCCCGGTAACTCGCGAGGACTTGGGTACGCTTCCGCCTGGCGGCCGCGGCCGCCAGGCGGAAGCTCACTGCCGTAATTGGTCACGGACCGCAGTCTCAACCTGAGCGCGAACCGCCGATCTGCGTGGCTGCGGCATCCGGGCCGGCAGCTGGCTGGGGGGTGCAGAACGGGCTGATATGGCGCCACTGGGCCAAGGTGGCGATCGTGATTGTGTGCGTCGGATCGGATCGCTGATCGCTGCGGCTTTGCCTGCTCGTCGCGGGTTGTTTAGGCCTTGGTGCCGGACCGGGTCAGGCGGTGTCTCCACTGTTCGATCAGGACCGTACCGATGGCTGCGGGGGCGACCCAGGGAATCACCTCGAACGGGCCTCCCTTCACCGGGCCGTCCACCGTGAGGGCGACGACCACCAGGGCGGTCATCAGAGCGATGTACGAGCCGCCGACGCCATGAGCGTAGGCGTGTGTCCAGCCGCGGAAGCGGCGGGCACCCGCAACGCGCCCGAGCAGCACCAGCGCGTACGATGCGGCAGCCACCGGGATGAGCCACCACAGGTCAGGGCGGCTGGTGATGACCAGTGCAATCGCCGATACACAGATCAGCGCGACGGTGGCCTGGTAGATGCCGCCGGCGCGACTGTGTGCAGGTCTGCCGGTCCGCACCAGCTGTGTCTCTTGCCACATGACTACTGGGCCGATGGCGATCCCGAGGCCACCGCAAACGATGTGAGCGCCTAGGAGCAGGTTGTTCATGTCAGCTGTACCTCCCTGATCGGGTGGCGGGCCGTTCACGATGGCCGGCGTGACAGTGATCGCGGTTGGTCTGGGGCCCGGGTTCGGCCGGAGTGCCGGCGGGCGCGGCCTGGCGGGGGAGTATCCGGTCCAGCCAGCTGGGCAGGTACCAGTTGCGGGCGCCGAGCAGGGCCATGGCGGCGGGCACCAGCAGCAGCCGTCCGATGGTCACGTCGACGAGGATCGCCGAGGCCATGCCGACCCCGACGATCTTCACCATGACGCTGGGATCCAGGGCGAAGCCGGCGGCAACCGCGATCATGATGGCCGCCGCCGCGGTGATGATCCGGGCGGTGGCCGCCAGGCCGTCCGCGACGGAGCCGCGGGGGTCGCCGGTGCGCGCGTAGCTGTCCTGGACGCGGCTGAGCATGAAGACCTCGTAGTCCATGGACAAGCCGAACAAGATCGCGAACAGCACGATCGGCGCCCATGCGGCGATCGGCACGGGCCCGGGCAGCCCGAGCAGCCAGGCTCCGGTGCTGGTCTGGAAGGCCAGGGTCATCACGCCGTAGGACGCGGCGACGGACAGCAGGTTGGTGATGACTGCCTTGGCGGGCAGCACGATGGACCGGAAGACGGTCACCATGAGCGCGAATGTCGCGGCCAGGACGGCGAGCAGGACACGCCACAGGTGGCCGGACAAGGTGGCGGTCATGTCCACCATGGCCGCGGTCGGGCCGGTGACGTCCGCGCCGGCGGGCAGCACCCCGTGGTGAAGCCGCCGGACCAGGTCGGCCGTTTGCGGCTGCTGGGGGCCGGTGGCGGGGATCACCTGCAGGACCGCGGTCCGGCCATCCGGCGACACGGCTGGTGCGGACACCCCGGCCACTCCCGGCGTGGCGGCGATCCGGTGCCTGAGCGCGGCGTACGCCTGGGCCGAGACGGAATGCCGGTTCACCACCACCTCAAGCGGGCCGTTCGCGCCGGGCCCGAAGGCCTCAGCGAGCAGGTCGTAAGCCTGCCGGGTGGGGTTGGCGGCCCGCTCGCTGCCGGCGTCGTTCTGCCCGAGTCTCATGAAGGCGGCCGGGATGGCCAGCGCGATGAGAAGCAGCAGGCTGATGGCCATGGAGCGGGCCGGCCGGCGGATGACCGCGCGGGCGAGCCGTTCGGCGCGGGCCGAGCGGAACGAGGTCAGCGGCAGCGGCGCGGCGCGGCGCGCCCGGCGGCCGAACACGCGCAGCCCCATCAGCCGCAGCAGGGCCGGCAGCAGGGTGATCGCCGCGGTGACGGTGCACACGATGACCAGCGCCGCGGCGACGCCCATGGCGGCGAAGCTGGGGCAGGCCGGCGAACGCCAGGCCGGTGATGCCGATCAGGACGCAGGTGCCGGCCAGGGCCACGGAGCGCCCCGCGGTGGCGTTCGCCTCCGCGGCGGCCACGGCCGGCGGGGACCCCGCCGCCAGACGGTCGCGGTACCTGGCCACGACGAACAGGGCGTAATCGATCCCGACGCCCAGCCCCAGCAAGCTGCCCAGCGTCGTGCTCACCGCGCTTACGCTGGCGACCGCGGCCAGCAGGCCGATCAGGCTCAGCCCGGCGCCCAGGCCCGCGGCGGCCATCAGCAGCGGCAGCCCGGCGGCCAGGACGGAGCCGAACGCGAGCAGCAAGATCACCAGGGCGGCCGCGACGCCTGCCGCCTCCGCGGTCCCGTTGGGTCCCTGGATCGCCTCGGGAACCTCCCCGCCCACGCCCACCCGGGCGCCTGCCTGCCGGAGCGCGGCGGCCGCGGCGGTGAGCTCGCCGGTGGCCTGCGTGTAGTTCAGGCCGGCCAGCCTGGCGCGGTAACGGACCACGAGCATGACGGTGCTGCCGTCCGCGCTGGTCCGCTCCTGAACAGCGCGGACGCCGGGCAGGGCCTGCAGCCTATGGTCAGCCGCGGTCACGGCGGCCTGGTCCACGTGGCCGGGCCAGCCGGCCATGACGTGGGCCTCGGCCCCGGCCTGCTCCGGGAAACTGGCCGCGATCTGCGCATCGGCCCGCGCGCTGGACGTGCCCGGCGCCGTCGCCTCGTCGCGGTAGCTCCCGCCCAGCGCCGACGTCAGCCCGGCCAGGGCCGCGATCGCCACCAGCCACACGACGATGACCCGCCACGGGTGGCGGGCGCAGGCGCCGCCGAGGCGGTACAGAGCGCCTGTCATGACCTCTCCTTCGCAGCTGTCAGTTCTCTCTTCAGTCCACATGGGCCGGTACGTGGCCGTCCAACAGCCATGGCGGCGGGTTTGACAACCGCCGGTTGTGACGGAGGATTGCGGCATGGACCTGGACAGTGCGCTGCTGCGGGCCTTCGTCACGACCGCGGAGGAGCGTCATTTCGGCCGGGCCGCCGAGCGGATGTACCTCAGCCAGCAGGCCCTGTCGAAACGGATCCAGCGCCTGGAGGCGCTGCTGGCGGTGCGCCTACTGGACCGGACCCACCAGCGGGTCGACATCACGGCAGCCGGGCAGCGACTGCTGCCGCATGCGCGCCGTGCCCTGGACGGCATCGATGCCGCGGTCGCGGCCGTCCAGGTGCGGCAGCGGGCCCTGGTCGTGGACGTCATCGACGAGCACCTGACACCGCTGCAGCTGGTGGACCGGGCGGCCGAGCAAGATCCCGCCCTAGCGCTCGACGTGACCATGCGCCAGACGACACCGACGCTGGCGACCCTGCGCGGCGGTGCCGCCGACGTGGCGTTCGGGCGGGCGGGAGCGCTCGGACCGGAATGGCCCGAAGACCTGCTGCGCCGGCCCGTCCTGCTGGAACGCATCGGCCTGCTAGTCGGCGCCGGGCACCGCTTCGCCGACCGGGGCACGGTCACGCTCGACGAGCTGCGCACCGAGCCGCTGTGGTTCCCGCTGCGCGGATCCCCCGGCGACTGGATCAGTTACCTGCCCGAACTGGCTGGACGATTCGGCCTCCAGATTGACTACTCCGGCACCACCAGAGGTTTCCCGAACTTCCTCAAGCAAGCCATGGCCAGGCCGGCGTTCATTGGCATGTCCATGGGAGAACCACCCGACCCGCGGGTCCGGGTCGTGCCGATCGTGGCTCCGGCACCTGTATTCGCCTGGTGGGCTATGTGGACACGGCGGGTGCCCACCGAGTTCATCGACCGGCTCACCACCACCATGGTGGCCGGCCTGGCCGACGACCTGACATTGGCCACCGACCCGCTGCGGGCATGGCTCCCCGACCAAGACCTCAAGTACCTCATGCAAGACGCTGCCGTCCGCCGCTTACCCGCCGGGCGAGCCTCCGGCCGAAGCGCCGCGGCGCCACACCCCGCCGACCACGCCGTCGACGGGCAGTTCGCGCACAATGGTTGATATGTGCGAACTACGCGCCGCGCTCCTGGCGATGGGCAGCACTGTTGGCCAGGTACTGCTCGTGGTGGTGTCACAGGCCGGTTCGGTAAGGCGCCGGTCAACGGGACGTGGGGCAGGTCAGCCTGGTGCGGCAGTTCCTCCCAGACGGCGCGCCGCGCAGTGCGCCGGTCTCCTCACCCCGGCGAGGTCAGTGTGGCGGTGGATAGGGTCGGTCCTCGGCCTGCTGACCGCGGCGGCTTAGCCTGCCTGCGGTCTGCTCGAGTCGGCTCCGCCGCTAGACGGCTGCCCGGCGTCGTCAGCATGGGCATGGGGCTCGGCGGGAGCAGGGCCTTGGGCAGGAGCCGGCGCTTGGGGCGGGACTGGCGCCGGGGGCGCCTGCCGGGCCTTGTAGTCCTGGACGGCGATGTTCACGTGGGCCAGGACGTCGGGGTGGAGGCGGTACAGGCGCCTGTGGTCGTACCACTTGACGATGGCGGTGCCGGCGACGAGCCAGAACAGCAGGCCGGCCGAGGCGGCCACGGTGCCCCGGGTGAGCCCGGCGACGCCCTGGGAGCCGAAATACATGATCGACCGGGTTCCGGCCAGCACCTGCCGTAGCGGCTCAACGTAGCTGAGCGTGTGCAGGAAGGCGGGCAGCGCCTCGACCGGCACGGTCCCTCCGGCTGAGGCGAGGCCGGCGTAGACGAACACCAGCAGGCCGATCAGCTGCCCGTAGCCGCCGGCCACGGCGAACAGCGCGATCGTCCCCGCGCCGACGCTGACCGCGCACAGCCAGGTGAAGGCCCACAGCAGGACCGGGTTGGGCGCCTCCATGCCCAGTCCCGCAGCGATCACGAGCATCGCTGCCGTCAGCACGGCCGTCAGCGCCGCGACGATGGCCCACTTGATGAGCAGCGTCTGCCATCGGTTGATGGGCACCGGCTGGCGCTGGCGCCACCTGGTCCCGATCTCGGTGGTGGAATAGCCGAGCGCGGAGTCCACCACGGAGTTCACGATCGTGGCGCCGAGGAACCCGCACATGAGCGTCAGCAGCGCCACGTAGAACGCGCTGAGCCCCAGGGCGGTGCCCGGCGACAGGGGACGGTAGGGCGCGGTCGTCACCGTGACGGGGCTGGCCAGCAGGACCTGCGTCGCGGCGGTCCCGGCGCCCGGCGGGGCCAGGGCTGCCAGCTGCTGGCCGATCTGATGGGACGCCACCGCCAGGGCGGGCTGAAGGATCCCGGTCGCCAGCTGGGTCCCGACGGTGCCGGCCCCCTCGTTGGCCAGGATCCGCACGTGGGGGGCAGTAACGGCAGCCGGGGCGGCCGTGGGCAGGCCGGCCACGGTCAGCAAGCTGGCGGTGAAGCCCGGCGGGATCACCAGCGCCGCGTACAGGCCGTCGCGGTCCATGGCCTGCTCCGCCTGCGACAGGGACAGTACCTCCAGGTGCAGCCGGCCGGAGACCGCCGGGCTGGCCAGCAGGCCGGCTTGCAGCTGCTGCCCGGCCTGTAGGTGCTGCGAGCCGATCGTGGCGCCGCGGTCCTGGTCCACGACCGCCACCGGCAGACCGTGCAGGTGAGCCAGCGGGTTGACGACCGACCCGATGTACAAGACGGTCATGACCGCCACCACGACGGACGCCAGGATGAGCGGGATCGTCCAGACCGCCCGGACCCGCAGGATCTTGGTGGCCCTGACCGGCAGGCGCGGGTCAGGACCCCGGCGATCGGCGGCAGCTGAGGAAGCGGGTGAGGAGTTGGAGCTCATGGTCGGCCTCACAAGATTGACACTGTCAGTTAGATTGACACTGTCAGGCTAGACCGTTAAGATAGACACTGTCAAGCACGAGCGGAGGGAAATCACATGAAGGCCGTCCGGGGCATTGGGGTTCACTACCAGGGCGACCTGCGCCAGGCGATGATCGACGCCGCCGCCGCCGCGCTGGCCGACGCGGGAGCCGAGCACGTCAGCCTCCGGGACGTGGCCCGCCGGGTCGGCGTCTCCCACGCCGCCCCCGCCCACCACTTCGGCGACAAGGCCGGGATGCTCACCGCCGTTGCCGTGCAAGGATTCGAGCTCTTCACCGAATACCTCAGCGCAGCCGTCGACGGCGCTGGCAGCCCTCTCGACGCGCTGCCCGCCAACGCGCGCGCCTACATGGAGTTTTCCGATCTTTACCCGGGACACTTCGAGATCATGTTCCGCCCCGCCCTGCTCAACACCAGCGACCCCGCCTACCAGGGCGCCGGGGACAAGGCCTTCCAGCTCCTGCGCGACCTGGTCACCGCATGCCAGCGGCACGGTTGGCACCCCGACGCCGACACCACCGAGCTCACCGCCTCCACCTGGGCCCTGCTCCACGGCCTCGCCCTCCTGCGCCGCCAGGGATCGCTCACGCCCCACCTGCCGGACACCTCACCCGCGGCGCTAATCGACGCCGCCCGCGCCCTCACCGGCATCGGGCCTGCCGGGCCGCCTTCGGCGCGGTCCCGCAAGCCGACCAGCCACTGACTCCCACCGCCGCTGGCCCGCCTCACACTCACCACACCGCTGCCCCGGCGGCCAGTTCCACGCTCGCCGCCGGGGGCAGACCAAGCCGTGGCTGGTCACGGCTAGCGGCGGGGGCATCCTCGCCGCAGCCGTGCGCACAGAACTGGCTGATCTGCGCGCGCGTGACGACCGCACCTTCGGCAACGCAAGTCGATCCGAATCGGCGTTGGGTGTGGCTCGTCTGGAGGGACTGTCTGACCGGCTGAGTTGATGGTTGGGCTGCTGCCGGCACTTGCTGTCTTTTACTGTTTGGGGCAGCAGGGTTAGGAGGCGCCTGATGGGGTCGCTGGTCGATGAGCTGGAGCGGCGGGAGGCGGCGGCTCGTGCGGAAGCGGAGCGGCTGCGCGGGCAGATCGCGGAGCTTTCGGAGCGTCTGGCCGGGGTCGAGGAGCTGCTGTCGCGGCTGGTGATCGCCCGCGATGTAGTTGATGAGGTGCTGGCCGGCGCATCCACCGTGGAGGTATCACCGGGGCAGCCGGAGGTGCCGGCTTCGCCGGGGGCTGGCCGGCCTGTGACCGGGGTGCTGGCGGTGCCGCCGTGGCGGCCTGGTCTTGGAGCTGATGTGCTGCCGCAGGATTACCGGGACCTGCTGGAGGTGGCCGGGGATGCCGGGCGGCCCCAGAGGGCGGCACAGATCGCCGCTGCTGCGGGACTGAGCACGGACCGGGGGAAGGTGGAGACGCTGCGGGCGAAGCTGAAGCGGCTGGCAGAGCGGGGCTGGCTGACTGAGGAGACCGGACCGGGGCTGTTCGGGCTGCCCGCGCATAACGGCAACGGCGCGGGGGAAGCGGCGAAACCGGGGTGAGAGGGGGCTCTTCCTCCTAGGTTCGCAGGTGCCAACCAAAACGAGCCAGCCGGAAGAAGAGCCCTATGGAACCGTATGCCCATATCCGCGATGCCAGTCCCTTCGCCGCCTCGGCGGATCTGTTCACGACGCTGGTCGCGGAGCTGGAAGGGCCCGGGGCGGCCGGGCTGACCGCGTGCGGGCTGGAGGACCTGCTGGCCGAGCGGGGCCGGGAGGTGCAGCGGCAGCTGCTGCAAGATCACCTGGACCTGCGAGCGGCGCGGGAGGAGCGGGCCGCCCGCCAGCATCACCTGGCTGTGACGGGCGCGGACGGGATTACGCGGACCCGGGTGGAGGCCGGCCATCACCGGCTGCTGGCCACGCTGTTCGGCACGGTTAATGTCACCCGGTGCGCCTGGCGGCGGCCGGGGGCGCCCAGCCTGTGCCCGGCTGATGCCGCCTTGTCGCTGCCGGCGCCCCGGTGCTCTCACGCCCTGGCCCGGCTGGCCGCGGTGGAAGCAGTGCGCGGCTCGTTCGAGGCCGCGCATGCGGCCATCGCCCGCCGCTGCGGGCCGGTGATCGGCAAACGGCAGGTCGAGCAGGCCGTGGTGAGCGCCGCCGCCGACATCGCCGGGTTCTACGCCGCCCGCATCCCGGTGCCGTGCACCGCCTCGACGCTGCTGGTGCTCTCCGCCGACGCTAAGGGGATCGTGATGCGGCCCGCAGCGCTGCGCCCGAAAACCGCTAAAGCCGCCGCCCGGCAGGGCAAGATGCGGACCCGGCTGGTCTCCGGGGAGAAACCCAGCCGCAAGCGGATGGCCACCTTGGCCTGCGTCTACGACACCGAGCCGGCTCCGCGCCGCCCGCACGACATCATCGCCCCGCCCGGCGGCCGCAACGGCCAGCGCCCGCTGCGGCCCCGCCCCAGAGCCACCGGGAAATGGCTGGCCGGATCGGTGCGGCACGACCCGGCCGAGGTCATCGCCGCCGCGTTCAGCCAGGCCCAGGCCCGCGACCCGCGGCACCAGCGCACCTGGGTGGTCCTGGCCGACGGAGCCGAGCACCAGCTCGGCCTGATCCGCGCCGAAGCCGCCCGCCGCGGCGTCACCATCCACATCGTGATCGACTTCATTCACGTGCTGGAACACCTGTGGAAAGCCGCATGGTCCCTGCACCCTGCCGCCGACCCCGCCGCCGAGGACTGGGTCGCGGTCAAAGCACTCGCGATCCTGGCCGGGGACAGCGCCCGCGCCGCCGCCCAGATCACCGCCGAAGCAGACGCCGCCGGCCTTACCGCCGCCCAGCGAGCCGGCACCGGCTCGTGCGTCCGCTACCTGACCGGCCTGCGCGACCACCTGCGCTACGACCAGGCCCTCACCGCGGGCTGGCCCATCGCCACCGGCGTCATCGAAGGCGCCTGCCGCCACCTCATCGGCGACCGCCTCGACATCACCGGAGCCCGCTGGGGACTAGACGGCGCCGAAGCCATCCTCACCCTCCGCGCCGTCATCAGCAACGGCGACTTCGACGACTACTGGCGCTACCACCTGACCCAGGAGCACCAGCGGCTCTACCCCGGCACACCACAAGGCCACCCACAAGACCAGTCACTCAGAGTAGCCTTACCCCTCACTCCAAACGAGCCACACCCATCGGCGATCCGGCGCCTGGTGACCTGAGCCTGTGCTCACG
>Ga0306924_10003423_pt1 | contig 15241 bp, 14 predicted proteins | sample sta12Can44000111_FD_203756 | JGI IMG/M metagenome (GOLD analysis project Ga0306924, IMG submission 203756) | Lab enrichment of tropical soil microbial communities from Luquillo Experimental Forest, Puerto Rico - statanox.12C.anox.44.000.111 (v2)... | ecosystem: Environmental > Terrestrial >... | reverse complement strand
GTCGACTCGGCCGCCGGAGACCAAATCGAGGGTCGCGACACGCTCAGCGACGCGCGCAGGGGCGTTGTATCCTGGCGGCATCAAGACGATGCCATGTCCGAGGCGGATGCGCCGCGAACGCTGGGACGCGGCGGCGAGGAACACCTCCGGGGCCGAAGAATGCGAGTATTCCTCGAGAAAGTGGTGCTCCACCTCCCAGGCATAGTCAATGCCCAGGCGGTCCGCCAGCTCGACCTGATCCGGCGCGTCCTGGAAGAGGCGGAGCTCGGCGCCTGGCTCCCAGGGACGTGGCAGCTCGAGCGCCTGCGCGGTCTTGATATTGACGACCAGATCGAACTTGGTCGGCTGTTCGACCGGCAGATCGGCCGGTTTTGCGCCTTTGAGGATCTTGTCGACATAGGTCGCGGCGCGCCGGGACATGTCCTTAAGGTCGGCGCCGTAGCTTATTAGACCACCAGCCACGACAAGCGCGCGTTCGTAGTAGATTGCCGGCAGCTTGTTGCTCGCCGCGAGATCGACGATCCGGCGCCGTTGATTCATGACCAGAGGGCCGCCCAGCACGACGAGGGCATCGGCGTGCTCCCCCACGATGGCCGAAAAGGCGCCGTCGACCTCGCCCGGTGCATTCGCCTCGACCGAGAACAGCTGTGTTCCCGATGCCTGCGCCGCTTGCTGCACCGTGCGCAGCACACCGGCATGCGTGGGGTTGCCGGGGTCGACCAGAACGGCAATGCGCTCGGCACCGGGAACCGCGGTCTTGAGCAGTTCCAGCTCCTTCGCGATAGTGTCCTCCTGCTGCGAGGACAGGCCGGTAACGTTCCCGCCGGGGTGCGAGCGAGGCTGGCGACGAGCCCGCTGCCGACCGGATCGTTCATCGCCGTGACGACGATCGGAATCGTCGCGGTCGCCTGCCTGGCGGCCAATGCCGCTGCGGCTGACCCGACAACGATGACTTCCGGGGCGAGTGGCACCAGTTCGGCGGCGAGGTCCGGCAGCCGTTCTGACTCTCCGTCGGCCCAGCGGCTCTCGATTTCGATGTCCCGATCGACATAGCCGAGGGTGCGCAGCCCTTGACGGAACGCCTCCCAGTTCTCCCCAAGGGCGCGCGAACCCGGGGCAAGGATCGCGATCCGATGGCGTTTCTCCAGTTGCGCCCGGGCAACGCGCGACAGCAGCGCCACGCCAGCGGTTGCGAGAATCAGACGACGCGTCGGCGGCCCCGATCGGGTCATTCGATGACCTCGTCGGCGCGGCCGAGCACCGATAGCGGAATTGTCAGGCCGAGCGCTTTTGCGGTCTTCAGATTGGCGATCAGCTCGAACCTCGTCGGCTGCTGGACAGGGAGGTCGGCCGGCTTGGCACCCTTCAGGATCTTGTCGACATAGTCGGCCGAAAGCCGAAACATGTCGGTAATCCTCGGGCCATACGACATCAGGAAACCAGCCTCGGCCGACTGGCGTTCATAGCCGATCGACGCCAGACGGTGGCGCAACGCAGCCTCGGCGGCAGCCGAGGGCCGGTCAAAGGGAGACGCTGTCACCACCAGCGCATCGCCACGCGCCCCATCAGTCCCGGCCAAGGCCTGCTCGTAATCGTGGGGAAAACTGCGCAGCTCGATGGCCTCCAGCGGAATGGCGAGGGCTGATGCGGAACTCGTCACCGCGTCTCGTTGGTCCGCCCCGGTCACGTCGTAAAGCAGAACGATGCGCGCGATGTGAGGCACCGCTTGTGTCAGCAGATCCAACCGCTTCGCGATCAGCTCCGGTTGTCCAAAGACCACTCCGGTCAGGTTGCCGCCCGGATGGGCGAGACTGGCGATGTAGCCTTTTGCCAGCGGGTCGCAGTCGACCGCTCTGAAAACAATCGGGGTGGAGCGGGCCGCCGTAGCCGTAAATGCGGCCTTCAACGCGGCATCCGGGCCGATGACCATGACATCGAACCCGCGGCCCGCAAGTACGGCCGTAGCCGCCGCCAAACGGCCCACATCACTGTCCTGGATGAATTCGATTGTCAGGTTGCGGCCTTCGACATAGCCCAGCTCGCGCAGCCGATCCTCAAAGGCGACATTCGCGGGGTGCGAGCGTGGGCTCCCGGAAACGATACCGATATGGAAAATACGGGTCGGCGGTCCGTCGGCATTGGCGGCCGCAGCGGCAAGGCCGACCAGCAGAGCAGCCACGAACCAGCGAGCGATCATTCGATGACCTCGTCGGCACGGGCGAGGATCAATGGCGGGATCGTGAGACCGAGCGCCCGCGCGGTGTTGAGGTTGACCACCAGTTCGAGCTTGCTCGCCTGCTCGACCGGGAGATCGGCAGGCTTGGCTCCTTTCAGGATCCGATCGACAAAATAGGCCATGCGCCGCGTCGTATCGAAGAGGTTGGGGCCATAGGACAGAAGCCCGCCGCTCTCGGCGATTCGACGTAGCTCGGAAACGGCTGGAACCCGGTATTTCAACAGCAGCTCCCCGGTTTCCCGAGGATAGCTGGTCAAAAGGAACGACGGCTCGATATCAACCCCGTCAACACCCTCGCGGGCCACGGCGCTGACGGGCGCCTCGAGCTCGTCGCCGCGCTGCACCGGGAACGGGCGAATGACCATGTCGAGCCGATTTGCCACCTCCTCTGCCTGCACAAGGCTTGCGGCCATGGCCGGGTTGCCGGGCCAGAACATCAGCCCTATTCGGGTCGCATTCGGCAGGGCATCCTTGAGAAGCTCGATGCGCTTGCCGGCCAGTCCCTCGAGACCTTGCATCATCGAAACGCCGGTGATGTTGCCGCCCGGCCGTGCCAAACTGGTCACCAAGCCCGAGCCGACCGGATCGCCGGCCAACATGACGACGGGAATCGTCGTGGTGAGTCTCTCGACGTCGCGGACCATTGGATCCCCGAATACAACCAGGACATCCGGCCGTAGGTGCACCAACTCGGCGGCAAGTTCGGCAGCGCGATCAACGTTGCCCTCACCGAAGCGATAGTCGACGCCGATGTTCTGGCCCTCGATATAGCCGAGCTCCTTCAGACCTTGGCGGAAGCCCGCGACCTCGGTCGGATCTCCCGCAGATCGCCCGTTCCAGATCTAGCCGACGCGCGGGATCTTTGCCGGCGCCTGCTGTGCGGACGACTGTTTGGGCGCGACGGGCAGGCTGGCGAGCCCGGAAATCACGACGCGGCGCGTCAGACCATCACCGGGTCGGCGCGGTGCCGCGGTATCGCTCTCCCTGTCCCCGGTCGTCATTACGCGTCCCCGACGACTCGCCAGTTAGGTGCAGTTTAATCGCGGCGCATCCATATTCACATGTCATTAGCTCCGCGAGCGCTACGTCGGCAGCCCCTGCCCGGCTCGGGCGTCCCAAATCTTGTCAAAGCCTCCCTCAGGGGGTGTCAGGGAAGCGTCCCTATTCGCGGCCTAAGTCCATGATAAGACGTATATATTTGACCAGAAGCCGACCGCCAATGCGATTTTTTCCCTGAGTTACCCTGTGCGGCAGGGAAACCGGCGCAGGAAATGGACATGCCGAGGGGGCGGGAGTAGCCTCTCGGGAAGACAGTCTCGATGGGAGGGGACGACGATGGCGACACTCGACGACATCCTGGAACCGGGTCCGGCGGAACGCCTGGCGACCGGCTTTGTCTTTACCGAAGGCCCGTCCTGGCATCCCGACGGCTTCTACTATTTCGTTGATATTCGCCGCAGCCTGTTGTTCCGGCTGCGGCCGGGTCAGACGCCGGAGATCGTGCGCCGCGAGACCGGCGAGGGCAACGGCACGACCTTCGACCTGCAGGGCCGCCTGGTGATCTGCGAAGGCGGCAACCGCCGGGTCGCCCGCATCGCCGCCGACGGCAGTGTGGCCGTGCTGATGGACCGCTATCAGGGGAAGCGGATCAACCGGCCCAACGACGTCGTCTGCCGGTCCGACGGCAGCATCTGGTTCACCGACCCGGGTCTGCGCATTCCGCTTGCCGACAAGGAGCTGGTCCACTCCGGGGTCTACCGGATCATGCCCGACGGAACCAAACGCCTCGTCGCCGAGTTCGAGTACCCGAACGGGCTGGCCTTCTCGCCGGACGAGCGCACGCTCTATGTCGCCAACACCCGCCAGGCGCAGTACATCCACGCGATCGAGCTCGATGCCGCTGGCGACATGGTGCGGCGGCGCATTTTTGCCGACATGTCGTCCGAGGAGACCGACGGTGTCCCGGACGGCATGAAGGTCGATGTCGAGGGCCGGGTCTACTGCACCGGCCCCGGCGGCACCTGGGTGTTCGCACCCGACGGCACGCGGATCGGCATCATCCGCACCCCGGAGATCCCGGCTAACCTCTGCTTTGGCGGCGCCGATCTGAAGACGATCTTCTTTACCGCCCGCACCTCGGTCTACACTTGGCGCAGCAAGGTGGCGGGGCAGCCGCATCCGTGGTACCGCGTCAGGGCCAGGTAAGCGGGGGAGAGCCACCATGAAAGTCGGTATTGCGCTGAACATGCTCGCCGAGCCGCCGCGTCCCGACGTCGCGGTTGTGTCGGACCATCTGGCGATGGGCGATCTCGCCGAGCCGCTCGGCTTCGACTCGCTGTTTGCGCTCGAGCACCACTTCACCGGCTATGCGATGTCGCCGGCACCGCTCGAATTGCTCGCCTACTTCGCCGGTCGCACCAAGCGGATCACTTTCGGGACCGCGGTCATCGTCCTGCCGTGGCACGACCCGGTCCGTGTCGCCGAGGAGATCGCACTCCTCGACATCCTGTCCGGCGGGCGCTGCCTGTTCGGCTTTGGCCGGGGTGCCGCGAGCGTCGAATACGCGGGTTTCCGCATTCCGATGGGCGAAGCGCGAGCGCGCTTTGCCGAGGCGGCCCAGCTGATCCGCAAGGCGTTGCGCGAGCCCGAATTCGAGTGGCAGGGCGAGTTCTACCAGATCCCGCGTACCGCGATCCGGCCGCGCCCGATCTCGCATCCCGAGGAGCGCTTCTTTGCTTCCTCGGTCAGCCCGGAATCGGCCGAGATCATGGCCAAGCTCGGTTTCGGCATTTTGGTCGTGATGCAGAACGAGTGGCCGAAAGCCGCGGAGAGCATCATCAATTACCGCGAGATTGCGCTCTCCGTCGGCTACAACCCGCCGCCGCCGATCATCCTGACCAACGTCTCCTGCGCCGAGAGCCGTGCGGAGGCGCAGGACCGGGCGATGAATTGGCTCGGCAAGAAATGGCAGTCGATTGACGACCACTACCATTTCTCCGACGGCCACCTCGCGACGGTGAAAGGCTACGAGACCTACGGCAAGATGGCCAAGACCTATGCCCGGCTGCAGGACGAGACCGAACGGGTCAGGGCGACCGAGTTCTATGTCAAGATCCAGATCGTCGGGACGCCGGAGGACTGCATCGCGCAGATCGCCGAATTGCAGCGGCTGACCGGGACAGACCACGTGGTCACCGAGTTTTCGTACGGCCGCATCCCGCACGACGAAGCGGAGAAGAACATGCGGCTGTTTGCGGAGCGGGTGTTGCCGGTATTGCAGGGCGACGCGGCGTTCGCAGCACCGCCCGCGCCGACGCTCGCGACCTTGCGAGACACCGCCAAGACGGACCTTTTTGCCCCGGCGTAAGCGGTTCTACTCGCGGAGCTGCGCGGCCCGCCATCTGACAGCAGCCGGCACGCCCTCGCGGTCTACGATCTCGCGGAACCGCTGCCCAAACTCGGTCTTGGTGGCGTAGAGCGGGCCGACGGCATCGAGTCCGGCATAGAGTGCCGTGCGAAAGCCGGCGGCGTCGGCGCCGCGATTGATCGCGCGCTTGGCCGCGTAGAGCGCCTCCGGCGAAATCAGCGATAGCCGCTTGGCCCAGCGCAGGCTCGCATCACGCAGCTCGGCGAGCGGTACGACGCGGTTGACCATGCCGAGCGCCAATGCGGTTTCTGCATCGATCGTATCGCCGAAATAGAGCAGCTCGCGCGCCTTCTTGTAGCCGATGATCATCGGCATGACGATCGCCGGGCCGACGCTCGAAAACCGCACTTCCGGCTCGCCGAACGTCGCGTTGTCAGCGGCGATCGTCAGATCGCACAGCATGACGAGCTCGCAGCCGCCGCCCATCACGTGGCCTTGCACCGAGGCGATGACCGGCTTTTTCATCGTCCACGGCAGCATCTCGAACTCGAGCTGAGGGTGCAGGTGATCGTGTGCCTTGGTCGGATCGCTGCGCCAGTCGTCCGCTCCCGGCTCGCGCGCCGAAATGTCATAGCCGGCGCAGAAGCTGCGGCCTTCGGCGCGCAGCAGGACGACGCTCGTCGCCCCATCGGCATCGGCCCGAGTGAAGGCGTCCGTCAGCTGGAGCCGCAACTCTAGACTGATGGCGTTGAGCTTCTCCGGACGGTTCAAAGTGATGACGCTGACTTTGTCGTCTACCTCACACAGAACCACGGGATCGGGCATGATCACCCTCCTCTCGTTGTTGCGTGCGGTGCGAGCCGGTCGATCGCGCCGAGCCCTTCGCGAAGACCGCCGACAACCGCAATACCCGCGTTGCGAAGATGCGCCACCTGCTCGCGGTTCATTAGCCCGGGGCGGGTGTGCAGCAGGTAATGCGGCTTGCTGCTGCTCGCTGCCGCACGCTCGAAAAGTTCGAGGTAAGCCCAGCCGACCTCGGGGGACTCGAACGGCTGGCCGTCGCAATTGTCGCGGCAGAACACGACGATGTCGTGGTCCGGGCTTCTGTCGAATGCGGCCAGGGCGACCGGCAGGTTGCTGACGAAGGTGCCGTTGCCCCAGGCGTCGAGCGGGTTCCCGTCACCACTGACAAAGCCGATCCGGCGCTCGATCTCGGCCTTCACCTCGGCCGACAATGGCGGCAGTTCCAGGCCGCTCGACGCGGCGATGTCGAGGATCAGCTCGGCCAACCCGCCGGACGAGGTAATGACCCCGAGCCTGCGCCCCGCCGCGCCTTTCGTGCTCTGGGACGCGGCAATCGCCTCGGTGAATTCGACGAGATCCGAGACTTCGATTGCGTGATGGGCGCGAAAAAGCTCGGACGCCAACCCGGGATCGCCTGCCACCCCGCCCGTATGGGTAGCTACTGCATAATGGGTGCGTTCGGCCCGTCCGACCTTCAGCATTACCACCGGCTTGCGTTGCGCAGCGGCGCGATCGAGCGCAGCGGCAAAGCGATCCGGGTATCTGACTGTCTCGATAAAGCCGCCGATCACTCGGGTTTGTGGATCATCGACGAGGTATTCGAGATAATCGGCCGCGGCCAAGACCGCTTCGTTGCCGGACGAGACGACGTGGCTGAAGCCAAAGCGCCTGACGTCGTTCAACAGGCCGATGCAGAATCCGCCGCTTTGCGAGACGATGCCGACATTGCCGGCGAGGCCGGTCGGGTCGCGCAATTCCTGCAGATAGGTCGTGCTGGGGTGATGCGGATTGAGCACCCCCATGCAGTTCGGTCCGCAGAGCGCGATTCCGCCGTCGCGACAGATCCCCTCGATTTCCGTCTGCCGCCGGCGCCCATCCTCGCCGCGTTCGGCAAACCCACCGTCGTAAATGACGGCAGCCTCGACCCCGCGCTCCGCCGCCGCGGCGAGGGGCTCGAGGACGCGCTCGTGACCTACGCAAAAGACCGCGACATCGGGCGCCTCCGGCAATTCTTCGATACTGGGATAGCATCTGCGACCGAGCACGGTCGGATAATTGGGGTTGACCGGAAATACCGACCCGGAAAAGCCGATCCGGTCCGACGAGGCGATCAGCCTGCGTCCGATTGTCGGCTTCTCCGACGCGCCGACCACGGCAATCGATTTGGGCCGAAAGAGCGCCTCGAGCTGCATCGGTTCCTCTCCCGCAACCAATGGCCGACAATGTTAGCCGCTGCATCGGTGCCGTGTCCCGCCGAACAGCATCGAGAGCCGCTCTGACTTGTCGGGCTTTTTATCAAATGGTAACAGTTGCCGTCCGAGCATCTCGCCCGGACCGAGGGCGGTGTAACTTGCCGAAGAGCTCGGAACCCGGTCGACTGTCGGGGCTCGACCCCGCTACCTCACGCACCTTGGCAGCACTCCTCGGCAGCGAGTCGGTGCCGGCGGCCGCGGCAGGTGATGCGATCCGCCGGCTCTCGGTGCTTGTCGAGGTGGCCGATACGGTCACCCAGCGGCTTTCGCTTGACCATCAGCTGCCTCGCCTGATTGACCTGATCGTCGAGGCGCTCGACGCCGAGCGCGCGACACTGTTCCTGCACGACGCCGACGCCGGCGAGCTCTTCTCGCGCGTCGCGGGCGGCGATGGCGTCTCCGAGATCCGGATACCGCAAAGTGTCGGGATCGCCGGCTCGGTATTCGGCTCCGGTGTCGGTGAAATCATCGACGACGTCTATCGGGATCCGCGCTTCCACCCCGAGGTGGACCGGGATACCGGATACCGCACGCGCAGCATTCTGTGCGTGCCGTTGCGCAATCGCGCCGACCAGGTCATCGGCGTGACCCAGGTGCTGAACAAGCGCGCAGGCAGGTTCACCGCGATCGACATGGCTCTCCTCGAGGCGATTAGCCGCCATGCCGCGAGCGCGCTCGAGCAGGCGCAAATGGTGGAGCGCCTCGAGCAGGCGCGGCGTGAAGAACTGGAGCTGCTGGCGGTCACCGAGGCGATCTCGACGGAGCTGCACCTCGACACCTTGCTCGCCCGCATCGTGGCGGCGGCGACCCAGCTGCTCGATGCCGAGCGCTCGACGCTCTTCGTTTACGACCCGAGCAAAGACGAGCTCTGGTCCCGCGTTGCCGAAGGCGCCGAGCAACAGCAGATCCGCATACCGGCGAATGCCGGCATCGCCGGCGCGGCTTTTATGAGCGGCGACGTGGTGAACATACCCGACGCCTATGCCGACCCTCGCTTCAATCGGGATATCGATCGGGGTTCAGGATTTCGCACCCGCAATTTGCTCAATGTGCCGGTCATCGACCGCACCGGCGAGCGCCTCGGCGTCGTCCAGGTGCTAAACAAGCGTGGCGGTCAGTTCACCCAGGTCGACATTCGCCGGCTGAAGGCTTTTTCCGCGGACATTGCGGTGGCGCTCGAAAACGCACGTCTGTTTTCCGACGTTCTCGCGCTGAAAAATTATAACGAGAGCATCCTGAAGTCGCTATCCAACGGAGTGGTCACGCTCGATCGGCAATGCGTCATCGTCAAGGTCAACGAGCCCGCGCAGCGGATCCTCGGGCTGTCCTCGGAGGCTCTGGTCGATCGGCCGGCCCGGCAGGCGTTTGGCAACCTCAATGCCTGGATCACCAGAAGCCTCGAATTCGTCGAGCGGATGGGAGCTACCGACTATCACGCCGACACCGATCTGAAGCAACCGGACGGCGGTGTGGCTTCGGTCAATCTGAGCGCGGCACCGTTTCTCGATACCGAGGGAAAGTCGATCGGCTACATGCTGGTGTTCGAGGACATCACGCGGGAAAAACGCGTGCGCAACACGATGGCGCGTTATGTGGCCAAGGAGGTCGTCGATCAGCTGCTCGCCAGCGGCGAAGACGTCCTGGAAGGGAGCGCCCTGGTCGCCACTGTGCTGTTCGCCGATATCCGGCGCTTCTCTCTGATGTCCGAGGCTATGACGCCGCGCAATACGGTGTCGATGCTCAACGAATTTTTCACCGAGATGGTCGAGGTAATCTTCACCCGCGGCGGCATGCTCGACAAATACATCGGCGACGGCCTGATGGCGATTTTTGGGGCGCCAGTCGCCGGCTCCGCCGACGCGGATAATGCGCTCTATGTCGCAAACGACATGATCCGTGCCCTCGGTGTCTTTAACTCGCGGCGAGCTGAACGCGGCTTCGAGCCGATCGAGATCGGCATCGGGCTTGCCACCGGCGAGGTGCTCGCCGGTTCGGTCGGGGCGTTAAAGCGCATGGAATACACGGCGATTGGGAACAACGTGAACCTTGCCGCGCGGCTCGAGAGCGCGACCAAATATTACGGTACGGCCGTGCTACTCGCGGCGACTACCGTCGACGAATTGAAGTCGCCCGCGGTTCTGCGGCGCCTCGACCTGATCCAGGCCAAAGGCGTTTCATACCCGACCTGGGTCTATGAATCGCTGGGGCATCACACCCAGGCGACCTTTCCCAGGCTGGCCTCGGTGATCAAGACCTACGAGGCCGGTGTCGGTTGCTATCAACGGCGCGATTGGAAAGGCGGCCTCGGCCATTTCACCGATGCGCTCGAAATGGCTCCGCAGGATCGGCCGTCCCGCATCTTCTTCGACCGTTGCCGCTACTATCAGGCCAATCCGCCCGACGAGGGATGGGACGGGGTCTGGATCATGCAGGAGAAGTAGCGCGCGACACTCCGGGCGGCCGGGCGGCCCCAATGAGAAAGCTTAGCAGCCGCCGCGGCCCGAGCTGTCGGCTAGGGAAGGAACTGCAATGACCGAGACTCTCGTCGAATACGACTGCCGCGATCAGATCGCGACCCTGACCCTGAACCGGCCGGACCGGCTCAATGCGTTCAGCGATGATTTGGTACGGCACTTGATGGATGCGCTGCGGCGTTTCGATCTCGACCCCGAGGCGCAAGTTGCGATCATCTGCGGCAAAGGGCGCGCGTTTTCGAGTGGCGCCGACGTGCATCAGCGCCAGCTGCGCCGGCGCGAGGAATTCGAGGAGCATGGCGGGCCGCAGGGCTGGGGCGCCAACTCCGCCGATTTATTGACTCGAGCCGTCAATTGGAAACGGGTCATCGCGGCACCGCACGGCTATGCGATGGGGCTGGCGCTCGGCATCGTGTTCGAATGCGACCTGATCGTTGCCGCGGCCGGCACCAAATTCCAGGTGACCGAGACTTCGCGTGGTCTCGGCGGCTCCAAATACTGGGCATTACTGAACTTTCGCGGCGGTGCAGCCTTTGCCAGTGAAGTGGCGCTGACCGGCCGCTTCTTCACCGCTGAGGAGGCGTTTGCCGCCGGCCTCATCAATCGCGTGGCGCCCGAAGGCCAGCATCTCGAAGCTGCCCGCGAGCTTGCCGCCGAGGTCGCCAAGAACCCGCCGCTCTCGGTGCGCGCCACCGTGCGCACCCGCCGCTGGTACATGGAGCAGATCGAGCGCGAAGTCATTATGCAGACCGCGCCATTAAGGCTCTACCTCAGCGAGGACTTCCACGAAGCCGCCCGCGCCTTTGCCGAAAAGCGTCGACCCGGTCCCTTCAAGGGTCGCTGACGAGGAACCTGCGATGATCACCGCCACCTATATCCGCACGATGGCCGCATACAACGCCGAGATGAACCGCCGACTGTATTGTGCGGCGGCGCGACTGTCGGATGCCGAGCGGCGGCAGCCGCGCGGTGCGTTCTGGGGCTCGATCCACGGCACCCTGACCCACATCCTGTGGGGCGACCAGCAGTGGATGTCGCGCTTCGACGGCTGGCCAAAGCCGATCACCCCGATCAAAGAGAGCGCCGGCATGATCGAGGATTTTGGCGTCCTCGGCGCCGAGCGCGAAGGGGCCGATGCCGCCATTGCGCGCTGGGCCGCCAGGATCGACGACGCTTGGCTCGCCCGTGACCTGACCTGGTTCAGCGGTGCTGCCAACCGCGAGGTCACGGCACCGCTCCAGCTGCTGGTGACCCATTTCTTCAACCATCAGACCCATCATCGCGGGCAGGTCCATGCAATGCTGACCGCCGCAGGCCAGGAGACCGGCGACACCGATCTGTTCCTGGTGGTCCCCGGCATCGTCGATTAGGACGGCGGCCAAGATGCAGTGCGGTACCCCCTTGGCCCGTTTCCGCATCCGCACTGAACATAGACGGGCAATGTCAACCGCGCGGTGGGAGTTCCGACTGCTCGTCTATCGCGGGGACCGATGCGCCAGGTTTGCTTCCTGGTTACAGCCCGAGCTGCAGACAAATGACCCGCTCGACAGCGGCGATATCTGCCGCCGCAAGTCGGCCGACACGCTCGCTTAAGCGCTGTTTGCTGATCGTCGCAATTTGGTCCGCCATGGCCTTGCGCTGCCGCCCGCCGAGCCGGATGTAGGCTTCAGACGGATAGAGGCGGGCCACATTCGTCGTCAACGGAACCACCTGAACGCGATTGAGCTCGCGGTTTGCGATGTCGTTGCTGACGATGATCGCCGGTCGGGTTTTGCGAATTTCGCCCCCAATAGCGGCGTCGAATGCGACCCACCACACCTCGCCGCGTTGTGGCGGCCTATCTGGGCTCGTCAGCGACATCGCCGACCAGGTTCTCGGCCCATTCGGTCGCCTCGCGCTCCCGCTCTTCGTCGGCGGCCATCGCCCGGTACCCCTCGACGAGGTCACGCGGCATTAGGTGCGGCCGCGCAAGGTTGTTCAGAAATCGGCTGATCCGCCGCCGCCCGATTACCGCGTGCAACCCCTCGTATACGTCGTCATCGACAGTGATCGTCAGCTTTTTGGACATGGACAGATTCCGTATACGTATATTATACGTACTAAGATCGAGCGTCAAGCATGCCGCTCGCACCCGCGGGGTTTGTCCCGCGTTGCGAGGTGAATCGTTGGGCACCACTCCAAGACTACGTAGCAATTCTCGGGCCCAACATGTGCGGGGCGTCGCCATGACTCCCGCCCGGGATACTGATAGACTGCGTCGCGGCTGGGAGGCGCCGTGGCGGAAGAACGCGTTGAGAGGCGACTGGCGGCAATCCTCTGCGCCGATGTTGCCGGATATTCGCGGCTGATGGGCGTGGACGAGGAAGGAACCCTCGCCGTTCTCAAAAGCGATCGGCGCGAGCTCATCGATCCGCTGATCAGCCAACACCGCGGGCGTATCTTCAAGACGACCGGCGACGGCATTCTGATCGAGTTCGCCTCGGTCGTCGACGCCGTGCGCTGCGCTGTCGTGGTCCAGCAGGGAATGGCGGACCGCAATGCCAACCGGCCGGAGCCCGGGCGCATCCGCTTCCGGATTGGCATCAATCTGGGCGACGTCATCCACGACGAAGGCGACATCTTTGGCGACGGCGTCAATGTCGCGGCGCGCCTCCAGATGCTCGCCGAGCCCGGCGAGATCTGCGTCAGCGCCTCGGTGCGCGAGCAGGTCGGCGAGAAGTTGCCGATCGGCTTCGCCGATATGGGTCAGCACGGCGTCAAGAACATTACACGGCCGGTGCGCGCCTACCGCGTCGAGAAGCGCGGGGAACCGCGTGCAGATCCCGCGAATGAGGCGGCAACGACGCCGTTGGCGTTGCCTGATCGGCCGTCGATCGCCGTCTTGCCATTCGCCAATATGAGCGGCGATCCCGAGCAGGACTATTTTGTCGACGGCATGGTCGAGGACATCATCACCGGCCTCTCGCGCATCAAATGGCTGTTCGTCATCGCGCGCAATTCGAGCTTCGCCTACAGGGGGAAATCCCCCGACATCCGCCAGGTCGGCCGCGAGCTCGGTGTGCGTTATGTGCTCGAAGGCAGTGTGCGGCGGGCAGCGGGCCGCGTCCGCATCACCGGCCAGCTGGTCGAGGCGGAAACCGGCCGGCATATCTGGGCCGAACGCTACGACCGCGCGCTCGACGATGTTTTTGCGCTGCAGGACGAGATCACGGCGAGCGTCGTCGGCGCCATCGAGCCGAGCCTGCGCCAGGCCGAGATCGAGCGCGTCAAGCGCAAGCGGCCGGATAGTCTGGACGCCTACGACCTGGTGCTTCGCGCGACTCCGTTCGTGGATATCCCGATGCCGGATGGTGCAGCGCAGGCGCTGCAGCTGTTGGAGCAGGCGCTTACCCGGGCACCCGACTACGCCCTCGCGCACGGCTACGCGGCCTTTTGCCACGAGATCCTATTTATGCGGGCAGGCGGACGCGAAGAGAACCGTCAGGCTGCCATTCGCCACGCCCATGCCGCGATCATCCATGGACGCGACGATGCGATGGCGCTGACACTCGGGGGCTTCAACATTGGCATGGTCGAGCACGACCGTGCCGCTGCACGCGAAGCCTTCGAGGCGGCGGTCGCCCTGAGCCCGTCTTCGGCATTGACCTACAGCATGGGCAGCATCGTTCGCGCTTGGGCGGGCGAGGCAGAGCGTGCAGTCGAATGGGGCGAACAAGCGCTGCGTCTTAGCCCCTTCGATCCCTTCGCTTTCGGGGCGTGGCATGGCGTTGCCATTGGACGTTTCTGCCAGGGCCGCTACGAGGATGCGGCGAATGCGGCCCGCAAGGCGGTCCAGCGCAATCCGGGCTTCAGCTATCCCCACGTGATACTGGCTGCGGCGCTTGCGAAGCTCGGGCATATCGACGAGGCGAAGGCGGCGGCCGCTCGAGTATTGGCGCTGCAGCCTGGCTTCAGCATCGCCGAATTCTGCGCGGTGAACGACCCGGCGCCCGAAATCGCCGCGCCTATGACCGAAGCGTTGCGGGTAGCGGGCTTGTCGCCGTAGAGGGAAGGCCGCGGTGGCGGAAGAGCGTGTTGAGAGGCGGCTGGCGGCAATCCTTTGCGCCGATGTTGCTGGATATTCGCGGCTGATGGGCGCGGACGAGGAAGGAACCTTCGCCGTTCTCAAAAGCGATCGGCGCGAGCTCATCGATCCGCTGATCAGCCAACACCGCGGCCGCATCTTCAAGACCACCGGCGATGGCATCCTGATCGAGTTCGCCTCGGTCGTCGACGCCGTGCGCTGCGCCGTCGTGATGCAGCAAGGAATGGAGGACCGCAACGCCAATCGCCCGGAGGCCGAGTGCATCCGCTTCCGTATCGGCATCAATTTGGGCGACGTCATCCATGATGAGGGCGACATCTTCGGGGATGGCGTCAATGTCGCGGCACGCCTCCAGACACTCGCCGAGCCCGGCGAGATCTGCGTCAGCGCCTCGGTGCGCGAGCAGGTCGGCCAGAAGTTGCCGATCGGCTTCGCCGATATGGGTCAGCACGGCGTCAAGAACATTACACGGCCGGTGCGCGCCTACCGCGTCGAGAAGCGCGGGGAACCGCGCGCCGATCCTGCGGATCACCTCTCAATGGTGCCGCTGGCGCTGCCCGACCGCCCGTCGATCGCCGTCCTGCCGTTCGCCAACATGAGCGGCGACCCCGAGCAGGACTATTTTGTCGACGGCATGGTCGAGGACATCATCACCGGCCTCTCGCGCATCAAGTGGCTGTTCGTGATCGCGCGCAATTCGAGCTTTGCCTATAAGGGGAAATCCCCCGACATCCGCCAGGTCGGCCGCGAGCTCGGCGTGCGCTACGTGCTCGAAGGCAGCGTGCGCCGGGCGGCGGCTCGCGT
>Ga0306924_10003411_pt1 | contig 15259 bp, 10 predicted proteins | sample sta12Can44000111_FD_203756 | JGI IMG/M metagenome (GOLD analysis project Ga0306924, IMG submission 203756) | Lab enrichment of tropical soil microbial communities from Luquillo Experimental Forest, Puerto Rico - statanox.12C.anox.44.000.111 (v2)... | ecosystem: Environmental > Terrestrial >... | reverse complement strand
GCGGCCCGGAGTCGATGAGCGTCTTCGGTCCGCGAATGAAGGCAATCTTGCGGTGCCCAAGCTGGTGTAGATGTTCAAGCGCCAGCCGTCCACCCGTTTCGTTGTCCACCATGACGGAGCTGACTTCGTCGCCGGGCAGCTCCCAGCCGATCGTCGCCGCGGGAATATTGCGCTTTGAAAAATCGGCCAGCAGATGAATGTCCACGAACAGCCAGTTTGCGACCACGATCAAGGCCTCAACGTGGCGCTCCAGCAACAGTTCGAGATAACGCTCGAACCGATTCCGCTGGTTATGGGCATCGGCAAGGATCGGCACATACGAACCCTGAAAGAGCGAATTCTCGATTCCGCGCAAAATCGGTGTGCAAAACGGATCGGTAATGTCAAAAAACATCACGCCGACACTGTGGGTGCGCTTACTGCGCAGGAAACGGGCCATGGCATTCGGCCGGTAGCCCAGCTTTCGCGCGGTTTCTTCGATTTTTTTCTTGGTCGCGGGGGCGATGTAGCGCGCCAGCGGAGCGTTGTTCAACACAATGGAAACGGTTGCGGGCGAAAAACCGCTTGAATTCGCCACGTCCCTCATGGTTACTGCCGCAGATTTACCGGACGGCCGTTTCACGGTTTTTTCCGTGCCAGCATCATCCGGCAGCAGCGTACCCGTTTGCAACGGTTGCTTCATCAGGAGCTACTCCGCGGGCAGCTCAAACGAAAGGTGCTTGCGGAACCAGTTCGTCTTCCAGATTCCAAAAGCGATACCGAGCCCCATCCACACGGTTCCGAGGATCTTTGCGGGCACACTCAAGCTCCACCACAGTCCCAGGCAAATGAAAAAGCCCACCAGCGGAGGCAAGAAGTTCACTACATTCCTGTGCCCGTGCACGAAGTAGCGCATGAAGGCCGCGGCATTGACACCCATGAAGGCGATGAGCGCGCCAAAGTTGAGCAGTTCGATGCCCCGCCCATAGGTCAAGAAAAACGAACCGGCCAGCACGATCACGCCGATGAAGACCACGTTGTTGCTCGGGATGTGGTGTTTCGGGTCCACCTTGCCAAAAAACGACTGCGGCAACGCATTGCTCTTGCCCATGCCATAGAGCAGACGCGCGGCTCCAATCTGGGCCCCCATTCCCGATCCAAAATTGGCCACCAGCAGCGTGAATCCTACGATCTTAAACAGCGGCGCCCAGGTCAGGGCGGCGGCATAAACGTATGCCGTGTCCTGGTCCGGAAATGGCCGCGCGGCGGGCCAAACCAGCTGCGCAACGTAGACTTCCGCGGCGGAAAGAATCCCGATCACAAGACACGTTCCGACCGTCGCCAGCAGGATATTCCGCTTCGGATTCTCGGCTTCCTCGGAAAGAGTGGAGATGGCGTCGAAACCAATGTAGGTCAGCACGGCGAGCGAAGTGCAACCGAAGAGATTTCCCCAGCTGAAAGTTTCCGGATCGTAGAAGGGCTTAGAGAAGAATCCCGGGTCATCGTGCGGATGGCCGAGGATGTAGCGAATCGCCGTGACGAAAATCACCACGACTACCGCGCTCATCGCCGCGGCCATTCCTGCGTTGACCCGAGCGGAAGTCTTGATTCCCTGCAGATTCAGCAGTGAACACCACGGCGAAGAAGATCTTCCAGGCCCAGATGGGAAGCCCGGGCGCAAACACGTGTGCCTGGCCCGCGCACCAGATGGTGCAAATCAGCGGATTCACGATGTAGTCCATCACCATGCTCCAACCGGTGATGTATCCCGCGGAGGGATGAATCTCCTGGGCAACATAAGTAAAAGCGGAACCCGCGCTCGGATAGATGCGCGCCATCCGGCCGTAGCTCACCGCCGTTGCGAGCATCGCCACCATGGCGATCAGCACGGCGGTTACCACGTGGCCCCGGCCTCGATCGCTCAACGCGCCGAAGGCGGACATCGGCGCCACCGGTTGCAACACGATCATTCCGTAGAGGATCAAGTCCCACAGGGTCAGGGTTCGTCTTAGGTGGAGCGCTCCTGTGCCGGCCTGGCTGCTCATAGCGCTCTCTGCCTCCGCGTGTAGTTCGAAAATTGAAACGATTTAAGCAACAGATTGTGCGGAATTTATCGGGCCCGCGCAACTCTTTTCATCCGGTCCAGGCGGCCCAAGGGCAAGTAGGTACCTGTTCGAATGGCCAGTTTGGCCAGTCGCAACATACAGCGAAAATCCGACAACGCATGCGCGTCGCAATCGAGTCTAATGGAATGGAACGCGCCCAACCCCAGTAAGGGCCTACGTGTTCATGGGCGAAGGGACCCAAAATCCGGAGCGGTGGGAGGCAACACCCGTCTTTTGGCACGTGGTGGCGCTGCTTCTCATACTATTGTTGGCGTTGTGGCTGCGGCCGGTGCCGCTGCACGCCGACCTCTCCCTGTTGGGGTACCTTCAGGTCGTTACCGGCCTGCTCGCTTTCGTCTTTTCCGCGGTCACCCTGGTTCGATTTCAAGGCACGCAGGACCGCATTTCGCTGATCCTGGGCGCGGGCTTCATGCTCTCGGGAGCCGTGCTCGCGGGCTCCAGCATTCTGTTTTTTCAGATTCCGGCCGAGCAGCAGTTGCGCATTCAGTGGGCGCCCGTGGCCCTATGGGTGGGGCGGATTATCTTGGGTCTGCTGCTGGTGGTGGCCTTGCTGGTCGAACACTTCCTGCCGCGCTCGCGCCAGCCGAAAATCGAGATTGCCGGCGCGCTGTTCAGCGTGGTGGCGCTGACCTACGGGATCACCGCAGCTCTGCGGCGCCTTCCGACCGACGTATCGCCGCACCCCAGCGCCTTCTTCCCGTCGCCACAGCAGCTTCTGCCGGGTGCCGTGTTTCTCCTAGCCGCATTTTGGTATCGCCGCAGGCTAGAGCAGGTCTCTACGGCGTTTGACCGGTCGATCTACGTTGCAGCCTGGATGAATTTTGCGGCGCAGCTGGCGGCCTCGCAGTCCCAGGCGCTGCTCGACGCCCCCTTTCTGTTCTCACAGGCTCTGACTGTCCTTGGCTACGCCATCGCCCTGGGCGGCGCGCTGCTCGACAATGCGCGCCTTTTCGAACAGGTCCGACACCTTGCAGTGAGCGATCCGCTCACCGGTCTTGCCAACTACCGGCGCTTGCTGGACGTTCTTGAAACGGAAACCGAGCGCACCAATCGCAGCGGCCGTCCCTTTGCAATCCTGCTGCTCGACCTCGACGGCCTGAAGAAAATAAACGACACCTACGGACACCTGGTCGGCAGCCGCGCCATCTGCCGCGTGGGCGACATCCTGCGCATACACTGCCGCTCGATCGATACCGCCGCGCGCTATGGCGGAGACGAATTCGCGCTGGTCTTGCCGGAGTCGGAAGAAACCGAAGCGGAAAGCGTGGCCGGCCGCATTCGTCACGTCATGGAAATGGACCCGGAAAAACCCGCACTCTCAGCGAGCATCGGGGTAAGTGTTTACCGCGGAGGGGGCATGCGGATTGAAAAGCTTCTATCCGATGCCGATGAGCGCCTCTATCAGGAAAAGTCGAAACGCGGGCGGCGTGCGCCGGCGGGCGGCGTTGCCCGCCGCCGCGTAACTCGTCCCCGCACCGTCTGAATTGCAAGCGAAGCCTCTACTGCTTCGCACCGTATGGCGCCACCTGCTCGGCCACCTTGGATTGGTCGCCAACCACCACGATCGTCATTTGATCTGGCTTGATGTACGTCGCGGTCATCTTCGAAACGTCGGCAGGCGTCACCGCGTTCACTTTTTGTACGTAGGTTTTCAGATAGTCTTCGCCGAGCCCTTGAAAATCCACGAAGCGCAGCTGGTTGATCAACGCGCCCCGCGAAGAGTTCTGGATCACAAACAAGCCGGACAAATAGCTCTGGATGCCTTTAAGTTCGCCTTCCGCCGGCGGTTCCTTTGCCAGCTTGTCGATCTCCGCGAAAATTTCCTTGAGCGAGGCGCCGGTGTATTGCGTGGTCACGTCGGCCGTCTCCGCCCAGTACGCATCGTGGTAGCGGCGCGAAATCTGACTGGAAGGCGAATAGGTGTAGCCTTTCTGCTCGCGGATGTTCGAGGTGATGCGCGAAGAGAACGATCCGCCCAGCAGCGCATTGGTAACGCCTAAAGGAATGGCCTCCGGGCTGGTCGCGTCGGGCACCGGCATTCCCACCAGCAACGTGGACTGCGCGGCGCCGGGACGGTCGGTCAACTCGAGGACGTGCTGCGCGCGTACCTTCGGCACGTTGCTCACGGCTGCCGCGCCTTTCGACCACTCGTCGAAGCTGGCCTTGATCGCCTTCTTCACCTCTGCCGAATCGAATCTGCCGGCGACATACAAGTGAGATCGCGAAGCGCCAAAATTTCCCTCGTAGAACTTCTTGATATCCGCGACCGTGGTTTTCTGGATGCTCTCCTGCGTCGGGAAAACGGTTCCGTAAGGATGGTTGCCGTAGAGAATCTTGCGAAACTTCTCGAGAGCCATATTTTGCGGCACGGCCTTGGCGATAGAAAGCTGACGCTCGGCATCGGTTTTGAGGCGCGGCAGTTCGGATTCGGGAAAAAGAGGATGTTGCGCGACGTCAGAGAGCAGGGTCACCGCCTTCGCGGCAAAATCGCTGAGCACATCGGTAGTTACGTCGCTTTCGTCGGCGCCAACCGTGATGTTCACCGCGCCGCCCATGCCCGCCGCCTCTTCCGCAACTTGTTTAGAGCTCTTGGACCTCGTTCCCTCTTTCATCAGCTTTCCGACCAAGTCCGCAAGTCCGGGCATGTCGGCGGGCTCGTTGAGATTGCCGGTGCGCACGACCAGGCTCAACGTCACCTTGGGCAAGTTTCCGTAAGGAACCAATGTGACCTTCATGCCGTTGGGCAGCGTGTAGCTTTCGTGAGCGGGAACGTTGAACGGTTTCGGCGGGCCGCCCGCGGGAGGGGCCTGTTTTTGTTGTGCCGCCAGCGACAAGGCGCAAAAAGCGAGTGTTGCGGCAGCGAAACCGATTTTGGCGCTGATAGTCGTTTTCATCTCGCTCTCCTAGTTCTTTGCCGGGGCTTCGGCGGGCTTGGCTGCATCAGCGGGTTTGGTTTCAAGGACCAGCACCGTGCGGTTTTCCGGCTTCAGGTATTCCTGCGCTGTCTTCTGGATCAGCTCGGGCGTGACTTTGTCGAACTCAGAAACCAGCGTGTTGATTCGCGCGGGGTTGTCGTCAAACAGCGCAAAACTGGCGAGCAGGTCCGCCAGCCCGAAACCACCCACGGAACCGATGTTGTCGTAAAGGTCCGACCGCAGCTTGACGCGTGCGCGCTCCAGAATGGCCTGGTCTACCGGTTTGGCGCGGAGCGGCTGCAATGCGGTATCCCACGCCTTCACGACCGCTTCGGGCTTCGTCGCCGGATCGTACCGAACATCGGCCATGAAAAGCATGGGCCCCTTGTAGTTGAACATGTTGCCGAGGTAGTTGATTCCGCCTTGCACTCCCGCCGTCAGGCCCTGCTTCTGCACCAGCTCCTGATAAGCCAGGCTGTCGTCGCCTTCGATCAGCATCTGATCAATCAAGCCCATGGCGTAGTATTCCGGCGTATTGCGCTCCGGCATGTGGTAGGCAATCGCCATGGCCGGCCGCTTCGCCAGAGGATCGACGCGCGAGGCGTTCTTCTCTTTGCTCTGCTCGGGTTCGTTCAGATCGGGCTGCGGTGGCAGGTCGGATGCTTTGATTCCGCCGAAATACTTCTCCACCCACTGCCGGGCCTGCGCCACTTCGAAGTCGCCGACGATCGCCAGCGCCGCGTTGTTCGGCGCATAGTAGGTCTTGAAGAACGACTGCACGTCGGTCAGAGTCGCCGCTTCGATGTCCTTCAGGTCGCCGTAGAAGTTGTGCGCGTTGTACCAATTGGTGTTGGCGTATTGCGGCATGTCCAGCCACGGGAAACCACCGTAAGGCCGGTTGATCACGTTGACCTTGACTTCGTTGCCGACCACGCCCTGTTGATTCTTCAGATTTTCTTCGGTAACGGCCAGGCCGTTCATCCGGTCGGCCTCGGCCCACAGCGCCGTCTCGAGCTTGTTCGACGGCAGAATTTCGAAGTAGTTCGTGAAGTCAAATCGGGTCGAGCCGTTCAGGATGCCGCCGTTTTGCTGCACCAGCTTGATGAACTCCATCTTGCCCAGATTCTGTGAGCCCTGGAACATCATGTGTTCGAACAGGTGCGCGAAGCCGGTTCGATCCTTCGGCTCAACGCGAAATCCGATGCGGTAATACACGGCCACGCAAACGGTCGGTGCGGTGTGGTCGGCCGACAGCACAACCCGCAATCCGTTCGGCAACTTGTAATATTCCACCGCGACTTTCAATTCGCCGGCCGGAGCCGCCTGTAAGCCGCCGGTGGCCAGCACAAGCACAGCCAGTATGGCCACTGCCCGGGCAACACCACGCAACAAACGCAAGAACATACTGCCTCCAAAAACCGCCGCTCGAATTTACTGCGAATGGGAACGAAAGGAAATGACCACACCCTGCCTCGCTCATAAAGACGCATGCGGCGGGAAATAGTTTCGCCAAAAGCAGGTTCAGAAAACGGTCCGGCTTTGTACGGTCGTCTTGCTTTCCAGTGAAAACCGCGGCTCTCCCGCGCCAGCCCATAACCGCGCCGCTACATATTCGCCCAGCGCCGGTCCATGCTTAAAACCGTGCCCCGATCCCCCGCCGACGAGCCACACGTTGGGCATTTCGGGGTGCCGGTCCACAAGGAAATCGCCGTTGGAAGTGTTCTCGTACTGGCAGACGCGGGTTTCCACCACCGGCGCGTCGGCCAGGGCGGGGAAGCGGTAGGCCACGTAGTTTCGGATTCCCTCGAGCTCGCTTGCTGTCACCACGCGCGACTGCGTGTCGGGGTCAACCGGCTCTCCATGCCGGTCGAGCGCAACCTTGAGCCCGCGGCTCTCCAGATTCGGCATCCCATAGGACTCGTCGCTCCTGAATAAGAACGTCGGCAGCTTGGGCGGCGAAAAGCGCTCGTCGCCCGCCGGTACTCCAATGTAGAACACCGCCTGCCGCGTCGGGAAAATCCGTTCACCCAAAACCCCCGGAAACAGTTTGCCGAGCCACGCTCCGCATGCGAATACGAACTGGCTTGCCGCGAACGTTTCCCCGCCGCTGGTTTCAAGGTGCGAGATCTCGCTGCTGCCCGTGGGCCCGAGTGCCTGCGCGGTCTGGTATTCGACGCCCATTTTGCACCCCACCGCAACGACGGCGGCCACGCTGCGCCTCGCCATCAACACGCCGCTCTCCGGCTCGTAAATCGCGCTTTCGATTCCTGCGAAGTTGATCTGCGGATATTTCTTGCTCAGTTCGGCGCGGTCCAGCTCCGTGAACTCTACCTCGCAGCGCGTCAAGACCTCGCGCGTGGCGGCTAGCGAAGCATTCCCCGCTTCGGCCAGCCACAGCACCCCTGTCTCCTCAAACAAAGACTCGTCCCGCACCGCCGCGAAAAGCTCTTTCCATAAATGAAGCGACCGCCGCGACCAGCGGGTGTAGATCTCATCCCCGCCGTAGCCCATGCGAATGATGCGCGATTCGTCGCCCGAGCTCGACCGCGAATGCCCCGGACCATAGGCTTCGAGCAGCGCCACGCGTCTCCCGCGTTGCGCCAAAGCCAGCGCAGTCCACGCACCAAACACTCCGGCGCCGACCACGACAACGTCATAGTTTTTCGCGCCAGCCATCGCGCACGTATCCTACCGCACGCCGACCGCACGCTGGACCAAATTTGTCGTTGTCCGCAAAGCGAAGACGGACCCGCCCGCTCCCGGCTGGCCGGGTTGTTTTGTCTTGTGGAAGGAGAAACTCTTACCTTTTAGAGGCCGCCCCGGCCCCCATGCGTTCCGCCCAGCCCGCAAGCCGCTCGAGCGATTCATCGTGTGTCGGGTCCAGGTGCAGCGGCGTTACGCTCGCATCGCCCGCGAAAACTGCCGCATAATCCGTATCGGGCTCGATGTCTTTGTCAATCTTCTGCTCAAAAATCCAGTAATACGAGCGGCCCTTGGGGTCTTTGCCTTCCGTCAGTTGATTGCGGGTGATCTTTTTCGATTGGCGTGTGAACCGCACTTCGCCGCTCCAAGGCTCCGGCACATTTACGTTCAGCAGTACCTGGTCCGGCAAACCTTCCTTCAAAATGATTTCCGCCGTCGAACGCGCAATCCTGGCCGCGTGTTTAAAGTGGAGCTTGCGCGAGCACAGTGACATCGCCACCGCCGCAATGTGATGCAGCGCCGCCTCCCGCGCCGCGCCCACGGTTCCCGAGTAGTACGCGTTCTCGCCCATGTTGGCCCCGTGGTTGATGCCGGATATCAGCAAATCCGGCCGCTCCGGAAGCAGCCGGTGCAGGGCCACAATCACCGCGTCCGCCGGTGTTCCGTCGACCGCCCAGTGCCGCTCGCCCTTTGCATGCACCACAATCGGCCGCCGCAGCGTCAACGACTGCGCCGTCCCGCTTTGCTCCGCAAGCGGCGCCACTACCCACACCGTCGCTAGATCCTCGAGCGCCTCCTGCAGCGCCCGCAAGCCCTCCGCACCGTAACCGTCGTCATTGGTCAGCAGAATGTTCGGCATTGCCTGAAGTAAAGTCCTCGTGATCTGGATTCATGGCGCCGCGGAGCCGATCGTCCCGTCTCCCAAAAGGCCTGGTTTTTGGCCGCACTCCGTTGGTTCGAAGGGCTTCCTTTGCCAAAGAGGCGCAGCCGCAACAGGCGTTTTCGCTTCTTTCGACAGGAAAGGCGCTTCGCCCGAGTCCCTCCGAGCTGCGATATCCCTTTCACGCTGTGCCCAAAGCGCGAGTGTCCCGGCGTCACTTCTTGTCCAATCTCCGCTACAAGAGCCTTCGCGGTGCACATCCGGTTCGGATGGAGTAAGGGGATGCCGCGGATCAAGAAAATTGAAATTCGCCGGAACGGACAAACGCGGCACCTTGTTCAGGAAGGAATGGTCGGGGCGCCCGGATTTGAACCGGGGACCTCACGCACCCCAAGCGTGCGCGCTACCAGGCTGCGCTACGCCCCGACAACCCAATTCTACCGCGTTCAGCGTTTTTCGAGAAGCGTCAAGAACGCCCGCAGCGAATCTCGCATATCGAGCAGCAGCTTGCGATTCAGCAGTTGGTGCGCGCCATGTCCCGGTGGAATCGTCGTCCCCTCATCCACTGCGCTGCCTTCGCGCAGATGCCGCCGCGCACCCGCAATCGTAAAGCCCTCGTCGTAGAGCAGCCGCTTGATCTTCAAAATCAGCTGTACGTCCTCTTCGCGGTAAAGCCGCCGCCCGTTTGGCCCCTTCTCCGGATCGAGCATGGGAAACTCCGTCTCCCAATACCGCAATACAAATGCCTTCACGCCGGTTTTCCGGCTCACCTCGCCGATGCGAAACTGCCCCTCTTCCTTTTGCCAAGAAGCCTGCGTCGCGGTTCCGTTATTGCTCATCATTTTTCTGAGGCTGCCGAACAGGCAGCTTGCGCGATTCTAGCAAGATGCTCGACGTTTATGTAGCTGCTGCTGTTCCGTCCGGCTCTCAGCCGTCGTCCCGCTTTCCGCCCGTGCTCCGGTCCCGCTTGCGCAGCCGCTGCACCCAACGCACCGGCGTTCCCGTAAAATCAAACTTCTCCCGCAGCTGATTCTCCAAAAACCGTTCGTAGGCAAAGTGCAGGGGCTGCTTCTGGTTGGTAAACAGCAAGAACGTCGGCGGCGCGGTCTTGGCCTGTGTCACGTAGTAGATCCGAATGGGCCGCGACTTCGGCAGCGTCCCGCGCTGTAGGTCGATGGACTGGAGCCAGCGATTCAGCTCCGGCGTGGAAATCTTCCGCTTCCTGGCCTCAGCCACGTGGTCAATCAGCGGAAACAATTTGTCGGCACGCTCGCCGGTCTTCGCTGACAAAAACACGACCGGCGCGTAGCTTAGAAATTTCAGCTTGGCCCGGATCAGCTTCTCGTAATCCAGCAGCAGCTTGCCTTTGTCCACGCTGCGCCCGCCCGCTACGCCGCCGCGGGAACTTGCGCCGTCATCGCCGGCGGCCGCCCGCCGCGCTTTGCCCTTGGCCGTAGCCGCTTCGCGCTCGGCCGCAGCTCCGGCCGCCTCCACGGCCAAGTCCCACTTGTTGACCACGATAATCACGCTGCGACCGGACTGTTCCGCATAGCTCGCAATCGTTGCGTCGCCCTGCGTCACGCCGGTTTCGCCGTCTACGATCAGCACCGCTACGTCGGCGCGCTCCAGTCCGCGCCTGGCCATTACCACGCTCAGCTTTTCCGCCACCAGCTTGGTCTTGCCCTTGCGCCGGATGCCCGCGGTATCGACAAAGCGGTAATGCTTCCCGGCTCGCGTCACGTCGGTGTCGACCGAATCGAGCGTGGTGCCCGGGATCGGCGACACAATCGAGCGCTCTTCCCCCGCCATGCGGTTCAGCAGCGTGGACTTGCCCACATTCGGCCTGCCAATGATGGCGATTTCGATCGGGGCCGCTGCTTGTTCTTGAGAATGGGTGGCGAGATCTGGCGCCGCAGGGTGCGCCCCTTGCGGGGAGGCGGAGGGCTGCCCGGTCAATTCCAAGGCGTAGTCCAGCAGGTCGTCCACGCCCGTGCCATGCTCCGCCGCAATCGGAAAGATCCGCGCCCCGAGCGAATGAAACTCCGCCGCCTGCGATTCCTGTCCAGGTGCATCCACTTTGTTGACCGCCACCACCAGCGGCTTGCCGGTTCCGCGCAACCGTCTTGCCAATTCCTGATCGAGCGGCGTAACGCCCGCCTGGTTGTCCGCCACCATCACCAGCAGCGCCGCCTTTTCAAACGCGACCCGCGCCTGGCGGAAGATTTCTTGCGGGATCAGCGCCTTGTCGTCCGGTATGATCCCGCCCGTATCCACGATCTCCAAAGTCCGCCCGCGCCACTCCGCCTTGCCGTAAATCCGGTCGCGCGTAATCCCGGGTTCGTTGGTGACGATCGAGCGCCGCGTTCCGGTCAGCCGGTTGAACAAGGTGGACTTCCCGACGTTCGGACGACCAACAATCACGATCGATGGCAGCTTTTTCGACATTCCGTCTTGAGCCTTCTCCGTGGCGGCCAGCTTAGCCCGGCCTTGCTTGATAGCGGGAATCAGCGGCCAGTTTGCAATCTCCCAGTGTAGCGTAAGAACACCATCCACACCCGTTACTTGACGCACCATTCCACTCACACTACCGTAATTGCACAACGGAGTTTTGTCTGCTTGCCCGGTCTCTGCTGGATTCGGCTGGGGTGCCGCCAGGGAGCAGTTCTTGGGGGAGTCTATGAAATCAAGGAACGCACAGGAGAACGTAATGATGGGGTGTGTCCGTATCTGTAGATCTGTTTTTGCCGGCAGTCTCGCAGTCAGCCTCGCCGCAGTTTTGCTCTTCGCTGCGCTTCCATCTTCGGCGCAAACCTTCCGCGGCACGATTCTAGGCACGGTCACCGACCCCAGCGGCGCAGCCATCGCCGGCGCCGGCGTGGTCGTGAAGAACGTCAACACCGGTCTTTCCCGCACCGTCAGCACCAGCGAAGACGGCACCTATTCCGTTCCCGAACTTCCCATCGGCACCTACAGCGTCACCGTCGAGAAGTCCGGCTTCCGCCAGGGCGTAGTCGCGGGACTTCAAGTCGCAGTTTCCAGCGAAGTTCGTGCCGACGTGACGCTTGAGCCGGGGGAACTTGCGCAAAAGATCGAAGTCAACGCGGACCAGCTGCCGCAAGTCGAATCCACCAGCAATGTCCTCGGCGGCATCGTCGAATCCAAGGTGGTCACCAATCTTCCCGTCAACGGCCGCGATTACCAGAAGTTGATCAATCTGGTTCCCGGCGTCACCAGCTCCCCCGATCAGATCACCGACTCTCCCGGTTCGTTCGGCGTGTTTTCCGTCAACGGCGCGCGCGGCCGATCGAACAATTTCCTGCTCGATGGGACCGACATGAACGACGGCTACCGCAACGACCCGGCCATCAACGAAGCCGGCGTTTTCGGCACGCCAGCCACCATTCTTCCTCTCGAGGCCATCGCCGAGCTGCGCGTCCTGTCCAATTCCGAGGCCGAATATGGCCGAAGCGCCGGCGGCGTCATCAACATCGTCACCAAGAGCGGCGCCAACTCGCTGCACGGTTCCGGTTTTGACTATTTCCGCAACAATGCGCTCGACGCCCGCAACTTCTTTAACGAAGTCGGCCAGGAGCAGAATCCTTTTCACAACAACCAGTTTGGCGGTTCGCTGGGCGGCCCGATCATAAAGGACAAGACCTTCTTTTTCGTGGACTACGAAGGCATGCGCGAGAAGGGCGCCGAAGCCAGCACTGCCTGTGTTCCTACTGCTGCTGACATCGCCACGGCGACGGCCGACAACGGCGGAGTTGTTAATCCTGTGATTGCGAACTTGCTGGCGACGAATCCATGGCCCTCGCCGACTAACAGCAACGACTGTTATGTAAGTGGCGGAAGCAATATCTCTTTGGCGACACCGTTCTCCAACCGTGTGGACAGCGCAATCGTAAAAATTGATCACAGCTTCAACGCTAACAATCTCCTCACCGGACGCTACTACATCGGCGATAGCGATCAAAGCTTTCCGCTTGCACTCGTTGGCGGCGGCTTGCTTCCCAACTACAACACCATCACGCCCACGCGGGTCCAACTGATCTCGATTTCGTACGTTACAACCCTCTCTCCGACGATAGTCAATGAGGCGCGGTTCGGCTGGAATCGCTTCGCTGAGGGGTTCTTTCCCCAGGATCGCAGTCTTGATCCCTCGACCCTCGGCTTCGATACCGGCGTGGATAAGTACAACTTCGGCTTGCCCAAAATCAATGTCAACAAAACGACTGGCAGCAACCTGGCTCCGCTCGGCGCGGACAATGGCGATCCTCGCCAGCGTGTGGACACCAACTGGCACTACATTGATGGCTTGTCATGGAAGGCTGGCAAGCACGACATCAAGTTTGGCTACGAATTTCGCCGTACTTCGATCTCGCAGATCTTCAATCGCGGTTTCCGTGGAAAGCTCCAGTTCGATACGTTAGACGATTTTATCGCGGGCACTCCGAACACCAGCATCTTCCACTCTACGCAAGCTTCGGGTAACAGCGATCGGAATAGCTTTGAGAATTCCCATGTCGGATATTTTCAGGACAGTATCCACCTGACCCGCAAGTTCGTCGTGAATTTCGGTCTTCGCTACGACTACTTCGGCATCGTCCAGGAAAAGCACGGTCTTTTCACCAATATTGATCCCGCAACAGGCCTGGGGTCATTGGTGGGCAATGGGCGCCTCTACAATCCCGACTACAACAACTGGGCGCCCCGTGCGAGCGTTGCCTGGGACGTGACTGGAAAAGGCAAGACGGTTCTGCGAGCCGGCTTCGGCATCTTCTACGATGCGTTTTCGCAGGACATGTTCATAGGCCACCTGCCATTCAACAGCATTTTTGATCCCGGCCCGGCGTACTCCGGTTTTGACCCCCGAGCGCCGATTCTTTTCGGGACTCCTAGCGGCGCGCCCTTGCAGCCCGGTTCGCCAGTTTTTCCCGATATCGTTCCCATGAGCGACGCCTTCGGCGTGGACCAGCACATCCGCTCGCCTTACATGGAAAATTTCAATCTGAACTTCCAACAAGAACTCACTCGCAAAATGGTCTTCCAGGTCGGCTACATCGGTTCCAACGGGCACAAGCTCTTCCGCTTCCGCGACATCAACCAACCCAGCCAGGCACAGATCACGGCCGCCGATCTTGGTTGTGCCTGCATCCTCGACGGCTCAACGCCGCGAGCCCTTCCGCTCTCTCCGTTCTTCTACATAAACTATGAGGAAAGCTCTGCTAACTCGAACTACAACTCGTTGCAGACCAGCCTGCGCATCAACGGTTGGCACGGTCTGACGTCTTCCGTCAACTACACCTGGTCACATTCGATTGACGACGCCAGCGACGGCGAAGACTTTGTCCCCAATGCTTCGCAACCAAATGACAGCTCCGCGCCGATCAAATTCAACCGCGGAAATTCCAATTTCGACGTTCGTAACCGCTTCACGTGGAATTTCATCTACGAATTTCCCACCACCAGCGGCAGCTGGCAAAAGCTTAAGAACGGCTGGGGATTGAACGGGATTGTGACCGTCCAGACCGGCCAGCCCTTCCATCTCAACTACAACTTTGAAGATGACTACGATGGCAGTGGCGAGTTTTTCGGCCGCCCCGATGTGGTCGGTCCGATCCACTATTCCAGCGATCCGCGGAATTTCCTGGACCTGACCTCCTTCGCCGCGCCCTGCAGCTATGTTCCCGGCACGAGCGATGGTTTCGCCGACACCTGCATCCCTGGCTCCCGTCACTTCGGCAACGAAGGCCGCAACTCATTGCGCGGGCCGCACTTCCGCCAGTTCGATTTCTCAATTTTCAAAAATACCGCGATCACCGAGCGCCTGAAACTCGAGTTGCGCTTCGAAGCGTATAACATCCTGAACCACCCCAATTTCGCCAATCCGTATTTGCCGGGGTTCATAGCCGATGCCTCGCCGAACGGCGTCGCGAGCGATATTCCGGGCACTGCCTCGCCGTGCCCTGGCGTTACCGCAGGGCGGAGCTGTGGCACTTTGGGCCTGAGCGCCACCGGCGACGTCGGGATTGGCTACCCGTTCCTCGGCAACGGCGGCCCGCGCACTCTGCAAATTGCCGCCAAATTCACGTTTTGAGCCAGGCGCCGGGCGGGCGCGTCCGTGTTCTTTTGGCGCTGCCCGGCCCCAAATGGAACCAGATCATTCCAACCAGGCGGCTAGTCGGCAGTCTATTGTTGGTGCCGCGGCCGCTCACTGACTGTCGTCACCGCTTTCCTCGTCAGCATCCACCGGAAGCAGGAAATGAGCGAAGGCCCACTGTGCCACATGACGCCCTTGCATCCGGGCATCGACGTCCGCGAAGCGGAAGTGGATGCCTTGGTATACCCGCACGTTCACCACGTCCTCAGCCACATCGGAAAAGCGATGGTAGGTGCGCGTCTGTTGCGGCGACGCTGCGTTGGTGGTAGTCATGACAAAAGTCATTTGGTCCGTGCCAAAAAACAGCGCAAGCATGCGCGTCGCCGCTCCGGTCACATTGTTGGCGCCCGAGCTATATTCGGGATAGTTCGGCGTGTTGATGAAGGGCTGCCAGTTCGGATCGCCAGTGGTGTCCGGATTCACGTCGCTGTCTCCTTCCTGAATCGCGGTTACCGGTCGCCAAAAGACAAAGTGGAACTTGCTGTCCCACGCG
>Ga0306924_10003410_pt1 | contig 15260 bp, 15 predicted proteins | sample sta12Can44000111_FD_203756 | JGI IMG/M metagenome (GOLD analysis project Ga0306924, IMG submission 203756) | Lab enrichment of tropical soil microbial communities from Luquillo Experimental Forest, Puerto Rico - statanox.12C.anox.44.000.111 (v2)... | ecosystem: Environmental > Terrestrial >... | reverse complement strand
ACCAGGGACTCGCCGTTGCGTTCGGCGAACCGTCCCACAAGATCGAGCGCGGGTTCCCGCGCGAGCCGATCCCTCAGACGTGTGAAGGCGTCTGACTCGAACATGTACTCCCGCATCACGACGTAGCGTACGCCGCGCGTTTTAAGGTACTGGATCGACTGACCGCTGGGAAACGACTCCATGCGACTCAAGAGCTCGAGGTACGAGGCAGGGAAGAAACCGCTCGTGCCGTTCAGAATCGGTTGCCAATGAAAGATCGAGTGGTAGAGCGGCTGCCCTTCGCTCTCCTGAAAAGGCGCATTGGGCGGTGGCAGCGGCAGCTCGACGATCACCGACCGCCGATGGTGCCGCAACCAGAGGTCGACCGGTGACGGCGTCGTCATGACCGTCGCGAGCGGCACGCGTGTCCAGGCTTCGAGGATCATCACGATGACGAGCGCGGCCGTTAGGGCGACCCGACCTCGAGCAGGCATCAGCCGCGCGACACGCGCGATCCCACAGCCGGCCAGAACCGCGAGAAGCAGTGCGACGAACATCCCGAACCGCGCCGGTACACGAATCCCTTGAAACGGCAGCACCCACGCGCGCAGCCAATGGAACAGGTATCCGTGGAGCCCCAGCGACGCCTCGAACGCCGTGGCGCAAGCCGCGGCGTACAGCGCGGCCGTGCGCGACACCGGCGGCCACAACGCGGCAGCAACGCACACCAGAAGGGCGAGTCCCGGGAATAAGTGGCGTTCCTCGTGGTTGGTGGCGGTCAAGCGGCCACTGTAGAGCCAATTGTCCGGCCGGCCTGCGAGATAGTCCTTGGGTATCGCGCTGTAGTAGAGAACGGCTTCTTCCGGGCGCTCTCCTACCGCTCGCCGCGCCGCGAGGTACGGAAGCATATACGGGACCACGAGCACCGCCGCGACAGCTCCGGCACCCGCCAGCAGTACCAGCACGCGGCCGATCTGTTGCCTGGCCTCAACCGCGATCAGCAGCGCGGCGACGACAAAAAGGATGGGGATAAGAAAGATGCCGTAGTAGATGCAGCAGAACACCTGCAACGCGAAGGCAGCGGCCAGGACAAGGGCCCACCGCCACCGCCGCGTTCGGATTGTCAAATGGAGGGCCCACAGCGCCACGGGCATGAACATCGTGAGCTGCATCTCGAGGTGGACCCAATGATCGAACCGATATGGGGCACAGACGAAAAACGCCCCGGCGATCAGCGCCGCCGTCCTGTTGGCTGTGAGATCCGCGACGAGGAGGTAGGTCGCCATCCCGGAGAGCGCAAATCCCAAGAGAAAGACGATGTTGTAGATGAGGACGGGATTGCCGTGAAGCCAGAACAGCGGTGCGGCGACGAGCCCGGGGGCGAGGAGAGCGTCCGAGAAGGCGAGCGTGTAGCGCTCGGGGTAGAAGATGTTTGCGTCGAACAACTCGAACGGATGTCTGGGGAGTTGGTGAGCGATCCAGGCCAGGCGCCAAATATTGAAGTAGCCGTCGACCATGTTCGGGATCGCCCGATCCAAAACACGGACCTGTGGATACGTCACGGCTGCCGTCAAGCCGGCATAGAACAGCATCAGTAGAAGCACCCGCGCGGCGGCTGCCGCGCGGGTGGACGACTGAAACAGCGCCCGGCTGTTCCACCGCGGCCGTATCATCGAAAAAGCGGAACAGCCGCTACTTGGACCGTCGAAGCGTTGAGGTCCTCAGGCGACCATTCGAGTACGTATAGGTCGATCCGCTCCCAGAATCGAATGGAACGAGCGCGACGTTCGACCGTTCCTTGGCCAGGAGCAGGTCGCTGCTGAGAATACCCCGCGTATTTCCGACAGTGACGAAGAGGCCGATAGTTTCGCCGTCAGCCGGCATATAGCCCGTCATTGGTCCCCAGCGCCCCGGATCGTAGTACCACGTGTAGGGGATGCTCGAAGGCGCCGCGGCTGCTTCGAGATCACGACCTTCCCAGAACTGGATCACTGCCGAGCAATACCAATGTCCGCTGATGTTGAAGCAGGCGCCCAGCGTGTACTGAATTCCGCCGCCGTTTGGCGCCTGACCCGGAGTAAACGGCAGGTTCGGCCAATGGCCGTCGCCCGTTCTCTTGTCGAAATCGACGATCAGCGCATCGGGCCGGAATTGGATCAAGGTGATTCTTGCGGTCTCCGCCCAGTACGCAAGGTCGGGCGGGTTGCTGAGAATGGTGGCCTGGGTCATGTCGAACGGCACAAACCTGAACGAGTAGACGGTCGAGTACGGACCGTTGACGCCATTCGAAGGGTCATTGGCCTGTGCGCGCCAATAGTAGGCAACGTTCGGCATCAAGTTCGCGCTTACCTGAGCGGAAGTTTGACCACTGCTCTGCTCGGGTACCGTCGCGACAAACACCAGGTTGCCGAATGACGGTGAGTCGGAGACTTCGAATCGGTAGGAGAGCGTGCCCGCGGGACCGGACTTGGACGCGTTCGCGACAACGAGCGACCCGTTGCTGTTCAGGGATCCCCCCTGCGCGGGAGAGACAAGCGTCGGCGGCGAGATCACGACTTGGGGCCCCACTGTGAAGCTCCGAACGGGCGAAAACAAGCCGGGCACCGACCCACTGTTCGCGCGCACGCGCCAGAAATAGGTCTTGGCCTGAGGTCCCTGCAGCGTGTCGATCTTCACGGCCGTCTGGCCCGCCCCTTCGGGGATCCCATCCTTGGCAGACACGATCGACGCAAAGCCGGCGTCGGACGCCACCTGAACGCTGTACGTCAGCGCGGTCGATCCGGTCGTCACGCCGTTCTTGAACGTCAGCGTGAGCGGTTGGTCGGCGAATTTCAGCTGCTGACCGTTTGTCGGCGTCAGTGGCTGCGGCGTCGTCAACGTGACGCCGGTGCGCGCGTCGGTTACCGCCGAGCCTTGAGACGACGCGCCGACATCGGCCGGGCGCGTCGGGCTGCTGTTCGTGCATCCGGCTGCGGCAGCAGCCAGAGCCAGCGCACTCCAATAACTACGAGACTTCTTCATGAGCTCCTGCCACACACTTCCCCATGAGTTGATGCGACCCGCGCACTGGGAATGACTGCCACGCGGGGACGGATAGGCCGTCGTGAGTCCAAGATGTCGCGAGGTTCAAAGAATACGGTCTTGAAATCGCCAAGTCAACTGCTGCAGCGGGCGAGTTGCACACCGGTTGAGGCATGCGAGCGGTAGAATCCCCCGACGAAATGCGCGATCGAGATCTCGGCCCTCTTACAACCACGAACATCGCTCGACTGACGGAGCCACCCCGAGCCATGAAATACATGGCATGGGCGTTCTATCGGCACGAGCCTTGGCGCCCTTCAGTACCGCCCCGACGGTGCGCTGCGGTACTTCGCACGTAAAAACAGCTGGGCTTCCTGTCAGCCCCTAGCCGTCAGCCATTAGCCATGACATCGTGCTCGGTGGCCTGCCTCATCTCTCGAATGACGTAAATCGGTTTGCTCTGCGATTCGTGGTACGTCCGTGCCTGAATCTCCGCAACGAGACCAATCGTGACCAACTGCACGCCGGTGACGATCAGGAGGATGCCGAGCAAGAGCAGAGGGCGGTTCGACAACGACTCGGCCCCGATCAGCCGCTCGTACGCGAGCCATCCGCTGATCACTGCTCCCAGCAGGCCGATGCAGCCGCCGATCAGACCGAAGAACTGGAGCGGCCGCGTCGAGTAGCTCAGGAGAAACTTGACGGTCAACAGATCGAGCATGACGCGACCGGTTCGTCCGATCCCGTACTTTGACCGCCCGTGCTTGCGCGGGAGGTGATTGACCTCCATCTCCACGATGCTCGACGTCTGCTCGCTGGCGATCGCCGGGAGGAACCGGTGCATTTCCCCGTAGAGCCGCATACCCTTGACGATCTCCGCCCGGAAGACCTTTAGCGAGCAGCCGTAATCATGGAGTCGGACACCTGTCACGATCGAGATGAGCTGATTGGCGAGCGCCGACGGCACGCGCCGCGACAGGAACGGATCCTTGCGCCGCTTGCGCCAGCCGCACACGACGTCGTGCCCGTCTTCAATCACATGGACCATCTCGGGGATGTCGCGCGGGTCGTTCTGCAAATCCCCATCCGAGGTTGCGATGAAGCGCCCTCTCGCAAAATCGAAACCAGCAGCGAATGCGGCAGTCTGTCCGAAATTTCGGCGAAACCGGATCACGCGAACGTGGGGATCCGTTGCCTGCAGTCCCGCCATGATCTCGAAGCTGCCGTCCGTGCTGCCATCGTCGACGAGGATAATCTCGTAAGAGCGCCCCCACTCGGTCAGCGTGCCGGTCAGTTGTCGATGGAGCTCGACGAGCGATTTGGCCTCGTTGCGAATCGGAATGACGACGCTCAGCTCGGTCACTGCCGCTATTCTATCCTCGCCGTGACGAAGAGCGGCCCCGGACGCCGCGTAGTACTAGAAACACGAGGAACGCGACCGCCAGTGCGCCTGCGAGTGCCAGAGACGCGAACGCTCCGTGCTCCGACATGTAGCCCGCGGCGCGGTCGCCATACCGGACGGCAAGAAAACCGAGCGCGCCGTACCGCAGCCCCCGGCCGATGGCGATGGCGGCGGCGAGTCGTCCACGGCTGATGCCGACGACGCCGGCGAGCAGGATGAAGATCTTGAACGGCGCCGGCGGCGGCAGGAGCGATGGAATAAGCACCGACATGACGCCGAAGCGTTGAAGCAGGGCCATCGCGCGCTCGACCCGTTCACCGGAAAAGCGCCGCCGCACCAAGGCTTCGCCTCCCTTCCTGCCGACCGCATGCATCGCCAGGCACCCGAGCACCGACCCAAGGATGGTCGCGAGCACGTAGAGAACTACCTGCCCTTGCTCTCGGGTCACCATCACGGTGAGCAGGACGTCGGTCACGCCTGGCAGTGGCAGGAACGATGAGTCCAAGAACGCGACGATGAACAGACCGGGCGCGCCCCATGCGAGCGCGAGCGCACGTGTCCGGTCGGCGAGACTCTCCATGGAACGAGCAGGTGATTGTAGTCGAATGACAGCTCGCTCCAGACTGAACCATAATCGTTGGCCATGTCTTTCGTCGACGACACGCCATGTCAGGAGCTGCTGAAACTGTCGGTACCCGCGCTGATGCTCGCCGTGATCTTCGGCGTGTCGGGCGCGTCGGCGCAGACTGTGATCGTTCAGAGCGCCCCGATGGGATCGGCTCTCGAGGTGACGCTCAATGGGGCGACCGTGGCAACTGGCACGGCGAACAATTCCGGAGATGCCGTGCTGACGGTGAGCGGCCGCACGGGCGAGACAAATGCACAGATCTTCATCGATACGTGCAACGAGGCGATCAGGGTGCACCTGGTCAGCCGCGGCGTGCAGCCGGCGCCATCCCAGGCCGGTTGCAACCGCGTGGACGTCGGAAGCGTGTTCGTCATCCGGCAGATCACGACGCTCGTGGTGGATATCAGCCCGAGCCCGACGGTGCACATCGCGCAAGGCGCTGCCCCATCTGCCTGGCTGCGGGAGGGATCAATCGCTCCGTCGCGCCCGACAACGCTCGCGGGAAAGCCGGGGAAGGATCTGGTGGTGTCCGGGGGGGTCGGTTTCTCGAGGTTCAGTAACTCGGCATCGAAGGCGTGTGGCGACGCCAGTCCGTGCGATGGCGTCAACTTCGGCGTGGCGACGACGCTTGAGGCACAGTATTGGATCACGCGCTACATCGCAGCCCATGTCGCGTATTTGAGGCCAGCCGACGTCACGGCTACCGGCAGCGGGACCAATTATCACTTCGCCACGAATATCCAGACGCGGCTTCTGACTCTGGGAGCTGCTGGGGGAGCGCCGATGGGGCCGGCAAGACTCTACGGCCTTGGCGGTTTCAGCCACGACGAGGCAACGCTTACGACAACCGAGACCATCAACGATACGACTGTCACGATCGGCAACGTCACCCAGACGATCAAGGGAGGCACGCAGGCCTTTGCCCAGAAGACTCAAGCGTGGAACTGGTTCGCCGGCGGGGGCATTGAAGCGTGGGCCAACCGCTGGATCGGGTTCTACTTCGAGATTGATGTTGTCAAGGTTAAAGGCTCGCCCACGACCGGAGGAGAGGGCGGCATCGACGATTTCGCGACGTTCGCTGTAGGGGGTGCGCGCCTTCACCTGGGACGCTGAAGACGGCACCTGCCCCCTGGTACGGGGCGGGGCTTGGTGTCGTCGGAAGGCGACATGAGGCTCACGTCCGACGAGCGCGTTGCGATCACGACACGTTGAGCAGCGTGATATCGAACACGAGCGTCGCGTTGGGAGGGATGATACCGCTCCTGGTGTCGCCGTACGCCAGCGACGGCGGAATGACCAGGCGCCGCTCGCCGCCGACCAGCATCCCGGGCACGCCCAATTCCCAGCCTTTGATGACCTCCCCCGCACCAAGCGTAAAGCTGAACGGTGTCTTGCCGATCGAAGAATCGAACTGCAACCCCTGTTGGTCAGGTTTCGAGGCATCGTACAGCCAGCCTGTGTAGTCGACAGTCACCGACGCTCCGCTGTTCGCGGTCACGCCTGTGCCGAGCACGATGTCCATCTGACGATAGGCCGCGCTCGTCGTGGGTGACACCGGTGTATCCGTGCAGGCCGTCATCATCAATATGAAGACCGCCGTCGCTCGCATGGAGGGTCGTGTCATCGGTCCGATTATGACACGCACGACCGGCCGAAGAAGCGGCCGTGCTACGTTAATGAGAGTGTTCATTCGGTTCGTGCGACGGCGCCTCAGGCCAGGCGTCGCGCTCCCGGCGGCCATCGCGGGCGTGACGGGAGTGGTGGCCGCGCTCTATTACCATCGGATGGGACTCACGCTCAGTCACTACGATGCGCGAGGCCACCTGGTCGTCGCTCGGCGGATCGTGGACAGTGTCACGCCCGGGTGGCAGCAAATCGGCGCAGTGTGGTTGCCGCTGCCCCATCTCCTGAATGTGCTCCCCGTGCAACTCGACTTCTTCTATCGGACCGGGGCGTCAGCCGTGGCGATCTCGATCATTTCGTTTGTTGCTGCGGCGGGAGCCATCGCCTGGATGGTCATCGCGATCACGGAATCGGCGCTCGCCGCTCTGGCGGCAGCTTCGGTCTTCATCCTCAACCCCAACGTGGTCTATCTCCAGTCGACGCCGATGACGGAGCTGCCGTTCATGGCGCTGATGACCATCGCGGTCGCCATGCTGATCGAAGAGGTAGAAGAGGCGGGACTGGGAGGAGGAGCGGGACGGGCCGCGTCAACGTCGCTTGAAGCGCGTGGGTCGCACGCGCCCGGGGTCGCGTTTGCCCTCGCGTGCCTCACGCGCTACGAGGCCTGGCCCGTAACGGCAACCGCGCTCGCTCTCACTGTTTGGGCGTTGTGGCGGGGCGGCGCCCAGCTGCTGCAGGCCCTGCGCCGCGTGTCGGCCATCGCGCTTCTCCCGGCGATCGCGTGCATCGGCTTCGTGATCTTCAGCCGTGTCGTGATCGGCGAATGGTTCGTCGCCAGTGGGTTCTTCGTTCCCGAGAACAAGGCGCGAGGCGATCTCTGGATGGCGGTGAAGGAGATCGCATGGGGCGCACAGATGCTCAGCAGCCCGCCCCTCATGTGGCTTGGCGCGGCCGGTCTTTGCATTTCCCTCGGTCTGGCCGTGGGCTGCGTTCCGCGCCTCGGCGTTCGCCTTGGGGCCGAGGTTGCGGCCAGCCGCCGCGTTGCCGCTGTTCTCACGATTGCCCTTCTGGGCACGGCCGCCACGCCGCTCGTGGCGTTCTACATAGGGCACCCGTTCCGGATCCGCTACATGGTTCCGCTCGTGGCGGCGCAAGCCATCGGCGTCGGCGTGGCCGCTGGAGCGTTCCGCAGGGCACGCGCACCAGCGGCCATGGCTGCCGCGGTCCTGGCGGCCGTAACGCTCCGCCCGCTCGATCGGTCCGCGGCCATGGTCGTCGAAGCTCAATGGGACCGCCCGAACGTGTCCTCCCGCGCGCGCGTGACGGCGTGCCTGGGTCCCCCGCAACCTGGCGACAAGATCATGGCGAGCATGGGCTCGCTCGGTCACTACATGCAGGAAGCGTCGCAAGCCGGGTTCGCTCTGCGTGACTTTCTCCATGAAGGGAATGGGGACATCTGGCTGGCCGCGATCGACGGGCCACGGCCGTTCGCCCGGTGGGTCCTGATCGAGGAGAAGGCCGAAGGCGGGGACTTCCTTGCCCACGTCGCGCGCGAGCATCCGCACTTTCTCGACGGATACTCGCGCGTCTGTGAGGGAGCGGGGCTCGCGCTGTACCGGCGCGAGTAGCCCCGACGCCGGGCTCGAGCCCTAGCAGGGCTTGCAGCGGCTAGAATTTGAAATTGACGGTGAAGAGATAGTTGAATCCGCCCAGATCGATTGTCGGGCCGGCAAAGCCCTGGTCGGCCGGGAGATTGGCTTCGCCGCCCTGCCACCGGATCTCTCCGCCGAAGCCCATGGGTCCGACCGGGAACCGCACGCCGCCGAGAACGAGCGGACCTGCCTTGGCGCCGCTGCCGACGAACGTGCCATTGAAGATATTGCTGTTCGGATCGACCCACTGCCCGGTCTCGCTGTAGCGCCAGAGGAAGATGCCGACGCCGCCGCCGACGTACGGCTGCACCGGGGCGCGGTGGCCGAGAGGCAGCAAACGGATCGTGGCGCTGATCGGCACGATGCGGAGCTTGAGCTCCTGCGCGATCTCCGTGCCATTCGAGTTCACCTGGTTCGTGTACACAGTGGTCGCCGCCTTCTGATAGAAGCCGATGCCGGCCCCGGCCTCCAGGAAGCGATTGAGCCCGACGAGCCACTCACCGCCGAACGTGAAGCCGTGGAACTCCCCCATGTCAATGCCGTTCACGCTGTTGAGCGTCGACAGGAACGACGAGTTGTTGAACAGGACGTCATCGCTGCCACGGGCATCCATCGCATGCGGCACGAAGCCGCCGATGTACAAGCTGAGTAGCTGCTGGGCGGAGGCGCTCGGGGACCCGATGACCCCCAAGACAAGAGCTGAGATAGCGGAGATTAAGAGTCGGCGCATTTGGACCAGCTCCTTTACGGGATAGGCCAAAGCAGGACGGGTGCCATCGATCCGCTCGAAATCCGGCCTGAAACACGGCGCGTCACCGCGGACTGTCCGCCGGAGGGGTCAGACTCGTAGCTTGGTGGTCGGGTCCGAGCTCGCCTTGCGCCGCCGATCCTGGAACGCCGTAATTACGTCCAGCATGGCGCCATGCAGCCAGCCGTTGGTCGCCAGGACCTCGCGGCCGCGAGACGAGAACGGCTTCCCGTCCATCCCCGTCACGCGCCCGCCCGCCTCCGCGACAATCAGCGCCCCGCCTGCGACATCCCACGCGTTGAGGTCGTTTTCCCAGAAGCCGTCCATCCGGCCCGCCGCGACCCAACAGAGATCAATCGCGGCCGATCCGAGCCGCCGAACCGCGCGCGCCTCGCCGACGAACGCCGCGAACAGCCCAACGATCTCGTCCACCCGTGCATGCACGTCGTAGGGAAAGCCGGTGACGAGCAACGCATCCACGAGTCGGCTGGCCGATGACACGCGCATCGGCTTGCCGTTCAGAAAGGCTCCACCTCCACGTTCGGCTGTGAACAGCTCCCGCCGGTTGGGATCGTAAACAGCCGCAATTTCCGCCACGCCGTCGATCTCCAGCCCAAGCGACGCGCAAAAAATCGGGAGCCCATGCGCATAGTTCGTGGTCCCGTCGATCGGATCGAAAATCCAGCACGCCCCGGCGGGGACAACGGCAGCGCCACCCAGCTCCTCGGCCAGAATCTGATGGGACGGGAACCGTTCCGCGATCATCGCGCGAAACATGCGCTCGACGGCAAGGTCCACCTCGGTGACGAGATCGATGGTCCCCTTCTTGTCGACTTGGATGTGCTGCCCGAAACGCGCCATCTGCAGGTCGCCGGCGCGAACGACGGCCTCAATGGCCGTGGTGAGGTAAAGAGGGTTAAGTGCCACTCGACTGCACGCGCTTGACCATCCGAATCTCCATGCCCCCTTCCGGGGCCCGCCGCAGGCGGACGTCGTCCATGAAGTGGCGTATGAGGAAAATGCCGCGGCCGCTCGATTTCAGGACGTTCTCAGGCGTGAGGGGGTCGGCCAGCGTGTCCGGATCGAATCCGTCGCCTTCGTCCCGCACTCGAATCCAGAGCTCGGGCGGCTCGGTCGACGTCTCGGTTTCGAACTCGACGAACACGCGCTTTGACGAGTCATTCCGGTTGCCGTGCTTGATGGCGTTGATGACCGACTCCCGGATGGCCACGCTGATCCAATGAGACGCGTCGTCGTCCATCCCGGCGCCGTGCGACACGTAGTCGCTGACGATCTGGACGAAGTCGAGCATCTCGAACGCGCTACTGAACTCGAGCCGGACGATGTGGTGGCCGTTGGCCGTCACGCAGGTCCTTTTATCATAAGATGCTTTCGAGATGCCGTCGTCATCGGTCGCCACCATCGCGCCGGCCCGCCGGCTGCGTGGACGGCTGCGTGTGCCCGGCGACAAGTCGATTTCACATCGCTATGCCCTTCTCGCCGCTCTGGCCGAGGGGCGCTCGACGCTGGCCAACTACTCTCCCGGCGCCGACTGCCGCTCGACCTTGGCCTGCCTGCGGGCTCTTGGCGTCGCCATCGAAGAAGGCTCCGCCGGGGCCGTCACCGTAATGGGACGAGGATTGCGTGGGCTGCGTTCGCCTGCCGGGCCGCTGGACGCCGGCAACTCGGGCACGACGATGAGGCTGATGGCCGGCATCCTGGCGGGCCACCCATTTTCGGCCACTCTAACCGGCGATGCCTCTCTGTCCCAGCGGCCCATGGGACGGGTGATCGCGCCTCTGGCTCGGATGGGCGCTCGGATCGATGCGACGGACGACCGCCCGCCGCTCGTCGTTCACGGCGGGCGCTTGACGGGGATCGCGCATCGGCCGGCGACGCCAAGCGCGCAGGTGAAGAGCGCGGTCCTGCTGGCCGGGCTTCACGCGGATGGGACGACGTCGGTGACCGAACCTGCGCCGACCCGCGATCACACGGAGCGCGCCCTGCTGGCGTTCGGCGGCCGGTGTGCCGTGGAGGGGCTGACCGTGTCGGTCCCGTCCGGCCAGCGACTCCAGGCACGATCGTTAACTGTTCCCGGCGATCTGTCGTCGGCGGCCTTCTGGTTCGTGGCTGCGGCCGTGTTGCCGGGATCCCGCGTTGAAGTTGAAGGCGTCGGCCTGAATCCCTCGCGCACGGCGCTGCTCGGTGTGCTGCGGCGCTTTGGGGCTCGTGTCGAGGTGGTGCCGGGCACGCCAGGCGAGCCCGATGACGAGCCGCGCGGCCTTGTCGTGGTCGAGCATGATCGTGCGAGTGACCTGGCGATCCGGCCGGACGAAGTGCCGGGATTGATCGACGAGCTTCCCGCCCTTGCGGCGCTTGCCGCCGCCGGCGTCGCGGTCAGCGTCAGCGGCGCTGGAGAGCTGCGCGTCAAAGAAAGCGATCGCATCGCCGTGCTCGTGGCCGGGTTTCGAGCGCTCGGGATCGAAGCCGACGAGCGCGCTGATGGCTTCGTGATCTCCGGGCGGCCGGCGCGGCCGCCGGGGGGCGTTGCCGACGCGCGGGGCGATCATCGGATGGCGATGGCGTTCGCGATCGCGGCCATGGCCGCGAAGCGGTCGTCGGTGATTACCGGTGCGAATGCGGTCGATGTCTCGTATCCTGGGTTCTTCGAGACGCTCGACCGCTTTGTGGCATCGTCCGACAAGCTGGGGGCGTTCGGACACGTGTGAGAGCCGACAAAATCTATCTCGTCGGCTTCATGGCCGCCGGCAAGACGAGTGTGGCGCGCGCGTTGGCAAGACGCCTCGACTGGCGGGACGTGGATATCGACGAACTGATCGAGCAGCGTGAGCGCCTTGCGGTGGCGGAGATCTTCGCTCGCCACGGGGAGTCGTATTTCCGGGCTATCGAGCACGCGGTCCTGCTCGAGCAGATCGATCCCCGTCACCTTGTGGTGGCGACAGGCGGAGGGACGTTTGCGGACGCGCAGAATCGCGCCGTGATCAACCAGGACGGCGTGTCGGTCTGGCTCGATGTGCCCATGGATCGACTTATCGAGCGCGTTCCCGCTGACGGCCGGCGCCCCCTGGCCGCCGACCGTGCCGGGTTCGAGCGCCTGTATCATCAACGGCGTGCCGCCTATCAGTTGGCGCATGTACGCCTCGATGCGGGTCGCGCCGGCGTCGAATCGCTTGCCGAGCAGATCGTAGACTGGCTCGGCACCTGAGAGTGGCCATACCTAAAATGCGTTATCTCGTCCTGACCGACATCCACGCGAACATCGAGGCGCTCGACGCCTGTCTTGCTGCCGCAGGCACACAAGGGTTCGATCGCGCGCTCGTGCTTGGCGATCTGGTGGGATACGGTCCCGATCCGAATGCCGCCATCGACCGGATCGCGGCGCTCGATCCGCTCGCAATCGTTCGCGGGAACCACGATAAGGTGGCGTGCGGGCTCGACGAAGCCGATGGGTTCAACCCCATTGCGAAGCTGGCCGCGAGGTGGACCCAGGACACTCTGACTCGAGACCACCTCGACTGGCTGGTCGCGCTGCCGGAGGGCCCGAAAATCGTGGACGACCTCGTTGAGATCTGTCACGGCTCGCCGCTCGACGAAGATGCGTACATTTTTGACGAGATGGACGCGATGCGCGCGCTGAAGGCATCGACCCGCCCCTTGTGCCTCTTTGGGCACACCCACTGGCCGGTCACCTTCGAGCTGGCAGCGGACACATTCCAAGTCGTTGATCACGCGGACTCAGGCGATTGCCAGCTGACGCTTGAGCCGGGCGCCAAGTATCTGGTGAATCCCGGCGCGGTCGGCCAACCGCGGGACGGCGATCCCCGCGCAGCCTACGCGATCGTCGATGTGACGCGGAGGTGCCTCGAGCTCTTTCGACTGGCGTATCCGTTCGAGGAAACTCAGGCCAAGGTCGTTCGCGCCGGCCTCCCCGAAGTGTTGGCGGAGAGACTGGGTCTCGGACGTTGAACAGGTTAGCCCGTCCCCGCTCGGCCTCTCTGTCCTGCCCTTCCCGCCCGCTCCTCTCTCCTTCGCAGCTCCGCCGCATACGCATCCCGCGCAGCTCGGGACCCCAACACCCACCCAACCACGATGCCAATCAGGAGCACGGCGGGTATGAAAATGAAGTGCCCGGCTGTCATCGGTGGAGGCCTGCCCCGCCGCGACGCTCGAGGGCGTGGATCTCAGCCTCGACTTTTCCGAGCCGTCGCCAGATCGTCCACAGATAGAACATCGTCGCCAGCCACACGAACGCGTAGGCAGCAACGAGCAGGGGCGCCGATGGCAGCTGGTCGGAGGGCGGCAGCGTGTTAATCGGAACGAACTCGTTCTGCTGCGGCGGCTGAGCGAGAGCTGGGCCGGCCGACAGCAACAGGGAGAACAGGGCGCCGAACAGCACGAGACATAGACGTGTGATCATGACCGTCACTCTTCTTCCAAATACAGAGCATCGAGCGCGGCGCGTTGATGCTCGAGGTGAGCGCGCGCCGTCATGAGCAGCCCGCACAGCAGCAGGAACGCGGCGACGCTGAACCAGAATGGACCCGGCATGCCGCCCGGCAGCGTGGGCACCACCGTCGTTTTCGGATGGATGGTGCGCCAGATGTCCACCGACACGTACAGGAACGGCACGTTGAACATCCCGAAGATGGCCATTGCCGCTGCGAGCTTGTCAGCCCCCGGCCCGCCGAATTTCCTCACCAGCAGGTAACCGACGAATGTGAGCTCCACGAGGAGCGCAATCGTCACCCGCGCATCCCAGGGCCACCAGACGCCCCACGACTTGCGCCCCCAGAGGGGGCCCGTGACCAGACCCATCAACCCGAAGAGCACCGCCACCTCTCCGGCCGCCGCGGCAATGCGGTCGGCCGACGGCTTCTTTCTGAATAGGAAGATCGCGCTCTCGACCCCACAGACGAACACGGCCGTGAACATCGCAAACCATGACGGCACGTGGAAGTAGAAGATCTTCTGCACGAGCCCCATGGTCGACTCATAGGGCGCGTTCGCGATCAGGATCGGCGCGTACACGAACATCGCCGTCGCAATGGCCAACAGCGGCACGAAGGCTCTTCTCACGCTTCCCCCTATTCGGTCATCAGCGGTTCGAACGTCCAGAGCGCGAGCGTCACGAACACGACGTCGAAGCACAACAGCAACCCGATCCACATGCCCGCGATCGCTTCGTCCGGCGGCGAACTCAGGAGCGCCGCGGTCCCGCGAACGCCTGCAATGATCACCGGAACGGTGATCGGATACAACAGGATCGGCAGCATGATGTCACGAGTGCGCGACCGTACGAGCATCGCGGCGAACAGCGTGCCGACCGCGGCAAAGCCAACGGTGCCGGCGACGAGCAGCCCCGCCAGAAGCAGGGGGCGTGCGAACAATGATGCGCTGAAAAGCAGCGCGACGAGCGGGACCAGCATCACCTCAGCCGAGATGAGCAGCAGCACGATGCCGAGCAGTTTCCCGACGTAGATCGCAGCGCGCGGCGCCGGCGCCAGGAGTAGCGCCCGCACGGTCTCCGCGTACCGCTCGCGCTCGAATGTGCGGCCAAGGGCGAGCGTGCCGGCAAACGCGATCGCGATCCACAGGATCCCCGCCGACGCATCGGCAACGATCGATCCCTCCTTGACGAACGCAAACGCAAACACCAGCACGCACGATAGGGCGAAGAAGAGCGTCGTCGACAAGATCTCGAGGCTCTTGATTTCGATGGTGGCGTCTTTGCGCAGCACGAGGAAGGCGACGCGGCCGAACATGGTCATCCCTGCCTGATGAGCTCTCGATAGCGGCTGCGGAGACCCGCGCCGGCTGGCTCGTCGAGGAGCAGCTTGCCCCCGCGGAAGAGAGCGACGCGGGTCACGAGGCCGTCCGCCACCTCGAGGTCGTGCGTCGCCATGACGACAATGGTCCCGCTTGCAGCCAACAGCCGCAGGCGCGCGGTGACCAGGCCCACCGCCTGGTCGTCCAGACCGGTGAACGGTTCGTCGAACAGCGCGAGGCGGGGCCCATGCAGGAGCGCGCGTTCGAGCGCCAGCCGCTGGCGCATCCCGCGCGAGAACCCCGCGACCGGATCGTCCGCCCGATCGCGCAACCCGGCCCGGTCGATGGCGGCGTCGACCACACGACGCGCGTCGAGCCCATACAGCTCGGCGAAGAACCTGAGGTTCTGCCGCGCTGACA
>Ga0306924_10003408_pt1 | contig 15263 bp, 15 predicted proteins | sample sta12Can44000111_FD_203756 | JGI IMG/M metagenome (GOLD analysis project Ga0306924, IMG submission 203756) | Lab enrichment of tropical soil microbial communities from Luquillo Experimental Forest, Puerto Rico - statanox.12C.anox.44.000.111 (v2)... | ecosystem: Environmental > Terrestrial >... | reverse complement strand
TAAATCTCAATCGGCAAACGTCGCCCTTACCGACGCCAGAGGGACCGAGCAGAAAGTAATGCATTAACTGCGGCAAACTTGGGGAGGCGGTGGTGAGATTGCTCGTCTAAATTGAAGTGCGCCTTGGCGTAGCCGATCGCCAGCAGGAATGCTCGAAGAGTAGCCGGGGGTAAAATGCCAATGTTTGCATTCCAATTCGGCTCGCCGTCTGTAGCTGGCGGCGGCACGCCCTAGAGCCTTGCAGAATGCATCCTCGATGTGGATGTGCGATCTTCGCGCTGTATTCCACCGGGCGCCTGGGAGGATAGTATCTCATCGAATTGGATGCGCAGGAAAGCCCGTCCGACTGCTTACTAAATGCTTGCTATTGTTCATAACAGACCGCAACGAACTACAGATTTGTATGTGCAATCAATGTAATAAAGAAATGTCGCGTTCAGTCCCCCAGACTGGGGCGCTAAGTGGGCTGCGCTACGCTCCGAGTATCGCGGCGCACTATCACTATAGTGAGGGGGGGCCAGAGCCGCAACCAAGCCCGGAACACAGGCCGCCGCAGCGCTATCAACCGGTAGTTTGGCCGCCGTGAAGCGAATATACAGCGCGGCCAAAAATTCCCTGCGTGGGTTGATTGACGGCGTCAGAACCGAGGCCGCGGTCCGCGAAGAGGCGATCGTTTTCGTGCTCGGTGTGCCGATCGGCGCCTTCATTGCGCCGAGTCTGGCCTGGTACGTCGCCATGATCGCGGCACTGCTTGCCGTGCTCGCCGTCGAGTTCCTGAACACCGCAATCGAGAAGCTCTCCGATCACGTCACGCCCGAGCGGCATCGCGACATCGGCCGGATCAAGGACTGGGGCTCGTCGGCGGTGTTTTGCGCGCTCGCGCTCGCGGGTCTAGTGTGGCTCGCAGCGATTGCCGTGCGCTTGGGTCTGGTGTGAGCCTTCGTCGCGCCGGTGCCTGACTGCGCTCCATCAGCATGCCGCCGCGGGTTCGGCCGCGCGCTGCCAATGCGGCAAAGCGACAGTCGACGCGGCAAGGACCGGCCCACGATAGGCGGCGATCGCGCAAGGTACACGGCTCCCGCCGTATCGACGGCTGCGTACGCGGCAAGGAATTCGACGACGTCGAAGCCGGCGACGAGATTGAGCGTGATGTAGACGAAGAACAGGCCGAAGTCCGCGCCATCGAGCGCCGAAAGCGACGGCCGGCTCGACGTGAACGCGAAGCGGACGAACGCGCCGACGGCCGCCAGTAAGGCGTAGAAGACGATCACGGCCGTGGCCCGCGCCGCGGCGCTTCGGTCGGTCTTAGCGGCCAGATGCGCTGCGCGCAGCTTGACGAACAGGATCTTGGCGGGCCGAGGTCGCACAGCCACAGCGAATAGCCGATGGCACTCACCAGGATGAAGAGCGAGAACCACTCCGGCGACAGCACGCGTGCCAACGTCAGCGTCTGCACCAGACCCATGGCGCAGGCCCGCCGGCCGTCGTCACGCGCAGCATCAGGTAGGGCAGTGACATCAGGTGCGCCGGCGCGGCCTCGGCGGGCGGTGAACCGGAGGCGAAAAAAGGCCTGGCGTTGCCGGCTCAGGCGGCCGCCGCGATCAGGCCGTCCTCGGATTGCTCCCCGTACGCCTGCCGGCGGCGAAAATTGATCGTCCCCGCACCCAGGCCCCAGACCAGTCCGAGCAAGAGGAAGAAGTGACGCCAATGATCGGTGTCGACAATCAGCCCTTCGAACGCCTCGCCGACAAAGACCGCATAGGCCGTGATCAAATAATATTGCCACGGCGTCGGCGCGGACACGGTCAGCAATCCCAGCGTCAGCGTGACCACCACCAGCGCCAGATAGGCCGCGCCGCCGAGCCAGCCATAGACCAGGAAGCCCTGCATATAGACGTTGTGCTGTTGCAGCCCATAGATGCGGAAAAATTCGAACGGCCCGAGTCCACTCGGATTATCGAGGATGGCGTTGATCGCCAATTGCTGCTGCCAGAAACGGCCGCCGGGACCGACGTCGTAGGGTTGGATCAGCTTGGCGCGCTCCACGATCATCTCGTGCACCGGGCCGATCAGCGACGCCGCGATCAAGAGCATGACCACGACGAGGATGGCGCAGCAGCCGAGCGCCATGATGCGAAGCCGCATGCTCGGGTCCGACGCGACCGCAAAGACGATGGTGACGCCGACCGCCGCCGAGACGGCAAAATGGCCCCAGGCGCCGCGGGAGAAGCTAAGCAGCAGGCCGCCGAGCAGGATCATCAGCGCGGTTACGTCAAGCAATCGGGGGCCGCGCACTAGGACGCCGACAATGAGCCACAGGATCGGAAATATCAGGAACGGTCCGTAGACGTTCGGATCCTTAAACGTGGCCCTGACGCGGCCGTGGTCGAGAAAGATATCGGCGCCCGGCAGCAAGTGGAAAAAGCCAATGTAGCCGGCCACCGTCGCGATCAGTGCCGCCAGCAGATAGCCGCGCCGCATGATCGCAAGGCGCGTCAGGTTGCCGTCGCAGAACAGGCACGCGAACATCACGCCGGCGATGCCCAGATAGACTGACGTCCCGACGTACTGGATGTCCTTAGCGTTGTCGCCGACCTGGATCAGCGACAGCGCACCGCAAGCGAGCCACGCCACGGTGAGCAGCAGCAGCGCCACCAGCTTGCGGTCGAAGCCGACGCGGGCGGCGACGCAGGTCACCAGCAGCACCGGCATCAGGGCGTCATGGGGCGAGGGCTCGATGAAGGCGATCGAGCTGGTAAGGACGGTGACGAACAGGACGAGGTTGAGGAGCCGCTGCGCCAATGCGGAGACGTTGCCGGACGCGGCAGCGGTCACAGGGAGCGTTTGGGAAGCCGCGGTCATCAGTAGGCGTTCTGCATGCTGAACACGGCGAACGGGGTTCGCAACAGAATGTAGATGTCGAGCAGCAGCGACCAGTTCTCGATGTAATAGAGGTCGTGCTCGACGCGGCGCTGGATCTTCTCCTGGCTGTCGGTCTCGCCGCGCCAGCCGTTGATCTGCGCCCAGCCGGTGATTCCCGGCTTGACCCGGTGCCGCGCGAAATAGCCGTCCACCGCCTCGTCGTAGGAGTGCTCGGCGGCCTTAGCATTGATGGCGTGCGGCCGCGGGCCGACCAGCGATAGGTTGCCGGTGAAGACGACGTTGAAGAGCTGCGGCAGCTCGTCGAGGCTGGTCTTACGGATGAAGCGGCCGACCCGCGTCACCCGCGGATCGTTCTTGCTGACCTGCTTCCTCGCATTGGCGTCGGTATGCTCGGCGTAGAGCGAGCGGAACTTGTAGACCTCGACCAGCTCGTTGTTGAAGCCATGGCGGCGCTGCTTGAAGAGGACCGGCCCCTTGCTGTCGAGCTTGATGGCGAGCGCGATCAAGGCCATCAGCGGCGACAGCGCGATCAGCGCCAGCGTGCCGAGGATCTTGTCGAACAGCCATTTCATCACGATGTCCCAGTCCGCGATCGGACGGTCGAAGACGTCGAGCACCGGCACCGTGCCGATATAGGAATAGGAGCGCGGCCGGAACCGCAGCTTGTTGGAGTGCGCCGAGAGCCGAATGTCGAGCGGCAGCACCCAAAGCTTCTTGAGCATGTGCAGGATGCGGCTCTCGGCCGATATCGGCAGCGCGAAGATCACGAGATCGACGCGGGTCTTGCGCGCGAATTCGAGGACATCGTCGACGGTGCCGAGCTTGGGCACGCCGGCGCAGGTCGGGGGGCTGCGGTCGTCGTTGCGGTCGTCGAACACGCCGATGACGCGCACATCTGAGTCGCGTTGCGCGGCCAGCGCCTTGAGCAAGGCCTCGCCGTTGCCGTCGGCGCCGACCACGATGGTGCGGCGGTCGAGACGGCCTTGCCGCGTCCAGCGTCGTACCAGGAGGAACAGCGCGCGGCGGAAGCCGATCAGCGCGAGCAGACCGAGCACGTAGAAGGCGCCGAGCCAGGCCCGCGAGAATTGGTCGCCAGCCTTGGCGAAGAACGACACGCCGATCGCGATCAGGAACACCACAGACCATGCCGCGGCGAGCCGCATATACTGCTTTTCGTGGCCGCGGAACGCTTGCACCTGGTAGATGTCGGCGATCTGAAACGCCAGCATCGACATTATCGCAATGCCGACGATTGAGCCAACGTAATACCAGGCAAAGCCGACGGCCGGCACCACGTGCCAGAAGTACACTGCAAGGCCGATCGCGATGATCAGCGCGGCTTCGAGCAGACGCACGGTGCCGGCGAGCACGATCGGCGAATAGGCCGGCTTGAAGCGCTGCGCGGCGACCTTGAGCGCCGTCGGCGAGAGCGTGCGCAGCCCCGACGCGTCGGCGATCCGCGGCAACGACCGCACGGCAGAGGATACGGCGGCTGACGCTTCGAAGACGATGCCGTGTTCGGTGCCGGACATTGGTTAGGTAAACTTATGGGCTCAACGCGAGCTCAAATGTTCTCTGTGTCGAAAGCCTGGCGCCAACATAGTGAATAATGTTCAAAAATTGGTTAGGCGAATTTTGCAAGTTTTCGGAGAGACAGCGCTTCCTGGTAGGCCGCGAGCCCGCCTTCCACCATGCTCGCCAATGAGAATTCGGCGCGCACCCGCGCCTTGACCTCCCGCGCAACGCGGCAGGTCTCGCCCGGATCGAACAACGCCTTGCGAATGGCCGCGACCAGCGCGCCTCTATCGTCCGGCGCGATGAGATGTGTCGCATGCGGCCCGAAAATCTCCGGCACGCCGCCGACTTCAGTGGCGATGATCGGTATGCCGGCGGCGGCGGCCTCCAGTACGATGTAGGGCAGCGATTCCGCGCGCGAGGGGATGACCAGCATCCGTCCCATGGCGAACGCCTCGCGCGCGGGGCGGAAGCCGACAAAGCGAACCTCGTCGGCGAGGCCGAGGCGGTTGGCTAAAGCCTTCAATTTTGCGCCATCCGGGCCTTCGCCGGCTATGGTCGCGGTCACGCGGTGGCCCGAGGCTTTGAGGATGGCAAGCGCTTCGATGAGGACGTCGATCGCCTTGACCGGCCGCAACTCGCCGACGCAAACCACATCGGTCGCGTCGGATTTCATCGCGATCGGCTCGAATTCGGCATTGCCGACGCCATTGCGCACAATGCGCACCATGGCGCGCGGCGTGCCGATGGTGGTGCGGAACAGGTTGGCGATGTAGCTGCTTTCGAACAGAAATAGGTCGGTGTGCCGGTTCAACAGCCGCTCCAGCGCACGATAGAAGCCGCCGCTGATCGTGCTCGGGCAATAGACCAGCGAGCCGCCGTGCGGCGTATAGGCGCGGATGGCATGGCCGCAATTCGGCACCAGCCGCGCCAGCGCCGCGCCCTTGGCGCCGTGGCCGTGTAACGCGTCGGGCTTAAGCGCCGCGACGCGCCGGGCAACACGATACAGCGCGTAGGCGTCGCGCGGACTGAGCTCGCGGGGGATGGCGACACGTTCGAAGCCTAGCGCAAGATAGGGCGCAAGGTCGCGGAGAACGGCCTCGGCGCGAGCCCCGCCGGTGGTGCTGTCGAGGAAAAGGCCGACGCGATGGCCGCGTTGGGCCTGGCCTTGCACCAGATCGATCACGTGCCGGAACAGTCCGCCGAGCGGCGCGCGCAAGATATGAAGGATCTTCAGACCCGCCTCGTCGCTCCCGGCATGCTCCGGCGGCATGGCGGTAAGCGACTGCGCCAGCGCTGAGCGAAGGGGGTCGCCCATGACGGCAATCCTTAAAGTGGCAGCGAAAAGTTAAATCCGATTGAGACCTGCCGCGGTTAATAAAGTCTCACGGAAGCGCCGCCGTGCCGCGCATTGTCGCGATTTAACCGGATGGCAACCTTAATAGTTTCCAATCGTCGGCATAGTTGGGTCTGTACGTCTTTGGTTGGTGGCGAGGAGTAGCGCAATGAGTGTGGCGTCGCCGTCGACGCGTATCAGCGGCCAGTTTAACGACGCTGAGTTGGACCTCTCCGCGCTCGGCACGACGCTGTGGCGTAAGAAGTGGAAGATCGTGCTGCCGCCGCTCTTGGTCGGGCTCGTGACGCTCGCCGCCGTCCAAGTCATCACGCCTAAGTATCTTGCCGAAGCGCGCATCATGGTCGAGAGCCGCGACAATATTTATCTGCGCCCCGACGTCGACAAGGATCTGATCGACCGCAACGTCGTCGACCAGGAGGCGGTGACCAGCCACGCGCAGCTCATTCTGTCGCGCGAAGTCGCCAACCAGGTGATCGCCAAGCTCAAGCTCAACCAGCTGCCCGAATTCGATGCGACGTTGGGCGGCGGTATATCGCCGGTGCGGGCCGTGCTCGGCGTCCTCGGCATCACCAAGAATCCCATGAGCATGACGCCGGAAGAGCGCGTGCTCGAAGCCTATTACGATCGGCTGACCGTGTACCCAGTGGAGAAGTCGCGCGTCATCGTCATCGACTTTCTGTCCGAGGATCCGGAGCTTGCCGCCAACGTCACCAATGCCATCGCCGAGGCCTATCTCGACGTGCAGCGCAAGGCGAAGCAGGACCAGGCCCGCGCGGCGAGCCAGTGGCTCGCCGGCGAGATCGAATCGATGCGCAAGAAAGTCGTGGACGCGGAATCGCGGGTCGCGGCCTACCGCGCCAAGTCGAACCTGCTGATCGGCAACAACAACACCACGCTGTCGGCGCAGCAGCTCGGCGACCTGAACTCCCAGCTTGCCGCCGCGCGGGCGCAAAAGGCCGACGCCGAAGCCAAGGCGAAGCTAATCCGGGATATGCTGAAGTCCGGCCAGCCCATCGAGTCGGCCGACATCGTCAATTCCGAGCTGATCCGCCGCCTGTCGGAGCAGCGCGTCACACTGCGCGCCCAGCTCGCCGAGCAATCGTCGTCGCTGCTCGACAACCATCCGCGGATTAAGGAGTTACGCGCGCAGATCGCCGATCTCGACCGTCAGATCACCGCCGAGGCAGCGACCATCGCGCGTTCGCTCGACAACGATGCGCGGATCGCCGGCGCCCGGGTCGATTCGCTCAGCGCCAACCTCGATCAGCTCAAGAGCCAGGCCGCGGCGACCAATGTCGAGGACGTGCAGCTGCGCGAGCTCGAGCGCGATGCCAAGTCGCAGCGCGACCTGTTGGAGTCTTATCTGGCCAAATATCGCGAGGCGACGGCGCGTGACACCATCAGCTCGGCGCCGGCCGATGCTCGTGTCATTTCGCGCGCCACGGTCTCGAACGTGCCGGCCTATCCGAAGAAGCTGCCGGCCGTGCTGATCGCGACCTTGACCACGCTCGTGACCGCGACCGGCTTTGTCCTGACCAAGGAGCTGTTGGCCGCGCCGGCCGGCAGCGCCGCCATGCCGCCGCAGCAGGTGTCGGCTTCAACACCGGAGCCCGAAATGTCGGAAGCGATGACCTCGCACATAGCTGCGGCGCTCAACGCGCTGCGCAAGACCGCGCAAGCGCCGAGCCCCGCCTTTGTCATCGATTCATTCGAGGATGCGGTCTACGCCATGCAAAGCCATCCCGAGCATTGCCAGATTGCGGTGTTTGGCGCCGCTCCGGGAATGGATGCAAGCTGGACCGCGCTCAAATTTGCCCGCGCGCTTGGTGCGGACGAGCGCGTCGTGGTGGTTGGGCTCGGTGCCGACGCCGCCATCAGGGCTGCGACGGGCGATCCTTCGGCGAGCGGGCTCGCCGAGCTTGCCGACCGGACTGCCTCGTTCCGCAACGTCATCGTCAAGGACATGCAGTCGAGCCTGCACCTGATTTCCTCGGGCCAGATGCCAGCCGCGCGCAACGACATCCTGATGGCGCCCGGCATCGCCACGAGCTTCGACGCGCTCGCCCGCGCCTACGACCGTGTGGTGATCGCAGCCGGAGCGACAGTCGGCGCCGACCTCGGCGAGATCGCGGCGATCGCTCCGCACGCGATTCTGGCTGCGGGCACTCTGACCGAAGCCGGCGTTGCTGCAACGCGCGGGCGCCTGCTGCGCGCCGGCTTCAACGACGTGACGGTGCTTGGCTCGCCGACCTTGGAAGAGGCTGGTGCGACCGCCGCTGCGGCCTAGCTTCGGGCTAAAGCGCGCCGGGGGTCTGCCGCCGCGGAGTTGACAAACAATCGTCAACGAAGGTTGGAATATTGCCCGCGAGGGTTTGTCCGTGCCGAGCCTGAAGCAGACGATCATTCGCGGAGGCCTGGAAGGGCTTTACTTCACCTGTGCCCACGTGGCGCTGAAGCCGTTCGTCGGTGGCGTCGGCGCGATCTTGACGCTGCATCACGTGCGGCCGCCGCGGTCGGACCGCTTTCAGCCGAACCGTCTGCTCGAGGTCACGCCGCGCTTTCTCACCCGTGTCGTGAACTATCTACGCCGCGCGCCTGTGGATTTGGTCAGCCTCGACGAGATGCATCGGCGCATGACCGAGCGCGATTTCCGCCGCCGCTTCGTCTGCATGACCTTCGACGACGGCTATCGCGACACCAAGCAATTCGCCTATCCGATCCTCAAGGCCGCGGACGTGCCATTCGCCATCTATGTGCCGACCAGCTTCCCGGACCGGCTCGGCGAATTGTGGTGGCTGGTGCTGGAAGCGGTGATCGCGCGCAACGAGAGCATCGGGCTCGAAATCGACGGCCGCGACCGCAATTTCGATTGCGCCACGGTCGCCGCCAAGCGCGCGCTGTTCGAGGAGCTTTATTGGTGGCTGCGGGCGCGGCCGACTGAAGCCGAGATGCGCGGCGTGATCCGCGACCTCGCGGCGCGCTATCACGTCGAGGTCGCGGCGTTCTGCGAGGAGCTGTGCATGGGCTGGCCAGAGCTTGCCGAGCTTGCCGCCGATCCGCTGGTCACCATCGGTGCCCACACCGTGAGCCATTCGATGCTGGCAAAGTTCTCCCCAGAGGCGGCGCGCTCGGAAATGGATATGAGCCGCTCGATCATCGAGGCGGCGCTGTCGGTGCGGCCGGAGCATTTGTCATATCCGATCGGCGATCCGACCTCTGCGGGGCCGCGCGAATTCACCATTGCCGCCGAGCTTGGCTTCAAGACCGCGGTCACGACCCGGCCCGGGGTGCTGTTCCGGTCCCACAGCCGGCACCTGACCGCGCTGCCTCGCATTTCGCTCAACGGCGAATATCAGCGGCTGCGCTATGTCCGCGTGCTGCTGTCCGGCTCGGCGACGGCGATGTGGAACGGGTTCCGCCGCCTCGAGGCAGCTTAGCCAAGGGATCAGGCATCGGGGGTCAGGCATCGGGGTTTTTTCTAATCCCTGATGCCTGATTCCTGTTTCCTGGTACGCTCATCCACCGCACCAACGGCATCGCCGGAAGCACCCAGCCCAGCCCCGCGATCACGTAATAGGCGACCGACGCGATGGCGTGCTCGCGAATGAGCGGCGCCTGCGCCAGCGCCATGGCGACGAGCGCCCAGACGACGACAAGCACCAACAGCAAGATCGTTCCGATGAACTTGCGCAGGCGGATCGGCATGGCGGCGCCGCGGCGGCCTGAAGGTTGCGAGGGCAGGGGCGAGCACTATATGGTCCGCGCGCCTGCAGCAAGCGAAACGGACATGCTCGCGCGAACGCCGGTCAACAGCACCCACAGCAACGCCATCCGGCTGTGGCTCTATGCCGTAGCTACCCTGGTGCTTGTCATGGTGTTGGTCGGCGGCGGGACGCGGCTCACCGAATCCGGCCTGTCGATCACCGAGTGGAAGCCGGTGGTGGGCGTACTGCCGCCGCTCGGGGAAGCGCAATGGCAGGCCGCGTTCGAAAAATACCAGGCCATCCCGCAATACCAGGCGCTGAACCAGGGCATGAGCCTCGACGCTTTCAAGACGATCTACTGGTGGGAGTGGACGCACCGGTTGCTCGGTCGCGTCGTTGGCGTTGCGTTCCTGTTGCCGTTCCTATGGTTCCTGTGGCGCGGCTGGGTGGGAGCGGGATTGCGTGGCCAGCTGTGGCTCATCTTCGGCCTCGGTGCGTTGCAGGGCGCCGTCGGCTGGTGGATGGTCGCCTCCGGCCTCACCGAGCGGACCGAAGTCTCGCAATATCGTCTCGCGACCCACCTCGTGCTCGCCTGCGCGATCTACGTCGCCATGATCTGGACGGCGCATCGGCTCGGCGCCCGGCCGGCGCGGCTGCTGCCGACGCGCATCCGCTATGGCGCGATGGCGCTGTTGATCCTGGTGCTGGCGCAAATTTATCTCGGCGCCATCGTCGCCGGGCTTCGCGCCGGCTACATCTACAACACCTGGCCGCTGATCGACGGCGCGCTCATTCCCGACGCCGCTCGGCTCTTTCTGATAACGCCGGCCTGGCGGAATTTCTTCGAGAACACGCTGACGGCGCAGTTCGACCACCGCATACTGGCCTATGCGATTTTCGTCTGCGCGCTGCTGCACGCCCTCGACGTCGCGCGCACGGTGAAGCAGGGCTGGGTGCCAGTGAGCGCCGCCGTGCTTGCCGCCGCGGTGACGCTGCAGGCGACGCTCGGCATCTGGACGCTGCTTTGGCGCGCGCCGCTAACGTTGGCGCTCGCGCACCAAGCCATGGCGATGCTGGTGCTCACCATCGCCACCACCCACGCCGCGCTGGTCGCCCGCCGCCGCGCGGTCGCGCGCGAGGACATTCCGCTCGCGCCGGCTTGAAGCGTGCTGCGGCTTACGCGTCCGCCAGCGCCTGTTCGAGGTCGGCGATGATGTCGTCCTTGTCCTCGATGCCGATCGAGAGCCGCACCACGTCGGGGCCGGCGCCCGCTTGGACCTTCTGGGCGTCGCTCAATTGGCGGTGCGTGGTCGAGGCCGGGTGAATGATCAGCGAGCGGGTGTCGCCGATATTGGCGAGGTGCGAGAACAGCTTCACGTTGGAGACAAGTTTAACGCCGGCGTTGTAGCCGCCCTTGAGCCCGAACGTGAACACCGCACCGGCGCCTTTCGGGCAATATTTCTTGGCGAGGGCGTGATAGCGGTCGCCGGGCAGGCCCGGATAGCTGGCCCAAGCCACTTTCGGATGCGCCGCGATCCATTGCGCGACCGCAAGCGCGTTCTCGCAGTGCTTCTGCATGCGAAGCGGCAGCGTTTCGACGCCGGTGAGGATGAGGAAGGCGCTGAATGGCGACAGCGCCGGGCCGATGTCGCGCAGTGCCAAGACGCGGCAGGCGATGGCAAAGGCGAAATTGCCGAATGTCTCGTGCAGCACGATGCCGTGATATTCCGGCCGCGGCTCCGACAGCATCGGATAGCGCTTCTCGCGCGACCAGTTGAAGGTGCCGCCGTCGACGATCATGCCGCCGATCGAGTTGCCGTGGCCGCCGAGAAATTTGGTCAGCGAATGCACCACGATGTCGGCGCCGTGCTCGAACGGCTTGCACAGATACGGCGTCGCCAGCGTGTTATCGACGATGTAGGGCACGCCCGCGCGCTTGGCGATCTGCGCCACGGCTGCCATGTCGGTGATGACGCCGCCGGGATTGGCGATCGACTCGGTGAAGATCGCCTTGGTCTTCGGCGAGACGGCGCGTTCGAACGACGAAATGTCATCGGGGTCGGCCCACACCACGTTCCAGCCGAAATTCCTGAACGCGTGGTTGAACTGGTTGATCGAGCCGCCATAGAGCTTCCTCGACGCCACAAACTCGTCGCCGGGCTGCAGGAGGCAGTGGAATATCAGCACCTGCGCGCCGTGGCCGGATGCGACCGCAAGCCCCGCGGTGCCGCCTTCGAGCGCAGCGACGCGCTCCTCCAGCACCGCGTTCGTCGGGTTGCCGATGCGCGAATAGATGTTGCCGAAAGTCTGCAGGCCGAACAGCGAGGCGGCGTGATCGACGCTTTCGAACACGAAGGAGGTGGTCTGATAGATCGGCGTCGCGCGCGCGCCGGTGGTCGGATCGGGCTGGGCGCCTGCGTGAACGGCAAGCGTCGAAAAACCCGGAATGCGTTCGCTCATCGACCGGTCCTCATGCTTGGCTATGGCTGCTTGGCTATGGCTGCTTGGCTATGGCGGCTTTTCGTTTATAGGACCGGCGGCACGCGTCAAGGCTCGGCCGGCTCCGTCAAAAACGCAACCGCCGCGCTGTCGAGCGCGGCGGCAGAGACTTCTTCCGCGAACTTCGCTTAGCGCGCTGCTGTCTTCGGATTGAAGTGCGCGACTGCGGCGCGGCAGGCCGGCGAGATACGGGCGCGGTTCGCAACGAGGCAGGCGCCGACCCGCTCGCGGTCCGGAATGAACTGGCCGCAGATGGTCATGGCATCGTTCATGCACGCCTGCTGGTCGTCTTGCTGGTCCGCCTTGGCGCCGACCGGCGCGAGCGCGAGACAGAACAAGGAAACTGCGATTGCTGTGCGGATTTTCATGGTGTCCCCCTCTGAGCCGTAAGCGGCTCTGGGATATGGGTCGCACCGGCGCGCCGGGCGGTTCATCGAAGGGGCAAATGTGGGTTAACGGCGCCGCCCGGCGGGCTGGCAGCCCGAACAGCTCAGCGGCCAGCTTCTTCGCGCTGCACCCGGTCAGCCGCTGCCGTCGTGCCGCCCTGGGCGCTGGTGCGGTCGAGCGTCATGCGCTGGATGCCGCCGATGCTGCCTTTGCGCGACGACAGCGTGCGGGTATTGACCCCCATCCAGGCGATCTCCGACGACAGCCGGCCGTACTCGATCTTTGGGCAGCGGTTCATCACCACCTTCATGCCGTTCGCCTCGGCGAGCGCGGCCGCTTCGTCGTTGCGCACGCCGAGCTGCATCCAGATGACCTGCGGCCGCGGTTTGAGCGCCAGCGCCTCCTGCACGATGGCGAGCGCATATTGCGAGCCGCGGAAGATATCGACAATGTCGACCGGCTCGGGGATATCGGCTAGCCGCGCATAGATGCGCTGGCCCAGCATGTCCTTACCGGCATGGCCCGGATTGACCGGGATCGTGTGATAGCCGCGCTCCAGCAGATACTTGAAGGCAAAATAGCTCGGCCGGTTCTCCTTCTCCGAGGCGCCGACCATGGCGATGGTCTTCACCGTGTTGAGAATGCCGCGGATGTAGCTGTCGGAATAGGAGTCGTGGTTCATCGCGATCCGGTGGCTGATCCCCGCTCAACATAGTCGTCGGGTCGGTGCAGCGAAAGGGCACGTTTGCCGGCTCAGGGCGACCACCTAAGTTCCGTGCCGCTCTCGATCGCGCCATCACGCAAATTTTGAGCGATGTCCAATTCTGCGGCCTTACAGCAGCTATTGGGCCGACGAGCTTGCGAAGCCCAGCAACGCCATCCCAAGCGGCTGTTGCGTTACGGCTTCAAGGTTTATTCGCAGTCGGATGAGGACGGCATCATTCAGGAGATCTTCAACCGGATCGGAACGAGCAATCGCGTATTCGTCGAAGCCGGCGTCGAGTGCAATTCCGTCAAACTTCTGATCGAAGGCGGGCGTTTGGCTCGAAGGCGCCGAGCAGCACGTCGCCACCATCCGCGTCAATTTCCAAACGTTCATCGCTGAGCGCCGGTTGGCGGTCAATCACGCCCTCGTCAACGCCGAGAACGTCGATGCATTGATCGCGCAAGGTGGCGTGTCCGGGGAGATCGATCTGCTCAGTATCGATATTAAGGACAACGAGTACTGGGTCTGGCAGGCGGTCACCGCGATCCGGCCGCGCGTGGTCGTGATCGATTACGATGCGACACTGCATCCGCCGCTTGCGATTTCGGCGCCAGTCTCGAGGCGCTGGTGCGGCTCGGGCGCAGAAAGGGCTATCGCTTGGTCGGCTGTAATTTTGCCGGGGCCAACGCATTCTTCGTGCGCGACGACGTCGCTCGCGACCATTTTCTCGAGCCGGCCACGGCCGACGAGCACTATGAGCCGCCGCGCTCTTTCTTCATGCTGCTAAAATCAGGGCACCAGCCGCGGCCCGGCGTGTTTGTCGCCGTCTGAGGCCCGGCGTTTAGCGGTCTTCCCACTTCGGTTCGCGCCTGTCGATGAAGGCGGCAATGCCTTCCTCGGCGTCGCGCGCGAGCATGTTCTCGACCATGACCTCGGACGCGTAGCGATAGGCCTCGGCCAGCGGCATTTCGAGCTGGCGGTAGAACGCTTCCTTGCCGATCTTGACGGTCAAAGCCGATTTGGCGGTAATCTTCTTGGCGAGCTTGAGCGCCTCGTCGCGCTCGCTGCCGGTCGCTACCACATGGTTGACGAGGCCGATGCGGGCGGCGTCCTCGGCCGCGATCAGCTCGCCGGTCAGCAGCATCTCCATTGCGTGCTTGCTCGAGACATTGCGCGACAGCGCCACCATGGGGGTCGAGCAGAACAGGCCGATATTGACGCCGGGCGTCGCGAATTTCGCGGTGCGCGCGGCAACGGCCAAGTCGCAGCTCGCCACCAGTTGGCAGCCCGCCGCCGTCGCGGTCGCCTGCACGGCTGCGATCACCGGCTGCGGCAGCGTCACGATCTGCTGCATCACGGTGCTGCACAGCTCCATGATGTGCTTGAAATAGGCGCGGCCGCGATCGACATCGGTGCGGCGGCGGTTCAGCTCCTTGAGATCATGGCCGGCGGAAAACGCCGGTCCATTCGCTGTGACGATTACCGCGCGCACCGCGCGCTGGTCGGCGATCGCGGTGAGCGCTTCGCCGAGCGCCTCGAGCAGCGCCTCCGACAGACTGTTGCGCGCCTGCGGTCGGTTCAAGGTGAGAATGGCGACATCGCCCGCGTCCTCGCGTAGAAGAATCAGCGACGGCGAATGGGCAGCCGTGGCGGTGGCGGATTGGGCGTTCATCGGTTCGATCCGGCGCGATTTCGACGCATCCTATCCGATCCGCCGCCGAGGGAGGGAGGGCATCACGGTCAGGGCAGATTTGGCGTCGCCGAAGCTGACGCGCAAGGAGCTGACCGAGCTGCTGCGCGGCGAATTCCCGGACCTGTTCGGCGGCGAGGGCGCCTACGACATCGATAAGGTCTGGCACGGCGGCTGTGTCGTGCGTCGGCATTTCGAGCGCGGCTCGCTGCGGCCAGGCGGCACATTGTCGGGCGCGACCATGATGGCGCTCGCCGATTTCGCCGTGTACGTGGCGATTTTGGCGTCCATCGGCTGGGTTCCTCTCGCCGTCACGACCAATCTCACCATCAATTTCCTGAAAAAGCCGGCGCAGCGGTCGCTCCTCGCCGAGGTGCGGCTGATCAAGCTCGGCAAGCGCCTTGCGGTCGGCGAGGTCGAGATTCGCTCGGAAGGCGACGAGGAGCTCGTCGCCCACGCCACGGCCACGTATTCGATCCCGCCGTAGTCGATGCAGGTAACATAATACCTCTACCTCAACTG
>Ga0306924_10003402_pt1 | contig 15278 bp, 18 predicted proteins | sample sta12Can44000111_FD_203756 | JGI IMG/M metagenome (GOLD analysis project Ga0306924, IMG submission 203756) | Lab enrichment of tropical soil microbial communities from Luquillo Experimental Forest, Puerto Rico - statanox.12C.anox.44.000.111 (v2)... | ecosystem: Environmental > Terrestrial >... | reverse complement strand
CAGAGCTGAAAAAATTGATGCCGGTCACATTACCACCAGGCCGCGACAGGCTCGAAACAAGACCATGCTTGACCGGATCGTCGCCAATACTGAACACTATCGGGATCGTAGTGGTCGCAGCTTTTGCGGCTAGAGCACCAGAAGTGGTGAACAGCGTGACAATGACGTTGACATGATTACGGATTAGATCGGCTGCTAGGTCCGGAAATCGATTGTATTGATCTTCACCCCAACGGTACTCGATCGACACGTTGTGGCCCTCGACATAACCGGTTTCACTAAGGCCCTGTCGAAACGCGACCAAATATGGCTGTGAGCCAGCGGAGGTGACGCCAAGAAAGCCAATCACTGGCATCACTGCCGGCTGCGCACGCGCCGCAAGCGGCCATGCAGCCGCTGTTGTGCCAAGTACAGTAATGAAATCGCGTCGCCTCATCGCCACTCTCGCGGACAGCATCGTATCTACTTAAACCGGGCTACTGGAAGAGGGCCATGTCCGCTTTGGGTTAAAAGCGGACATCGCATTAGGTCCGCCCGATGTCCGCTTTACCCCCAAAAGCGGACATTGGGCGAGCCGCGCGGTACGCGCGCCGTCACTGATTGAATAAGCGAATACGTCGAGACGCTGCTCGCGCCAGTTAGTCTCTGATGGCGGTGCCTTCGGTGACCAATCCGTGCTTCGCAGAAGCGCAGGTTCGACCGCCGTGTCCGTCACAAGCGACAGTGTCGTGCGAGGAATTGGCCAATGCCGCCTGGATGTCTCTGATCACCATGCCCTGCACCGCTCTATCCTTTTCGATGTTGAAATGCCCGACACCGGACATGTGCTCCAGGTCAATATTTTGCAGCACGCCACTGAACTGCGAGCCCTTGTCGACGCGATCACCAAATCCATTAGCGATATAGTAATTTATATAGCGGTCGACGTGCCCTGATGCAGCCATATGCGAGGTCGGATCCAGGCCTATTGCCAATTTGACGGGGACGCCGAGTTCGCTCAGGCGTGTGGCCATGCTCGTCACTGCGACTGCACCAGACGAGTGACCGACCAAAATAATTGTCCGCACGCGCCCACTTTTGTACTTTGCGGCGGCTTCTTCTGCGAGCGTCGGCCAAGACAAGTAGTTGGCTACGGTAGTATCGATGCCCTGGTGCTGCAGTCTGGTCGCAATTTCGTCCATGCCCAATGAGAACACGTTCGCGAAGCCGCGGAGTAGATAAACGTGATCACGAGGCTTCGGATTTAAAGCCGCTTGTGCCAAGCTGACGTCGATCGAAAGCGCCAGCATCAAAAGCGTTAATGCCGCGGCCTGCAGCCGAGACGATGGCGCGACAAAAGAACCCCAAACCCAGCCCCTGCCCAACGCTATCCCCTCTGCCGATTCTGAATTCTGGGGTCAAAGCTCTGTCGGAAGTAAGGCGGCCCCCGGATCGACGAAACGGGGTTCAGGGATCAAGTTGCACAGCAGCAATTCTGTTCGCTCACGTCCGCTTTGGGTCAAAAGCAGACATTGACGAGCGTCTAGCTGATGTCCGCTTTGCCCCAGAAAGCGGACATTGGTCGGCGCAACTGGGATGTCTGCTTTGTGCCAAAAGCGGACATTGACCACTCTATTCAATCACCCTCGTAGGCCTTGAGCACCTTACCGCCGACGGTGACCGACTTCGCCGCTATCATTGCGAAGGCGATGACGCACGGCACCGCGCCGTTGTTCACCCAGTTATGGAGGGTGCCCCGCTGCACCAGCACGTCACCAGCCTTGAGGTGCACACTGGTGCCGTCAAGCTCCATGTCGATCTCGCCTGAGATCACTGTAGCTTAATCGATCGTATCGGTGCGGTGGTTGCGCGGGGTAACCCCGGGGCCGAAACTCAGCACCCGGAAGACGGTGCCGTTGTCGATTGTTGAGATACCGATTTTGCGTCCCGACGTGTCTGCGCTCCCGTCGTTGTCGACCGGAAAGCCTTTACTCGTCCAGATCACGGCGGCGTGCGCGCCTGGCCGCGTCTGCACGACGTTCTTGAAGGGTTCGTCGATCAACACGATTGCGCGGCCGTTCTCGTCGTGGCCGGTGACGACGCGGCGGACGGTGAGGCTCATGGGGTCTCTCCCTCGGTGATTGTATGGGGAGGATCATTCGCCGAACGACGGTGCGATTGCAAATGGGTCGAACGAACAAGTGTCATAATTCGCGGGTGGCACCGGATTTCGAAAACGCGCTGTCGCGGCACGGACACGCCGCGCATATCCGCTTTGGGTCATAAGTGGACATCCGGTCCAGAAAAGGGATGTCCGCTTTGCGCCCAAAAAGCGGACATTGCCGGGGGACAGTTGGATGTCTGCTTTGTGCCAAAAACAGACATGACGCCCTGAAATCACGATGTTCGCTTTACCCCAAAAGCGGACATTCGTCGGCGCGTTAGGCATGTCCGCTTTGTGCCAGAAGCAGACATTGCTAGCTCACTCGATCAGCTCGTCGGCAAGTTGCAAAAAGGATTCGCGTACCGAGAGCCCGAGAGCTCTAGCCCTTTTTAGATTGACGACCAGCTCGAACTTGTCGGGCGATTGAGCTGGCAGATTACCTGGTAATTCACCTTTGAGAATGCGATCAACATATGAGCTTGAACGCCGGAAAATATCGGCAGTATCAGGCCCGTAGGACATCAGACCTCCGTCAACGGCAAATTGCCTGTATGGAGCTAGGAGCAAAACGCGATGTTGCTCCGCCGATTTCAAAATCAACTCGCGCATAGCAACGATGTAAATATCCGCTGCAACGATCAAACCTGCGTGCTGGTCGCCACCCAACTCGGCGACAGCTCGCTCGACGTCAGCTGCGCTCCGCACGGGCGCTGCATCCACCTCGACTCTGGATTGCTGCGCCAATGCTTTGAACGAGCGAAGGAAAGCATAATAGTAGGCTGCGGTATCCGGGTTAAACATCAATGCGACCCGCGACAGATCGGGCCTAACATCACCGAGCAGATTGATCAATTTGCCGACGATTTCAGGCTCGATGAATGAGAACCCCGTGACGTTGCTACCCGGGTGGGCAAGATTTGGAATGAACCCCTGACCGACTGGATCATTCACAACGACGAAAACAATCGGAATTGTGTTTGTCGCCGGTCGAAGCAAAGCCATGACAGGAGCAGAATTTGCCACGATAACGTCTGGCGCCAGCCGGATTAGCTCCGCGACATGCTTCTCGATAGTGTCCCGATCGGTCCCCGCGTACCGATATTCGATCTGAACATTGCGCCCTTCGACCCAACCCGCGTCACGCATGCCCAGGCGAAATGCTCTCAAACGAGATTCCGTTTCGGGATCATTTTCGGGAACCCCAAGCAGTACGCTAACGCGGCGCATCCGCTCCGGCTGTTGTGCGTGCAATGCGAGCGGCCGTGCTGCGACCGCACCGCCAACAAGCATGATGAACTCGCGCCGCCTCATTCGATGACCTCGTCGGCAGTGGCAAGGAGCGATGGCGCTACGGTGATGCCGAGCGCCTGCGCGGTCTTCAGGTTGATCGCCAACTCAAATTTGTCTGGGTTCTGAACGGGCATGTCGGCCGGCTTGGCGCCTTTCAGGATGCGATCGACATAGGAAGCCGCGCGCCGGAAAAGCTCGTTCTGATCGATGCCGTACGACATCAGCCCGCCGCTCGCGGTGAAGAAGCGGTAGGGATAGACTGCGGGCAGACGGTAGCGGGCGGCGAGGGTGATGATCGCCTGGCGATGCACAATGACGAAATTTTCCGGCAGAACCAGCAGTCCGGCGCCCTCTTCGCGCGCGAGCCCTGTCATCATCGCCTCGATCTCGGCATCGTCGTGACACGGCGCGGCCCGCACCGCCATGGCTAAGGATGGGGCCGATTCCTCAATGACGTGCAGCATCAGACCGGCAAAGTGCGCGGTCGTGGGATTGAACAGGACCGCCACGCGCGTGACAGGCGGGATGATCTGGGTCAGCATCCGCAGCCATTTGCCGGCCATCGGCGGGTCGTAATCTGTGAAGCCGGTGATATTGCCGCCGGGGCGCGCCAGGCTCTCGACGAAGCCTTGGCCAACCGGGTCGGTGATAAGTACTAAGACGATCGGGATCGTGCTGTTTTGCCGCCGCAACGCAGCGACACCCGGGCTGCCCCAGACCACGAGCACCTCGGGGTCGAGCGGGATGAGTTCCGCCGCATACTGTTCGTAGAGCGCGGGGTTACCGCCAGCCCAGCGCCAATCGATACGCAGATTGCCACCATCGTGCCAATTGAACTCGCCGAGCCCCTGCGCCAAGGCAGCGGCGCGCGCCTGCCCCAAAGGGTCGTTTGAGCCTCCCATGAGCACGCCGATCCGCCGCATACGCTCGGGTTGCTGCGCGCGCCCGGTGAGCGGCCAGACGGCGGCTGATCCAGTAATCACCTTAAGGAAATCGCGGCGTCGCATTTACAGCCCCCAAGGCTCAGGAGCACGCCGATACCGACTAATTACAGCAGGGATTTGTGACCGGCGAAATGGGGTTTATGGGTCAGTTTGCACGGCACCAATTCTGAGCCGCCGATGTCTGCTTTGGGTCAAAAGCAGACATCGGATTGGCGTCCGTTGATGTCCGCTTTACCCCCAATAGCGGACATAAGAATTGGCCCGGAGTACTCTTGAGCAGCAACTCCAGCACCTTCGCGATATTCGCCGCAATCCGCCGCCCGCGTGATACAGAAATCCCGCAGACTTTTCTCGGACTACTGGTTTTACCAACAATCGCAGTTCGGCCCGACGAGCGCCTAAGCTCTGCCGTGGTTTCGGTTAACTTCATATGAGCGCGAACTGGCCGCGCACTTGCGGGACAGAACCATGCTTGGAAGACTAACGACTACGATGGGGTGTCTATCTTTCTTGTTGGTGACCGCCACACCGCCCCATGCGCTGGCGCGGGACGAAAGGCCTGTCCCACCCCTGCCCATCGGGCAAGCAACGGCAACCGATCACGCGCGTGCTCTTTCCGAAATGACGGATACAGCAGCCCGCGACAGCGCAAGATGCCAATCGTCTGGTGCCGCACTCGGCTCACAGGCTTATAAAGAATGCCGGGCGTTGCTAGAGGACAAGATGAGCATTGAAAACGACGTCCCGCCGAACCGAAGTTATACCCGCACCCGGGCTCGAAATTAGCGTTTTTTCGACTGAGTGTGAGTCAGCAAGGGTCTTTGCGCGTTTGGCCGATGTCCGTGCTCAGCCGCTGGCGACGCTTTGGTTAGAGGCACATCAAAACAATCGTGCAAATGTTTCCACTGGGATGTATTCGGTCGCATCAAACCGCACCGACGACAACCGCTGCGCCCATAGCAGCTTGAATTTTTGGTATTTACGTTATGGTCATGCGATCTCGCCTCAATGCTTTGTCTTATCCTCGGCGTCGAGGATGTCGCGTCCGTGTGCTCGGCCGATCTCGGTAAGCTCCCAGACGATCTGTCCGTGTCTCCGGCGGCCGCTGTCACGAACAATGCCTTTACGCACCAGGTCCTCGATGGCCATCACTACATCGCTCTTGTTATCGCCGGCCATTCCACTTTTCTCCTCTTGGGATTCGAGATCGGCGCCTCATTTAAGGTCATTTCGGTAACACAGTTACCTATTTTGCGGAGATGATCTGGGGATCCTATGTATTAGGCGTCCTCCAGTTCCTGCTCTCGTTCAGGTGCCGGCGCTCCGCCGCCGGATGGCGGACGGCGTCGGTGATGGTGGCGACCGCTGCGCTCGCCGAAAGTTAAAGTTGCCGCCCTGGTCTCGACATCATGAGTCTCGTTTCATTTGGGGGCCTCCTTATGCTTCGGGTTTCTCACGAAAACGGCTACCGCAGCCACCCTCAAAACCCTCAAAACTACGTTTCGAAGGTTTTGAGGGTGCCTCACTTGCTCATTTCAGCGCCCTCGGATTGACCTCGTAGGTAACCGTGGGTCGACCGCCACGCTCGCCAACACCCGACCGTGCCGCCGCGACGTAGCCAAGCTCGACGAGCAAATCGAGGCCTAGCTGAACGTGCGCCCGATCGGTTAGCCGTGACCAGTCGTGCTGGTGAATGTCGCGGGCCGTGAACGGGCCTTTGATGTCGCCCTTGCCGATGTGCGCCAAGATCGCCTTGGCGGCGCTGACCTCGATCGTGTTGTGGGCGGCATAGACGCGCCACGCATGGCTTTCCAGGTAGCGGGCGAAGGCGAGCGCTTTGCGCAATGCCTGATCGGCTACCGGACCATCGCCGCCATCAGCGATGTGATTTATGAGTGCGAGCGCCGGCACCAGCTTTCGATATTTGGCGAGGTGCCCCTCCATTGCCGCCGATAATTCTTCGCGGCGTAGTCTGGCCTCAAGATCAGTGCGCCATTCGAGAAAATTACCTTGCGCCGCCTCGTCAAAGCGCAAAAACGGCACCGGCTCGTAAACGCTCTTGGTGGCGCCGCGCTTGACAGCTTCTTCCAACGTAATCTCACTCGCTTGCCTGAAGACCTCTCGCGCGGTGTCGTGCGCCTTGGAGTTGGGAAATTCGTCAACGTTGCGCCAATCTGGACAGGAATCTGGCCACACCAACAGTCCGAATCTCTGTATCAGTCCATCGCCGCCGGCACCGTCAGCATTGGCGCGCCGAACATATTCGGCAATCCGGCCCGGTTGAGTATTGCCGATGATGGAGACGCAAACCGCCTCGATATGTTTGTGGCCCCGAACAATACGATCGAAGGTGTAGGGTTGTGTGCCTGACCAACCGCTCAGATAAAAGCCGCGCGCATTCGCTTGGTCGTCGCGATCGAGGTGGCGCAACAGTGAGATCAACTCGTCGCGCTCGATCAAAATTCCATTAGGGTTGTCGACCAATAGCTCGCCGAGTCGCTCATAGCTGCTGTCGTTTGTTCGGAACCGGACCTCGATGGGTTCTTTTGGTTCTTCGCCCAGATCGAACGAGAACGGTTTGCCATCTTCGCCGGCATCGTTGCCGGCGGTCTTTTTTAGGTGCTCTTTCTGTAGCGACTTCTTCACCTCCTGGCGGAGTTTAAATTCGCTTATCCCGGCGCTGTACACTTCCTGAGCGATTTCATAATTCTTTGCGGCCTCGGCTTCGAGGTGGCGCAGCGGCTTTAGCGCTTCGTTCATGGCGGGGCTTTTCAGCATTCCCGGACGGCCGATGAAGCCGCCCCACAAATTCGGAATCTCAATCCAATCGGTTTTCATTTGCGGCGCGATTGCGATGCGCCGCCCTATGGTTGCGCCGAGCGCAGTGATGGCAGCGACCGCCACGTAATCGGCCGGGCATTGCAGCCGATTGGAGATGTCGTCGACCCATGGCGCAAGGCTTTCTGGGAGGAAGCTTGCGTCGAATGCGTCGACTTTCGCTAGCTCGTTTGCCAGTTCCTTTGGCTGTGGCCAATCATTTTCCTGCGATGTCGTCTCTAATACCGCCGCTGGCTTCCATTCTGGTGCCGATGCGATCCAGCCAATGAGTTGATCGACCGCGCCGCCGGCTTCGAGCCAATCCGACACGTCGCCGCCTTCCGGGCATTGCGGCCAATGCTCGGCGAGATCGAGAACACGGACGCGTGGCGCGATTCCAACTAAGGAACCGGCGACTTGGTCAGCGTGGTCGCGGCCGGCGCGATCGTTATCGGAAATGATGACAATGTCGGCGCGCAGTAGGATTTCGCTGTATTCCGGCTTCCATTTTCCCGCGCCGCCGGGACAGGTCGTCGCGGTTAGTCCGATTTCGCGAAGGTTGTCGCAATCCTTTTCCCCATCGACGATGTGAATGGTGGCGCCGCGCTGTACCGCTGCGATCACCTCGCCGAGCCGATAAAGCACCCGGCGAACGCCATTTATATTCCAGACCCACTCACAGGCCTCGCGGCGGCGTTGCCGAAACGTCTTAGGCCGATATCGGACCACCTGAAACAAAAGGTTGCCGGCCTCGTCGACGTAATCGTATTCCGCGGCAACCTCTCCGAGCCGCGAACCCCCTGGCGATTTCGGTTGCGACTTAGGACGCGCAGTCGAGCCGTTCAAAACCTTCAAAACCCCCTGGCTCCGCAGCCACGACACCGCGGCCGAATGGTCGCGGCCGGTTTTGTGGGTGATGAGATCGATGACGCCACCGCCGACGCTGGCCTCGTGGTCAAAGAACCGACCGCTCTCGAAGTCAACGGATAGTGAACCATGCGTATAGCGTACATCCCGCGGTGGCTTTGAAAGTCTCGCATTCGGCTCACCGAGCAAGAGCGCTGCAACAGGCTCCATCAAGGCGGCGAAGTCAATTTTGCTGGCGTACTGCATTGGGCCGCCTCCTCACTTCACGGGCCACAGCCGCGGCGGCTCGTCGCCGTAAGGGTCCAGCGTCTGGGCATACTTCCAGTGAACTTGCGCAGTTTCTGGATCGATTTGGAGTGCGGCTCTTCTTCTCACTTCATCCTTCGTCATTTCACACCGCCTCCTCTTTGGTCTTCTTGCCAGCCTCAGCGAGCATCTGTTCGATTGCGGGCACTACGGCGCGAATCTTGCCGCCAATCCAAATTGCCGGCATCTGGCCCGACTTGGCGGCTCGGTAAGACGCATCTCTGCCGAGACCGAAGAAAATCTTGCCTGCCTTCGGCACAGACATTGTTTTCGTTTCATCTGGTTGCGGGCTCGTTGGCATTTCCTTCGTATTTGAAATCTTCCAATTGTGTCTTCGATCATAGGCAAGCGGCCGAAGATGTCTTGTGCCGTGAAGCCTCCGAGGCTAGATTCTGAAGACATAAAATAAGGGAGCCGGGATATGGCTGGGCGGAAGGGCCGATCTGGGACCAAGCCAAGGGGCGAATTCCCGGGAAAAAGCGCGACCTTCACCACTCGGATACAGCCGGAAACTCGCCGCGCCCTCGACTCATACGCCAAGGCGTCCGGTAAATCGGTGTCAGTAGTGGCCGAACGGCTACTTAAGGTGGCGCTGCAAAAGCCAACCGGTCAGCCACGCAACCTCTCTTTGGCACGCGCCGTTGAGTTATTGGCCGAACAAATCGAAGGCGAAACTAAAAAAAGTTGGCGCAATGACGCGTTTACCGCGCAAGCCTTGCTCCATGGCATTAGTTACTTGCTCGGATACTTCGCTCCCGCCGACAAGAAAGGTGTACCTGTGCCTACCGCCATCAAGGGCGAGGCGACGAAAATGTCGCCAGTTCAAGCTAAGCATTTCTGTAGCCCGGAGGGATTTGCCCACCTTATGACGTTCAAGTTTATCGGTGAAATCCGCGATGCCGTGAATCAGCGAGCGCCGGGTTTCATTCCGGGTTTATGGGGGATGCAAATTGTCTTCACCGTTAAGCCAGAAATGCTTGCCTTAATCGGCCGCGATTTCGGCTTAACCAAAAAAGCTCAGGAGGTATCACCACTATGATGGGCCATATTCAGAAACGGGGCCGGAATTCATGGCGCTTGAAGTTCGATGCTGGCCGCGATGCCGCCGGCAAACGCAAAATCCAATATCAAACTTTTCGCGGCGGCAGGCGAGAGGCGCAGCTTAAACTTGCTGAGTTGATCGCGTCTGTTGCCTCTAACGCCTACGTCGAGCCGACCAAGACTACCGTGATCGAATTTGTGCGCAATCGCATCGCGCTATGGGAAGCTGCCGGCGAAATCACCGCCAGGACCGCCGCGCGCTATTGCGAACTAGCTGATAATCAAATTGCACCGCACATTGGCGCCAAGGCGCTGCAAAAGCTTCGCCCGCTCGACATCGAGGAATGGCACATAGCATTGCGCAATGGCGGGCGAGCCAATGGCAAAGGCGGTCTTGCCCCGCGCACCATTGGTCATGCGCATCGGGTGCTATCGAAGGCACTGAGCGATGCCGTGGAAAATGAAGTGATCGCTAAGAACGTGGCCGCGACCAAGGTCGTGCCCAAGGTGCCTGACGACGAAATGGTGATCGTGCAGGACGTGCCGGCCTTTATCGATAAGCTCAAGTCCAGCGCTCGGCTCTACGTGCCGGCAATGGTTTCGCTGTTCACCGGCATGAGGCTCGGCGAGGTTTTGGCATTGCGCTGGAAGCATGTGGATCTGAGCCGCGGTGTGATAGGCGTCCGCGAAGCACTGGAGAACACCAAGGCGCATGGCATTCGCTTTAAGGCGCCAAAGTCAAAGGCCGGTCGCCGCAACATCACCCTGCCCGGTCTCTTGATCCATCTATTGCGCGAGCACCGCAAGGCGCAGCTCGAACTGCGCCTAAAGCTCGGCGCCGGCAAGCTTCTCGACGACGCATTGCTGTTTGGCGATATCGAGGGCAGCCCGCCCTCCCCCAACGCCCTGAGCGCGGCTTGGAGTGATTTTGCCGAGCACATCGGTGTGCCGGCGGTGACGTTTCATGCGCTGCGCCACACCCATGCCAGCCAATTGATTGATGCCGGCGTTGACATCGTCACGATCAGCAAGCGCTTGGGGCATGCCAAACCCGACATCACATTGCGCATCTATGCGCACCTGTTTCGCAAGGATGATGCGAAGGCTGCCGCGGCGATCGACGAGGCGCTGGCGAACTTGGGGTACAGTGCGTGACCAAAGCCGCCGTTTCGCGTTAGCAAATGGTAGCAATTGGTTAGCGACGGGGTGCCATTTGGGTGCCAAGTTTCTATTTTTGTTCTATCGGACGGCGATCTAACGCATTGAAAGGATTGCACTGGAAGGGTGGCCGAGTGGTTTAAGGCACCGGTCTTGAAAACCGGCAGGGGGCTTTGCTCCCTCGTGAGTTCGAATCTCACCCCTTCCGCCAGTTCGCCTATCGCCGTCATTTGCCGACATGCACGCTCGTACTTTAAGCTCCTTAGGTGAGGCCCCACGAATATCTCCCCTTTTTTCCATGAATAAACACAATCCCGTCGCTCGCACGATTAAGGGTGGTGCTTGATGGATTTGCAGCTCGCCGGAAAAAACGCCCTGGTTACCGGCGCCTCGAAGGGGATCGGACGTGCGGCGGCCGAGTGCCTCGCAGCCGAAGGCTGTAATGTGATTTTAGTATCGCGCACCGGTGCCGATCTCGCCGCCGCAAAAGAGGCGATCGCACGAAAATCGAAGGTGCAAATCCGCACTGTCGTGGCGGACCTTTCGCAGAGCAGTGCGGTCGATCGACTCGCCCGCGATTTTCCCACGATCGACATCTTGGTGAACAATGCCGGCGCCATCCCCGGCGGAAATTTGCTCGAGGTCGACGAGCCGACTTGGCGCAAGGCCTGGGATTTGAAGGTTTTCGGCTATATCAACATGTGCCGTGCTTACTACGCGCCGATGAAGCAAAGGGGCTCCGGCGTGATCATCAATGTCACTGGAAATGCGGCACAGACCCATGATCCGGAATACATCTGTGGCGTTGCCGGCAATGCCGCGCTGATGGCGTTCAGTCAGTCCCTGGGCAGCGTCAGCGTACGCGACGGCATTCGGGTCATTTCACTTAATCCGGGACCGGTCGAGACCGAGCGGCTCGTTAATCTCATGAAGAAGAAGGCGAAAGACCGTACAGGTCACGCCGATAATTGGCGTGAGCTTTTCAAGCCACTACCGTTTGGCCGCGCCTGCGCGCCAGAGGAAGTTGGTGCCATGATTGCGTTCTTGGCATCGGAGCGCTGCAGCTACAACAGCGGTTCGGTCGTTACGATCGATGCCGGTCTGTCGGCACGAAGCTCTAACTTCTGAATTCAGTACGCGAGGGAAAATATGCCGCATCTGACGACAGACGACAAAATCAAGCTGTATTACGAAGAGGTCGGGAGCGGAATTCCGGTTGTCTTCGTCCATGAGTTTGCCGGCGATGTTCGCTCCTACGAGATGCAGATGCGCTATTTCGGCCAGCGCTATCGCTGCATTGCGTTTAACGCGCGCGGCTATCCGCCATCGGACGTTCCCGAAAGCGCCGAGCTTTATTCGCAGGAGCGCGCCCGCGACGATATCCGGGCGGTGCTGGATGCCCTCAAAATCGATAAGGCCCATATAGTCGGTCTGTCGATGGGCGGATTCGCGACTTTGCACTTCGGTTTTACTTATGCCGATCGCACGCGTTCGCTGGTGATAGCCGGCTGCGGTTATGGCGCGGCACCGGACAAACGGGCGCAATTCGCCGGCGAAGCTGAGGCCGCTGCCAAAAATTTTCAGCAGGTTGGCATGGCAAAAGCGGCGGAGGGTTATGCATTGGGACCGACGCGAGTGCAATTTCAAAACAAGGATCCACGCGGCTGGCAGGAATTTGCCACTCAACTCGCCGAGCACTCGACCGAAGGCGCGGCCCAGACCTTGCGCGGGGTACAAGCCCGCCGGCCGTCTTTATTCGACCTCGTCGACAAAATGAAAACCATCACTACGCCTACTCTGATCATGACCGGCGACGAGGATTGGCCGTGTCTAGAGCCCGGTTTGTTGATGAAGCGCACGATTCCCACCGCGGCACTCGTCGTCATGCCCAATGCCGGTCATGCCATCAATCTCGAAGACCCAGGCGCGTTTAATCAGCACATCGCAGACTTTTTCCACACGGTGGATGTCGGCGCTTGGCGCAAGCGCGATCCGCGCGCGATGGTCTCAACAATCCTGGGACGCTAACCGCACGGGCCGCAGTCGTCACCTCAGGCCAGCCGCCGGCGCAGCGGCGCGCCCGAGATAAGCCTCCTGAACCCGCTTGTCGTCTCGCAGCGTTCGGCACGAGCCAGATGTGGCAATCGAACCTGTTTGCAGGACATAACCTCGTCGTGCGGTCTGCAGCGCGTAACGCGCATTCTGCTCGACGAGCAGAACGCTTGTGCCACTCGCGTTGATCGAAACAATGGTTCGAAAAATATTTTCAACGACTCGCGGCGCCAGCCCCAACGAAGGCTCGTCCAGACAAAGCAAGCGCGGTTGGGACATCATGGCGCGGCCAAGTACTAGCATTTGTTGTTCGCCGCCGCTGAGCGTTCCAGCGCTTTGTGAGGCACGGTTGCGAAGCTGCGGAAACATTTCAAACATCGCCCCGACCAGGCTGCGAACCTTGGCGATGTCCTTCCGGTATTTGAAAGCTCCGAGCTCCAGATTCTCGCGTACCGTGAGGAACGGAAAAACACGACGCCCTTCGGGCACAAGCGCGATGCCGAGCCGAGCACGTTCATAAGCCGGGAGCGTGGTGATGTCCCGACCATCGAAGGTAATATTTCCGGCGCGAGGTGTCAGCGCGCCTGCGATTGCGCGCAATATGGTCGTCTTGCCCGCTCCATTGGAGCCGATTAGCGTGACGATCTCTCCCAATCCGACAGTGATCGAAATATTATGGCACGCTGTAACTTCGCCATAGGCGAGTTCAAGCCCCTCAGTAGCGAGCAACGCCGTCACAGCACATTGGCTCCGAGATAAGCCGCGATCACGTCGGGATGGGCTTGGACGTCTGCCGGCGCGCCCTCGAACAACTGCTGACCGTAATCCATGACGAGAATGCGATCGGCGACGCTCATCACCAAATCCATATTATGTTCGACCATAAGCACGGTTACGCCGCGATCGCGCAAACTGGCGATCCGGCGCAACAGCGCGGATACTTCGGCCGGATTTAGACCGGCGGCCGGCTCGTCGATCATCAGCAAGCGTGGCGCGGTGGCGAGCGCTCGCGCGATTTCAAGCAATCGCTGTTCACCGTAAGCCAGTGAATCGGCGGTAATATGGGCACGGTGCTTTAGTCCGACGAAATTGAGCAATTCGATCGCCTCGTCGCCGCAGCGCCGTGCATCATTCCGAAAAGCCGCAGCGTGGAAAACATATTGCCATGCAGGAATGGCATGCCGCGTGTGATAGCCGGCAATAACATTTTCAAGCGCGGACAATTGCTTGAACAGACGGATCTTCTGAAATGTGCGTCCCAATCCCTGCCGAACGCGGCGTTGGGCGCTCATGCCAACCAAGTCGACGCCGGCAAGCGACATGGCGCCGGCATCGGGTTGATAGATGCCGCTCATTAAATTTAGAAGCGTGGATTTGCCGGCCCCATTTGGACCTATGACCGCAAATACGATGCCGGGCGCAACATTGAACGAGATCTCGTGCACAGCACGTACTCCGCCAAAGCTCTTGCACAGGCCTTTGGCACTGAAGAGTGTGGCACCACCCGTCTTCTCGCGCGCGACAATTCTTTCAACTGCGACAGTCACCGGTGACCCTCGGGCTTAGCGCCTGCCCGAAACGCACGGCGCGCCACAAGACGACGGGCTCGAACGAGACCGCCAGGCATAAACAGCACGACAAGCGTCACCGACGCCCCATAAACGATGAGTCGAAGATCGCCGAGGCCGCGCAATAGTTCCGGCAGCATGGTGAGTAGAATCGCGCCGAATACGGGTCCGATCAGCGTTCCCATCCCCCCGACAATGACCATGGCAAGAATGCTGAACGATTCGGTGATGAAAAAGGCATCGGGGACAAGCGTGCCGACGAAGCTGGCGTAAAAGCAGCCGGCGGCTCCTGCAACCGCCGAGCTAACGGCAAAGGCGAACGTTTTCCATTTCGGGCCGTCGATGCCGAGCGATACCGCCGACAACTCGTCCTCACGGATTGCTGTCAAGGCTTCGCCAATCGGCGAGCGAACCAACTGATCGAGAATAAAGTAGACCAGCACGGCGAAACCCGCTGTCAGATAAAACAGATTGGCGAGATTGGTGAATACGATGGGCGGCAGCCAGGGCAGCGTGATCGCCGGTGGTGGGGCAATTGCATAAATACCCAGCGGCCCTTGAGTGAGACTGATCCAATTGAGAAGGATCTGATACGTAATCACCGCGAAACCAAGTGAGGCGATGGCGAGATAGTGTCCGCGTAGACGGACTGCGAACAAAGAAAGTAGCGCGCCGGCTATTGCGGATATCAGCACGCCGAGCGCAAATGCGAGCCAGAACGGCAGCGCGAGTTTCATAACCAGAAGCGTCGAAGCGTAAGCACCGATGCCGTAAAAGGCGGATTGCCCAATATTGAGTTGTCCGGCATAGCCGAGAACAAAGTCCAAGCCGATGGCAAGGAGAACATTGATCGCGCAAACAATCAGATTCGTCCGCCAATAAGAGCTGGAGAAGATCAGAGGCAAAAGGCCGATCGCGATTACGACCACGAGAAACCACAAGCGCCGGGATGTGATGAATGTTGTGGCGGCAGCACGCGATGATGCCTCAATGGGCGAGAAATCAGACATTTTCGGCGCGTTTCTCGGCGATCAGGCCTGTCGGCCGCACTGCAAGCATGACGAGGAGGAGCGCAAAGACGACAATATCGAT
>Ga0306924_10003401_pt1 | contig 15280 bp, 11 predicted proteins | sample sta12Can44000111_FD_203756 | JGI IMG/M metagenome (GOLD analysis project Ga0306924, IMG submission 203756) | Lab enrichment of tropical soil microbial communities from Luquillo Experimental Forest, Puerto Rico - statanox.12C.anox.44.000.111 (v2)... | ecosystem: Environmental > Terrestrial >... | reverse complement strand
TGGGGGACCAGAAGCGGCTTGAGGTTCAGACATACACCCGCTTCCGCATCAGCGATCCCTTGAAGTTCTATCAGTCGGTCCGCACCGTCGAACAGGCCCGTGCCCAATTGAGCCAGATCGTCAGCTCGTCGCTGCGCCGGGAACTGGGACAGGTGATGCTGCGCGCCCTGCTGTCGCCCGAACGTGTCGGCATCGTCGCCAACATCCAGAAGGAAGTTGCCGAGAAAACCCTGCCCTTGGGCATCGAAGTGGTGGAAGTGAGAATCCATCGCGCCGATCTGCCCTACGAGACCAGTCAGGCGATTTACGACCGCATGAAATCCGAGCGTGAGCGCGAGGCCAAGGAGTTGCGGGCCCAGGGTTCGGAATGGGCGCAGCAAATCCAGGCCAAAGCCGATAGCGACCGCACGGTGATTCTGTCCGAGGCCCAGCGCCAATCCACCATCGCCCGAGGCGAAGCCGACGCGCAGGCAAACCGCCTGCTGGCCGACGCCTTCGGCAAGGACCCGGCTTTCTATCGCCTCTACCGGTCCTTGCAGACCTATCGTCAGGCACTGGCGAATTCGGCCCCGACCCTGGTGCTGTCGCCGGACGCCGCCTTCTTGCATGACTTCAAGTCGGGGCCGGCGCAGTAGGGTCGGGGGAGCCAAGATTATGCGGCTTTTGATCATCGAGGATAATCCTCGTCTGGGCTTCCTCTTAAAGGAAGGGTTGTCCAAATCGGGATTCGCCGTCGATGTCTATGGTACGGCGGCGGACGGTAAGGAAGCACTTCGCTCGACACCGTATGACGCCCTGATTCTTGATCTTGGTCTGCCCGACGAGGACGGGTTGACGATCTTGGTTCAATTGCGGGCCACAAATGATGATCTGCCGGTGTTGATCCTCACCGCCCGAGACGGTATCGGCGACAGGGTTAACGGTTTGAACGAAGGGGCGGACGACTATCTGCTGAAGCCCTTCGCGATGGAGGAGCTGGTTGCCCGGATCCGCGCTCTGCTGCGCCGCCCGGGACGCGGGATCGGCATCGCGCTGAGTCTGGGGAACCTGAATTTCGACAGTGCTTCCCGCGAAGCCTGGATCGGAGGTCAGCCCCTGCCCCTGAGCCGTCGTGAGTTGGACGGATTGGAACTCTTGACCCGCCGCGCCGGCAAAGTCGTCAGCAAGGCGGCGCTGGAAGAGGCGCTCTATGCCTATGGCGAGGAGATCGCTTCCAACGCCATCGAAGTGCTGGTGCACCGTCTGCGCAAAAGGCTGCAGACCGCCGGAGCCGATGTCTTCATCCACACCATGCGCGGGGTGGGTTATATCCTGTCGGACAAGGCGCCATGAGCCTGAAACGGCCATCCTCGCTTCTGCGCACCATCGCCCTTTGGCTGACGGCGGTGATGGTGGCGGCCGTCGCCGCATCCGGTCTGCTGATGTACTGGCAGTTCAATTCTTCTTATCTGCAGTCGCGTGAGCAGACCCTGCGCGGACAAGCCGAGCTTCTGGTCCGGGCCATTCATGACGGTGAACAAGGGGGCGTCAGGATCGAGCTGCCATTGCAGGCCCAGGCATTTTTTCAGGCGACCGGCACGCATTACGCTGTGATCGATCAGAAGGGCTCTCTGCTTGCCGCGTCGGAAGGGGTGACGTCGCCATTATGGTTGCCGACGACACAGCTGCAGCCGAACGAGGAACATGGTTTCTGGCCTTTTCGCCGGCCCTCCTCGGACGAGACTTTCTTCGTCAGCCATCTGCTTGATCCCCGCTTGCCGCATTACGGGTTAAGCCGTGTCTTTACGTTTGGTGACCGGACCTTGATCGCCCAGGTAGCCTCGACCGACGAGGAACTGCGGGTCGATACCGAAATCGAGGAATATATCGATCATGTGGGTTGGTTCTGGATTCCCTTCATCCTGTTGCTGTTGGGGGTGAATCTGTGGGTGATTCATCGAGGCCTCCAGCCGTTGCGAGAGGCCTCGCGCATGGCCGCGCGCATCGGCCCGCAAGGATTGTCCCAGCGCCTGCCTGTGGAAACCATGCCCCGCGAGGTCGTGCCGCTGGTCGAAGCGGTGAACCATGCTCTCGACCGGCTGGAAACCGGCTATAACGCCCAGCGCGACTTTCTGGCGGATGTCACCCACGAACTGAGGACGCCACTGGCCGTGTTGAAAGTTCAGATCTCCATGCTGAACGATGCCGAGACGGTACGACAGCTGATGTCCGATCTGGGCCAGTTGGAGCGGCTGGTGGCTCAGCTTCTGGATGTCGCGCGGCTCGACGTGCTGCGGGTCGGCGAACAAGATTCCTGCGACCTCACTGCCCTGGCTCATGAGGTGGCCGAATATATGGCCCCATTGGCCCTGAGCCGAGGGCGCTCGGTCGAGTTGGATGCACCTTGCCGACCCGTCAGGGTTCGAGGTGTCCATGACGTCCTGTTCCGAGCCCTGCGGAATCTGGTGGAAAATGCCGTCGAACATACGCCGCTCGGAACGGCAGTACTCATCTCGGTGCGGGAACCCGCCGCCATTTTGGTAGAGGATCGAGGGCCTGGTGTGCCGGAAGAGCAACGCCAAGCCATCTTCGAACGCTTTTGGCAAGCCCGCCGAGACAGAAAGTCGGGCGGCAAAGGGGGAGTCGGGCTGGGCATGGCCATCGCAGCTCGCACCATGAAGGAGCATGGCGGGCAAGTGTCGATCGAGGACCGCGACGGCGGTGGCGCCAGATTTATTCTGCAATTCCCTCAAGGTGATGCCCCCCTGTAAGGTTGGCGTAAGCCACAGGGTTTAAGCATGCCCCTAGTTTCTTTGTGAAAAGGAGGGGGCTTTGTCTTTTGCACGCATCCTGCGGCTGGCTTGTCTTGGGGTTCCTTTGGCGTCAGCCTTGTTCGCCGCGAGCGCAGGCCCTGCCGCTGCGGTTCCGGCCTTTGCCCGCCAGACCGGCATGGAGTGCCAAGCCTGCCATGTCGGCAACTTCGGTCCTCAACTCACGGCCTATGGTCGCGCCTTCAAGCTGAACGGCTATGTCTGGGGCGGCAATGAAAGCTATGTCGACCATTTCTCCGGCATGACCTACGGCGGCTACGAACACACCAAGATGAAGGAGCCTCAACCGACCACCGGCCCGTTGGCTCGCTTCGCCAGCAACGACAATGTTTCCGACGATCAGGCATCGCTGTTCTATGCCGGCCGTCTGACCGACACCATCGGCGTAATGGCTCAGGCTACCTACAAGGACACCAGCCGCGCCTTCGCCTGGGACAATACCGACATCCGCTATGCCGACAACACCGACGCCTTGGGCAAGAGCCTGGTCTATGGCGTCACCCTGAACAACAATCCCGGTGTTCAGGACGTCTGGCAGAGCACGCCGGCCTGGACTTTCCCGTATCTGACCTCGGGTCTGGCTTCGGCTCCTGACGCTTCGGGAACGCCGCAAATTTTCGGTGCCCAAAGCCAGCGCGTCGCCGGTCTTGGTGTCTATGGCCTGTGGAATGATCTGATCTATGCCGAGATCAGTGGTTACCACGCCCTTGGCGAGGGAGCCCAAACGGCTATGGGTATGATGGGGGCCGATAGCAATGATCACCTGAAAGGGGTGAATCCCTATTGGCGTCTGGCCCTGCAGCATGATTATGGCGAACATTACGTCGCCTTGGGCGGCTATGGCATGAACTTTACCCGCTATCCCGGCAACAGCCGCACGAACGGTACCGACAAGTTCAAGGACTACGGCCTGGACGGCACCTATCAGGCGACCCTCGGCGGGGGTGAGCATATCGTCTCACTGTACGGCACGGCCTTGCGCGAAGACATGGATCTGGACTCGACCTACGCCACGGGCGGATCGTCGAACCTGCATGACCGGCTGACCACCTATCGCGCCAACGCCTCCTATTATTTCCATAACACCTATGGCGTGACGCTGGGGCGGTTCGAGACCATCGGCAAGGCCGACAGCCAATATTATGGTGTAGCCAACAGCTCCAGTTCCATGCAGTCGCAGAGCAGCAAGCCGGATTCCGCCGGTTATGTGATGCAGCTCGATTACACGCCCACCGGCTCGGGCGAGGCTTGGGGCGCGCCTTATCTGAACGCTCGTCTGTTCTTACAATATACCTACTACACCAAATTCAATGGAGCTTCGGTGAACGTGGACGGCAACGGCCATAATGCTGGCGATTACAACACTATCTATACTAGTGTCTGGTTCGCGTTCTAACTGACCCACCTCGTTTTCTTTCATCCAGCCGAAGGTAGAGTCCTGAGCAAAGTTACGCCGGTAGGCGCGGTTTGAGCAATGGGGGCAGTTTTGGAGCCCGGAAGGGGCGAAAAACTTGCCCCCATTGCTTTAAGTTTAGCGGCGTGGACCGCCGGAGTCTGATAGTCCAAAGCCGAATGGGGCCGGGTTATGTTGTAGTCTGCCGTCCAGACGGCGATAACGGCGCGGACCCGAAGCAGGCTGGTGAAGACCGTTTCGTTCAAAAGCTCGTCGCGCATACGGTCGTTGAAGCTCTCGACATAGCCGTTCTGTATCGGTTTGCCGGGAGCGATGTCATGCCAAGCGATCCGCTGATCCTAGGCCCATTTCAGCACGGTGTTGGAGGTCCGTTCGGTTCCGTTGTCGGAGACGATCATCTCCGGCCTCCCCCGCCGGGCAATGACACCCGCCAGTTCACGCACGACACGGATGCCCGAGATCGAGGTGTCTTGCACAGCCGCCAGCCGATTGCTGTACCCCGACGTATTGGGCGCACCAAGGGCAGCCTGAATTCCACGCCTCATGCCCTGCGCGGCTGCTGACCAAAGGCCAGATGAGCGACGCCATGGGCGCAGCCTTGACGGTCAGCGCCTTCCTCAAAGCGAAATTCCGGTTTGCTGATAAAGGCTACGACGCCGATTTCTTCTCCGTCAGCAATCGAGAGGCGCGGCGAAGGAATAACCAACGCCGTGAACTGCTTTGATCGGGGACGAGAGTCCGGTTGTCTTGGTGATCTTGCGCCGCAGCCGAGATATGGTCGAGTGTAGACTGCCGAGATTTGTGGACAAGGCTGCTTTGCCGAGCGTGGCCAGGATTTTTTTGTCTTCCACGATTTCGCCGGCTGATCCAGACAACGCCGTCAGCACCTTCCACTCCGTGGCGGTCAGAGATACCGCCATTCCGTTTGGTGCGCTCAACCGCCAGCCGACAGTGTCAAAATGCCATGCGCCGGTGGCATTGCGCATTCTGCTACTTTCCATCTTTTGTGGGTGGTCGTGCCACAGACGGCGAGCCAGACTTTGGATGGTGGCGCTGAGTTCGGGCAGAATCACCGGCTTGACGAGATAATGATCGGCGCCGCTTTCCAAACCGGTGATGCGATCGCCAGTTTCGATCCGGGCAGTCAGCAGAATAATGCCGACCGGGCTGATCCGGTGCATGCGGGAGGCGATGGAAAAGCCGCTCTCTCCAGGCAGATTGACGTCCAGCACCAAGATGTCCGCCGGGAGATAGGCCCAGGCTGCGTCCAATGCCTGTCCGTCGCTGGCGCCTCGCGTGGGGAACCCCTCTGTGGCCAGATAACCACACAGACTGTCGAGCAAATCGGGCTCGTCTTCGACCACGATCACGCTGGGACGCATCATTCGTACTTCTCCGAGGACATAGGATGAGGAGATTCGACATCACCCTCCGCTGACCGGCGAGACGGGGTCTGGAGCAATTTGACGGTGAACGAGGCTCCTCTTTCCACTTCGGGCGGGTCCAGGGTAACATTTCCGCCATGGCGCTCGGCGATGCGTCTGGCCAGATAAAGGCCTAAGCCGGCGCCTCCCTGCCCGATGGCCGCCGCCGAACCGCGAAAGAATTTTTCGAAGATTTGGTCCCGGATGCTCTCATGAATTCCCGGCCCATCGTCGGAAACCATGACCAGGATCTTGTCCGACGAGGTTGTCAGGCTGATCCGGATCTCGCCGTTCTGGGGCGAGTATTTGACGGCATTGCCTACGAGGTTCTGGAACAGAATGCGCAGAAGCTCCTTATGCCCGGCCATTGTCACCGCTTCGTCTGGTAGATTCAGGCACAGGCGATGCGTGCCGAGCATGGCGGTTTCCGCTCCGATCTCCGTCAACAAGGCTTTCAGATCGATGTCTTGATATCCAATCCCCACCAAGCTGCTTTCCAGCCATTCGTCGGCCAGACAGGTGTCCATGAGGCCGGTCATGCGCTTCAGCGCCCGGCGAATCTTCGCCAGTTCCAGTTCCAGTTTTCCAGGCTTGCCTTTGAAGAGCGCCGACGCCATGTCGGCGGCTGCGGCGATGATGGTCAACGGCGTGCGGAATTCATGGCTGATCATGGCCAGAAAATTGCGTTGTTCTCGTAACGCCAATTCCTGAACCGAGAGGGCCGCCTCGGCACGTTCTCTGGCTTCAATCAGTTCTGCCTCGGTCTGCTGCCGTTTCTCGATCTCTCCGGTCAACGCCTGATTGCCTGTGGTCAAGGCCCGATTGGCTGCGGCCAGATCGATGGTGCGTTCGACTACCCGCTGCTCCAGTTCCTGCTCGTAGCGGCGTGATGCGGCGAGAAGCGCTTCCTGTGCCAACCGCCTTTCGGTTTCCATGTCCTTGTACCGCTTCCCGAGACCAAGATTCAGGAACAGCAAATGGAAGGCCAGACCGATCTGGAGCGGCACATCAAGGTTGGTAATGGGAACCGAAAAACCGATGTTTCGCAGGATCAAGACCGCGGCGGCGGCAATCTGCACGCCGAAAGCCCCCAGGAACATCCAGCCCGCACGGTCCCCCTGTCCGATCCGGATCGCTGCCAGAACGATCTGTGAGCAGAGAAGGGCGATGCTGGATAACTGCACCGGCGCGGCGACAAGAGAGTACTGGCCGACAAGAACTGATATCGCGGCGGCAAAGCCGCCGTACGCGATGGCCCGATAGACAAGATGCAGCCGAGGCCAGCGTTTTCCCACTTCAAGCAATGGCGAAGAAACCCATGCCCCGGTACCGATGGCCAGGCAGCCGATCGCGCTGACCAGCATTCCGGCGGCGTGAGGGGAATCAGGAAGAAGCAGCCACGCCGTCAATCCATCGTTGCAAAAGAAGGTGCCCTCCAGGCAGATCACATAGACGGCGAACTCACCTCTCAGCCGATCACGGCTGATCAGGAATTGGATTGCGGCTAACAGGACGATGATCAGGGCGGCGCCGTGCAGCAATCCCAATTGCAGCATCTCCGCCGCAGCTTTTTTGTGGAAGCCGTCCGGTGTCCACAGCGTCGCCTGAACCGTCATCGTATGCCGGGCCTGTACGCGCAGATAATAGGTCTGCGCCCGGCCCTCCGGCAGGGTTAGCGGGAAGACGAAATTACGATAGGGAACGAGCCGGGCCGACACCGGCAGATCGCCACCGGATTTGGTAACGCGAATGCCTCCGTCCGAAGTGGGCTCGTAAAGGTCGAGATGGTCGAGATAGGGCATGCCGATCTCGAGATACCAGGCCGCATCGGTGCTGTCCTTCGGCCTTTCCATCGTGAAGCGCAGCCAGAATGCCGAACGGGTGAAGCCCGCCGCAAGGTTGCCCGGCAGGGAGCGAAACCCATCCGCATCTTTCACTTGATCGAAGGTGAGAGCGCCGCTTTTGTCCTCCAACACTTCGAGATGGCCGGCAAGGGAAAGACTGTCCGCCGCAATCGTTGGGGCCGCTGCCAGACAGCTCCCGGCTCCGGCAGCCAGAATGAGGATGGCGCCCAGCCAAACCGCAAAGACGAATCGGCCCCTCCTCCCGATCACGTGAAGCCGAGCGAAGGCTGTCCTGCCGCTGTTGTGGTGGCCCTGAGCCGGCCGGAGAATTCGTCGTCGTTTTATCATGGCGATCTGAAAAGAATACTACCATGCAGTAAACGCGGAACTGTGCCCGTCCGCAAGCGTTTCTAGCTTTAACCGAGGAATGCACACCTCAGCGCTTTGACAGAATTTGACAGAAAATATCAATAATTATACGTGGTGTCCCTCCTTTCCTTGTTGTTTTCTTTGCAGACTAGATACAGGCCTGTCTACCGTCGGGGTTTCCATTGCCTCGACGCCGGGCCGAAGTACGGCTGTGTTCTGCCGTGAGGGGATATGAGGGGAAACAATGATGAACGTGCGCTGCCAGCTTGCTTCCGGCGTGTCTTTGGCTGCCCTCACGGTGGCGCTGTCGCTGGGGCAAGCTTTTCTGATGCCGGAAACAGCCCTAGCTCAGACAGTGATCGTGGCAGGTAACAATACGAGCTCCACGGCCTTCAGTATTACCAGCTCCCAGAACTACACCGTTAATGGCGACTATGTGCTGAGCGGCACTTTGAACGGTGCGCATTCCGGCTTAAACAACACAGTCACCAGCCTGTTCGCGGGTGGCGTCAGCATCAACAGCATCAGCATCTCGAATACTGGCAGCATCGACAATTCTGCCAGTACGGCTTTTGAAATCAGCACCGTCACCGCGAACACCATCAGCAATTCGGGTACGATTACGGCAAGTGCGACCAATGGAGAGGGGCACGGCGTCGAAATTCGCGACAGCACCATCACCCTTTTGGAAAATGGTGGTTTGATTTCATCGTCGTCTGGCAGCGGGGGAAGCAGTTGGGGAGACTTGTCGGCCATCCGGCTAGCGCTCAACGACCAGATCGGCAGTATCTCCAATACAGGGACGCTGAGCGGCTATGTTTATGGCTTGAATTTGGATGCCGCGACCATAGCCGGCAATATAACCAACACTGGTCTGATCCAAAGCACCGGCAGTTCATCCTCTGCCGCCGGCATCCTGGTTTCTTCGAGTTCAGCGATTCAGGGAACCTTGAACAACAGCGGCACCATCAGCAGCAGCGGAAGCAGCAGCTCTGGCGTCTACAACCTCGGCAGCATCAACTCTCTGACCAACGAGGCCGCCGGAACGATCAGCGGCGGCCATTCGGGCATCTATAACAACGGCACCATCGGGACGTTGACTAACAGCGGATCCATCAGCGGCGGTCTTTACGGCATCGAAAACGTCGGCAGCATCACGTCGCTTATCAACAGCGGCGTCATTAGCGGAACCGGCAGCAGCGCCCACACCAGAGGCATCAATAATTTAGGTGTCATCGGTGTCCTGACCAACCAGAGTGGCGGCACCATCAGCGGCAGCAAGACGGGCATTTTCGATGGGACCCCGACTGGCATCGGCAGCATCGTCAACAACGGTCTGATCACCGGCGGAACCTATGCCATTAACGAACAGGGATCGATCGGCGCGATCACCAACAGCGGTACCATTGCCGGCAATATCTCGAACACCAGCAGCAACGCCCTGACCATCAACGGCGCTGACGCCAGCGGCACCATCTTTGGAACTCTGACCGGCTCCAGCGGCAGCATTGGCAGCGCCGATAAGGGGACGATCAGCAATACCTCGTCCAATCTGGCGTTTGCCTCCGGCAAACTGCTGCTGAACGACGACATCAATGTCACCGGCCATACGTTGACCAATACCAGTGCCACGCTGAAGCTGGCCAACAGCGTCACCATCACCGGCAACTACACTCAGAACGGCGGCGGCTTGGTGATCGTTGCCAGCAACGGCACCACCAGCTATAGCCAGTTGGTGGTGACCGGCACCGCCACGGTGAACAACGGCACGGTGACCATCACCGGGTCAGGCCTAGCGGCGGGCGAAACCTTCACCATCGTGCATGCTGGTACCGGCGAATATACCACCGGTTCGATCACCGCCACCGTCACCGGCTATACCGCTACTGTCAGCACCGCCAACAACGGCAACGACCTGATCGTCACCCTGAGTGGCGGTAGCTCCACCGGCTATACCGGCAAGGGCAACGCCGCCGGGGGATCGGCGGCGGGCATGGGGCCGGTGCTCGATGCCCTGGCCAACTCTTCCAACACAAGCATCCAATCCTTGCTGACCACCATCGGCAATATGTCGGTGGCGCAGCAGAAGGTGGTGCTGAAGCAGTTGGCACCCACCCAGATCGCGCCGGCCAGCGCCGCCACCACCCAGGCGGCTAGTCCGGCCGGCTCGGTGATCGAGCAGCATGAGCTGTCCCTGCTGGGCAATGGCGGCGAGACCGGCGTCGCCGCCGGCTCGGAAAGCCGCGACGACTGGGTCTGGGGCCAGATGGTCGGCGGCGGCTCGGTGCGCGCCGCTTCCAGCAATCAGGACGGCTCGCGGGCGCAGAACTTCGGTTTCGTGGTCGGCTACGACCACCAGATGACACCCGATGCCGTGCTGGGCATCGCCGGCAGCGTCATCAAGTCCTGGTCCTGGGGCATGGACGACAACACCGGCAGCCTGACCAAGCTGACCAGCTATCAGTTGCTGGGCTATGGCCTGCAGCGCTTCGGCCAGGCCTTTGTCGATGGCCAGCTGGTTTACGGCTTCAACAGCTATGACCAGACCCGCGCCATCAATCTGCTGGGCGAAAGCGCCTATGCCAACTATGACGGCTATCACGTCTCGGCCAAGCTGGGCACCGGCTACGACATCCCCGTCCAGGGCAGTCTGGTGGCGACGCCGATGGCCGGCTGGCGCTTTACCCGCGCCACCACCGAAAGCTACAGCGAAAACGGGGCGGGGGCCGCCAACCTGTCGGTGGACGGCTCGGGCGTCAATACCCTGACCCAGGATCTGGGCGCCAAGCTCAGCTGGAAGACGGAGACCGGCTGGGGCCAGCTGTCGCCGGAAGCCCGTCTGGCCTGGACCCACGACTATACCCGGGGCAATGTCGGATCGTCGGGTTCGATGGGCGGCGTGCCGTTCGCCACCACCTCGGAGCGGGTCGCCCGCGACGGTGTCCGGCTCAATCTGGCCACCAATCTGGCGACCAACGACGACACCACCCTGCGCCTGGAATACGAAGGCGAACTGCGCAGCGACTATCAGAGCCATACCGGCCTGCTGAAGTTCACCCAGGCGTTTTGAGGAAGAGGTCGTGCGGACAGGTTCGATCATATCGCGCGGAGCCATCTGCGTCGCAGCCGTCATGCTGGCAGCTCTTCAACCGCTTCAAGCCAAGGATGAACCGCATCAGGACGCTTTGTGGTCGAAGCAGTGCGCAAAAGCCCAGAATGGCGGGAAGGAAAGTTGCCTGGTCCAGCAATATGTCAGTTCCATGCCAGGCAACCACCCGCTGTTGATGGCCCAGTTCAGCTACGGCGGTCCTGAAGGAAAACCGCAGTTGGTTCTGGCGGCTCCGTTGGGTATTCTGTTGCCGGCTGGCATTACTTTATCCATCGATGGAAAGAAGCCGCTGACGGCACCGTTCCAGGTCTGTGCCCAGGGAGGATGTCGGTCGATCATCGAGATGGATGATGCGGCGCTGGATCAATTCCGCAAGGGTAAGGTGCTGAGTGTGAGGCTGTTTGGTCTGGACCAGAAACCTTTGGATTTGCCGGTGAAGCTTGAGGGCCTTGATGCCGCCCTGAAATCCTTGGTCCGCTGATGAAAGGATGCGGTTCTTGAAGAAACCCTGGAAATCCAGGAAGGCCGCTGTTGCCGAACAGCCCAAAGGCATGACCATCGAACAAGCTCTGCAAGAGGCCTATGGGCATTGGAATGCCGGGCAAGCGGCGCAAGCCGAGCATTTATGCCGACAGGTTCTGGCAGTATCGCCGGAACAGCCGGATGCCCTGCACCTGCTGGGGCTACTGGCCCATACCTTCAAGAATCTGCCGCTGGCCATCGATTACCTGCGCCGCGCCTGTGCCGCACCGCGCGCCCCCGCCGTCTTTCACAGCAACCTGACGGAAATGCTGCGCCAGGCCGGCCAACTGGCCGAGGCCGAGGCCGTGGGCCGCCGGGCCGTGTCGCTGGACGCCCGCAATGCCGGAGCCTGGAACAATCTGGGAATCGTCCTGCAGGAGTCCGGCAAGCTTGAGGAAAGCTTGCAGTGCCTGCTGCGGGTCGCCCAATTGGCGCCGGATCAGCCGGAAAATCATAACAACCTGGGCAACACCTATAAGCGGCTGGGCCGACTGCATGGCGCCCGCAAAGAATATGAAAAAGCGGTCGCCCTCAATCCGTCCTATTCCGAAGCATTCGGCAATCTGGCCTATCTGCTGAATGAATTGGGGCAGTTGGACGAGGCTATGGCCAGTGCCCGCAAGGCCATTGAGCTTAATCCCCGCAATGCCAATGCCTATCTCAACGCCGCCGCCATCGCGTCGAACCGGCAGCAGACCGGCGAGGCATTGCGCTGGATCGAGAATATCCTGTCCTTCGCCCCCGATCATCCCGGTGCCCTGCAAGCCCTGGCGAGCACCCAGCGCGAGGCCGAGGATTATGTCGCCGCCGAGCAAAGCGCTCGCCGCGCCGTGGCAGCCGCGCCGCAAAGCCGCGAGGCGGTCGAGATGCTGGGCCAAGTGTTGCAGGCGCTGAACCGCAGCGACGAGGCCCGTACGGTTTTCGAGCAGGCGGCGAGCCTGCCGGGACCGAAGCCGGAAAGCGCCTTGGAGCGGTTGGCGATTCTGGAGCTTGAGCTGGGCCATGGATCGAAAGCCCTCGAGCTTTTCGATCAGGCTCTGACCTTGAACCCATCGGCCGCGTCGGTCTGGTTCAACCGGGCCGAGATCAAGAAATTTTCCACCGATGACGCCGATATCGCAGCCATGGAGAAGGTTCTGGAGACGGCCCGGCAGCAGGGCGTCGGACGGAACGACTCCATCAGCCTGCTGTTCGCTCTGGCCAAGGCTTGGCTGGACGTCGGCCAGGACGACCACGCCTTCGCCGCCCTGGCCGAAGGCAACCGGCTGAAGCGAGAAACCTTCGCCTATGACGGGAAAGCCGTCGGGCAATGGCTGGGCCGTATCCGCAAGGCTTTTACCAAAAAGCAGTTTGCTAGGTTGAAGGGACAGGGCGACCCTTCCGAAACGCCGATTTTCATTGTCGGCATGCCACGCTCCGGGACGACGCTGGTGGAGCAGATTCTCGCGGCCCATCCGCTGGTTTACGGCGCCGGCGAGTTGAAGCTGATCCAAAGCATGGTGGATCAGATCTCCCCTCCGGGCGGAACGCCGCTGGGCTTCCCGCAACTGCTGGAAAATACCGCGCCAGAGGATTTGCCGCGCCTGGCCCGTCACTATCTGAGCCGGGTCGAGGAGCTGGCACCAGGGCGGGCCCGGGTGGTGGACAAGATGCCGGCCAATTTCCTCTATGCCGGTTTCATCCATATGATGATGCCGAACGCCCGCATCATTCACTGCCGCCGGGACCCGGTCGATACCTGTCTGTCCTGTTACACCAAGCTGTTCTCGGGCGAGCAGAAGTTCGCCTATGATCTAGCCGAACTGGGGCATTTCTATAAAGGCTATGAACGATTGACCGACTACTGGGCATCGGTTCTGCCTGCCGATCGCTTCATGGAGGTTCATTACGAGGATGTGGTGGGCGATCTGGAGAGCCAAGCCCGCCGTCTTTTGGATTTCTGCGGCCTGGAATGGGACGACGCCTGCCTGTCCTTCCACAAGGTCGAACGCGTGGTGCGGACCGCCAGCGTTACCCAGGTGCGTCAGCCCATCTATCGGGGCAGTATGGGCCGCTGGAAGAAATATGCCGGGCATTTGAAGCCTCTGCTTGATGCGTTGGAGATCGAAGAGGGCGCATGAATACGGTTCTGACCGCCGACGAGGCGTTGCGTCTGGCCATCCAAGCTCTTGCCGACAATGCCCCCCAGCGGGCAGAAGCCTTGCTCCGTGCGCTGTTATCCTCGGGCTCGGGGCCGTTGCATGTCTGGGCTTTGCTGGCGCAGTCTTTGCGCCGCCAGGGGCGCTTCACCGAAACCAAGCAGATCCAGGAAATGCTGGTGGATCACACCCCCGGCAATCTGGACCTGCGCTTTGATCTGGCAGAAACCCTGCTGCAGCTTGGCGAATTCGAGCGAGGTTGGCGGGAATATCATTATCGCTACAGCCTGGCCCATACGGTCGCCATCGAACGCAAGGTCCAGAAACCCCGCTGGGATGGTCGCTCCCTGGCCGGCAAGACCCTGCTGATCCATGATGAACAGGGCTTCGGCGATACCTTCCAGTTCCTGCGCATGCTGCCCTGGGCGAAAAAGAAGAGCGGCGCCCATCTGGTGCTGCAAATCGCCAAGGAGCAGGAAAGCTTTGCCCGCCGCATGGGCTGCGCCGACCAGATCATTCTGCGGGGCGAACTGCCGCCCCCCTTCGAGATGCACAGCGAGATGATGAGCCTGCCCATGGTCATGGGCCTGAAGCTGGAAGACTTGCCGGGAACCATCCCCTATCTGTCGGCGGACAAAGGCCGCTTGCAGAAATGGCGCCGCCGCCTTGCCAAACTGCCGCGCCCCATCGTCGCCCTGGTCTGGGCCGGACGTCCGACCCATACCAACGACGCCAACCGTTCCTCCAGCCTGGAAGCGCTGGCCCCCCTGGCGGAAGTGAAGGGCTGTTCTTTCATCTCGATCCAAAAAGGCCCCAAGGCCGTCGAGGCTCAGTCACCTCCACCGGGACTGGCCTTGACTGATCTGGATGCCGAGATTTCCGACTTCGACGATACCGCCGCCATCCTTTCCGTCGCCGATCTGCTGATCTCGGTGGACAGTTCGCCGATCCATCTGGCCGGAGCGTTGAACCGCCCGGCCTGGGTGATGCTTCCCCATATCAGCGAATGGCGCTGGCTGATCGAACGCGAAGACAGCCCCTGGTATCCCTCCTTGCGGCTGCTCCGACAGGATAAGCCGGGAGATTGGGGCGGCGTTGCCCGCCGGGTTGCCGAGGCTTTGCGCCTTTTCCAGCCGCAAAACGGAATTCAGGCATAAGGATCGCGACGGATCTTTCACGCCTTACTATTGCAGCTTATTCCGGCGTCAATGACCGTCAGGCCATGGGACCGGAGTTGACTCGCGCCGCCGGCCTGCATGAACATCAAACGAGACCGTTATTAGGAGTAAGCTCCCCTTCAGAAGGTTGGAGGGAGGAAGGTCAGCATGCCCCTTGATCGGAGCCTAGCCCCGGAATCGAAAAACCCGCCAAGTCGATGACTTATCGGGTTAATTTTTGGTTGCGGGGGCAGGATTTGAACCTGCGGCCTTCAGGTTATGAGTTCGTTTTTTCACTCTCCCCCTCGCCTTTCCCACACTGCGAACGCCCCCTCTACGGTACTATAGACAATTGTTTTTATTGATAGTTTTAGAATACCTCGCTACGATCTGACGGTATCGGAATCGCCCCGATTTCCTCCCAAATGATTCCGATTTGATTCCGAAGATTCCGGCGTTCGCGAGGTGTTCCATGGCGAAGATCACGAAACGT
>Ga0306924_10003398_pt1 | contig 15285 bp, 14 predicted proteins | sample sta12Can44000111_FD_203756 | JGI IMG/M metagenome (GOLD analysis project Ga0306924, IMG submission 203756) | Lab enrichment of tropical soil microbial communities from Luquillo Experimental Forest, Puerto Rico - statanox.12C.anox.44.000.111 (v2)... | ecosystem: Environmental > Terrestrial >... | reverse complement strand
AACTCGCAGCGATCAGTCAGCGGGGAGGTCTGGGCGGGGTCCGCAGCACGTCAGCAAGCGGAAGAAATCCGGGCTCTCAGGCATTTCCGGGTGGTGCCAATTCCAGACCTGAGCAGGTGCAGCAAACTGAGCAAGTTACTCGATGACTTCGTCGGAACGCGCAAGGAACGTCGGTAAGATTTCAATCCCGAGTGCCTTTGCGGCCTTCATATTGAGAACTAGCTCGTACTTGGTTGGCGCTTGCACTGGGAGATCAGCAGGCTTCTCGCCGTTGAGAACGCGGCTCACATACTCGGCCGCGCGGACATACGGTTCGACTGTATTTGGCCCGTAGGACATGAGCCCACCGCTGCTCGCGTAAAACCGGAAGGGGTATACCGCAGGTATTTTGAGCTGCGCTGCGAGAGTGATGATCAGTTCTCGATGCACCGCTCCCGGTGCACTCGCGGTAACAATCAGCCCCCCGTTGGCGAGGCGGGCGAACGCAACTAGGGCGTGTTCGATCTCCTCTTTGTCGCGGCTTCCGGCTGCACTCACTTCAACGCGGAGAGACTCCGCTGCGGTTTGAATAGCGCCAAACTGACCAACGCCGGAAGGATCAACATAATCCCGAAAGACAAGCACTCGCGTTATACGAGGATCAACTTGCATGAGCAGCTCTAACCATTTCGCGCCAATTCCGAAATCGAACTGAGTAAATCCGGTGGCATTGCCGCCAGGATGCGCAAGGCTGGCGACGTAACCAGCACCAACCGGATCGGGGGTCTGCGCAAAGATGATCGGTATTGTGCGGGTCTCCTCAAGGAGTGGCTCAACGGTTGCGCCCGATGCGCCAAGGATCACGTCGGGAGCGAGCGCAACCAACTCCGATGCACAGCGCCGAAATCGGGCAGTCTCCCCCGCTGCCCAGCAGGTTTCGATCCGTACGTTTCGACTGTTGCTCCAGCCCAACTTAGACAGGCTTCCCACAAACGCTTCCAGGCGTTGCTGACCCAACTGATCTTCCGGTGCCAGGTTCATGAGCACCCCAATGCGCCGGACGCGCTCTGGCTGCTGCGCGCGGGCAATAAGCGGCCACGCCGCCGCGCCGCCGACCAGCGTGATGAACTCGCGCCGTCTTAATCGATGGAATTGCATTTGGCTCCTGTCAGCCTTGGGCAGGATTGCAGAATACCGATTTTGCGGCGGTCAGTCAGCGGGGAGGTCCGCAGCACGTCAGTAAGCGGAAATAATCCGGGCTCTCAGGCATTTCCGGGTTGTGCCATAACCGGACGTGAGCAGGTGCAGCATACTAACGCGCTACTCGATCACCTCGTCGGCGAGCAATTGGATCGAGTTGGGCACCTCGATGCCGATGGCTCTCGCCGTTTGCAGATTGATGACGAACTCGAATTTGCTCAACTGGACGACGGGCAGTTCGACTGGCTTTACGCCCTTGAGGATTTGCCCGCAGTACACGCCGACCTGACGATACATGTCTGCGCGATCGGTCCCGTAGCTCATCAGCCCGCCGGCTTCGACGAACTCGCGAATGCTATAGGCCGCAGGAATCGTATAACGCGCCGCGAGCGTCGCAAATTGGACGCGCCGGCTTTGGAAGAACAAATCCGGCGCGACAAAGAGAGCGTCGGCCCGGTCGCGCGCGAGGGTGGCGAAGGCCTCCTCGATCTCGCGGCCGGTGCTTGCATTGAGCACCTGAACTTGTAATCCGATTGCGCGCGCCGCTTCCGGTATCTCTCGTGAGGTCGTCTCGGCACTCGTGACATTGGCCGGATTAACCAGCACGGCAATGCGAAGTGCCTTGGGCACCAGGTCATGCAAGAGCCCGAGCCGCTTGGCCACGACTTCAGCCACAAAAAAGTTGATGCCGGTTGCATTGCCGCCCGGCCGGGCAAGGCTGGCAACCAAGCCAAGCTCGACCGGATCAATACCGACGCCGAAGACGATGGGAATAGTGGTCGTCGCGGCTTTGGCTGCAAGCGCGGCAGGCGCGCCACCTGTGGAGATAACGGCCACGCGACGGCGGACGAGGTCCGCCATGAGCGGTGGCAGGCGATCGTACTGGCCATCCAACCAGTGGGACTCCACCGTCACGTTTTGGTCCTCGAAGTAGCCGACTTCATTTAAGCCCTTACGGAACGTATTGCTCCAGGGAGCATAGAAGGACCCACCATCCACGAAGCCAATGATAGGCAGCGCCGGCTGCTGCGCACGCGCCGCGAGCGGCCATGCCGCCGCGCCGCCAAGCAGCGTGATGACCTCGCGGCGCTTCAGTTGATCGAATTGCATCCGCTGCCCCTGGCCAGGACAACAGCATAGCGGATTGGCGAGGATCAGGTCAGGGGCTCGCTGCAGTGCGGAATTTTGCTCTGGCCTATGTCAGCTCGGGGTCAAAGGCAGCGCCCTGACCAACCGCGCTATGTCCCCTTCTTCCAGCTGCGGACATCGGCTCCCGAGAGCAATCCGTTGGTCAGGCCGTCCAACTCTGCTTAGTCGCGGGTATCCACGTCTTAAATGGTGAGTCAATCAAAGACATGGATGGCCGGGACAAGCCCGGTCATGGTGCAAGGGTCATACCGATCTCGACTCATTCCGCTCTACGCCCGTGACCTGAAGCTCCACGGGCCCCAAGTGACGCCCCTGGGCATGGCCTCGTGCAGCATGAGCATCTCGCCGATGGTTTCGGAGGTGATCAGGCCCACCAGCCGTCCCGCGGCATCGGTCACGGCGACGGCCGGCGCCGACTTCTCCTGGAGAATGCGAAATGCCTCGTCGAGGGTGCGCCGGTGGCTCAGCACCGGCACAGTCGGCGACATCGCGTCCGCAACGCGCCCATCCGGACCGAGCGTCTTGAGCGCGCGGATCAGGTCACTGCGCCCAAGCAGCCCGACCGGCTTTCCGTCAAGATCAACCACCGGAAACTCGCTCTGGTTTGTACGCAGCAGCGTCTGCACCGCCTCGTCAACGTGCGCCTGCGGAGAAAGGCTTGCGTATTGCGTCATCATGGCGGTGCTCACCGGAACGCCGCGCGACATCGCTCGCAATGCCACGGAATGGGCTTCCGACGCGGCCGCCAGATAGACGAAGATAGCGATGAAGATCAGGATCGGGTTGTAGAGCAGCCCGATGAAGCCGAGCGCGAATGCCACCGCCTGGCCGATGGAGGCCGCGATTTCTGTCGCGCGCACGAACCCGAGGCGCGAGGCGAGCAGCGCTCGCAGAACCCGCCCGCCGTCCATCGGGAACGCGGGGATCATGTTGAACAGGGCGAGAAAGATGTTGACCGCGGCCAGCCGGTCGATGAGCGAAATATGTGTGCTGTCCACGGCCGCGAGAGCGGCGGTACTGAGCTGTCCGCCTGCGAAAAGCATGAGCAGGAAGGCAATCGCCACGTTCACCAGCGGACCGGCAATGGCGATGAGAAACTCCTCGCGCGGGGCTTCCGGAATGCGCGCAAGGCGCGCCACGCCGCCGATCGGCAACAGGGTGACGTCGGGGGTCGGCACCCCGAAGGCGCGGGCGGTGAAGATGTGCCCGAATTCATGCGCCACGACGCACGCAAACAGCAGCACCATGAAGACGAGCGCGGACCAGGCGGCCTGCGACCCGCCCGCGGCATAGCTCGCGGCAAAGATCCAGCCGAGAAACAGCAGGAAGGTGATATGCACGCGGATCGCCGTTCCGGCGATCCGTCCGATGTTCAGGGACCAGGGCATGAGACCTCGTTGAATCCGGTCATTGATATAAGCATGCAATTCCAACGACGGGAGCGGGAGGCCTCTTTATTCGAGAGCTCAACGGCGGTCGGCGTCACCGCCGGCGCGGATCGAGCGCATCTCGCAATCCGTCGCCCACGAGATTGAACGAGAGCACGGTGAGGAAAATTGCAATTCCGGGCCAGATCGCCAGCCACGGGGCACTCGCCAGGAAGCGCTGCGCGGAATTGAGCATGCTGCCCCAGGACGGCGCCGGCGGCTGCTGCCCGAGACCCAGGAACGAAAGCGACGCTTCCGCGATGATGGCGGCCGCGATCGACAGCGTCGCCTGCACCAGCAAAGCCGGCACGATGTTCGGCAGGATGTGAACGACCGCGATGCGCCAGCGCGGATTGCCGACCGCGCGAGCGCCTTCGACATAGTCCTCCACCTTCACCGTCATGACCTGGGCACGGGTCAGCCGCACGAAGATCGGCGCGGTACTGACCCCGATTGCGATCATCGCATTGCCGAGACTCGGGCCGAGGAAGGCGGCAAGCGCGATGGCAAGGATGAGGAACGGAATGGCAAGCATGGCGTCGGTCAGCCGGGAGAGCAAAGCGTCGACAAACCCGCCGAGATAACCGGCGATCATGCCGAGCGGCGCGCCGATCGAGAGCGCGATGGCAATCGAGATGCCGCCCGCCACGAGCGAGGCGCGCGCGCCGTAAAGGAGGCGGGAGAGCACGTCACGGCCCACCTCGTCGGTGCCGAACCAATGCGCGAGCGAGGGCGCCTTGCGCACGTTCGCCCAGCTCTGTGCGGTGGGATCATAGGGTGCGATGAGCGGAGCGAGCAGAGCGAGCCCCGTGAACAGCATAATGAGCAGCAGCCCGAAAACCGCGGCTTTGCGCAGAAGCAGGGCGCGGATCGCGCGTGCGCGCGGGCTGTCGGCACTTTCAATCGGCAGCGCGAGGCGCAGCAGCTCTTGTTCCGTCGTATCGACCATGTCAGGTCCGCAGCCGCGGTTTGACCAGAACGTAGGCGATGTCGGCCAGCAGATTGAGCACGATGTAGATCGTCGCGGTCACCAGGACGACGCCCTGCACCACCGCATAATCGCGGTTGAATACGGCATCGACGATCAGCTTGCCGAAGCCCGGAATGCTGAAAATCTGCTCGGTCAGCACGGCGCCGGAAAGCAGCGTTCCGAATTCGAGCGCGCCGAGCGTGATCACGGGGGTGAGCGCATTGCGCATGGCATGCTTCAGGATGACGGTACGCTCCGGCAATCCCTTGGCGCGGGCGGTGCGCACGTAGTCGCTGTCCAGCACCGTCAGCATGGCGCTGCGGGTATGGCGCATGAGGATTGCAGCAATCGCGTTGCCGAGCACGAATGCCGGCATGATGGTCGACGCCAGGCTCGTGCGCCAATCCTCGAACAGGCTGACATAGCCGGATGCCGGCAGCCATCCGAGCCGGACCGAGAACAGGAAGATCAGCATGATGCCGAGCCAGAAATTCGGCGTCGAGATGCCCCACAACGCGAATGCATTGGCGCCGTAGTCCCACGCGCTGCCTTTCTTGACCGCGGATACGACACCGGCGCCGATCCCGATCACAAGCGCGATCAGCATCGCGATGGTCGCGAGCTGCGCCGTCACCGGCAGCTTCTCCAGCACGAGATCGAGCACCGGCTGCTTGATGCGCAGCGACTCGCCGAGATCGCCGTGCACAACGCCGTTGAGCCAGTAGAGATATTGGATGGGGATCGGCTGATCGAGGTGATACTGGGCGCGAATCTGCGCAATGACCTGCGGGTCCTTTTCTTCGCCCGCCATGACCAGCGCGGGATCGCCCGGCAGCAGGTGCTGCAGCAGGAAAATGATCAGGGATACGAAGAGCAGCGTGGGAAGGAGCTGCAGCAGTCTTTTGCCGAAAAAGGTCAGCATGGAAGCAGGGGGGAGCCCCTCACTTGAGCTTCAGGCCGACGACGCGCACCAGGCCATCGGGCAGCTGCCTGTAGCCCTCCAACCGCGTGGTATGGGCAATCAGAACAAGGCGGTGATAGAGGTAGAGCTTGGGAATATCCTCAAGGATGATTTTGGTCAGCTTCTCGTACACGGCCTTGCGCTGCGCCATGTCGGAGAGCGTGCGTCCCTCGTCGAGCAGCTTGTCGGCCTGCGCATTGCAGTAGCCGGGGTAATCCTGCGGCGCCCTGCATTTGTGGAAGATGTAGAGGTTGCCGTCGGGATCGGTACGGCCGCTCCAGGCGAGCAGATACGCCTGGTATTCCCCGGCTTCGGCCTGCTTGAGCGAGGTTGCGAACTCGGTCACGCGTATTTTCATGTTGATGCCGATCTCCGCCGCCATCGCCTGGATGACTTCCGCGACCGCCTGCGTCTCCTCCCCCTTCGGCACCATGAAATCGACGTCGAAGGGCGTGCTCATGCCCGCCTCCTTCATCAGCGCTTTGGCCTTGGCGAGGTCGCGCGCGGGCACCGGGAAGCTTTTCTGGAAATACGGGTGCTCCGGGCTGACCCATTGGTTGCCCGGCACGAACTCGCCGTCGAACACCACCTGGTTGAGCGCCTGCCGGTCGATCGCGTAGTAGAGCGCCTGGCGCACCTTGGCATTGGCGCCGAGCGGGTTGTTGGCCGCCGCCCCATTATCGACATTGATGTCGATGCCCTGATACCCGAGCTCGAGCGCGGTCGAGAGCTTGAGCCGGGGATCGGCGCGCACATCCTTGATATCGGTCGCGAGCAGCCGCTCGATCAGATCGAGCCCGCCGGATTTTAGATTCGCCAGCCGCACGGTCGAATCGACGATCGGCAGATAGACGATGCGATCGATCGCGACGGCATCCTTGTTCCAATAATCGGCGAATTTCTCGACCACGATGCGGTCCTGCTGCACGCGCTCGACGAACTTGTACGGTCCGGCACAGACGGGACGCAGGCCGAACCTGTCGCCGGCCGCCTGTGCCGCCTTCGGCGACACCATCATGCCGGCGCGGTCGGTCAATTGCGCGATCAGCGGCGCGTACGGCGCCTTGAGCACGATGGTGATGGTGAGCGGATCGACGACTTCCACATGATCGACTGTGGCAATCTCGGGCTTGCGGAATGATCCGGCCATGTTGAGGTGACGCTCGAGCGAGTACTTGGCCGCCGCGGCGTCGAACGCCTCGCCGTCGTGGAATTTCACGTTCGGGCGCAGCCTGATGGTAACGACCTTGCCGTCGGCCGAGGCGGCATGATCGAGCGCGAGCTGCGGCACGATATTGAGCTTCTCATCGATGTCGAACAGCTTGTCGCACAGGGAGGCAAAGACGATGCGCCCGACATAGGTGCGGGCAAGCGTGGGGTCGAGCACGTCGGGATCCTCGGCGAGCCCGATGCGCAGCGTGCTCTCGCCCAGGGCGCCGCCGGTCATTATCGCGAGAAATGCCGCCGCCGCTGTCAACCGCAGGCTCCGCATGATGTTGGCCCTCACCTCAATGCCGGACGGCCCGGCCGCTCAAATCAATTTCTTCCCATACCGCGCGAGCCACACCCTTGCTACTGACATTGTGCCGCGCGCCGGCCGAAAGCCGCGATCAGGCGATCAAGCGCTTCAGAACGATCGCAGTCCTCAAAGGCGGTGTCAGCGGGCGGCAGCTCCGAGCTGCGATGGCATGCTGTGGCATGGCCGCGCGCATCGCCCAGCAATCGCGGCTCCTCGATGCGGCAGCGCGCAACGACATGGGGGCAGCGCGTGTGAAACCGGCAGCCGGAGGGTGGATCGAGCGCGCTCGGCACTTCACCCTTGAGGATGATGCGGTTTCGCCGGGCGCGCGGCTGCGGCAGCGGAATGGCTGACAGCAGTGCGCGGCTGTACGGGTGTCGCGGGGCGGAAAACAGCGCCTCGGTCGCGCCGCTCTCGACAATGCGGCCGAGGTTCATGACCGCCACCTCGTCGGCGACATGCCTGACGACGGCGAGATCGTGCGAAATCAGGATGTAGGCGATGCCCAATCGCCGCTGGAGATCGCGCAGCAGATTGAGAATCTGGGCGCGGATCGATACGTCGAGTGCGGATACCGGCTCGTCGCAGACGATGAGCTTAGGCTCCACGGCAAGCGCGCGGGCGATCGATACGCGCTGGCGCTGGCCGCCGGAGAACTCGTGCGGGTAGCGCGATTGCAGACGCGGATCGAGCCCGACCTGGCTCAGCAATTCCGCGATCCGGCGCGGACGGCCCGAGGCAGGCACGATGTCGTGCAAGGCAAGCGGCTCGCCCACGGTCTGCCCGACCGTCATGCGCGGATTGAGAGAAGCGTAAGGATCCTGAAACACGAGCTGCGCATTGTGCCGAAAGGCGCGCAGGCCCCGCTCGCCGAGAGCGGAAATGTCGCGGCCTTCGAACCGGATGCGGCCTCTGTCCGGCTCGATCAGCCGCAATACGAGGCGCCCCAGCGTCGACTTTCCGCAGCCGGATTCCCCGACCAGCGCAAGGGTCCGGCCGGCCGCGAGCGCGAGGTCGACGCCGTCCACCGCCTTGACGGCGGCGAGCGGCCGGCCCAGCACCGACCGTCGCGCCACGAAATGCTTGTGAAGATTTTCGACCTCGAGCAGCGCGACCATCACCTAAACCAGCTGCTCGAGCGGAGCGTAGAAGCAGCGCGACCAGCGATCCTCCTCCAGCGCCACGACCGGCGGTCGCTCGCGCCGGCAGCGGTCGTCGGCAAAGGGGCAGCGCGGCGCAAAGCGGCAGCCGCTCGGCAAGGCGGACATGTCCGGGACCATGCCCTCGATCGCCGCGAGCTTCGCGACCTGATGGTCGAGCCGCGGCAGCGAGCCGAGCAGGCCGACCGTGTAGGGATGCGCAGGCCGCTCGAACAATGCCGCCGCCGGCGCCCGCTCGACCACCTCGCCGGCATACATGACCGCAACCGCGTCGCAGATCTCGGCAACGATGCCGAGGTCATGGGTGATGAGAATAACGGCGACCCGGCCTGCGCGCCGCAGCTCGCGCAGCAGATCGAGAATCTGCGCCTGCACGGTGACATCGAGCGCCGTCGTCGGCTCATCGGCGATGAGCAGCTCCGGCTCGCAGGCGAGCGCCATTGCGATCATGGCACGCTGGCGCATGCCGCCGGAAAGCCAGTGCGGATAATCGTCGATACGCTTTTCCGGGGAAGGAATGTCCACCCGGCGCAACAGCTCGATCGCGCGCCTGCGTGCGTCTTTCCGGCTCAGGTGGCGATGCTCCACCAACGATTCGACGATCTGCTCTCCGATGCTGTAGCTCGGATTGAGCGAGGTCATCGGCTCCTGGAAGATCATCGCCAGCCGGTTGCCGCGCAGCTCGCGGATCTGCGCCTGCGGAAGGTTGACGAGATCGGTGCCGTCGAAGCGCACCGCGCCCGACACCGCCGCAGTCTTCGAGAGCAGGCCCATGATGGCGAGCGCGGTGACGCTCTTGCCGCAGCCGGACTCGCCGACAATGCCGAGCGTGGCGCCGCGCATGAGCGTGAGATCGATCGTGTCGACCGCGTGGGTGGCACGGCCGCGCTCGCCGTGGAACACAACCTTCAATCCTTCGATCGCGAGCAGCGGGGCTTGCGTCGTCACTGCGGCTCCGCGGCGGCAACCGCCCTCGCCAGCTCCCGCTCGATGACCGCGCGATCGGTTATTCCCACCGGATCGCGCTTACCCGGCAGGAAGCGGGCGAAATGCACGAAGTACTCCCGGCTGACCTGCTCGAGCCGGTCGAGCTCGGCCAGCGGGTCCGGATGATCATCCACGCGCAGGTCGAGGTCGGGCCAGTCCTCCTCGCCGTGAATGCGCAATGCTGCCGATTGCTTTCCGCGCTTGTCGCCGCCCGCCGCCTCGCCGGCGCGCAAGGCTGCAATCAGCCGGCGCGCGAACGGCAGGGCGTGCCCGGCCTGGTAGCTCGACGCTGTCGCATCGAGGACCTCCGGCCCCGCCAGCATGTTTCCCGCGACGGAGAAGTCCTCCCCGCTCCTGTGGCCACACCAGGGCACGCAGCACCTCCCGGTATGGGCGGCGACCCGGCCGTGACGATCCATGACATGGACCTGGCGATGATCGCGCCCCGCATCGGCGGCAACGAGGATGTCGACCGTGGCGGCGGCACTCTTGCCTGCGCGCAGCAGGTCGAGACCCTGAACGCCGAAATGGCGATTGACCAGCGCCTGGGTGGCAACCGCGCCGGCACCCGCAGCGATGTGCGGGACAAGTGCGCCGACGGCAAAGAACCTTGTCGCAACGGCGATGCCGAATTTCCCGCTGTTGCGCTCACGGGCGATGATCGACCAGGTCACTCTTCCGTCGCCCGCTAGCGGCTGGATCGCCGCTTGTCGAGCGGACGCACAACCGCGTCCTCCGCCGTGCGGACGGAGCGGCCAGGCTTCGCTTTCCTGGCGGACTCGCGCGTCTGCTTGCCCTCTATGGGGAGCAGCATCTCCTTCTGCCCTTCGACTCGCTTGCGAGGCTTTTTCCCCGGTGCCGCCGCCTGACCCGCGCCTTGCCGTGCACCCTGGACGCTGCGGCGCAAGGCATCCATGAGGCTGATGACATTCGCCGGCGCCGGCTCCTCCCTGCCCCTCTTCACCGGCAGGTGCGCCTGCTTCTTGCGCAACAGCTCGAGCAGCGCTTCCTCATAATGGTCTTTGAATTGCGATGGATCGAAATCGCCCGACTTGGTCTCGAGAATATGCTCGGCGAGATCGAGCATCTCGCGCGGGACCTTGATGTCGGGGATCTCGTCGAAATATTCCTCCGACTTTCGCACTTCGTATGGGTAGCGCAGCGTGGTCCCGATCAGGCCCTTGCCCAGCGGCTCGAGGGCGATCACGCGCTCGCGCTTGGCCATGACCACGCGCCCGAGCGCGGCCATCCCCTTGCCCTGCATGGCATCCCGGATCACCGCGAACGCCTCCTGGCCCACCTTGTCGTTCGGGAAGATGTAGTAGGGATTGTCGTAGTAGCGCTTGTCGATCTGTTCCGTCGGAACGAAGCTGTCGATCTCGATGGTGTGATTGCTCTCTATTTCGAGAGCTTCGAGCTCCTCGTCGTCGACGGCGATATACTCGTTCTTGGCGACCTCATAGCCCCTGCCCCTGTCGGCTGCGTCCACCGGCTCGCGCGTCTCGTCATCGATGAGCTGCTGGCGCAGTCGATGGCCGGTCTTCTTGTTGATCTGACGGAACGAGACCCGCTCGGACGCCGAGGTGGCCGGATTCAACGCGATCGGACAGGAGACCAACGAAAGCTTCAAGTATCCCTTCCAGTAGGCACGCGGCGCCATGACCAACTCCAACGGTGTAATCAACCCAAACCCATTCTTGCACCCATTCACCTTACCATTTTGACTCCGCCGCCGCTCGTCGTTCTCAATCTGTTCGGCCGTTTGCACGCGCATTTGTCAAACGGGCCAAAAGCGATTACTATCATTGATAGAGAATATTTCAGATAACAATCATTCCGAGTATTTTGACAAAACAATTTCCGGGACCGAGCGGCAAAGCCGGGCGCCCGCCTTGCTGTTCGCGCCGCACGGCAAGAGCTAGTCTGCCGTCAATAATGCCAAGTCCAAGGGGAGGAAGAGACCATGAGCGCGATTGCCGATGAAGCGTCGGGCCGCGCGTGGACCGAAGCGGCCGACCGGCGCCGCCGCATTTTCGCGATCATCGGCGCTTCGTCGGGCAATCTGGTCGAGTGGTACGACTTCTACGCCTATGCCTTCACCTCCATCTATTTTGCGTCGGCCTTTTTCCCGAGCGGCGACCGGACCAGCCAGCTGCTCGCAACCGCGGGCATCTTCGCCGCCGGGTTTCTGATGCGGCCGCTGGGCGGCTGGCTGTTCGGCTGGATGGCCGACAAGCATGGCCGGCGCACTTCAATGATCACCTCGGTGCTCATGATGTGCGCGGGCTCTCTGCTGATCACGCTGATGCCGACTTATGCCAGCATCGGCGCGCTGGCGCCGGCGCTGCTTCTCCTCGCGCGGCTCGCCCAAGGCCTCTCGGTCGGCGGCGAGTACGGCACCGCCGCCACCTACATGAGCGAGGTCGCCACCAAGGGCAGGCGGGGCTTCTACTCCTCCTTTCAGTACGTCACGCTGATCGGCGGGCAGCTCCTCGCGCTGCTCGTCTTGGCGATGCTGCAGGCCCTGCTCGCGAACGACGAGCTCACGGCCTGGGGCTGGCGCATCCCGTTTCTCATCGGCGCGCTGGCGGCAATCGTGGCGATGTATCTGCGGCGCTCGCTCGCCGAGACGGCGTCCGAGGCGGCCATGCACAGCAAGGAGGCCGGCTCGCTGACCGGACTGTGGCGGCATCATCCGCGCGCGATCCTGATCGTGTTTGTATTCACGATGGGCGGCTCGCTCTATTTCTACACCTTCACGACCTACATGCAGAAATACCTGGTGAATACCGCGCATATGGATGTCCGGGTTGTCACTTTCGTAATGACCGTCGTTCTGGTGATCTACATGCTGCTGCAACCGGTGTTCGGGGCGCTTTCCGACCGCATCGGCCGCAGGAACAATATGATCCTGTTCACCGCATTGGGGGCGCTCGCCGCCCCGCCGATCATTTTCATGCTCGCCGGCGTCTCGAGCCCCGCTGCCGCGCTGCTGCTCGTGCTGGCCGCGCTCACGATCGCGAGCTTCTACACATCGATCAGCGGGGTCGTGAAGGCCGAGCTGTTCCCGACGCAAGTGCGCGCGCTCGGTGTGGGGCTTACCTACGCGATTGCCAACGCAATGTTCGGCGGCACGGCCGAGTATGTGGCGCTGTGGCTCAAATCGGCCGGCCGGGAATCTTGGTTTGCCTGGTACGTCGCCGGAATGGTCGCCATCGGGCTTGCTGCCGCGCTGATCATGCCTGACACGCGCAAGTACGGATATCTCGAAGGATCCGGGCAAGTGGAGAAATGACCGCCATTGCCGGGCTGTGGCGGTTCGACGGGCGGCCGGATGCCGCCGATGGCTGCCGGCGCATGCTCGCAGCCCAGAAAATCTATGGACCGCATCTCGGCGGACAATGGGCGCACGGCAGCGTGGCGCTGGGCCGGTTAATGATCCTGGCCTCCAGTTAAGCCGATGTGGCGCGCCGCCTGCCGCCGTCAGCGCCGGCGGCAGAAGAGGCAAATACGCGGTTAGCCAAATTGGGTTCGTTTTACCAAAAATCGATTTTGGTTGATGAACCCTCCTCATTCTCGTAAAGGTTGCCGAGCGGCGAAGCTTGCCCGCCAGCTTGCTCGCTCTCCGGCCGGCCATCCTGCCCGCCGACAGCCTCGTTGCGCGCCGACTGACCTCGTTATCCTCCGCGCCGACTGGCTCGCCGGCCTGCTCGCGGACCAGCTCACCATCCTGCGCGCCCGCCGGCTTGCTCGGCAAGTTGAACGGGTCACGTAGATTGGGTTCGTTTTGCCAAAAATCGATTCTGGTTGCGGACTCCCTATGCTCGTAGAGGTTTGCGGAGCGCGCATTAGGCGCAATGGCTAGCGGCTGCGCAGGTATTTGGGTTCGTTTTGCCAATTTGTGCATTTTAATTCCGAGGCGCGAAATGAGCGGCTGCTCTGTGCGCCGGTCGGAGTCCAATCCGGTTGCTTAAAGCATGCTGGCGCGCAACTCCGATGAACTTCGCAACCGCCCGATTGCGACGCGATAATGCGCGCCGCTCATAGCGGTAGAGCCGCTCAAGCGCTGGGACGGGCATGTCCGTGGCCTCGAGCTCGCCGTGGGGGCCGCAGCACGGTGGCATGCCGTCTCCGTTGGAATGTTGCTGCTCGAGCCGGCGCTGGGCTTGCACCATTTGCTCGGCCTGCACGGCGCTCAACACGCACGTGGTCTCGCCAATGATCAGCGCCTGCTCCAACAGCAAGGGGTTGCTGCTGTCGGGGCAAATGGCGCAGGCAATGGCCCAAATGCGTGGCGCAAAGTCAGGATTATCGCGGTTGATGCGGGTGAGGCCGTGCCGGCGGGCATTGCGGCTCGCACGAGCTTTGCCGGCGGCAGTGCGCGGCCCGCGGCTCCTTCGGCCATTTCTTTGATTGGCGGCGATCTGCTTTAACGTGCTCATTCGGGCTCCTTGCTACGAGCAGGCGCGCGTGGACGGCGCTTCCGGCTTCGGAAGCCACTGCGCCAGTTGCGGGCAAACCTCACCCAGCGAGGGCGGCTTCGCCCGCGCCACGGAGCGCTGGCGCAGCTTGCGCCCCAGCGGGATGCTCGGCGGGCACGACCTCGGCGCTGCCGGCCTCCGAAGCAAGCGGGGACGCGGCTCCCGGAGTTTCGCCCGACGCACCGATCGAGGACGCCGCGTTGGCGGCCGCGCCGAACAGGGACAGGTACGGATATTCCGGCACCCGAAGCCAAGGCTCGAGTACCTGGCAGACCTGGTCCGGCCGCACGATCTTGCGCTCCAAAACGAGATGGCGCACCAGATCCCGCTTCGACATGAAGGGCCGCTGAAACGCTTTCTCCCCGGCCTTCGATAGGAAGGACCAGTGGTAGCGCTGGGTGCCCGTGAGCCAGGCGACCCAATTGATGCGCTCGGTCAACCCGTGCATCTCGACCACTACCTCGTGCGCGGGAGCGCCTGGGCGCGTAGCGTCTGCGGGCTCATTCTTGAAAGCGCCCTCGGCCTCAGGCTGCGCTTTCTCCTGCGCAGCGGAAAGCGGGCGCGCCTTGCCCATTCGCGCCCCACACCGCGGGCGTAATCTCCGCGACCTTCACGGCCGGAGCCAGCGGTGGCGCGGCTCCCGGTGCCTTATCAGAACGCGCGGGCGCGAGCTCCTCGGTGCCAGCAAGAAGGGATGCAGCTTCCGCAGCATTTGCCGGATCACCAGCAGGCGCAGATTGCGCGGCGTTCGCCGGATCACCAGCAGCAACGGATTGCGCAACCATCTCCGCCGGAGCAACCGAGGTCGCAGCTTTCTGGGACTCGCCCGACAAATCCACCGAGGGTGCCTTTTGCACGGCATCACCCGCACAGTCGGACTGGGCGGCAACCTGGTCGGGGGCAACCGGGGGTGCCGGCTCCGTAGCCTCTGGCACCCTGTCGTCGGTGTCGGCGCCAGCGACATGCGCACCACCGTAGCGCTCGGCCAGCGCTTGCTCGGAGATGAATTTGTTGGAGAGTACCTTGGCCTTGCCGCCGAGCCCGTCGCGCCAGCGTTCGATTTCGCGCAGCGCGTTATCGCGGCGCTTCATCTTGCGCGCCTGCGCCATATCGAGGGCCTGGCAGGTCTTAAGTGCCGCTATAAAGCCGCGGCGAAGTTCGTCTGCGGTTGCGGGTTCGACTTTGACGCGAGGCTGGCCTTTAAGGAATGCCTCATGTGCACGCCGCTGCCAATATTGCCACTTAGGCTCAGCATTCTTCTCCCGTGCCTCGCGGGCGCACTCCCAAATTGCGTCGACCGCCTCCTTCGTCCACATGAGCTCCATGGGGTCGCACGGCTTGAGCATCTGGGTCAACTCGTCGCGCAGATTTTTGTAGGCCGCCACGTCCTCCGTGCTCCACACGGGCGGGTCGCCGATCAGGGGGTAAACTTTGTTCTCCCAATCGGGTGGG
>Ga0306924_10003390_pt1 | contig 15308 bp, 13 predicted proteins | sample sta12Can44000111_FD_203756 | JGI IMG/M metagenome (GOLD analysis project Ga0306924, IMG submission 203756) | Lab enrichment of tropical soil microbial communities from Luquillo Experimental Forest, Puerto Rico - statanox.12C.anox.44.000.111 (v2)... | ecosystem: Environmental > Terrestrial >... | reverse complement strand
CGCGGGCCACCCGGTCCAGGGCCTCCAGGCCGAGGGCGTACTCGCGGAGCGCCAGCGAGCGCTTGTGCGACAGGGCGCGCTGGCGCAGCCGGGTCAGGTTGGCCGGCTCGGTGTAGTCGGGGCCGTAGATCAGCCGCAGGTACTCCCGGCCGCGTACCTTCAGACCGGGCTGGACGAGGCCCTTTGGGCCCCTGGTCAGGTTCGCGGCGGGCTTGACCACCATGCCCTCTCCCCCGGCCGCGGTCAGCTCCTCCCACCACCGGGTGGCCGGGGCGGGATCACCGGTCTCGGCGCAGATCCGGCGGGTGGGCGTGATCAGTTCTGGGCAGGCGGCGGCGAGCCGGTCGGCCAGGGCGAGGTGCCACAGGTGCGGCCGCTCGTGGTAGACGGCGCCCTCGGTGGCGAGCAGCTGGAACGGGGCGAGGCGCACCCCGGCCAGGCCGTCGGTGGCCCAGCAGTAGCGCAGGTAGGCGGCGGTGAACGCCTCCGCGTTGGCCCGGCGCGACCTGGTCCGGTCCAGCAGCTCACCGACGCCGGGCAGGCCGCGGGCCGCAGCCTGGTGCAGAGCCGAGGCCGCGGCCGGGAGCGAGGCCAGGGCGGCCGCGCCGACCGCGGCGTACTGGTCGCGAAGCAGCTGGCCGGCCTTGAGGTTCCACGGGACCAGTTCGGCGTCCAGGAGCAGCCAGGTCGTCTCCAGCTCGGCGAACAGCCCGGCCGTCTCGGCCGCCGCGCGCACCCGGTCCAGTAGCGAGGCGGTCAGCGGGGGCGGGAAGAACGGCCGCCCGGTCCTGGTCCAGACGGCGCCGGGAGCCGGGGATACGCCGAAGCGGGCGGCCGCGACCGCTGGCGTGCGGCACACCAGCAGCACCGCGCGCGAGCCCATGTGCTTTTCCTCGCACACCACCTCGGCCACGCCGTCCGCCCGGTAGGCGGAAAAGGCCTGCTCGGGGCGCTCCAGCACGTCGTCACGGTCGGATGTGGCACTACTGGCCAGGGCCGCTGGCGCGGCGGGCGGGCTCATGGTCGGCGGCAGGTACAGCAGCCAGCGCGGATCGATCGCGAACCGGCTCATCACCTCCAGCGCGGCCGCGGCGTGCGCGTCGCGGACCCCCACCCGCGGCAGGTACGCCGTCTCGACGACGCGGGACCCGGAGACGTCGGTGATATCCAGCACGTCGGGCTCGCGCCGGCCGGCGCCGTGGCCGGACACCGCGGGGAACGGCTTGGCCGGGGGATGGTAGACGCGGGCGGCGGGGACGGATACCACGGTCCGTTCGGGATAATTCAGCGCGGTCAGCCGGCCACCGAACACGCAACCGGTGTCCACGCACAGGGTGTTGTTCAGCCACTCCGCGGCCGGCACCGGGGTGTGGCCGTACACCACGACGGCGCGGCCCCGGTACTCGGTCGCCCACGGGTAACGGACCGGCAGGCCGTACTCGTCGGTCTCGCCGGTGGTCTGCCCGTACAGGCAGAACTCGCGGACCCGGCCCGAGGCACGGCCGTGGTAGCGCTCGATCAGGCCGGCGTGCGCCACCACCAGGCGCCCCCCGTCCAGCACGTAGTGGCTGATCAGGCCGTCGATGAACCGCTCCACCCCGGCGCGGAACTCCTCGGTCTGGCCGTCCAGCTGCTCCATCGACGCGTCCAGGCCGTGGCTGCGCTTGACGTTCTTGCCGCGCAGCGCCTTGAGCAGCTTGGCCTCGTGGTTGCCGGCCACGCAGAACGCGGTCCCGGCCGCGACCATGCCCATGACCAGGCGCAGCACGCCCGGCGTGTCCGGTCCCCGGTCGACCAGGTCGCCGACGAAGACGGCGCGCCGCTCGGGATGGCGGGCGTTCACCGGACGGCCGGCGGCGTCGCGTTCGATCACGTAGCCGAGCTCGGCGAGCAGCTGCTCGAGTTCGGCCCGGCAGCCGTGCACGTCGCCGATGATGTCGAACGGGCCGGCCTCGTGCCGCAGGTCGCTGTACAGCCTGGTGCGGGTGATCGTGGCCGCGTCGGCCTCCTCCGGGGTACGCAGCACGTGCACGGCGCGGAACCCTTCGCGGGCCAGCCCGCGCAGGCCGCGGCGGAGCTGGCCGTGCTGGCGGCGGAGCACGTGCGGGCCGAAATCCCGGTCCGGCCGGCCGGCGTTCCGCTCCGCGCAGAGTTTCTCCGGCAGGTCGAGCACGATCGCCACCGGCAGCACGTCGTGCTCGCGGGCCAGCAGGACGAGCTGGCGGCGGGCTTCGGGCTGCACGTTGGTGGCGTCGATGACGGTCAGGCGGCCGGCCTTGAGGCGCTGGCCGGCGATGAACTGCAGGACCTCGAATGCGGCCGGCGTGGCGGACTGGTCGTTCTCGTCGTCGGCCACCAGGCCGCGGCAGAAGTCCGAGGAGATCACCTCGGTCGGCTTGAAGTGCGCCCGGCCGAACGTCGACTTGCCCGAGCCGGACACGCCGATCAGCACGACCAGGCTGAGCTCGGGGATGCTCAGTTCCATGGTTCCGCCCTCTTCTCGAAGACGGCCAGCTGGGTGGGCGGCCCGTCCTGCGGGTGCTCCGGACCGACGGGCAGGAACCTGGCCCGGTAGCCGTAGCCGTCGGCGACCCGGCCGGCCCAGGCGCGGAACTGCGCCCTGGTCCATTCGAAGCGGTGGTCCGGGTGCCGCGCCGCCCCGGGTTCCAGGCCGGCGAAGTGCGCGTTGTACTCGGCGTTGGGGGTAGTGACGACGACGGTGCCTGGCGCGGCCTCGCCGAACACGACCCGCTCGAGGGCGGGGATCCGGTCCGGGTCCAGGTGCTCGATGACCTCCATCAGCACGGCGGCGTCCAGCCCGGCCAGCCGGTCGTCGCGGTAGGTGAGCGAGGACTGGAAGATCGTCAGCCGCCCGCGCTGCTTGTCCGGCATCCGCTCCAGGTTCAGGTGGCGGGCGGCCAGCTGCAGCGCCCGGGCGGACACGTCGGTCGCGACGACGTGGTCGACGCCGGCCTCGCGCAGCAGGTCCCTGGTGAGCACGCCCGCGCCGCAGCCGAGGTCGCCGACCCGGCGGGCGCCGCGCTCGCGCAGCACGGCCAGGATGGCCTCGCGGCGCTGGACGGCGAGCGGCTTGTCTCTTGGTTCATCGGGGACCGCGTTGTCGAGCTCTTCCGGCTCGGTGTCGTCGGCTTCGGCCAGCCGGGCCAGCGCGGACCGGGTGAGCCGCTTCTGGTGCGACAGGTAGCGCCGGGTGATCAGCTCCTTCTCCGGGTGCCCGGCCAGCCAGTCGCCGCCGGCCCGGATCAGCTTGTCCACCTCCTCGGTGGACACCCAGTAGTGCTTGGCGTCGTCGAGCACGGGCAGCAGCACGTACAGGTGGTTGAGCGCGTCCGCCAGCCGGAGCTCGCCGGTCAGCCGCAGTCCGAGGTACGGCGAGTCGCCCCATTCCGGCGGCGTCAGCCGGTGGCTCTGCGTGTCGACGGCCCAGCCGAGGGGCGCGAAGACGCGGTTGGCCAGGGTTTTGCCGCCTCGGCAGCGCAGCGCCGGGACGTGCAGGTCCAGCGGGATGGGTTCGGCGGCCAGGGCGGGACGCGCGTCGCACCGGCCGGTGAGCGCGGTGCGGAAGGCCTCCTTGATCGCCACCGCGAGCATGCTCGAGGCGGCGTACGGCCGGTCGTTGACGTACTCGCGGAGTTCGCTGTGACCTTTGTGGCCGCTGTGGCCGCTGTGGCCGCGGACGAGGCCGACCGGGTCGACCTCCAGCAGCAGCGCGGCCGTGCACCGCTCCGGCGTCGCCTCCGGGTAGAAGACGTGCGCCTCACCCGCCGCGACGGCGAACGACTGCAGCCGGTCCGGGTGCTTGTGCAGCAGGTACCCCAGATCGGTCGCGGGCGCGCGGGTGGTGGTGATGGTCAGTAGCACACTGCATTGTGTCGTTTGTGTATGGGCAGATCAAAACCATTAGTCCCGAACGGGTGCGGGAACTCGCCCGGCCCACGGCGCCGGGAGCCTTGGCTGGCGCACCGCCATGGCCTGGATCGATGTCCGGCGTCGCGCGCTTCATAAGGCGTGGATGTCCCAGCCATGTCGCTGGAACGACGTGGATGTGGCATCCACGTCGTTAGGGCCTGGGGCGGGCGGGCCCGAAGAGCATGGGTTATACGTGCGCGGTGGCGAGCTTGGCGCTGAAGCCGAGGAGCACGGTGCCGGTGGTGGCGTCGAGGCCGCGCCGGACCCGGCGGCGCATCAGCAGGCGCCGGGCGCCGTGCAGGCCGGTGACCAGCACGAGCAGGTAGCCCAGGCTGAGCACCGCGTGGCTCCAGGCCAGCACGAGCAGCCAGCCGAGGCCCGCGCCCGGGGCGAGGAACTGCGGCAGGACGGCGAGGTAGAACACCAGCACCTTGGGGTTGGTGACGTTGGAGATGAATCCCTGCCGCCAGCCGGCCAGCCCGTGGCTGGTCTCGGTCGCCTCGTCGGGTGCCGGGTACCGGCCGCGGACGGCCGAACGGATGGCCTGGGCGCCCAGGTACGCGAGATAGCAGACGCCGGCCCACTTGACCGCCTCGAACAGCGGCTCGATGCGCACGATGAGCGCGCTGAGGCCGAACGCGGCGGCCGTCCCCTGCACCAGGTTGGAACTGCTGACGCCCAGCGCGGTCCATCTCCCCCGCCGGCGCCCGCCGACCAGGGTGTTCTTGGTGACCACGGCGAAGTCGGGTCCGGGGATCAGGACCAGGACCACGGCGAACGCCAGGAACTCGGCGTATTTCGACCACGACATGGTCCTCACGCTACCCGCGGTGCCGCCCTGGCCCCGAGCGATATTCGCGGCGGCATGACCGGGTAGAACGTGGAGCGTGGCGCGCTGGGTGCTGCACGTGGACCTCGACCAGTTCATCGCGGCGGTCGAGGTGCTCCGCCATCCCGAGCTGCGCGGGCGGCCGGTCGTGGTGGGCGGTGACGGCGACCCGACCAAGCGCGGCGTGGTGAGCACCGCGTCCTACGAGGCCAGGGAGCATGGGGTGCACTCCGGGCTGCCGCTGCGGACGGCCGCGCGGCGGCTGCCGGACGCCGTGTTCCTCCCGGTGGACCGGGCCGCCTACGAGGAGGTGTCGGAGACGGTGATGGAGGTGCTGCGTTCGGCCGGCGCGGTAGTGGAGGTGCTCGGCTGGGACGAGGCGTTCGTCGGCGTCGACACCGAGGACCCTGAGGCCTTCGCCCGGTCGCTGGCCCGGATGGTCCGGGAGGAGACGCAGCTGGACTGCACGGTGGGGATCGGCGAGAACAAGCTGCAGGCCAAGATCGCCACCGGGTTCGGCAAGCCGGCCGGGGTGTTCCGGCTGACGTTCGCGAACTGGTTCGAGGTGCTCGGGGGCAGGCCGACCGAGGCGCTGTGGGGCATCGGCGCCAAGACGGCGAAGAAGCTGGCCGGGCTGGGCATCGTCACGGTCAGCGACCTGGCCGCGGCCGACCCGGACGCGCTGGCCGCGGTGTTCGGGCCGATGACCGGGCCGTGGCTGGTCCTGCTGGCCCGCGGCCGGGGCGACGCCGAGGTGGACGACTCGCCGTACCTGGCCAAGGGCCACGGCCGGGAGGAGACGTTCCAGCGGAACATCGCCGGCTGGTCCCGGGTGGAGGCCGAGGTGGCGCGGATCGCCGGGTTGCTGGCGGCCGATCTCGCCTCGGAGCCGCGGCCGACGCTGCGGATCGTGGTGAAGGTGCGCTACGCGCCCTTCGTCACCGAGACGCACGGGGTGACCCTGGCCACGCCGAGCTCCGACGCCGGGGTGATCGCGCGGGCGGCGGCCGAGGCGCTGAGCCGGTTCACCGGGCGGCGGCCGGTGCGGCTGCTCGGGGTGCGCGCCCAGTTCGAGCGCGGCGCCCGGTTAGAGCGGGCGGGTCATGCCGGCCGGGCAGACCTCGGGGAGGAAGGCGAGGAACGAGCCGTCGCGGGTGGCCCGCCGGTGCCATTCGTCCTCACCGAGAGCGGACTCCCCGGCGTGGGTCGAGGCGAAGGCGTCCGGCGCGTCCCGCAGCGCCTGCAGGCGGATCTCGCGCAGCGCCTGCCAGTCGGCGATCGTCGTCGCACGCACCAGGACCATGCCCCATGGTCTCGCCGGCGGCGTCGGCCGGACAACCCGTTTTCCGGCCGCGGCGCCTCAGCCGTCGCTGTAGGCCCTGCTCAGCCAGTGCTCGGGTGTCATCCTGATCATGACCTGGCGGCCGCCGGGGTTGGCCGCGATATAGGCGTCGCCGCCCTCGGCACCGAGGTACTTGCGGGCCAACTCGAGCCGTTCGGCGTCGGTGGCATCCTCCATGACGGCCGGGCCCTCGACCGTGACGTACTTGTAGGGCGGCCGCTCGTCCTGGGCGCACAGGCTGAACCGGCCCGCCGCCGCGATGGCCCGGGCTTTTCTGGTGTCGCGGCCGGTGCTCAGGTTCACCGTGCCGCCGGGCTGGTAGGTGTACCAGACCGGGACGGTCAGCGGGCCGCCCCCGCCGGGCGAGGCCACGCCGAGCACCGCGACGTGCAGCCCCGCCAGGAACTTCTCGCGCTCGGCCCGGCTCATCGTCAGTGACATGTTCTCATTCTCCTCAGTCGAAGCGGCGGGCGCTCGGATAGCCCTGGCCTCCGTCCACCGGGATGTTCGCGCCGGTGATCCAGGAGGCGCGCTCCGACAGCAGGAACGCCACCACGTCCGCGACCTCCGGCAGCGAGCCGAGGCGGCCGAACGGGAACTGGCCGGCCAGGAAGGCGGCGAAATCCTCCGGGTTCTCCCTCCGGAAGGTATCCCAGCCGCCGCCCGGGAACATGATCGACCCGGGGCTGACGGCGTTCACCCGGATCCGGTCCGACGCCAGTTCCTGGGCGGCGGTGGCGGCCAGGTGGATCTCTGCCGCCTTGGCGGCGGCGTAGGCGGTCCGCGGCGCCGGGCGCATCCCGGTGACCGAGGAGATGATCACCACCGCCCCGCCGCCCGCGGCCCGCAGGTACGGCAGCCCGGCACGGATGAGCTCGGCCGCGTGGCCCGCGTTGAGCGCGAACGTCGCGGTGAAGTCGTCGTCGCCGGCGCTGGTGAGGTTGCCCCGCCCGACCGTGCCGCCCGCGTTGGCCACCAGATGATCCAGCCCGCCCAGCGCGGCGGCGACCTCCTCCACGGCGCGTCGCAGCGCGGGCGTGTCGGTGACGTCGGCCGCCGCGGTGGCGACGGGAACGGCCCTGGGCTCCAGGCGGCCAGCGGCCGCGGCCAGGCCGGCCGCGTCGCGGGCGACGAGGCCGACCGCCGCGCCTTCGGCGGCGAGCGCCTCGGCCACCGCGAAGCCGATGCCCCGGCTTCCGCCGGTGATCAGCGCGCGGCGGCCTCGCAGGCCCAGGTCCATGGCGGCTCCTCCTACTCCTACTCGGCTGTGGCCGAACGATAGCGTGTGGGCCGCGGGCCCGGGCCGGCGGCCGGCGGGTCGGCTCGCGGTGAGCACGACCATGGTTCAGCTCAGGAGGGCCGCCGCCCGCAGGGATTCGGTCTCCCACCACGCGAGCTCCTCGTCGTAACCGCCGAGTGCCTTCTCCCAGCCGAACAAGACCATGGCGCCGAGCAGGCACAACGCGAGCTGGCGGTCCCACCAGGGCCCGGTGTCGACGCCGCCTGCCTCCAGCGCCTCCCGGTAGGCCGCGATCGAGGCCTCCTTGGACTGGGGCAGGCGGCGGCAGTTGATCGCGAGGTACCAGGCCAGGTCGGACAGCGGCGCCCCGCGTCCCGGCTGCTCCCAGTCGAGCAGCACCGTGCGCCCCTCGTCGTCGGTGCCCAGGTTGTCGAGCTTCCAGTTGCCGTGCACGAACGTCTGCGGCGTACCGGCCAGCGCCTCGAGCAGCGGGCCCGGGTCGTGGGCCAGCGGGGTGACGACCGCGGCCGCGGCGGGGGCGACCTCGGCCAGCAGCGGCCAGCCCTTGGCGACCAGGCGCGGCACCAGGTGCGGCGAGCCCGCGGCGGCCTCCGCCGCCGCCATCCACGGCGAGAGCTCCAGGTAGCGGTGCATGGCCGGGACGACGTCGAACTCGTCCCCGCAGGCCCAGAACGCCGCGTGCATGGCCGCCATGTGCTCGAGGAACCTGGCGTGCTGGGCCGGCGGGATGGGCGCGTCGGTGGCGGGCACCAGCCACGGGCTGACGTCGCGCATCAGCAGCGCGCAGCCGCGCCGTTCCGGGGCGGCGCCCACGATCGGCTGGTTGAGGCAGTCCGGCAGGCGGGCCAGGATGCCGCGTTCCCACAGCACCAGCGGCGCGCCGCGCAGGCAGCCCGAGGCCCGCATGGTCCAGTCCCGGGCCAGGTCCAAGTGCTTGAGCACGTAGGCCTGCCCGTCGATCACCACCCGCTCCAGCGTGGCTCCCGACTTGCCGGGGGCCTGGTCGAGCCCGGTCCGTTCGGTCAGGCCCTTGAGCAGCTCGGCCAGGCTGCCGGTCATGGTCGCCTCCCTAGCGTCACGGCCATCGTGCCCGTCCCGCCTTGCAGGCAGGTTGCAGTCGCTGGAGGGGCGCCGTTAGCCGGGCGCGGGGAGCTCGCCGCGGCCGGCCGCCTTGGCCAGGCGGCGGGCCTCCTTCAGGCCCAGGCCCCGGGCCTGCGGCGGGACCCGGAAGATGGTCGCGCCGCCCATCAGGTTCCAGGCGCGGATCCGGATCACCGGCGCGCCGGGGCGCGGCGGGCGATCGGCGCCGACCTCGGTGTTGCCGCCCATCAGCGAGAAGCCGCCCACGTCCAGCTCGACCGATTCCGGGATGTAGATGTTCGCGCCGCCCATGATCGCGACCAGGTTGATGGTGAGCTCGCCGCCCTCGATCTCGGCCTCGCGCAGGTCGATCTCGTCGCCGCCCATGATCGAGACGGCGTTGATGCTGCCGACCGCGCGGAACCGGCCGCGCCGGTGCGAGCCGGACATGATGGCCACCATCCAGCGCACCGGTTTCCTGGCCATCGCCGACGCCGGGCGGTCGTCCTGGGCGACCTCCCGCGGCAGGTCGCCGACGAGCGTGGCCAGCTCGCCGCGCGTCTTGGCGGCCAGCGCCCGGCTGGACCGTTCCTCGAGCTCGTCCAGGGTGAGGCGGCCCACCGAGGCGTGGTCGCCGAGGATCCGCAGCGTCTGGTCCCGCTCGGCGTCGGAAACCCGGAGGGAGGCGTCGGGGTCGGTCACCCGGCCAGGCTACGCCCGTGCCTGGGCACGATCCAAGCCGCGTTCTGACCTGCCGGGGCCAAGGGGTTTAAACCGCCGCAGCCGCAGGCTGCTGGCCACTACCAGGACCGACGACAGCGTCATCGCCGCGGCCGCGATGAGCGGGCTGAGGAAGCCCAGCGCGGCCAGCGGCACGGCCGCCACGTTGTAGCCGAACGCCCAGGCGAGATTGCGCCTGATCGTAGCGCGGGCGGCCCGGGCCAGCCGGATCGCATCGGGCACCACCCGCAGGTCCTCGCGGAGCAGGATCAGGTCGGCCGCGGAGATGGCCACGTCGGTGCCGGCCACGACGGCCATGCCCAGGTCGGCCGCTGCCAGCGCCGGAGCGTCGTTCACCCCGTCGCCCACCATCGCCACCCGGTGCCCGCGGGCCTGCAGGTCACGCACGGCCGCGGCCTTGGCGGCCGGCAGGACCCCGGCGATTACCTCGTCGATGCCCACGGCCGCGGCGACGGCCCGCGCGGTCGCCTCGTTGTCCCCGGTGAGCAGGACCGGCCGCAGCCCGAGGCGGCGCAGCCCGGCGACCGCGGCCGCGGCCGACGGCTTGACCGCGTCACCGACGGCGAGCGCGCCGCGCAGCCGGCCGTCCCAGCCGACCAGGACGGCGGTCTGCCCGACCCGCTCCCACTGCGCCCACTGGCTCGCCAGCTGGGACGGGATCGTGATCCCGAGGTCGCGCAGCAGCCGCTCCCGCCCGACGACGACCTGGCGGCCTTCGACCACGCCGTGTGCGCCCAGGCCCGGGAGCGCGCGGAAGGCCTCCACGTCCGGCCGGGGTTCGTCCGGGGCGGCAGCCCCCTGGAAGGCGGCACAGATCGCGGCGGCCACCGGGTGCTCCGAGGCGCGCTCGACCGCGGCGGCGCGGCGGAGCAGTTCGGCGGGTTCGGTGCCGGGCGCGGCGGCCAGCGCGGTCACGGTCATCCGGCCGCTGGTGACGGTGCCGGTCTTGTCGAACACGACCGTGTCGATCAGCCCGGACGACTCGAGCGCCTGGTGCCCCTTGATGAAGATGCCGAGCTGCGCGCCGCGGCCGCAGGCCGCGACCAGCGCGGCGGGGGTGGCCAGGCCCAGCGCGCACGGGCACGCGATGATGAGCACGGCCAGGCTCGCGCTGAACGCCTGCCCGGCGGCGGCCCCCGCGGCGAGCCAGCCGGCCAGCGTCAGCACCGCGGCCGCCAGCACCAGCGGGACGAAGACCCCGCAGACCCGGTCGGCCAGCCGCTGGATGGCGGCCTTGTCGGCCTGGGCCCGGCTGACCAGCGCGACCAGCTGGGCCAGCTGGGTGTGCTCGCCGACCTGGACGGCCCGGACGACCAGCCGGCCGGACACGGCGATGGTGCCGCCCGTGACGGCGTCGCCGGCCACGACCTCGACCGGGACGGGCTCGCCGGTCATCATGCTCCGGTCGACGGCGGACTCGCCGGACAGCACCTCCCCGTCCGCCGCGATCTTCTCCCCCGGGCGGACCACGAAGATGTCCCCGCGCCGCAGCTGGTCAGCCGGGACGCGCCGCTCGTGGCCGTCGGCACCCAGCACGCAGACGTCCTTGGCGGCCGCCGCGGCGAGCTTGCGCATCGCGCCGGCCGCCGAGCCGCGCGCCCGGGCCTCGTAGTACCGGCCGGCCAGCAGGAACGTGGTGACCGCGGCCGCCACCTCGAGGTAGATGCCGCCGCCCGCCGGGTGCGCAAGACCCGGCAGGACGCCGCCCGCCGAACCTCGGTCCAGCCGGAACATCGCGTAGACCGACCACCCGCAGGCGGCGATCACGCCCAGGGACACCAGCGTGTCCATCGAGAACGTGCCGTGCCGGAGGTTCCTGAGCGCGGCGCGGTGGAACGGCCAGGCGGCCCACAGTGCCACCGGCGCGGTCAGCGCCACCAGCACCCATTGCCACCCGGTGAACCGATAGCCGGGGAACAGCGACAGGGAGACGGACAGGTCGCTGAGCGGGACGAAGAACACCAGCGCCAGGATCAGCCGGCGGCGCAGGTAAGCAGCCTGGTCGCCGGCTGGCGCGAGATGTAGGGGGCTGGGGAGGTGGGTGGGGGGCGCGATCGGGGCGGCCGCGTAGCCCGCGTCCTCGACCGCCGCGATCATCGCCCGCACCGGGACGGCCTCCGGCGCGGTCACCGTGGCCTGCTCGGTCGCGAAGTTGACCGCGGCGACGACGCCGGGCCCGATCCCGGTGAGCTTCTTCTCGACCCGCGCCGCGCACGCCGTGCAGGTCATGCCGCGGATCGACAGCTCGACCGTGCGCGCCGCGGGCACCGTCAGCGCGGTCGGCAGTTCAAGCATCGGGCCTCCCCGGTGAAAAGGGCACCCGCAGACTACCAGCGGCGATACCATACGTGGCGTAATTCAAGATTCAACCACGGCACACGCGTCCCACAAGGCCCTGGGGGAACGGCCCTCTCATGATTCACATCAACAACTTCGCTAACGGCGCCCTGAACCCGGCGCTCTCGTACGTGGTGTCGTGCGTGGGCTGCTTCCTGGGGCTCCGGTGCACGACCCGGGCGCGGGCCTACCAGGGCGCGGCCCGGGCCCGCTGGCTGACCCTGGCGGCCCTGGCCATCGGCACCACCGGGATCTGGGTGATGCATTTCATCGCCATGCTCGGGTTCGCCATCCCGGGCGAGTCCATCCGGTACAACGTCCCCGTCACCATCTTGTCCATGGTGATCGCGGTGATCGTGGTGGGGATCGGGGTATTCATCGTCGGGTTCGGCCGCACGGGCAACGGGCCGCTGCTGCTCGGCGGCATGATCATCGGGTTCGGCGTGGCCAGCATGCACTACCTCGGCATGGGCGCCGTGCGGGTGCAGGCCTCGCTGAGCTACAACGCGGGCCTCGTCGCCGCCTCAGTGATCATCGCGGTGATCGCCGGGACCGCGGCGCTGTGGATGGCGCTGCGGCTCGACAGCGTCTGGGCCACGTTCGTCGCGTCCCTGGTCGCAGGCGTGGCGGTCAACGGCATGCACTACACCGGCATGGCCGCGGTGCGGGCGCAGGCCGCCCCGGGCCTGGTCGTGAGCACCGCGGACACCGCCAGCGCGACGGCGTTCCTGCTGCCGCTCATCCTCGGCCTGAGCGCCATCGGGTTCATCTTCTCCGCGGCCATCGCGCTGTCGCCAACGGCGGCCGAGATCGTCGAGGAAGGCGAGCTGATGAGGCGGATCGGCCAGAGCCAGGCAGCACAAAGCCAGGCGGCACGCAACGAGCCCCAGGCCCCGTCGGCGCAGCCGACCAGGCAGGCCTGGCAGCCCCCGCCAGCACAGCCGTACCAGCCGGTCCAGGCATCCCGGAGCGAGCCGGGGCCGGACGAGCCGGGCAGCCTGTTCCGGCCGCGCCGTTCCGCCGATCAGCCCTGACCGGCCGGGGCGACCTCACATCCGGACGTGAGTGTGGAGCCAGGAGCAGAGAGGCCGGGTCGTTCGGAAGAATGACACGACGCGGTCCTTAGCCCCGGCACCTTCCAGCCAGGGCCCGGCCGGCCATTGCTGCCACGCGGTCAGGCCCTTGTAGCGGAGCAGCGTGATGCGCGGGTGGTCGGCCGGGTAGCCGCGCGGCGCGGACTTGAGCGCGCCGTGGCCGTGCACGGTGATGTCCGCCTTCTCGATCTCGGCGACGATCTGCTCGAGTTCGGCGCCGGGCCGGTCGCCGGCCACCGCCTCGCGGTACCGGGCGAGCTGCTCCGGGTTCATCTCCCACATCCCGGCGCCGGCCCCCAGGCCCTCGACGGACAGCTGGACGTAGCAGGAGTCGCCGACGGTCGCCCCGATGTGCGTCTTGTACGGGGTCTTGTCCTTGCTGAACCTGATGTCGCGGTACGGCCGGAAGATCTTCGGCTCACCGAACTCGGCGGCCAGCTCCTCGGTCAGCTCGGTCATCGGCCGCAGGACCTTCTCGTCGTAGACGGCCTTGTGCGCGGTCCAGTAGGTCTTGGTGTTGTCCGCCGCGAGCCTGTCATAGAAGTCGAAGGCCTCTTCCGGCCACCCGCTGAACGCCATCGTCCCGGCTCCTTCCTGCCGGTTCTCACCCTAGCCGTGATAGTCCTTAACCATGGGGAAGGAGGAGCGAGACGGCGTCTCGCTGACGCATCTCGATGAGCCGCTGTTCGACGGGGCGGGCGCGACCAAGCGGGACCTGGTGGACTACCTGGACGCGATATCCGGGCTGATCCTGCCGGAGCTGCACGGGCGACCGCTGTCGGTGATCAGGGTGCGGGCCGGCCAGCAGCCGTTCATGCAGAAGAACCTGCCGGAGTACGCGCCGCCGTGGATCGGCTCGGTCACCCTCTGGGCCGAATCCTCCCGGCGCGAGGTGCGCTACGCGCTCTGCGACGACCGGCGCACGCTGCTGTGGCTGGCCAACCAGCGGGCGGTGGAGTACCACCCGACGCTGAGCCTGGCCGGGGACCTAGGCCGGCCGACCCACCTGGTGCTGGACATCGACCCGCCGCCCGGCGGGCCGTTCGGGCGGGCGGTGGCGGCGGCGAAGCTGATCGGGGCGGCGCTTTCCGATGCGGGCCTGGCCGGGGCGGTCAAGACCAGCGGGTCCAAGGGGCTGCACATCTACGTGCCGGTGGCGGCCAGCGGCGAGGAGGCGGCCGCGGCCACCCGGGCCATCGCGGCGCGGGCTTCGCGCCTTGATCCTGCGCTGGCCACCACGGCGTTCATCAAGGAGGACCGGGAAGGCAAGGTGTTCCTGGACTCGACCCGGGCCTACGGGGCGACCGTGGCGGCGGCGTACAGCCCGCGGGTTCGGCCCGGGGTGCCGGTGTCGTTCCCGGTCCGCTGGGACGACCTGGACGCCATCGCGCCGGGTGACTTCACCGTGCACAGCGTGCCGGGGATGCTGGACGGGCTCGCCGCGTGGGCGGGTGAGCTGCCCGCGCCGCAGGTGCTCCCGGCGGAGCTGGTGGAGGAGGGGCGGGCGATCCCGGTCGCCCGGGTCCAGGCCATGCACGAGGGTAAGCGGCGGAAGCGAGCCCGCGGGGATCAGTGAGCGTTCCAGCGTTCGCTGATCTCCGGCCAGGCCGGCGGCGGGCCGGGCAGCTCGCCGCGGCCGGACGCCCGCATGCCGTCGAGGATGAGCGCCAGATAGCGCCGCCGCAGCTGGGTGGTCCGCGCGGGATCGGCGAACTTGATCGCGGCCACCAGCTCGAACACCAGCGAGATGTCGTGCAGCGCCAGGTCCGGTCTGAGCACGTCGCGGATCAGCGCGAACAGCTCCTCGGAGAGCTCGCTTGACCGGTTGGCCAGGGCGTACATCTCGGGCGTGGGGGCGAACTTGCCGGCGAAGGCGCGGGTCAGCGAGCTGGTGTCGGCGTCGGTCAGGCGGCGCATGAAATCGGCGAAGACCTGCCAGTGGTCGTCGCCTTGCCGGACGCGCTCGAGGGCGGCCTCGGTCTCGCGCACGAAGGTCTGCAGGCCGTCGGTGCACAGCGTGCGGAGGAGTTCCTCCTTGCTGCCGTAGCGGGTGTACAGCGCGCTGATCCCGACACCGGCGTGCTTGGCCACCGCGGTGATCGGGGCGCCGGGGTCGGCGACGAACACCGCCCGGGCCGATTCGAGGATGCGCTGGTCGTTACGGGCGGCTTCGGCCTGGCGGCCGCTCATCGGCCCGCTCCGGCCTGCCCCGTGCCGCCCCGGCCTGCCGCCCGGCCGCGCGTTGGTCTCGGTCATGAAAAAAGTGTAGCAGAAGACTGGAACAAACCATTCCGTTCTGTTAGTCTTGGAACAGAAGATTTCGTTCCGGTGATACGAGAGCGATGCGAGAGCAGCGCCAGACCGGCGAGACCACGGGAGGATCGGATGTCGTCAGCAGTCGTTACCAGGAGTGCGGACCGCAGGACCGCGAGCACAGGCGTCGCGGCCGCCGCGGGGGCTAAGAGCGGCAAGTGGCGCTGGGTGGCGTTCGGCGCGGTGATCACGGCGGCGGTGATGGACCTGCTCGACTCGACGATCACGCAGGTCGCCGCGCCGACGATCCGGAGCGAACTGGGCGGCTCCTACGCGGTCATCGAGTGGGTCACCGCCGCCTACGCCCTGGCCATGGCGGTCGGGCTGCTGACGGGCGGGCGGCTGGGCGACATCTTCGGGCGGCGGCGCGTGCTGCTGACC
>Ga0306924_10003388_pt1 | contig 15310 bp, 12 predicted proteins | sample sta12Can44000111_FD_203756 | JGI IMG/M metagenome (GOLD analysis project Ga0306924, IMG submission 203756) | Lab enrichment of tropical soil microbial communities from Luquillo Experimental Forest, Puerto Rico - statanox.12C.anox.44.000.111 (v2)... | ecosystem: Environmental > Terrestrial >... | reverse complement strand
CCGCGGGTCCAACATCGAACATGGCATACGCCAATGACCAAACGAAGACTTCGAGCACATGTGCAGTCATCAAGACCATCACCGTCGGTATCATGACGGCCATCAAGAACAGTTCCGGGTGCGATTTTTTCTCCCCACTCGCGAACCTTGCGACCTCCACCACGATTGTCATCACGAGGGCGTGGATTGTGATGTTGCACCCACTCACGCCGGCGCCCACTAGCAACTGCCGTAACATGCTGCCTCTTGCCGATCCGCGCGCACACTTTGTTGTAGCCGTGACCTGCGAAGAAAGTCCGACACCCTGACGCTGCTGGCCAAGAGCGGCGGCGCAAAGTGTTAGTTCCGTGCAACGCCCCGCCTTTTGTATAAGTCAATCCCCAACCCTTGGGTTCCACGCTGGTCCATCGGCAAGGCCCTCGTCTGCCCAGATGTGCGCGCCTGTTATCGCGTTGCGATGGTGATCGCCCAGGACCGTGCGAATTTCGAGGGCCTCACGCAGGCCGAAGCGATCGATCAACTAGCGCAGCGTCAGGTTGTTGCTCTCTATGATAACACGTCAAAAACGATCTTCCTTCCTGACGACGGATCGGAACATCGGTGGATCAATCGGTCCTAGTCCACGCGCATCACGATCTTGAGCGCATCATAGTCCTTGAACACGCCCGGCATCGGCGGTGCTTAGTTGGTCGTAATAGAATAGAGGTTGCACATAGCCGTGTCAGCCTCTCACCCCGAAGATTGCGCTCCACTTAGGAAGCTGCTTGATGAAACAGGCTCTCAAAATTCGAGCCGCATGAAATCAGACTGCCTGCAGCCGAGGATTGCCTGCCATCGTCAGCCGATTTGACCGGCGTCGCATTAGAGGATTGACTATGCCGCCGGCTCAGTTTTTCGCCGACCCGACGCGCTAATCTAAATCGCGCGATCCAGGCGGTTTTCCGGCGCGTCGATTGGCTGGAATTGGAGTGTTACTATTGGCCCGCTTAATCGTGGTCTCCAATCGTGTCGCAGTGCCGGGCCAGGGCGGTCAGAGCCAAGCGGGTGGGCTTGCTGTCGCAATCCCCCCCGTTTTGAGACGACACCCCGGGATTTGGTTTGGATGGAGCGGCCAGGTCGCTGCCACCCCTAGCGTGAAGGTCCATACGATTCAGCACGGTCATCAAACTTACGTGCTGATCGATCTAGGGCAAGAGGACTATGACGAATATTACAATGGCTACGCCAACAAAGTGCTCTGGCCGATTTTGCATTACCGCTTAGACCTTGCGGAATTCTCTCGCCGCGATCTCAGCGGGTATATGCGGGTCAACCAACGTTTCGCGGCAGAATTGAAAGAGCTTCTGCAACCCGAAGATATTGTTTGGGTTCATGATTATCACTTGATGCCGCTGGCCAAGGAACTTCGAAATAGCGGTCATCGCAACAGGATCGGTTTTTTTCACCATATTCCATTTCCACCGCCTGAGTTCGTGACTGCACTGCCGAATCATGAACACCTTATTCCAGCGATGAGTCACTATGATCTCATCGGCTTTCAGACCGAAATCGACGCCACAAATTTCGCACGCTATTTACGGAAGGAATGCGGAATGCCGAGCCGTGATCCGTACACGTTTCATACGGCAGACCGAACGATCAAGATCGGAATTTTTCCGGTTGGTGTCGAGACAATGCAACTTAATCGTCTCGCACGACGTGCGATCCACTCGCGTTTCGTGCGAGACGTGGTGGAGAGCTTGGCTGGCCGGGTTATGATAATTGGAGTTGACCGCCTGGATTATTCCAAAGGCATACCACTGCGAATGGAAGCCTTTGGTCGTTTTCTATCGACCCATCCCGAATGGCGGGGAAAGGTAACCTATCTGCAGATTACTCCCAAAAGCCGCTCCGAAATTCAGGAATACGCCGACATGCAACGCCAGATCGACGAAACAGCTGGGCACGTTAACGGAACATATGGTGAGGCGTCTTGGACGCCAATCCGCTATGTAAACCGCGCGCATAGCCGATCCGCACTGGCGGGCCTTTATCGTTCCGCAAAAGCCGCACTTGTCACTCCGCTGCGTGATGGAATGAATCTTGTGGCGAAAGAGTATGTGGCGGCCCAGGAAGCCGAGAATCCGGGCGTCCTCATTCTATCGCGATTTGCGGGGGCTGCCGTGGAATGCGAGGCGGCGCTTCTCGTCAATCCATACGATCCTGAATCGGTTGGGTCTGCTGTTGGCCATGCGCTGTCAATGCCGCTGGCGGAGCGCCGCAGTCGCCATGACGCGCTGTTCCGAGTGCTGATGGCAAACGATGTCGAATCATGGGGCGAGCGGTTTCTGATCGCACTTACTCGACCGCTGATGCTCCCGAACTGGCTTGGACAAACGGATCATCCTTCGGATGTCCCGCTGCAGCCGTGAGGCAGAACTTTCGCGTTGGCGCGTGCGATCCACCGCTAGCCGGCTCCGTGTTCTTTGGAGAAAACCGAGGCGTCGCCGGCCCTCGGCGTACTTGTCTCGATCTGGCGCGCGGCTGCCCGTCTCGGTGGTCTCGCGCTCGTGTTGCTCGTCCCGAGGTCGGATGCGTCGCGGGCGCGCTGAAGGAGCTATAAGCCGTGAATCAGGCCCGCATCGATCAAAAGCCTGTTGAAGCGACGCGCTTCTGCCCCATCGCCGCAGGCGTAGAAGGTGCCGTGACAGCGCAGCATGATCCTTTTTTGCTCCGCAAAAGATGGATCGAGTGGAATGCCGGCGGCCTCTTGAATCACCAGCGGTAGATAGGGCGCGTCGATCGTATCCATTATGGCCGACGTCTTGATCGGCTCGAAATTGACGGCATCGATCGCGTAATAGGTCGCATAGTAACGGGGATCGTAGCTCTCGAGCTTCTTGCCGATACCGGCTTCGTCCAGGCCGGGGTCGAGCAGTAGCGGGGAAAATTCCGGCTGGTGATCGCCGTAGCGCACGATCAGGAAGGGTTGGGCCGCAAACCTCTTTTTCAGTCTGTCCATGAAGGCATTGAAATCGGCGGCGCTCATCGACTGACGGCGCAGATATTCATCGACCACGCCCGCATTGCCCGGGGAATGCCAGCCGGGCGTGAGTTCCGGGCGGAACCTGGTTTCCCAGGGAAAATGATTGGCGGCGAGGTAGACGAACATAAACAGCGGCTTGCTGGCGGGCTGCTGCGCGATAAGTTTCAGCGCGGAATCGTAGAAGAAGCTGTCGGGTTCGACATCCGATGCGCCGAGATCATGCGCGTCGTAAAAATGTTCAATGCCCGTTGTCGTCTGAAAGGCGCGCGCACTCATGAAGGCACCGGACGCCGGATAGAGCGAGATTGTTTCATAGCCGCAACGGCGCAGCGAAAGCGGCAAGCCGCGCTCGACGTGGCCCGACGCAATGCGGGTAAGGAAATATGCGAAGCGCCCGAACGAGCGCGAGGACAGTCCGGCAAGCACGTTGTATTCAGTGAACCAGCTCGGACCGCCGTTACCTTCGGCCAGGAATTTGCGCTCCTTTCCGTCGAAAGATTTGAAATGGCCGCCATAGCCCGGCGGCAGCTTGATCCGGCCAGCTTCGCGAATGTCAAAACTGGACTCATCATGGATCATGATGATGTTGGGCCGACGGCCTGCAGGATGACAGGAATCGACAAGCGGTGTCTTGAGCGGCTCGGAAGCGATCGCGTCAGCTTCCAGGAAGCCATGCTCGATGAAGTCGGAAACTGCAGTCACGCCCGAGCGCGCGAATTTCGACAGGTAGCCTTCGTCATAATAGCTGCGCCAGGCTTCCTCCGGGTACGTCAGCGCGTAGCACGTGAGCGCCGCAAGGCAGGCAAGCATGCCGACCAGCGCTGGCATGCGAGGAATGCGGAACTGATCGAGCCGCCACAGCGCATACATCAGCGGGATCATCACAAGACCCGACGGGATCACCGACCAACGCAGGTTGGGGAAAATTGCAAACAGGAACGTCGTAGTATCGCGGTCGATCACCATGAGATCGACGAAGTTGACCGTCATCTGCAGCACGTCGTGCTTCAGCCGCGACAACAACACCAGCACCACGACCATGGCTAGTGACAGCGCGCCAGAGAGCGCGGGTCGCCGCAACAGCGCGATCCAGAAAAAGTTGAGGATGCCCCAGGACAACAGGAAACTGAGGCGGGAGCCGAAATCCGTCTCGGTCTGAAGCATCAGAACCAGCGCCGCGAGATGGGAGGCGGCAACCGCCAAATGTCCAAGCCTGCCCACTGATGCGAGGCCGAACGAGGAGGTAACCGCCGTGAAAGGACCCGGTTCCGGTACGGGCGCCATCTGCAAAAACGCTGATCTGACCCGGCCCTGCCCAAGCCTGGTCTGGCGCTGGCCAGCAAGGCGACGCCGCAAGCCGGACGATGCGGCACGTCACAAAACTGTAGTAGAACGGTCACAGAGGTGCAACGCTCCGGTCGATCAGACCTTCGCTTAAGGTTACGGCTCGCGCGTTGGCGGCCCATCCCTTCAGGTCGGGGATCACTGCCGGACCATACAATGGAGTCAGATTCGGAAGCCGAGGCCGGTAGAAGCCATTTCCGGTCTACCCCCAATGGCTCCATGCCAGTTATGTACGGCGCAGCAGTGCGAGCAGACTGCACCAGTGCATTAGTTGCGCCAAGCGCAGGCGTCCGGGTCAAAGTCGGAAGTCTGGGGCTAACTTGCAATAAATGACGATACAGCTTGCGTCACTAACCTATCATCTTCCACGCTCTACCTTTTCCCACTCGGATGGAGTGTTGCGTCGACCGGTTGAGCTCGCACCCTAAGACCGGACGTCGGCGCCGTCGAGGCGCTGGTCAGCCAGGGGCCAATGAGCTTACTTTAGGCGGTGGCAGAAGGTAAAACCTTATCGAGAGCTTTTTGACGGATCGCGTAGCATGGATTGGCCTGACTATCTGTGGGACCAAGCGAACATGTACCGGCAACAGGCCGAACAGACAGACGATCCCATCGCCGAAGACGAATTGCTTGAGTTGGCATCTGTTTGTGAGGAGGTCGCCAATAATATTGAGAATCATCTGACAGGTGGGTGAGTCTCCCCAACTAGGGCCATGTTTTTGTTGGCGGTCGCGATGGCACATCCACAGTCCCAAGCGCATATTCCGGGGATGGTGACAATCGTTCAATGCATTTGCGGCGCCGAGTACAGACGGACTGAAGAGAAGTTCTTGGTGCCGCATACGGGTGACGCGATCTGCGCGGTGTGCGGAGCTGCGCTAGAATCGTGGTCGGAAAGCACCCACGTTCCCATATATGAACTTATTGAACGTCCAGACAGAAAGTCGGAATGATCAGCGTGACGGGCGAAATCCCCGTCTCATGTCCGTTGAGGGGTCAATTAGCGTCCGTCTGACCGCCCGCCGACCACTTCCGGTTCACCCCCGATGACCAGACATTTTTAGTGTCCGTCGGCTTGTCTCAGAGGGGCCGATACTGTTGCAAAAGTCCCAAATGATGCAGCGGCCATTTTTCCGCCGAAAAACAAAACGAGCGACAATCGCCGGTCGATAGAGCCTCAAACCCGATACCAGAGTCGCCCATGAGTTTAGCGCGTTGCGACGTGGCCCCCCACGTCGTTATTCAATCGTCGCACCTACGGCTCGGAGAATTTGAGTCCCATGCCGCAAAAAGGCTTTTGCAACAGTATCGGCCCGAAGCGGACCCCTCAACGCGATCGATCAACGTCAGCTTTGCGAACAAAGCTCGGGATGTCTGTTCCTGACCAGAGGAGACGTCCGATCTCCAGCGCTCCTAAAAAGGAGCTCGCCGAGCTGGATCGAACCCTACTGCTCGGCGGGCTAGGGGCTCTTACATGTGGGATCAACGCGGCCCGGATATTTTAACGCCCGTCTCGGAAAACGTGCGGCTGCGCTCCTAAAGCCCGCGCGCCTGCAAACTAGGGGAACGGTGGCTCTTTGCTCGACGAGCGGTGACTACGATGAGAAACGATACCGAGCGTTAGCGGTCCTCTGCGAGCGTCTTCGGTGCATTCCGGGCGCGCTCAGCGCGGCGCCGCGTAGGAACTGCGGTGGCCACGCGAATCCAAGCCGTTGCTCCAGCCTTCGCGGCCCGTCAAGCCGGGAACGCATCTAGCGTGTATTTCCCTGCCGCCATTGCGGGTGGCAACATGGGGTTCGTGCTGTGCCAGGTCGGTGGCCATTGGTCCGGCCAGTGTCCCCACATGTTGAGCTGTCCCAGGGCGTCGAACAGTCCAAGGTACTGATAGAAGCTGACGCCTTCGACATCCGTCGAGATCGGGCAGCCTAGCGTCACGACGTGGAGTCCATGCGTTCGGTCCGGCGGAAGGGATCTGATCGCATTCCCGATTTGCAGGGCGCCCTTGCTGTGTCCAACCAGAAGCTTGAACGGCGCCTCGCGATGAAGGAACAGGGCGTGTAGCACATCCGAGGAGCCGGAGCCGTGTCGAAAGACAGGCGCGCTGTGAAGGGTCTTCGCATCCGGCGCGGACGCGGATAGCTGGCGACCGATGCTCGCTGTCCGGGGCGCGACATTGGCGATAGCGTTCTGGATCAGGCTTTTTGCATTCAGATAGTCGTAGAGGCCGAAGCCGAACCACCCCCCGAGCGCCTGCAGAATGACGTCCGCCATGCCATATCCCGGGACGATGGCAAGCACGGATTTTCGGAGCGCGATCGAGATGTCCCATGCCAGCGCGGCGCTGCCGAGCGCCGAGCTTCCGACCCCCGTGATTGTAGCGATCTCGACAGCGCGCGTTTCCGGGTGAGGCGAAGCCAGGAACAGCTCCACATTGGTGTATTGGTGCACGTAGGGCGCGGTATTGACGTCTATGAGCAGAAGCGAGCCTTCAGGGTCACTGATTGCATCGAACTGGACGATGCGGGAAGGAAGTTTCTCCTCACGAGCTCGCATAGGCGCGTCTTTTTCGGCAAGCTGAGTGGCCAATGTCGGCACGTCGTAGAAGATGACATCCAGGGCCGTGTTGAATAGGCGGCACGCGCGGACGGCGGGTTCAACTAACTGTGGCGACGGCTCAAAAAGATTGAGAAAGGATTGTTCAGATTGGGTCGGCAGGTTGTCTCCGATCGCCATGGTGAAGCCCTCCTCGCAGCCTGAATTGACCCTACCATGCCATGACTGCCCCTTCAGATCGCAGGTTCTCGTAGTCGTAGGGTGGTATCGCGGTGCGATCTCCCATCTCGGACACCTCGGCAACAGGTGCAATGCGGCCGGCGAGAGGAGCGCTAGGGTCGGCGCGCTGTTGGAGGGATAGCGCGCTACGAGGTGGTTAACCATCGCTTCGGTAAGACTTCATTTACCTGCGAGTCAAGAGGGCTCAACCATGGACGAGGGTGCGTTCTAAAAAAATAGCAATTTCCCCAATTTTCAAGCGCGGCGGCCCTCCAATTTTAGCGGCCGCAGGCTGGGAAAATTTTCCGCAACATGCATCAGCGTCACAAAAGCTCAGGTTCAAACCGTCCAGAGACTGCGTTAGCAGGCCACCGGCCTTGAGCGATCCCTTCGGGGCAAAGGCGACGATGCTCGGCGATTTGCAGCGCGCTCACTGCCTGTCGCATCGGCTGCGGCGAGACACGGATCAGGCGTCCGAATCCCTGTTCCAACTCAAGGAACATAGCTACAGCGCCCGCGACAGCCAGCGCACACAGGGCCAAAAAAACCGCGGACGTCAAGTTGTGAGGCGCGAACAGACCAAAACTAGCGAACAGAAAGACCAGCCAGAAAATTAGAAGACCGACGAACGCTCTAGGAGTTCCCTGACCCACCTCTTGGGCGATCAGCCAGTGTGCGTCACCGATCCTCCCAGCTAGTGCCATAGCTTGTCCCAGCCACCATTGGTCGCGTGAATTTTCTGTTTTCAACGCAAGGACCATTTCCTCCAGTCGCTGGAGCATTTCGTAAGTCGACGGATTGCCGAGACGTACGTCTGCCCGATCTTCGGGGAACAGATCAGCCGCTTTGTGTTCGGCATATCGTCGCAGTATGTCTCGGGCCTCGTTTGTAGCAGACCCATATCGGCTGAGGATCTGATCCAGTCGGAGTATTTGCGCTGATAGAGCAGTTACCTCACCCCCAAGCCGAGTGAATGTGGCATTGGCGTTCGAAATTAGCAGGCCAAGTACAAGGGCCGAAACCGTGGCAACCACTGCAGTCGACATATTTACAAGACTTTTGGTCTCTTCTGTCAGATGATCTGCTGGCAGTCGTTGTCTGACTTTCCAGCCGGCGAACGCCCCGGCTAAGAGTATCGCATACACGACAAGCCCGGTGATCAGCGGATTTCTCATGACTGGATTCCACCGCGGAGCACTTAACGCGTTCTGGAGGAACGACCTCTTTAACGATTCATATTACAGCACACGCAGTTCCAGTTCTTTTTAACACCTTGGTTCCTGCATGGGATAGGTCTTTTCTTTCGACCCAAGCTTGAAACCCTCAGACGAGAATCCGATGGACCAACGTAGCATCGTCGCCGTCATCCCGCGCCTGGTTCTCCAGCGGCGGTGCCTCTGTCTCATCGCGCAACCGAATGAGAAGCTGTTCGTCCGTCAGATCGTCGAAGTCCATCTTCACCCGTACCTCAGAGCGGTCCCGGAAAAGGCTGGGAAGGCGACCAACCAGTGGTGACTCGCCGCTTGCCTTAACGATCTTAGGCCGTCATCCTGACCTTAAAACGGGCCAATTCAGTTATACTGAGGCCTGATGTCGACAACGTGGTTCAATGATGTGGGTCTTTTGAATGCGAAGAAGACATCATGTGGGTTTTTGCAAATAGCCGAAGCCTAAGATCAGGCATTCGTTCCTCGTTTCTCAAGGCAGCCCTCGCCGGCGTGGTTTGCATCTGTTTCGGCAAAGTTGGGCTCACAAAAGATGCCGAAGATGATGATGACTCAGGGAAATCATCATCCGCCGTGCCGACGATTTATTTGGATTTGCGAACGAACTATGGCAGCGTGCCTGCCGGCTCATTGCCGATCGGCTTGGGCAGTCCAGCCCTATTCTCGGCCTTGCAGGCACTGCCCAGCGGCAACCCGCTTCTGACCTTGCCAATCACCGTGCCCTTGGCAGCGCGTCAGGCCGTATGGGTCGATGTTCCGGCGACCGTCGATGTTACCGATCACGTGTCGTTATATGCGGGAGTGACGGCGAGTTCGACGAGCGTAGGAGCGGAGGGCTGGTCGTCATTTGCGGTCACAAGCTGGAATGTTGGATTCCAGGCCGACCTCTATGCGCAGAATGGCGGCTCAATTCCAACCATCACCTGGCAATCGACCATTACGGAGTCGATCCCCAATGGGCCGCTCGCAACAACCTCGTTTTATAATATTCTCGAGTTCGACTACGCCTTCGACAAGGATGAGACTAGGGGGGTGCTTGCCGGCGTTCAGGATGTGCGCGTGGTGGTCGCCAGCGCCGTGGCAAATTTCCATCCATATATCACCGGCTATGTCGGTGGCTATTACCAATGGCCCAACAACTGGAAATTTACCGGACGCTTCGGCGTGCAATACTTCGGCGGGGCGCAGATCCTGAACGTGACCCCGATCCAGTCCTTTACCCAGCCTATTCTCAGGCTCGATATTGACCGGATGGACGACGACGACAACCGGCTATTCGGCGTAATGGCCGAGATAGCATGGATACCAAAGCCGTCTTACCTGTTGACGTTGAGGACGCCGCTCTATGCGGTCCGCAAATAACGCATGGTCCGACCCGAGGCCGCAGGCGCTATTTCTGCGATGCACTGACCGCATCGATCTTGGCAGCCGCCTCGCAGGCTGATGTGTCCAAAATCACTCAGCACAATTCGCGTCTCGCGGGCAAGATCAGACGGAACCTTGGTCCCTTTGTGGGGCTACAGAACTCATACTGTGGCGTGGCTATTAGATGGGCTATCGAGGCCGATCATGCGAGTCCGAACGAAACCCAGCGCGACATCCTGCCGCTGTTTACAAATTGATCCCGTAAGGGTCGGTGTAAGCTGGTGCGTGCAGCGTAGGACCGCGTGCCTTTCTAAGAGGCGTGGCAACCTTGCCTGTCGCTCTTGCTGGCTTTGCCTTAGCCGCCGCGACAACGTCGCAAGCAATGACCCGAGCGCCGCTTCTTAAACCGGACAGCTCGGGCATATCCTTGACGAACTGGTGTCGCCGGGGTCTGCGCTAGTCTGACCCCAAGTGGGCCGGTGCGAGCGTGGTCGCGACCGGGACGGGAGGCTCGACCAGGAACGCACCCTTGTGTTCGTGCGGCGCCTCTCGCGTGACGCGGTATAATCCCCATACGGCGATCATGATCTGCGCCGTCATGAGCGTGTATCCGAGACCATGCTGCCATGTCGACATGGCGATCCCGGCGATCACGGGCCCGATGGCGGAGCCGACGCCGTTCACCAACAGGAGACAGCCTGACGCAGCGACGAACTCGCTTTTCCCGACCGCGTCGTTCACATACGCCATCACGACGCTATAGGTCGGCACCACTGTGCCGCCGAACAGCGCAACGCACAGCGAGAGCGTCAGGCGCGATGCGTTGGTCGGCAGGAACGTGATCAGGGCAAGCATGCTCGCGGCTGCCGCGATCGCGGCAGCGATAACGACGATGCGCCGGTCAAGGCGGTCCGATAGCCAACCCAGCGGCCACGCCAGCAGGAATCCGCCCAGCGTGGCGCAGGCCATGAATATCGCAATCCCGACCGTATCGAAGCCGTGCTGCTTTGCATAGACCGGACCCAGCGCGAAGAATGCGCTGTTCGTCATCCCGCAAAGCAGGGTGATGACCGGGCCGAAGGGTACCTGCCGATAGAGCGCCATCAGGCCGATCCGCGCACCGCGGCCGACGTCGCGTGGCGGTGCCGCGCGGGTAAGCGCAATTGGCACCAGCGCGAAGGCGATGATAATGCCGATGATGCAGAACCCCTTGAACCCCGTCGGATCGACGCCCGCGAACAGCAGTTGTCCGCCGATGCCGGCCATGAGCCCCGTCATTCCGTAGACGCTCAGAATGCGTCCGCGCGTCGCCGGGGTCGCAACGCCGTTGAGCCAGCTCTCGACGACCATGAACAGGCCGGCGAAACAAAAGCCGGTCAGGGCACGGGCCAAAACCCAGGCGGTCGGATCGATCACCATCAGATGAATGAGCGGCGCGGTCGACGCGCTCGCGCCGAGCGCCACGAAGGTTCGAATATGGCCGACGCGCTGGATCAGCCTGCCGCCGAGCAGCGATCCAACAACGATTCCGACCCAGAAGCCTGCTCCGACCGCGCCGACCGCGGTGGGCGAGAACCCCTCATCGGTGCCCCGGACGCTCAGCAGCGTCGCCTGCAACGCGTTACCCGTTTCCATGAGGCCGAAGCCGAAGAGCAGGGCCAACAGACCCGCCATCGTCGCGTACAGTGTCGCCGGCATCGACGCTCTCCATGGACCGCGTGTGAATCCGTCGCAAGAGTTGACCTCAGAAGATCGCGAGAAGCATACGCGGGAGACATCAACGTTGGAAGGAAGCGCACGCACTAAACCACCGTTTCAAGCGATTGTCCGAGTCCGCTCAGGGTCACAAGCGGACATTCTCGGAGGTTTGCGCGATGTCCGCTATTCCCCTGCGAGCTCAACCGGTCGACGCAACACTCCATCCGAGTGGGAAAAGGTAGAGCGTGGAAGATGATAGGTTAGTGACGTCGTAGTGGTTTGGGGGCGGCAGAGAAAATGGTGTTGTGGAATAACTGGTTACGAGAGGGGTCATCGAAAGCGATTAAGCGAATGTTCTGGCAAGCTGTATCGTCATTTATTGCAAGTTAGCCCCAGTGTTGCGTCGACCGGTTGAGACCACGCCCCGAAGGCGGACATCGGCTGAGCACATTGAGATGTCCGTTAAGGGCCAAAACCTGTCCTGAGCAGATGCAGCAATAGACTGCCAGAATCAGAGTTACTCGATCACCTCGTCGGCGGTGACGAGCAGTGATTGCGGGATGGTAAGGCCAAGCGCGTTCGCACAATGACTTAGGCCGCCGGCGGCTTGGCACGCGCCTCTTCCTTGATCATCCCAGGCGCGAACAGCTCGGTCAGGACGGGTCCCAGAACCGAGGTGACGACCACCAGCACCAGTACCGCGTTGAATATTTCCTGGCTCAACAGCGGCTCACCCGCGGCGTTGAGCGTTTTGTAGCCAACCAGCGTAGCAGCCAGCGTCGCGGCCACCTGCGGCAGCGTGAGTGCCCACATGGTCAGCCTGGCCTGACGCGGGTAGCCAAATGCACGACCGGCAATCGCAGCTGCAATTCCCTTTCCCAGGATCAGCGAAAGAATCATGCCCGCAACGAGCCAGAAATGGCTGAAGATAGTCTGTGCTACGGCAGCGGGGACGATCAGAAAGCCCACCACAATGAAGAAAATCGGAATGAAGAAAGCCCTGCCGAAGAAATCAAGTTTTTCCTTTGCCGGGTGGTCACCAACAGCGGCATTGACCGCCAATCCAGCAAGAAAGGCTCCGACGATATCCGGCAGGTTGATGAGGTCCGATATCATTCCGGAGATTGCCATTATGCCAAGTATCGTGACAAAATAACCCGCCTCGTCGTCGTGAAGCCTGTTCAGGATCCAGGCGCCGGCCCGGCTTACTCCTATGAGGATGAAGGGCACAAAGACCGCGACCTCGGCGATCTGTATCGCGAGAGCGGATGGCGAAAATCCGGTCGTGTAAATTGAAACGCAAATCCCGAACACGATCAGCGACAAGGTGTCCGATACCAGGGTGGCGCCGATCGCGACGACCACCGGCTCCAGTCCGAGTGCGCCGAGGCCCTTGACGATCGACAATCCCAACAAAGTGTGCGAGGCAAGCAGCGAGCCAATGACGATGGCGGGGATGATCCCATACCCGAAAGCGAGCCCAAACGCCGTGCCGAGCACCTGTGGCACAAGGGTCGTGATGATACCGAAATTGATGCTGCGGCTCTGTGCCTTCCGAAACAGGGCGAGCTCGATTTCAAGCCCCGCGGTGAACATGAGCAACAGCCGGCCGAGATCGCCAAAGAACTGCACGATCGGGTGATTTATCGGAGCAATGTCAAGAACGTATGGCCCTATCAGGACACCGAAGGCCAGGAGCCCGATCAGTTCTGGGATCCTGAAGCGGCGAGTGAGCGCTGGCACGCCTGCAATCGCCGCCATGACGATCGCGAACTTCGCCAGATTCGGCAGCGCCACAGCGTAGGACCTGAGCGTGTCAAGCCATTCCATTGCCATTTGCTCCCAGCCAACCACTCCTGCATAGCCGGCGTTGACGAGCTGCGATTGCGCCAGATCAAGCCGGAGGAAGGCGCAGGAGGTCATCGACAGCCCATTTGGGAGAGTGTGGGGCCAATCTTTAGCTCCCAGTGATCGGGGGCTCTTATCAACCTAAAATGATCCAGCCGCCTTAGCCCGATATAACCGATAGGGATCCTCGACGCTCGTAGCAAATCCTTCCGGGACCGCTTAGTGTCCGGCATGAAGGGCGTCGTTGAGATAGATGCATGTCAGCATCGCAAACACGTAAGCCTGCAGGAACGCGACCAGCAGGTCGAGGGCGATCAGCGCGACGGTCAGCGCCAGCGGTGCCAAACCGCCGATCCAACCGATTACGCCAAGCGAGGTGCCGAGCAGGGCGACAAACCCCGCAAACACCTGGACCGTGATATGACCGGCCAGCATGTTTCCGAACAGTCGTACGCTGTGGGAGAGCGGCCGCGTCAGGAAGGAGATGATTTCGATCGTGACCACCAGCGGCAGGATGTAGATCGGAACGCCCGGCGGCACGAAGATCCTGAAGAATTTCAGGCCGTTTTTGTAGAAGCCATAGATCAGTACCGTGAAGAACACGAGCAACGCGAACGCGGCCGTGACAATGATCTGGCTCGTGACCGAGAAGGTGTAGGGAATGATGCTGATCAGGTTCGTGGCCAAGATAAACATGAACAGCGAGTACACCAGCGGGAAGAACTTCATGCCCTCCACGCCGGCGGTGGAGCGGATCATGTTGGCCACGAACTCGTAGCTCAATTCGGCCATCGCCTGGAAATGGCCGGGAACCAGTTGCCAGCGTGCAAGGCCTCCGATCGCCAGCAAGCAGATCACCACCACCGCGAGCAACATGTAGGCCGAGGAATTGGTGAAGTAGATCGTGTAACCGCCGATGTGGCCGATCGTGAAGAGGTTGTGGATTTCAAACTGGTGGATCGGGTCCATCTTCATGTGCGCGGCTCTTTGTCAACCGGCCCAAGGCAACCCAATTGCCTCCACCGAGGGCTACCTACTAAAAGCAATGATACCACGCCGCGAGTACACTGTCATCGGGGTCAGGCCAGTACAATGTCTCCCTCGTGTCACGACCTACCATTTCGGGCAAGGCTGCTCAATTTCTGCTGCCACCGAAAGCCGACATTTGATGCACTGGACTCCATCACCCGGCTCATCGTCGGATGCTAACGGTTCTTTACCTTCACCCAACGCCTCGACCGACCAGCCTGTCGCTCCGGCCCCTGTCGGTGAACTTCACATAGGTGCCGCTCTCGTGCCGCCAGAGCCAACCCAGCGCAACGGCGCGCGCGATCCCGAGCGAGAATTTCGCTGAATCGGCTGAGTGGGGCACGCAATGCGACTCGATAGGCTTGAGGCGCCGGTGTAAGATATTTATAGGGCGCGCCATGGTTGGATTTGTGATTTGAAGCCCCAACCCCTAGCGGCTTCACCTCAGCCACGATCGGCGCAATCATGGACGGTTGAAAAATCTGAAGTAGAAAGCTGCAAAGACTAAGACAATGCCAATATTCGCCATAAGCCGTTCCCAAAATCTGTTCCTGAAGAACAGGAGATCTACACCGACTATGACGGCTGCCATCGCCACTCCGTAGATTATCCGTCTGTCCATGGGCTTTAAGCCTCCATGAGCTGAACCTAGCATCGTTCGCACGCGGGAGCACCATTGCTAGCGGCTTCACGTCAGCGTTGATCGGAGCAATCATCGGCCTGACTTCAATTGGAATAAGCAGCCGGTCGCCATGATGGGCTATCGCTAGTGTCCTGGTCGCGCAAATTCAGCCAGCCCGAAGTTTATTGAGGCGACATCGCTGAAATCGGCGTAAGCTCGCGAGGCATCTTCTGAAATTTCCCTCAGCGGATTTCGTTACAGGAGATCGTCATGCCATCCTCGCACAGGACAAATACTTCGCGCGATCGGCTTGCCTCGCCGCGACCCTGCTCTCATTTGTCGGCTTGTCATTCATCGACCCGGCGCTCGCGTCCCAAGGTC
>Ga0306924_10003384_pt1 | contig 15315 bp, 14 predicted proteins | sample sta12Can44000111_FD_203756 | JGI IMG/M metagenome (GOLD analysis project Ga0306924, IMG submission 203756) | Lab enrichment of tropical soil microbial communities from Luquillo Experimental Forest, Puerto Rico - statanox.12C.anox.44.000.111 (v2)... | ecosystem: Environmental > Terrestrial >... | reverse complement strand
GAGTCCTCTCTGCGAACGAAGCCGTGATCCTCGACGGTGGTCATAGAGCTCTGTCCGGGATGGTCACCGCGCAGCGTCCCTCCCGCGGAGGGCCGCTCGCATCTGTGAAAGTCCCTAGCACGGTCCCCGGGCTGATCGCCCTGGGCGCCGGGCTGGCCTGCTGGTCGTCCCGCTGGCCAACGTCGTGCTCGCCACCGTCCCCTCCGGCCTGGCCGGGGATCATCAGCCACGGAGGTTCGCCGGGGCGGCCCGGCGTGCGGTGATGCCGCCAGTAGGCGTAACAGAAGACGGCGCCCGCGAGGGCGGCGACGACCAGCTGCTGCGGCCACGCTGATGTCCCCGCAAGGTGCTTGTACAGTGCTGGCGACCGGTGGAGGTAGGCGATGTACCCGGCGGCCACCCCGCCCGCGAAGGCGGCAGGGGCAAAGAGGGCCAAAGACGGGGACATGTGCCGGAGGGCCCGGCGGCTGGTGGCCTGGTTTCCGGCTGCGCTGTGGTTCGGCTGGGGGATGGCATGGGCTTGTCCTTTCTGGAGTACCCGGCTGCGCTGTCGGGATGCCGCGCTCGTCCATGGGACCGGCTCTTCGAGGAACGTACGAGCGAGCATGTGCGATGGGCGTCACCCGAAGGTGCCCGCGCAGGTGGAATCTTCCGCCGTCGGCGCTCAGGCACCTAAGTGCCTGCGTGGCTGGCAGGCGCCGGTTAGGGGATCAAGCCGAGCTGGCGGGCGCGGGTGGCCGCCTCGGTGCGGTTGACGGCGCCGAGCTTGCCCAGCACGTGGCTGACGTGCTTTTTCACGGTGTCGAGGGTGATCACCAGCTCGTGCGCGATGCGCTGGTTGGACTTGCCCGCGGCGATCAGCCGCAGCACGTCGGTTTCGCGGTCGGTCAGCGGCTCGGCCAGGCCCGGCGGCGCGGTGCCCGCTCGCGCGGGGGGCGGCGCCGCGGGCACCGGGCGGCAGGCGCGCAGCAGCGCGGCCAGGTACCCGGGGGTGATGCCGCGCGCCGTGGGCGGCGGGCCTCGACGGGCGGTGAGCTGGGTGAGCAGGGCGTGCATCGGGGCGCCCTCGTCGGCGAAGACCCGGACGTAGCCTTGCGGACGCGCGAGGGTCAGCGCCTCGGCCAGCGCATCCAGCGCGGCCCCGCGGTCACTGCCAGCCAGCGCCAGCGCCCGCAGCGCCTGGATCTCGATGACACTGCCGGTCCGGGCCTGGCTGACGGCCAGATCGAGCATCCGCTCGAGAAGGGCGATTGCCTGGCCGGGAGGCTTTTGCACGAGGAGCATCCGTGCCAGCGCGAGGTATTCCGGTTCCCGGATATAGCTTGGCTCGTCGTCGGGGCCAAGGCCGCGCTCGGCCGACCAGCGGGCGATCGCCGCCAGGTCGCCGTGAGCCAGTTTCAGTCGTGCCCACAACGACGGCACCGGGTTGAGCAGGGCGACCACTTGCGGGCTCAGCTCGACCTGCTGGGCTTCGTCCATGACCGCCGCAGCCGCGGCCGCGTCGCCTTGCGCCTGCCGGATCTGAGCCACAGTCGCCAGGCCGGTGGCCAGCGGCTGGGTGAAGGCCAGGTCCCGGCACAGCGTCACGCCCCTGGTGGCGTGGTCCACGGCGGCGGTCAGCTCGCCTCGCTCGTACAGCACGCCGGCCAAGCCAACGTGCGCCATGCCCAGATACGGCTGATGATCGCCGGCCGCGCCGTCGCCAGTCTCCAGCGCTCGCCGGTAGGTTGCGAGGGCTGCGTCCAGCCGACCTTGGGCGTGCTGAATCAGGCCCAGGTCATAGCCGGCGCGCATGGCGAGGAAGCCCTCGCCCACCGACCGCCGTTCGGCGATCACCTCGGCTAGGCCGCGTTCGGCCTGCTCTAGCTGGCCGCATAGCCAGTCGATCGCTGCCACGAAGCCGGTGCCCACTATGAGACGCAGGTAGAAATCCCCGTCACCCAGCTGGGCCAGGGCCTGCCGGTCGCATTCGAGGGCCCGCGCCGTGTCACCGCGCAGCCGAGCGATTTCGGCACGCATGAACGCGATCCAGCCGGGGACGTTGGCCAGCACGCTGTCCGCCTGGCCGGCTGACGGCTCAGACGGTTCGTCAGCCGTCGCAGCGTAGGCGCGTTCGGCGTCATCGATCAGCGGTGCGGCCGCCTCCACCTGGCCCCCGACGATGGCGCCGACCGCCTGGGCCACGCACAGGCGCGCCCTGGCGCGGAGCGTTTCAGGGGGCAGCGCGGACAGCCAACGGCGCAGGGTCGCGCCCTCGCTATGGCGCAGCAGCGTCTCGACGTGCTGTTCCATCAGCTGTGCCGCCCAGGCTGCGTCCCCGGCGGCCAGCGCATGCCGGATGGCGTCATCGGCGAGCCCGTGCTCATCGGACCAGTCGGCGGCGGCCCGGTGCAGCTCCGGCACCCGGCCGGGCTGGTCTTCGTGCAGGCGGGCTCGCAGTAGGTCGGCAAATAGGTGGTGGTAGCGCCACCAGCCGCGCACCTCATCCAGCGGCACCACGAACAGCCCGGCCCGCTCGATCTGCTGCAGCATCGCCTGGCCGCCGGGCCGGCCGGTGACCGCGTCGCACAGCTCCCCCGACAGCCGGTCCAGCACCGAGGTTGCCAGCAAGAACTCGCGCACCTGCCCGCTCTGCCGCGCCAGCACCTCGTCGGTCAGGTAGTCCAGCACGAACCGGTGGCTGCCGGTGAACGCCGCCACGAACGCAGCCGCGTCCGGCTGCCCGCGCAGCGACAGCCCGGCCAGCTGCAGCCCCGCCGCCCACCCCTCGGTGCGGTCCACGAGGGCCGCCACCGCCGCCTCCGGCAGGCCGGACTCGGCCGCCGCGGCCAGCAGCGCCGCCGCCTCGGCGGCGGTGAACCGCAGCTCGGCCGACCGCAGCTCGGCCAGCTGCCCGCGGCCCCGCTCCCGCGCCAGCGGCAGCGGCGGGTCAGCCCGGCTCGCCACCACCAGGTGCAGGCCCGGCGGCAGGTGCTCCAGCAAGAACGCCACCGAAGCATGAACCACCTCTGAACCGATCAGGTGGTAGTCATCCAGGACCAGCACCACCTCATCCGCGTCAGGCTGGGCGGCCAGCTCGTTGACCAGCGCCGTGACCAGCCCCTCAAACGACCGCGGAGACGGCGGCCCCAGCAGCGGGCCCACCCGCCCGGCCAGTCCCGGCCGCGCGCGGTCCAGCGCAGCAAGCACATACCGCCAAAACCGCGCCGGGTCACTGTCCCCAGCATCCAGACACAGCCACGCCACCGGGCACCGGCTGCCTTGGGCCCAGTCGGCCAGCAGCGCCGTTTTGCCGAACCCGGCCGGGGCGCAGACCAGCACCCGCCCTCGCGCCAGCCCGGCATTGAGCGCCTCCACCAGCCGCGGGCGCGGTACCAAACCGGCCGGCGGGCGGGGCAGGTGCAGCTTGGTGGCCAGCAGCACGTCTGGCCCGGCGGCGGCCACCCCGGCCCGGGGCGCCGCAGGCGGGCCCCCCACCGGTGACCTGCCGCTCACCGCAACCAGCAATCCTCCATCGAGCCGCTGGACGCGGCCATTCTACGGCTCCAGGTCCCCTGCTGCCTGCGGCCGCGATGCAGCCGGCACATATGACTGCTCCATCGCCACGGCACCTTCGTGCCCGCTACGAGCCGGCAGGATTCCACCCGTCAGCGCACCTTTGGGTGACGCCAAGCCGCGGGGACCGCGCCTAGCGTTCCGGGAAACCAGCACCCGAGCTGACCAGGAGGCATCGATGACTGGTGACGGATCGGCTGACCCGGCGTGAGCCCTCAGGAATCGCCGGCCCACTACGAAATCCGCGTGGAAGGTGTCCTCGACCACCGCTGGGCGGCCTGGTTCGGCGGCCTGCACGTCGAAAACGACGGCACCCAGACCGTCATCACCGGCCTGCTCACCGACCAGCCCGCACTGCACGGCCTGCTAGCCAGCATTCGCGACCTCGGGCTCTGCCTCATCTCGGTCCACCGCCTCGACAACGGCGAACCCGAAAACCGCGCCCAGCAACCAGACACCCGCGCCTGAGCACTAGCCGAACAAGGGAACAGCACATGCGCCTGGGCCACATCTTCCGGGGGCGGCCCTCGGCACTTTGGTGCGGGCGGCCGCCTCCGAAAGATTCCACCTGTCTGCGCACCTTGGAGTGACGCCGGCACCGGGTGCCCGCTCATAGCGTCCTGGAAGAACCGGTACAGCCGATCTCATGTGGAGACTCTCATGTCCGAAACGCTCTTACTCACACCCGGCGACCCGGGATGGGACGACGCCCGCCTGGCGTGGAACCTGGCCGTGGATCAGCATCCGGCCGCGGTGGCGTTGCCCGGCGGCGTTCAATACGTCGTATCCGCCGTCGGTTACGCCCGCGCGCACGGCCTGCGGGTCGCCGAGCAGGGCACCGGCCACAACGCCGGGCCGCTCGGCAGACGTACCTCAACATCGCCGGCACCAGCCGCGATCCGGCCAGCTTCTGGATCCCCGAGGCCTACGACCGGCTCCGCCGCATCAAAGCAGCGGTCGACCCGGACGACCTGATCCACTCCAACCACCCCGTCCCGCCGCACCACACTGAGAAAGGTCACCGTCATGGAACCCGCCCGCCGAACCCGTCCGCGTCAGCCGATGACCAGCACGCTAATGTATGACGCCCTCAGCACGACCGAGCTGACGGCGCTGCAGGAAGTGCTCTACACCGCCACGGAAAGGGCGTACTGGGTGCTCAACCTCGCCGCACAGAACCACGGCTGGCTGGCTCGGTACTGGCCCGTCCACACCGAGACCGCGCGGCTGTTCCTGGAAGCCGGAGAGGAGCTACTCGACCGGCTCGACAACACTCATAAGATGACGGCCGCCTGACCACCCGGGCGTACATTGGCCCAAAGATCCAAGGACGGATTGGTCCTGGATGATGGGCCATTGTGGCCATAGCGTTTGGGTATGCACTGCCCAGGAGGAAAGCATGCGCCACGTGACATTCGAACCTGCCCGGCCGCTGGACACTGACGGCATGCCGTGGATCCCGACCGGGCCGGGCAAGTCGTTCCGCCCGCTGCGCTTCGCAGCGGATGGCTGGTCCGAGCTGATGCGGCTCGAGCCAGGAAGCACGGTGGCGGTGCACCGCCATAGCGGCGAGGTCCACGCCTTCAACCTCGCTGGTACCCGGGAGATCCTCGGCACGGGCGAGCGCGTCGGGCCCGGTAGCTACGTGTACGAGCCCGCTGGCATGATCGACGGGTGGGGCGCGGTCGGTGACGGGCCGTGCGTGGTGCACATCAAAGTGGCCGGTGTCATCGAGTACCTCGGTGAGAATGGCCAGGTCACTGAGACCGTCAGCGCGGCGACCCAGCGGGAGGTCTACCTGGCCTGGTGCCGGGAGCATGGTATGCGCCCGGCCGAGCAGATCCTTGGCTGACCAGGCCGCGCCCGCGCTCGCGCGCCGGGCGGCTGTTGTTCCGGCTCCTAACTGCAAAGAGGGGACAAGATGTGACCAGTTCCGTGCGCACGATGCGCGCCATGCGCGCCTCCGGCCCGGACCCGGCCAGCCTGGCCTGCGAAACCATCCCCGTCCCCGAGCCAGGGCCGGGTGAGCTGCTGGTAGAGGTGCAGGCTACCGCGGTCACCGCCGGCGAGCTCACCTGGCCGGAAAGCTGGCCGGCCATCCCATGCCATGACCTGTCCGGGGTGGTGACGGCCGCCGGCCCGGGAGTGCAGGGCTGGCCCTCCGGCGTGGAGGTCTATGGCCTGGTCGGCTTCGACCGGCCCGGCGCCGCCGCCGAATACGTGACCGCCCTCGCGGCCGACCTTGCGCCCAAGCCGTCCGCTGTCGATCACCTCGCGGCCGCCGCTGTTCCGCTCGGCGCGCTCACCGCTTGGCAGGCCCTGCACGAGCACGCCCGGCTGCAGCCTGGGCAGCATGTGCTGGTACACGGCGGCGCGGGCGGCGTTGGCGCCTACGCCGTCCAGCTCGCCGCGCTGCACGGTGCCCGGGTGACCGCCACCGCCTCTGCCAGTAATCACGCCTTCGTCACCGGGCTGGGGGCCGATCAGGCTCTGGACTACTCGGGCCGGTTCGAGGATCACGTTCGTGACGTGGACGTCGTCGTGGACCCGGTGGGCGGCGACATCACTGCCCGGTCCTGGCCCCTGCTGCGCAGCGGGGGCACCCTGGTTGCGATCGCCGAGGAACCAGACCCCAGCCACGCAGGCCGAGCGGACGTTCGCGGCGTGTACTTCGTGGTCCGGCCCGACGGTGGCCAGCTACGCGAACTGGCCAGGCTGATCGACAACCGGCGGCTGCGTCCCATGGTTTCGCTTGCCTTCGGGCTGAGCGACCTGCCCGAAGCCTTCCAGGCACAGCGCCGCAGCCGCCCGCCCGGCAAGGTGGTGGTCAGTGTCGGCCGCTTGGCGCGGGCCGAATGAGAACGGCAGGAGCAGCGCCCCGCAGCAACGACGGGCGCAGAAGGTGAGCAATGAACGCGCTGGCCCAACCGGAACGGGCTACGGCGAGGGGAGGCGGGTGAGGCTGGGTAGCAGCACGTCGTCGATCAGCGCGCGCAGGGTAGCGGGGGAACGGGGATAGCTGGGAGGATCTGCCGGCCTTCATGGACTGGTCCGCCAGGGCCAAGAAGGTTGTCACGCTGCAGAGCGGAACGTTGGTCCAGGCCCTCTGGTAACGGCCCGGCCTGGCGCCCTCATCTCTGGACGCGGCCGGTTGCGTCGCCTGCCAGCAGGCGGCGCACCTCGGCCACGGTGACCAGATTGAGGTCACCTGGGATGGTGTGCTTGAGCGCAGAGGCCGCTACCGCGAAGTTCAGCGCCTCGTCCTCCCCCATCCCCGTTGCCAGACCGTAGATCAACCCAGCCGCGAACGAGTCGCCGGCCCCGACCCTGTCCACAATATGGGTCAGGTCGTATTTGGTGCTGACGAAGAACTGACGGCCGTTGGAAAGACACGCTGACCAGCCGTTGTGACTGGCGCTGTGGCTCTCGCGCAGGGTTATCGCCTGGTACTTCAGATTAGGGAACGCTGCGAGCACCTTCTCGCATAGCTGTTTATACCGGGTGATGTCCAGCTCATTCGGGGTCGGGTACCGCGCACTGGAATCATCGCCGACGGCGATGCCCAGGGAAAGCTGGCAGTCTTCTTCGTTGGCTATCCCTACATCAACGTGGCGGACCAGCTCGCGCATGACCTCGGGGGCCTTCCTGCCGTAGTTCCACAGCTTCCCGCGGTAGTTGTAATCACATGAGACGGTTATGTCCCGTGCCTTGGCCTCGCGGACGGCCTGGAGGGAAAGATCGGCTGCGGGACGGCTCAGCGCCGGCGTGATGCCGCTGATGTGGAACCAGCCGGCTCCTTCGAAGACGGATTCCCAGTCGAACGTGCCAGGGCCTGCCTCTGTCATGCCAGAGTGGTCGCGGTCGTAGATGACGACCGAGGGGCGCTGGTTGGTCCCGGCTTCGAGGAAGTAAATGCCCAGGCGTTTCCCGCTGCGGACGATGCGTGAGGTGTCGACGCCACGCCGCCGCAACTCCGCGATGGCCGCATCGCCGATCTGATTGCCGGGAAGCACGGTGACCAATACAGCCTCCAGCCCGAAGAGCGCCAGGGAGACAGCCACGTTGGCCTCGCCGCCGCCGAAGGTGGCTTCCAGGAGCGGCGACTGGAACAGGCGTTCGGCCTGTGGCGACTTCAGCCGCAACATGATTTCGCCCAGGGTGATGACTCTGGTCACTGGTTCACCTCAGGTTGGCCACGTACCTGGTGAACGATGGCCCGCGCCTGCCTGGACAGGCGCGCGATCTCCGCAAACCTGCCCGCGGAGATCATGCCCTCCTTCGCCATCCAGCTGCCCCCGCACGCAGCGACGTTGGGTAGCGCGAGGTACTGGGGAAGGTTCGCCACGGTGATTCCGCCGGTGGGTATGAATCGCACGCCGGCAAACGGCGCGGACAGCGCCTGGAGCGCCTGGACTCCGCCCATCGCCTCGGCGGGGAAGAACTTGAGCAGGCTCAGCCCCCGGGCCACGGCCATGCTGATTTCGGTTGGCGTGGCGACGCCGGGAATCACCGGCACGTTGCGCTCCTGGCACCAGCCCACCACGGCGGGGTCGAATCCCGGCGCGACGACGTACTGCGCGCCTGCCTGGGTGGCCTGCTCGGCCTGCTCGACCGTCAGCACCGTCCCCGCCCCGACCAGCAGCTCGCCACAGGTGCTGCTGATCCCATGGATGGCCTCCCCCGCCGCGGGGGTGCGGAACGTGACCTCCGCACAGGCGATGCCGCCGTCAAGGAGCGCCTCGGCCAGCGGCACCGCATCGCGCGGGCTTTCGATCGTGATCACCGGCACCAGGCCAATCCTGCTCAGCGCCGCTAGGGCCTCGGCCATGGTCTTACTCCTCGATTGAGCGGGCGGCCGGCGCGGCCGTCCACATCACGCTGGACCGGTCGCCGGCTGGACGGTGTTGACCGGCGAAAGTGGAGGGTTGCAGCACCTGCGGCTTGCCCAGGTCTTCCTCGGTCCAGTTCATTCCCAGGCGGAGCGCGTCGCCCTGATGGTTCACCCTGCGCAGGCGCTGGCTGCGCAGCAGATCCCGAGGCATCGAATGGCTCCCTTCGTGTCGGCACGCGGTCATCAGGCACCGGCAGGCTCCCGCCGCTGCCTGTCGTTAGGCCGGTGTCTGGTTGTCACGGCGCGTCAAAAGCGATCACCGTCTTGATGCCGGTCGGCCGGCCGAGAATCAGGTCCGGCGCCTGCTCCGGTGGGTAGCGGCCGGCGATGAGCGCCGCCACCACGGCCGGCCAGCGCAGCCGGAAGGCGTCAAGGTTCCGGAGCGCGGATGCGAAGGCATCTGCCCCGGCGTTCACCGTGCCCAGCAGCACTTGGTTCTTCAGCACCATGTCCCGCATGAGGCGAGCCGGGTCCGCCTCGATAAAGGCCTGCATACCCGGGACGCCGGTGAGGACGAAGATCCCATTTGTGCCGAGCACCTGCAGGGCTTCAAGAGCGAAATGTGAGTGCCCAACCGCCTCGTAGACCAGGTCGATGTTGCCGATCTTCTCCGCCAGTTCCGTGAACGTCGCGGCCTGGGAGGAGACATAGGTCGCCCCGATGGCGGCGACCAGGTCGATCCGGGGACTCGGTGGCAGCTCCCGTGAGTAGACATAAGTCGTGAAGCCCGCGCTGGCCAGCATCATCGCGCCCAGCAGCCCGACCGGCCCGATGCCGAGTACCAGCGCCGAGAGCCCCCGGCCGCGCTCCTCGCCAGGTGTTTGCGGGTCGAGCCAGGGCGGGCGCTGCTGCATCATCCAAGTGATCTGGCCGAGGGCCTTCTCCGCGATGGTCAGCGGCTCGGCCAGCACGGCGATCTCCCGCAGATCCGGCGGCACCAGATTCAGGTGCCGCTCCTGCTCGACGGCGTACTCGGCCATGTAGCCGTGCGCTTCCTTGATGCCGCGTTCGGTGAAGTCGCCGGTGTAGCAGTAGTCCTGGTGCCCGGCCCGGCAGGCCAGGCAGCCGGGATGAACACACGGGCGGCGCACGGACGGGACGACAAGGTCGCCTGCCCGGAAGCGCTCGACGGCAGACCCGGCCGCCACGACCTCGGCCAGCGACTCGTGGCCGATCACCAGGTGGTCCTCCCCCGGCGGGGGGGTGCCGTACTCGAACGTGCATATCTCCCTGTCGGTGCCGCAGATGCCGATGTCGAGCACCTGCAGCATGACCTGGTCAGGCTGGGAGATCCGGGGATCTTCCTGCTGGATGACTTTGACCTCGCGGGACCCCGGGAACACTGCGACTGCCTTCATATCCTCCTCCCGCGATGATCGCTCTAAGGGAACGGAGCTGGTCCATTCTTCGGATCCGGGATGACTCCAGACCTGGGCAAGTGCCCGATCCCGTTGGTCAGGCGCTCACGGCCGGATTCCGGTGCGGCGGTCAGCGTGCCTCGCCGGGCAGTCATGGCCGGACGGTGTCAGACCGGGCCGCTGGCTTCTCGCCCGCAGCGGCAGGAGCGGCCCCTGGCGCCGTGTCCAGCCCGGAGGGGGGGACGACAGCGGCGCTGCGGCGCTCGTCCTCACGGATCAGGTGGATGACGGCGTTGATCAGGGCCAGGTGGGAGAAAGCTTGCGGGAAGTTCCCGAGGTGCCGCCCGGAGTGGGGGTCGATCTCCTCGGCGTACAGCAGCAGCGGGCTGGCGTAGGAGAGCAGCTTTTCGCACAGCGCCCGGGCGCGGTCCACCTCCCCGATATCGGTCAGCGCGGAGACCAGCCAGAACGAGCAGATGGTGAACGTTCCCTCCTCGCCGCTGAAGCCGTCGTCGGTTTCCTCGACCCGGTAGCGCAGCACGAGCTCGTCCTCGGTGAGCTCATCGGCAATGGCCAGTACGGTTGCCCGCACCCGTTCGTCTTCGGGGGGGAGGAACCCGACCAGCGGGATCAGCAGCGCCGAGGCGTCCAGCGCGGTGGTGTCGTAGTGCTGGCAGAACACTCCCCGGTCGTCGGTGCCGTGGGCGCACACATCGGCATGGATCTCATCGGCGGCCTTGCGCCAGGCCGCCGCGTGCTCGTTGTCACCGCGCAGCTGGGCCAGTTTCACGCCGCGGTCGGCCGCCACCCAGCACAGCACCTTGGACGCGGTGAAGTGCTGGGCCGGGCCGCGGACCTCCCACAGCCCCTGGTCAGGATCCCGCCAGTGCGCGAGCGCGGCCTCGACCTGGCGTACCAGCATCGGCCACCGGCGCTCGTCCAGCCGGTCGCGGGAACGGGTGTGCAGGTAGACCGAGTCCAGCAGCACGCCCCACACGTCGTGCTGGCGCTGGTCCCAGGCGCCGTTGCCGATGCGGACCGGGCGCGCGCCGTCGTAGCCGGACAGGTGGTCGAGGGTGTGCTCGGTCAGTTCCCGCTCGCCGCCGATCCCGTACATGATCTGCAGGTCCGCGTCCTGCTCGGCGAGGTCGGTGATGAAGTAGAAGAAGTCGTCCGCTTCCCGGTCAAGGCCCAGCGTGTACAGGCCCCAGAGCATGAACGTCGAATCACGCAACCAGGTGAAGCGGTAGTCGTAGTTGCGCTCTCCGCCCGGCGTCTCCGGCAGCGACGACGTCGCCGCCGCCAGCAGGGCGCCGGTGGGCGCGTAGATCAGCCCTTTCAGCGTCAGCGCCGACCGCTGCAAGACCTTACGCCACGGGTGATCGGGGAAATTGCCCCGGCCGAGCCACTCATGCCAGAAATCCGCGCTGCGCGCGAGCCGCTGGTGAGCCTCGGCGAAGGTCGCTGGCGGGGAGCCGTCCTCCCAGGACAGCGCGCAGAAGACCTGCTCGCCGGCGCGCAGGCGGCGCCGCGCGATCGCCCGCGGGCCCTCGAACCCCACGTTCAGGTCGGTGGTCAGCCGCAGCAGCGGGCTCCCCTCGCCCGCGCTGACCTCGGCCTGCCCGTAGCCGCTCCCGGTGTGCTGCCAGGTGCCGCGCTGGCGGCCGTAATCAAACGCCGGCTCGCATTCCAGCACGAAGTCAATGGATCCCTGCAGGCACCGGACCGTCCGCAGCAGCACCCGCTCAGCGCTATGGTCCACCGGCGCCCGGCGATGCGTCCCGGATCGGGCCGAGTCGTGCCGCCACGGGCCGATAAGCAGGACATCACGGACCACCGCCCAGCCCGTCGGGGTACCCCACGTGGTCTCCAGCACCATCGTCCCGGGCAGATAGCGCCGTCCGGACGGGACCATGAGATCCGCTGGCCCGAGCCGGAACCAGCCTGCCCCCCGATCCAGCATCGCGGCGAACACGCTCGGGCCGTCCATCCGGGGCAGGCACATCCACTCGACATTGCCGCTCGGCGCGACCAGCGCCGAAACCTCGCAGTCAGACAGGAAGCCATAATCAGCAATCGGGGGGAACTGGCTCCCGCCTAACGTCGACCGAGCCCCTTGGGCACCCTGGATGAGCTGATCAGTCATCACCCGTCACGTTCCCTCGTCGCCGGGTGACCGCACAACTAGGCCCTCCGGGCAACCAGCGCCTGGTGCGTAGCTTAACGCCCTGTGGTTAACGACCGAGCGCTCCCGTTACGCCCGCCACACGGGCTGGTCCGGCCAGCTAGGGGCGGCTAGCAGCGCGGCGACAGCGATCTCTGCTTGCGCGGGGGCCGGAAGTGCGACCGGAACAGTTGGGATGGTCGGTAGCTCGCCCGCCGACTCATAGCGGCTTATCAGCTGTGGATCGATGTAGGACTTGCGGGCGACGGCCGGAGTGTCGCCAAGCCAGCCCGCCACCTCGCGAATGCTGGCAGCGACGACCCTCTCGCGGCGCCGCGCTGCGGGCGATGGCGAGGCACTTGCCAGCGCCAGCGCCATCAGCACGGTCGCATTCCAGGTGCGGAATTCCTTGGCCGTGAAGTGGCCGCCGGCCCGGGCGGCGATGTAGTTGCTCACGTCGTGCGAATGGAGGATGCGCCAGCCGCCGCCGTGCTGGTAGCTGAACAGCGTGTCGAGACCATTATCGCTGTGGGCCAGTGCCCGCACGGTGGGCAGGACTGCTTCGTCGGTGACGGTGATCGCCCGGCGCTTGCCCTCCTTGGCGATGTAGTCGAACGTCATGCCGTCACGCGTCACCGTCACGTGCCGCTTCTCCAGCGTGGTGGCGCCGTAGTGATGGTCCAGCTCGGCATACTTTTCGCCGCCGATCCGGAACAGGCCGAGGTCGATCAGCCGGACGGCGCTGGCTGCGACGCGGTCACGATCCAGACCTCCTCGCGCCAGATCCTCCACCGTGGCGGCTCGCAACGCAGGCAGAACGCTGGCGAACCGCAGCATGTGAAGGAACTTCTGGGCGTCGCGCTGTTCGCGCCACTGCTGGTGGTAGCGGTACTGGGTGCGGCCCCGGCTGTCCACGCCGGTGGCCTGGATGTGCCCCAGCGGGTCCGGCGAGATCCAGACGTTCGTCCAGGCCGGTGGGATAGCCAGTGCGCCGATGCGCTGCAGTGCCCCCGGCTGCGTGACCTCCGCACCTGACGGGTCGCGGTACCGGAAACCTTCCCGGCTCCGTTCGCGGGTGATTCCCGGGCTACGAGGATCGCTGCGTGTCAATCCTGGAACCGCAGCCGCCAGCGACGAGGCACCGGGGCTCATGCCCAGACAGCGTATAGGCCCCGTCACGCGGGCACCGAGCTCATCGATCACATCACCTCCCGGCCGGGAGTGTGGTTTGCCACCCACGCCCAGGTCGCCCAGTACCCGCTCTCCCACGGTCTGAGTTAGGGGCGGGGGTCGGCTACGACATCACGGGGCTCTCCTAGAAGAGCGCGACACCGGTGAGCGCGGCCAGCCGGTCCATCAGCTGGTCCTGGAAACCCGGGTCACGGGCCACTACCGCGCGCATGAGCCTGACCGACCATATCCCAGCTCGAACCGCTGGCTCCGGGCACGGAGTTTCAATGGCCACCGAATTAGCTGGTGCGCGGTGGCCCTGGTTGCGCAATGCTCATTGACGTGGATGTCGATGAATTGCAGCACGCGCTGGGCGGCGTGGTTCTAGAGGCGGCCTACCTGGAACGGGTGCTGCGCGCGGCGTTCAGCGCGCTGGTCGGCAGCAAGTATGCGGCGGTGGTCGATGGCCGCCTGACGGCAGCCTCGCTGATCGAGGACTGTGAGCAGCTCACCAGGTACCACACCGGAATCTCGCAGCCCGTGAAGGATGTGCTGCTGGCGGCGCTCAGGGCCTGCCACGATGCGAACAGGGAACGCAACCGGGTGATCCACGACACCTGGGCAACCCGGCCGGGCAGTGCGGTGGTCACGCTGGCGGGCGGCCGGAGATCTCACGACGTGACGGTCAGCGTGCGGACGTTGACCGAGGTGCGCCAGCTAGCCGATCAGGTGGCCGACGCAGCCGACGGATTGAAAGTCGCCATGACCACCGCTCTCGGCTCCAATTGGGTTCTCGTTGAGGATCAGCTACGCCAGGAACTTGGTCACGACATCAGCGCCGATCCTGGCAGCTAGGTATCGGTTGGCTGCATACGGAAGCCAGAATGGCTGGTGGCGGTCCGAGACCGCTGTCAGACTAGGCTGATGGCGCAGGTATTGTGCCCGGTCGTGATCGGCAGGGACGCCGCGCTGGAGGCGGTCGACGCGGCGCTGACAGCCGCTATGGCCGGGCACGGCGGGTGCGTAGTGATCACCGGGGAGCCGGGGATCGGCAAGTCGCGGCTGGCCCTGGAGACGGCCAGCCGGGCGGCCAGCCGCGGCATCCGGGTCGTTACCAGCCGGGCGGTGCCGCAGTCAGCGACCGCTGCTTACCGGCCGCTAACGGACGCGCTTGTGCAGCTCCTCCGGGACCGGGCCGTTCCCGATGACGCGACCATGGAGCCCTGGCTGCCCGCGCTGAGCGCGCTGCTGCCGGGGATGGCTGGCCGCGCTCCGGCGAGCGGAGAGGTCTCACCCGGGATCCGCGGTGAGGCGCTGATCCAGCTTCTTCGGCGCCTCGCGCCGCAGGGCCTGGTCATGGTGCTAGAGGACCTGCACTGGGCGGATCCGGACACCGTGGCCCTGCTGGAGTACCTAGGCGAGCACCTTGACGGCGAGTCGTTGCTGTGCGTACTCACCCTGCGCGCCAACCGCCCGTCGGCCGCGCTGGACGTGGCCCGCCGGCTGCGGAGCCGGCCCGGCGTGCTTCACCTCGATCTTGGCCGGCTCAGCGATGAGGACATGGCGCGCATGGTCCATGCCTGCATCCCGGGAGCGGCGCCAGAACTCCTGCGCCGGGTGCAGGCCTCCGCCGAAGGCGTGCCGCTGCTGGTGGAAGATCTGCTGGCGTCGCCCGGGCTGCCGGAGTCGTTCACCGAGACGGTCCGCGAGCGCCTGGCCGGGTTCAGCGAGCCGCAGCGATCGGTCATCGAAGCCGCTGCCATCCTCGGCCGCCACTTCGACTGGGAACTGCTCCCGGCCGTGAGCGGCCAGACTCCGGACCTGGTGGCGGAGACGCTCGGGCTCGCTGTTGAGCAACTGCTGGTGAGCGCCGACGGTACGGCCTTCCGCTTCCGGCACGCGCTGACCCGCGAAGCGGTGCTGGATACCATGCTCCCACCCCGCCAGCGGGCCCTGGCTTCGGCGGCCCTCGACGTTCTGGACGCCGCACACCCGCGCCTGGAAGGCGACCTGCGCGAGCTGGCCGCCGAGCTGGCGAACCGTGCCGGGGACCGCCGCCGCGCCGGAACGCTGCTGAGCGAGTCCGGCGGCCAGGCGCTGGCCTGGGGGGCGCTGGCCACTGCGATCAGTACCCTACGGCGTGCCGCTGACCTCCTCGAAGGCACTCCCGAGCGGGA
>Ga0306924_10003382_pt1 | contig 15327 bp, 14 predicted proteins | sample sta12Can44000111_FD_203756 | JGI IMG/M metagenome (GOLD analysis project Ga0306924, IMG submission 203756) | Lab enrichment of tropical soil microbial communities from Luquillo Experimental Forest, Puerto Rico - statanox.12C.anox.44.000.111 (v2)... | ecosystem: Environmental > Terrestrial >... | reverse complement strand
ATCGTTCTGCACGAAGGCACCTGGCCGCAGTACCGTGGCGGGAACGGCCTGGGCGTCGATGACCCGTTCGACGAGGTACTTGCTTGCAAAATGCGGCACGTCATCAAAGAGGGCGCTGTTGAACGTCGAAAAGTACACGATCCGCTGAATGCCCGCCTCGCGCGCGAGCCCGAGTGTCCCGAGCGCCTGCGTCGTCTCATCGGCCGCCACAGCATTGAGCAGGAACAGGGTGTCAACGCCCTTCAGCGCCGTGCGCATCGAGGCCACGTCCGTCAGGTCGCCCTGAACGGGCTCAACGCCCGCTGGGACTTTGATTTTGGATGCGTCGCCGCGAACGAGCGCGCGGACTCGTGCGCTTTGCCCGGCGAGCCCCTGCACGACCTGAGATCCGATGGTGCCGGTGCTGCCTGTGACGAGAATGGTGATCGTCGAGCTCCATGCTGCAATCTGAGACGATGGCGGATGATGTGGGGCGCAGGCGCGGTTTGGAAACGGGGGTGGGCGGCAACAGAGGGTCCGATAGGCAACGCCAATGGACCAGAACGCGCTGTCGAAGGCCCGGACTTGAGTTTTAGCATAGTCAGCGTTTGCCGGTGATAGGGGCGATCGCCAAAAATCGCAGAAGATCGCTCTTGGAAAATGACTACCGCGTAACAGGGCTTCTGGCAGATGACCGGAAGCGCGTGGCAAAAGCATTTCTGGCTCTTAACACGCTCCCTGTCAGTTCCAGCTTTCGATAATCCAATCCTTTAACTCTGGATAGAGTGACTGAGTTCTAGCCCTTAGGCTGACAGTGCATACGCGCTGTGTAGGGGGAGCCACTATGAGTGAGCCTCCCATCGGTATTACAGCCCCGACACCTTGTCCGGTAATAACCCAACGAAATGCGCTCTCCGTATCGGACAATTTTACCGTTGATGCTGGGTCGCCATGATCTGCGACAAACTCAGCAACAGAATGTCCGATGTAAACATTTAACGAGGACTCCATTCTCTTTTGCTGTGTATTGCACGCACCAATGAAAAGAGGAAAGACGGATACTACCAGCAATATCAGAACGGAATTGCGCGAAAACATTCTAGGACCGATCAATTTCCCTATCGCGCAGACGGTTCTGATTCTGGTCTGCCGTCGCCGTCCGATTTCACAAAATGCACATTGATCGTAGGTGCCAGGTCTGTCGTAGTGAGCTCGTGTGGGTCGAAGCTTTTAGAGCGCAGCTTCTTGCCTTCACACCAATCACACTCAATCAGAGTATCCGTTGCCTGGCGACCGTCGTAGCGAACCCGCCAGATTTTAAGCGAACCACGTCGCCAGGTACAAAGGGCATTTGGTTCTCCTTCATTTTCGCCGGAAATGCCTTGGTGAGAGTTAGCGCGACAAGACCACCCGCGGAGCATCGCTTTCCGAACGCCAACGATTGAATAATCTGATGAGCCTGAAACACGCACGGCGGCGCCGAGATGGACTTAGCCGTTGGAATACATCGGCGAACTCGTCCCCATACTCCTGTCTGAGGCGATCCGGCTCATGTAGTGACATCCACCAAATGTGGAATGCGCTCATTGCCGGTGTCTGGTGAAGAATATCCGATCTTCCGTGAAGAATATCCGATGGCTGATGAAAAATGCTTACGTAAGCGGTAATGGCGCGCACGAGGATTTCGTCATTATCAATCTTGTCCAACGAGAGATGGGTGTCTGCATCCTTGTCAGCGTGCTTCAGGAAATTCGCTGTAGCCGACAGTCTGTTCCAATCTGCAATCCTCAAACTACGATCCAAGCGGATCGACGGGGTAACGGCATCACCTTTCACCTTTATCTCGTTCGCGATGGCGGCAATCACGTCAAGCAACTTTGGCGATTCACGAGTTAAATCGTCCAGTTCCGCTTGTGGTAACTCTTTAGCCGCCAATGAACGGGCTGTGAGATACGCTCCGACAGTAACAGTTTCGTCCAAGTCGAAGCGTCCTCGCTTTTCTAGCAAGTCTCGCACAATCCTATAAGCAGCTGCGGCAACCGTGTGTATCGCCAACTCATCCTCGTTGGCGAAAATCATACGTATGGCTGCGTCGAGTTGGCGACGTGCTGCCTCCAGCTTGTTTATAAAGATCGTCGCTCGACGAAGCGGTTGGGTGGGTTTTACAGTCACGCCGCGAGCCTTGAAATCGTGCTGTGGCTGACATTATAGCTGCGGGCGATCTCGCGCACCTGTCCTCCAGCAAGCGTAGGGCGGAATAGCGCAGCGCATTCCGCCTTATTCGGAGACCGGGCATACTCCTCGCATGTCGAATTATCGCCGCAATCGAGTCCCCGGCGGAACGTTTTTCTTCACAGTGAACCTGCTCGACCGTCGCTCCGATCTCTTGGTGACCGGGGTCGACCGGCTGCGCGCCGCGGTTCGCCGGGTGCGCGCGCTCGCCCCTTTTCATATCGATGCCTGGGTATTCCTTCCCGACCACCCCCACCCTTCCCTCCCCCGCAAGCGGGGGAGGGTCAGGGAGGGGGACGCTGCCCCAAGGCGACGTCGACTTTCCCAATCGCTGGCGAGCGATCAAACTCGCCTTTGTGAAATCCCGGCCCAGTGCGGAACCGCGCCCGCGATGATGACCCGTAGCGGCGAACGTGGGGTTTGGCAGCGCCGCTGTTCGGAGCACACGATTTGGGACGATTACGACTTCGCCGTGCATTTCGATTATATTTACTTCGATCCAGCCAAACATGATCTCGTCAGTCACCCGACAGATTGGCCGCATTCGACGTTTCGCCGGTGCTTAGCCGGGTTATATTCCGCTGAATGGATAGGCAACTGCGATGGAACCGCAGCACACCGGCGAACGCCAATAAGGCAAGGACGGCGTCCGCAAGAAGATCCGCCGGCGTTGGCGGCGGAATGCGCTGCGCTGTTCCGCCCTACGCTTGCTGAACCCACCCCTCGGACCTAGTTCGAGGTCGGTGACCTCGCCGTATTTCTCGCTGGCATTCGGCTCTCCCTTTTCGTCTTTTGCATCCGATGGCGCGAAGCTGCTCGCCGGCGCGGTGAGAGCCCGGCTCGCCAAGCCGAAAATTACGGCTGAGCGTTCGGCCCGCGTGGTGACGCCAAATCGGGCAGCAGCAGCGAGCGTAGGATGGGTTGAGCGAGCAAAACCCATCATCCTCCGACCGTAACGGTGGGTCTCGCTTTCCGCTCAACCCACCCTACTCACCGACGGGCTGCCGAAATCGCCGCTGCAGCGAGCGAACAGCGCCAACGGGGGCGCCTCGTGATCAGGGGCGCGCAGGTGAGGTTTTTGCCAGCCGGTTGGCGGCGATTTCGCCGCCCTTGAGCACCAAGGCAATGCGCTCGGGGTGCTGCAGCATGGTGACGTCGCTGAGCGGGTCGCCGTCGACGACGATCAAATCGGCGAGCTTGCCCTTTTCGACCGCCCCGATCTCGCGCTCGCGGCCGATGCATTCAGCGGCCAGCCCGGTCGCCGAATGCAACGCCTGCAACGGCGTCAGCCCCGCCTTGACGAGGCATTCGATTTCGAGTGCATTGCTCGGGTGGCCGTGCCCGCCGGCATCGGTGCCGGCGACTATCTTGACCCCGGCGGAGAGAGCGCGGCGCACGCTCTCGATGTGATGCTCCTTCAGATCGTGCGCGCGTTCGCGGACATGCGGCAGCGGCGATTTGCGGTGGAAGTCGTAAACCGCGAAGGTCGGCGTGAAAAAGATCCCGCGCCGCGCCATCTCGTCGAGCAGTTCGGGCTCCTCGTTCAGATAGCAGCCGTGCTCGATCGAGTCGGCGCCGGCCTCGACGGCGATGCGCAGCCCGCGGCCGCCGAGCGCATGGCACATGACGCGGCGATCGAGCGCGTGCGCCTCGTCGGTCAACGCCTGCATTTCGTCGAGATTGAATGCCGAGTCGGTCGGGCCGTGACCGGGACGCGAGCTGGCGCCGCCGGTCGTCGCACATTTGATCACATCCGCGCCGGCCCGCACCATGCGGCGAACGACCGGGCGCACATCGGCCAGGCTGTTGACAACGCCGTCCGGCAATAGCGGGTCCTGCGGGACGCAGCAGGAAAAGCCGGACGGGCTGACACGGTCCCCGATCCCGCCGATCGGCGAGATGATGTTGAGCGAAATGACGAGACGGGGCCCCGCGATCAAACCCTCTTCGACCGCCCGCTTGAACCCGGCGTCGAGGCCGGCGGCGTCGCGTATCGTCGTGTATCCGGCCGTGAGGGTCTGTTCCAGGACCTTGGCGGTGCGCAGAGTGCGGGTACTCTGGGGCTCGTCGATGCCCCACCGCCGGGCCAGATCGTAGCCGTGCATCGCCATGTGATCATGGCAATCGATCAGGCCCGGCAGGATGGTCATGCCGGCGCCATCGATGATTTCGGCGTCGTCCGGCCATTGATCGGCGGCTCGGGTCGTGACCGCGTCGATCCGCCCGTCGCGGATGACGATCGTGGCGCCCGCCGCCGGCCCGGCGCCGGTTCCATCGATCAACCTTCCTCCCTTCAGCACCTTCAGCATCGCTGTCCTCCCGCGCCCTAGAGCCTTTCGCCCATTAAGCCGCAAGCAGTGCCAATCTGCAATTCGCCGTGTCGCACCGGGGTGGCCGGATGCGGAACGCGTGCGGCGGGAGAATCGTTAACCGATTAATCGGCGCTTTCACGGAGCAAGAATGGCTAAGCCACTACCCGAGCGGCCTCGCCGCAATCTGACAATTGTCGGGCTCTCGCCCGCGAGCCTCGAAACGCTCCGCGAGATCGGCCGTGTCGTTCCCGCCGATTTCCGCGGCACCGTCTTCGTCATCAGTGACGCCGGCAAGGGGCATCTTTCGCGCGGCAACACCGCGGGACGGCATCAGGAGAAGGCTCGTCCCGATGCCGCGGCCTACGCGGGCCTTCGGCCGCACCCGATGGAGAACAAGGAGCGGAGCCGGAAGCGAGCCTAGCCGCTCGCGGTTTAGATTTGGTTGCCGACCCGGGGGCGCCTGTCGGCAGTGCGTTGCTGCTTCACCACTTGTTTCTGAGTTCGCGTAGCCTCAGGAACACGGTTTTCGGATCGGGGTTGTCGGGCAAATCGGGGAAGGCGTCGCGCAGCCGTCGGATCACTCTCGGGCTGGTCAGCCGGAAGAACGTGTTGATCTCCTTCTCCAATGCCAAACTCGTGACCAGCGCCCTTCCCGGATCCTGTTTTTCCATAGCCGGCAGCATTTCCTTGGCCTTCGCGTTGTCCGGCTCCCGGTCGAGCGTGAAGCCGAGGTTGCGGGCGATGTAGTCGTGCCCGGGATAAACCAGCGTCCCGTCCGGTAGTCTGCTGAGCTGCGTCACGAAGGTGTTGTAGAGCTCGTTCGGATGGCCACCATTGTGGCAGTTGCCGGCGCCGGCATTGAACAAGGTGTCGCCGCAGAACAAGGCGGGCTTGTCGGTATGCGCCAAAACGCAGATATGGCTCATCGTATGCCCCGGCGTGTCGAGGCATTCGAGCTCGACGGTCTTGCCGACCTTGATGACATCGCCGGCGCGCAGTCCGCGACTCATCTCCGGGATGCGGTCCTTGGCATTGACGTGGGCGAGCACCGGCGCCTTGGTCGCGGCGATCACTTGCTGATTGCCACCGGTGTGGTCGCGGTGCTCGTGGGTATTGAGGATCTGCGTGATGGTCCAGCCTTTGGCCTTGGCCGCAGCCAGACATTTCTCGTGGTCGAGCGGGTCGACCGCGAGCGCCTCGCCGGTTTCGGCGCAGGCGATCAGATAATTGAAATTACGACCGGCATTCGCCGTCCAGATCTGTTCGACGATCATGACACCTCCGTTACTGCTCGGCGGACGTTCTTTAGGGTGAAGGCCCCGCCACGCCTCCGTTCCGTTTGGCGACATGCCCTCATAAGTGCTGTTCGATGAATTTTTTCACGTCTGGAAAGTCTTCAAGCACCATGAAGCCTCCTCGGATCATACTTCCGGGCAAATCAATACCAATCCAGGTTGGAGACGCGGGATTGACAAGATCGTTCCAGCGACTCCAGAGACTAAGAAGCTGATCTAAGCTGCCTGATTTGATGCTTGAATCGAAAGCGTTGACAACCTTTCTTACTCTTTCCGTGACCCTGGGCTTGGTACGAGCATAGGCTTTCGCCTCGTCTCGGATAAGAGCAAATAGAGCAGAGAGCTCGCCAACCGCTGCGATCGAAGTGAAATCAGCAGACTCCGAAAGTCCCGAGATGTAGGTTTCTATGATGCGCTTAGCGACGTTTTCACGCTTACCAGTGCATAAGAGCTGTCGGTCAGCTGGTGTGATTTGATAGGCGCTAGCGACAGATCGTCGCGGGAGGAATGGGCTAAACGGACGTTTAAGGATTGAGAACGTCCACAGGATAAGGTCGATCTCTGATACAGATTTTCCGTGCTCGCGCGCGATTTCTCTGAGGGTATTGTTATATAACTCGTAAGTCTGCTGTGTTAGGATCAGTCGCCCCTTCCCGCGAAGCACTTCTTCGGAGGGAAGCTCTTTAATGTGGAGTGGAGGCTCGATTAGTCCCTCAAAGCCGTGAGCCGACATCAGCACTGCTAAATTTCGCCAGTCAATGATCCCGAAGGCTTCTGGACGGACTAGCCTTACAACAGCGGAGTTAAATGTACGACGCCCTGTTCGGCCGAAGCCGGGGACTCTCGCCAAGCGGTCCATCGCGCTATAATCAAGCCGATCAATGTCTCGCAGAGCATCGAGGGCTGCGGTTAATTCGCTACGGCTGCTCTCAATTTCTGACCAAAGCCGCTGATGATCACGTCGCGGTTGCTTCAGAAACGCCACATCTCGGAGGAATTTCGCGAAAGCGCCCGGATCCTCGTTAGCGATGATAGACTTCGCACTATGCTCCAACTCGCGCATCAGTTCCCAATGCCCGGGGAAATAGGAGTTAACGGCATCGGGTGCCTGAGCTAGAAGTTGATCCGGATCCAGCTTCATGGCGGGCGGTTTCGTCGTTTTTTATTGTCCGAGAGTTTGGAGCCGGCAAAAGTCGTGGCCCGTCTCGGCGAAGAACAATTTGTGCACGGTCGCCGCCCTCACGCCTCTTCGGGCCTCCGCGCGTGGAGCACCTCGCGGATCCCGGCGGTGATCCGCTTGCGATCGGGGAAGACATGGCTCTCGAGGATGGGGCTGTAGGGGATCGGCACCTGCAACGCGCAGACCCGCTTCACCGGCGCCTTCAGTCGCGCAAAGGTCGCCGGGTCCTCGGTAACGACGGCGGCGACCTCGGCCGAAAAGCCGGCGGTCGGCCCCGCTTCGTCGGCGATCACGAGCCGGCCCGTCTTCTGCACCGAGTTGCGTATTGTCTCCTGGTCCAGCGGCACCAAGGTGCGCGGATCGACGATTTCGACCGAGATCCCCTCGTTGGCCAGCTCTTCGGCCGCGGCCAATGCCTCGTGGACGAGCCAGGCGAGGGCGACGACGGTCACGTCCTTGCCCTCGCGTTTGATATCGGCCTTGCCGAGCGGGATCGTGTAGTCCTCCTCCGGCACTGGCCCCTTTCGCCCAATCAGTCGGCTCGACTCGAACGATATGACCGGGTTGTTGTCGCGGATCGCGGTCTTTATCAGCCCTTTGATGTCGTGGGGCGTCGACGCAAGAAACATCTTCAGCCCGGCGACATTCATGAACATCGAATAGGGCGACTGCGAGTGCTGCGCCGCGACGAGGCCACCGCCGCCGACAGCCGCCCGAAAGAGGATCGGGAAGGTCACCTGGCCGCCGAACATGTAGTGGATCTTCGCGGCCTGATTGACGATCTGGTCCATCGCGACAAAGCAGAACGTCACCTGCCGCCAGTCGGCGATCGGACGGAAGCCGCAGCCGGCGGCGCCGATCGCCATACCGGTAAAGGCGGCCTCGGTGATCGGCGTCGCCCGGACGCGCTCGGCGCCAAACTCCCGGAGCAGCGGCGGCAGCGCGTCGGTCGACATGTAGAAGATCTTGGCATCGCGCCGCATCTCTTCGGCGACGGCTTCGAGCGCGGCCTCGTTATACGTCATTTCTTTCATCATCCGGTCCTCGCGTCACGCCGCAAACACATCATCGGTCGCCTGCTCGGGTAACGGGAACGGGCTGGCCTCCGCGAAGGCAGCCGCGGCCTCCAGCGCACCTATGATGTCACGCTCCATGCTTTGCAGTCCGGCATCGTCGAGATAACCCTGTTCTTTCAGTTGCCGCTCGAGCCGTGCGATCGGGTCCCTCCCCTTCCACAATTCGACCTCTGCCGGGTCGCGGACATCAGCCATGCCGCGGCGCTCGGTATGGGCGCGCCAGCGATAGGTCTTGCACTCGATCAAGCTCGGGCCGCCGCCCGAGCGCGCCCGATCGACGGCGCGGTTGGCCGCCTGATAGACCGCGAAGATGTCGTTGCCATCGACGACGACCCCCGGGATGCCGTAGCCGGCGGCGCGCGCTGCGACGTCGCTCAACGCGTGCGTCGCGGCGGCCGCGGTATTAGCCGCGTACATGTTGTTCTCGCACACATAGAGCATCGGGAGTTTCCAGGTCGCCGCGATATTGAGGCACTCGTGGAACGGCCCGGCGTTGGACGCGCCATCCCCGAAAAACGAAACCGCGACCCCACCCTTGCGTTCCATCTGCGCGGCGAGGCCGGCGCCGGTGACGATCGCGATGCCTCCCGCGACGATGCCATTGGCGCCGAGCATGCCGATGCCGAAATCGGCAATGTGCATCGAGCCGCCCTTGCCCTTGCAGTAGCCGGTCTGCCGGCCGTAGAGCTCGGCCATCATGCGGCTGAGATCGGCGCCCTTGGCGATGCAGTGGCCGTGGCCGCGATGCGTGGAGATGATCCGGTCGCTGGGGCCGAGCGCCGAACAGACGCCGACGGCAACCGCCTCTTCGCCGATATAGCAATGCACGACGCCGTAGATCTTGCCGGCGAGGTAGTCGGCCGAGGCGCGCTCCTCGAAGCGGCGGATCGTCAGCATCCGGCGCAGCATCTCGCGCTGCTCCTCGGGCGGCAGGTTCGGCGAGGTCATCATGGGCGTGATCCGTCTGGGCCGCACAGGGGTTTCATGATGGGCCAGCGCTGGCAGGCTGGCAACCGGAACCTCGGCCCGGGTTCAGATCCGCTCGCCGGGCCGGGCAGCTTCCGTTTGACTCGGTCCGGTACGAAGCGCGACATAGGTTTTGAACGATAAAGCCGCCCGGAGGGACGCAACCATGCTGACGATCGACTCGCAAGTGCACGCCTACGAGCGCAACCACCCCGGCCGCCCGTGGGCCGGCGTTCTCCACGGCCCGGCGGAGGTCACCGGCGATCAGATGGTAGCTGCAATGGACGCTGTCGGCGTCGACGGCGCCGTGCTGGTCTCACCGTTTGCGATGTATCGCTACGATGCCGGCTACGCCGTCGAGGTATACGCTGCACACCCCGGGCGGTTCGGACTGGTCAAGCCGGTCGACCCCAGCGATCCGGCAGTCGCCGATACAATCGCCCAGTGGAAGGCGACGAGGGGCACTGTCGGCATCCGGATCATGCTTAGAGACGAGGTTTCGCCTGATCCCGCCGATCCCGGCCTCAACCGGGTCTTCGCCGCGGCGGCGCGGCACTCCCTGCCGGTCAACCTCCTGTGCTGGGGGCGCCTCGAGCAGGCCGGCCAGCTGGCAGCGCGAAACCCGAACGCGCAGCTGGTGATCGATCATCTCGGGCTGCAGCAGCCGTTCGAACCGCCGCCGCCGGCGCAACCCTGGGCGGAGCTTCCAAAGGTATTGGCGCTGGCGCGGCACGACAACATCGCGATCAAGATCAGCGGCGCCGGCACGCTGTCGCATCAGCCGTTCCCGTACAAAGACATCTGGGACCCGCTCTGCCGCATCTTCGATGCCTTTGGTTTTAATCGCTGCATGTGGGGCACCGACTGGACACGCGCGGTCGCATTGTTGACCTACGAGCAAGGTGTCGAGGCATTTCGCGTCACCGATCGCCTCTCCGAGAGCGATCGCGCCGGTCTGATGGGTGAGACACTGGCGCGGGTGTATCACTGGTCGCCCGCGACGGCCTGACCGGCCCTTGTGTGGGGTAGAGGATGTTCGTGACTGCCTTCAAGCGAACTCCCGCTTCATTTGGGCGTGAAATATCCGGAGATGAAAAGGCGCAGGCCGTCGCCTTCATTGGCGACAACGAGCTTGCGCCAGAAGCTGGAAAGGGCGATCCCGCCGGTGCCGTTGTAGACGGCCTCGGCATTGGCCTGACCCTGCGGAAAGTCGAATTCGTTCTCTGTGGTGCGACATAGACCCGGTCCGTCGTCAGTGCGCCGTAATAGATCCCGCCGTAGGCCACCGCGAGGTCGCCTTTGGCTTTGACCGGAATGTCAACGACAGGCGAATGCCGAACCTCTCGCTTTTCGTCGCCGCAAAGAAACAGGCTAAGGACGTCCATCATTGGATGAGTGTCGCGCGTCCCACCGAAGACCGCTGCGCCAAGGGTTTCGCCTACATCCGGCCGATCTCGAAATCCTCGATTGAGTAACCGAGTTGCGAGAGCCCTTCTTCCAGATAATCGGCCAGCAGTGGCGTACCCACCAGGTATTCGGTCTCCTTCTCGTCGTGAATGCGGCGGGCTTCTTCGAGAACCTCGCGCCAATCCTCCTTGCCGTAATCGCCGCGCCCGAGCCAGGTGAGCGCCAACACCTCGATACGCTCCGGGTCGGTTAATGAATTGAGCGCATCGACCAGCTCCTGATGAGCCGGGTTATCGGAGCCGGACTCGAGCACATCCCATTCCGCGTCATCAGAGGGGTTGGAACCCGAATCATCGTCGACGGTCGGCACATCGGCGTCGAACTCGCGCGCCTTGATGATGATGTAGGCCAGCTTCTCGAGAGGGATGATCAGCATCAAGTGCTCCTGGTGGTTTGGCGCTGCGGAAGCTCGCCGGCACCGGCGACAGCGCTTCCAGCCCTTGGTAAGCCTCCCCCTGAAAACCCGCGTTGATGTGGATCAACGAGCACGCGGGCTGCGCTGATGTGCGCGCGAAATTGATTCAGATCATCAGGGCCGGGCGATCGGAGGGCGCTATAATCTCTCGCCCGATGGAGAGGTGACAGATGCCGAGCTATCGCGTGTCCTTCATCAATGAGATCCCGAGGAACCAGAGGCTGTTCCGCTGTTGCCAGCGGGTGATCACGATCCGGTCCGCGCGCACCCCCGATAGGGCTGTCGAGGCCGCCAAGAAGCGGTTTGCCAGGCTCGAAGGGATCCGCAACTGGAAAATTCACGCCGCTCTGATTGCGATAGAGCCGATCGAGACCGAGCCTGAACACACGACACCCTCCGCACAGAACGGCTCGGATCGCGTATAAGCGCGCGCTGTTGCGGCGAGATGTTCATTCTCGATGAGAGGACAGGATGAGAAAGATGGCCGACATGGTAAGGAACCAGGACCCGGTCGCGCTGCCACCGGAAGCCACGGTCAAAGACGCCTGCCAGCGCATGCGGGACCGCCGCATCGGCGCGGTATTGATAATCGAGGCTGATCGCCGCCTCGTCGGGATCTTCACCGGCCGTGACGCCGTGCACCGCGTGCTGGCGGAGGGCAAGAACGCCGCCCGAACCACCCTGGCCGAGGTCATGACCCGTGATCCCGACACGATGCCGCCGGGCAACACGGCGATAGAGGCTCTGCGGCGGATGGAAGACGGCCGCTTCCGCCATCTGCCGATCGTCGATGATGGCAAGGTCGTCGGGATTGTTTCACGGTTCGACTTCAGCGGCATCGAATTGGATCGCCTCGACGAGGAGACTGGCCTTTGGGAAAGGATTTGACCCCGGAGCCCGGCATTGCGAAGGGAATGGGTAGCGCTACAGTGATCGCGCCTGGCCCCGACCAATTATTGTGTCAAAATTACTGAACTCACCATGTTTGCGAAGTGGGCTGTGGTTCTCTGCTGCCATTGCAGACCGCTGCAGTTTCGGCAATGTTCCGTACCGCTCGGTACCCCGCCCCGGCGTCTCGCACGAATTGATGCCATTGTCGGATAGACGCTACAGCCCATAGGGCGTCCAGCTTGCTGTCATCCCCGTTGAGATAGGCGACCAACGTCGACGATAACTGCCGCGCGTCGAACAAGGGATTTTCGCGGATTTCTTCAATACCCGCGCAGAGCGCGTCGAGGATCGTGCGTTGCCGAAACACGCCGTTCCAATCGTGGCTGGGAACGTCAGGCGGCGGGCGCGGCGTCCACAGGCCGAGCCGAATTGTGGTTCGCAGAACTTGCCGCGCTGCCGGGTACCAGAACTGGTTGCGCCAGTGGACGCGTCGAGCCTCGCGCGCCGGGCGGACCAGCTCACCGGTAGCCAGGTCAGGAATGTCTGCGAGGCCGCGGCCGATCGTCTGGTAAAGGAGATGTACCGCTCTGTCATTGTGACGGTCGGCCGGATGGGTCGAGCTGTACCAATCCCAGACGGCCGGATGGAAGACCGGAGACTCGACGTCAATTTCCTCGAGCCATGCAAGGAACCACGAAAAGTAAACCTGCCGAACCACTTCGGTCAGCACTCGTCTCTCGAATGTCAGATCGAAACCGTCGATAACGACGGGCTTGATACTCTCGGACAGCCTGCCGAGCTGATGCTTCAACTGGTCCCGGCCTTCGGCCGACAGCAGAGCCAATATCTTGGGTATCATCGACACGTATTGGCCGAAACGTTCAAAGTAATACCCGTTGAACCCCATGTAATCGTAAAGGGGCGAATCGCGATCCGGGAAACGCCGCCACCGCTCGGAAGTCCAGCCGCGAAAGACCGTGTTGTGAAAGTAGCCATGGGTAATGGCCGGGATGCCGGCCGAGCGCCACCGACGCAAAACGCCGAGTTGACCGACATTCCTTGACTGATGCATCGCGCCGGTGACGAGGAAGCCTTGGAGCATCCTTTCACAGTAATCTTCCGGCACAAACGGAAGGACTTCGAGATCCGCGTCGCATGCGGCGGCGACCTCGCGGACGATCTCGGTCTCTGACGGGTACCAGTCGACCGTCAACGCCTTTCGCCGGCCCTCTGCGAGCCCGAGAATCAGGCGTGAATCGAGCCCGCCGCTGAGCAGCAGCCGTCCCTCCGGCTCGGTCCAGGTCTCCGCGACGGCGCGCCGCAGCGCCTTTTCCAGCCGCGCGACGGCGCTCGGATCGGGCTTGGCCGCCGAGGACAGCGTATAAGGGCTCTGACGCCGGCGTGAGATCGATGTGTCATCGATCTCCACGACTTCACCCGGAACAAGCTGCTCGACACCGCGAATGCTGGTCCCGGCCGAATACAAGGACGCCAGTACGGCCCCTTCCAATAGCGCACCCCAGTCGCAGTCGAGACCGGGCGTATTCGCCGCGATGGTTGATAGTTTATCGGCGAAACAGATGCGATTGCGGCTGCTCAGCAGGTAAATCGGGCGCGTGCCCAGCGGATCGACAAACGCACAAATCCGCACCGGGCGACTGGCGCAAGGGTACTCGAGCTGGAAGCCGCGAAAACTCCCGCCGCGCCCGTCAAGCCAACGCTGCAGCTCCTCATCGGCGGCCGGCGGCCGGTCCGGCTGGCCCTCGATCAATAATAACCGGTCGGAGGTCTCGATAAGGTTCAGCTGGTGGCTGTCGCGCCAACGGGCCCAGGCCACTCTCGCCCGCCCAGCAACGCGGCTCTTCACTTCTTCGCATTCGCCCAAATCGACGAGCTTCAGCGGACCAGCAAAGTTCTCGCCCTCTGCGACGGCTTCGACGACAAAGCCAGCCATGCCTTATTCCCCACCCGAAATTGCGCTTTTGTCTATAGCAGCGCCTTGCGCTCTCGGCCCGCCGCCAGGACCGCTTCTATCAGGAGATCGAGATCCGCGCGCCGGCAGCGATGGTTGGTGATGTTGACACGGATCGCGAGCCGCCCGCGGATGCGGGTCGTCGAGGGAGCGGCCACTCCCGATTCTTGAAGGTCCTGAACCAGATTTTCGTTTAGACGGTCCAAGCCTGTTTCGCCCGTCGCCGCGTCGCGATAACGAAAGCACACGATGTTCAAGCTCACCGGCGCAAGAATCTCGAGTTCGGCCTCAAAACCGATCCGTTTGGCCAAGTATCGGGCCTGCGAACAGTTTTGCGCGATCAGCTGTCCGAACCGGCGGGTGCCGTGTTGTTTTTGGGGCAAACCAAACCTTCAGCGCGCGAAAGCCGCGTGACAGCTCCGGCCCGAAGTCGCATGGCCAATATTCACCGCCCGCCAGGCCGCGCGGAAGGTTGCCGAGATAGGCCGGGCGCATTTGAGAATGCCGACCGGTGCAGATCGCCGTCACGTACGAGGATGCACCCTGCATCGTAAGGCACGTGCAGCCATTTGTGGAAATCAAAAGCGATCGAATTAGCCCGCTCGATTCCGCTCACGAGCGGCCTTAGCTCCTCGCTCAAGACACAGAGAGCGCCAAACGCACCGTCGATGTGGAACCATATCTTCTCGGCGGTACAGAAGGTGGCCAGCGCATCCAAATCATCAATTGCCCCGGTATTGACCGTACCTGCGGTGCCGATCACGCAAAACGGCTCGAAGCCGCAGCTGCGATCATCGGCAATGCGGTCCTGCAACGCTCGCAGATCGATGCGAAACCATTCGTCGGTCGGAATCCTGCGGAGATGATCGCCACCGAGGCCCAGGATTTCCATTGCCTTGATGACACATTCATGGACCTCGGTTGAAGCATAAGCGACGAGACGCGGATGTCCGCCAACACCTTTTGCCCGAATTCGCCGCAAGTCGCGGGCGTTGCGGGCAACGGTGAGAGCGATCAGATTGGCCATCGACGTTCCGCTGACGAGAAGCCCGCTCGCCTGCGCCGGGAACCCAAACAGCTCCTTGCACCAGCCGAGCACAACGCGCTCGACATGGATTCCGACGTGGTCGCGCCCGCCGCAATTGGCGTTCATCGCCGCCGCCAACATCTCGGCGACGATCCCGCCAGCCTGTCCAGTACCGTGCACCCATCCAAAAAAGCGAGGATGAGTATTGCCGGTACTGTATGGCAGGATCAAATCCTTAAATTCTTGGTAAACGCTGTCGAAGTCTTGTCCCGCGGTCGAAACCGGCGCGTCGAGCGCAATGCGGACGAGTTCGGGAGCAGGCTGCCATACCGGGCGCTGCCGCACAGTTCTGAGGAATTCGATGGCATCGTCGAGCGCGATGTGCGCCGCGGCGCGAAAGCTCTCCCAATCATCGGGATCCAGCGACATTTCCGGCTCGCCACACGGCTGAGAATTATCGCTCACCGGCTTCCATAACAAAGGCAAGGAATGAACAACGCTAATCTTTTGCAACG
>Ga0306924_10003379_pt1 | contig 15335 bp, 17 predicted proteins | sample sta12Can44000111_FD_203756 | JGI IMG/M metagenome (GOLD analysis project Ga0306924, IMG submission 203756) | Lab enrichment of tropical soil microbial communities from Luquillo Experimental Forest, Puerto Rico - statanox.12C.anox.44.000.111 (v2)... | ecosystem: Environmental > Terrestrial >... | reverse complement strand
TGTCGGGCCGCTTCTTCTCTGCACGCTGGGGCTGGTGCTGTTTTGCCTGCTCAAGACGCCGCTGCGCCTGATCGGGGCAATCCTGATCGGGTGCGCCGTGCTCGTGATGTTGCGCACCCCGCAGCCCGATGTGCTGATCTCGGCGGACGCCAGTGCCGCTGCCGTGCGCGGACACGACGGCCGGCTTGCCATCGTTCATTTCAGCAGCGACTCATTCGCATTGCGCGAATGGCTTGCCGCCGACGGCGATGCCCGCCTGCCAAAGGATGTCACCCTTGCCAGCGGCATTGCCTGCGATGATGCAGGCTGCATCGCAAAGCTCAACGGCGGCTCGCTGGTCGCGATTGTCAAGCGGGCGGATGCCTTCGAGGAGGACTGCCGTCGCGCGATCCTGGTGATCAGTGCGCGCGACGCGCCCCCTGACTGCGGCGCACTCGCCATCGACCGCCGAGCATCCCGGGCCGCGGGATCGCTTGCGCTGCGGCTCATTGAGGGCCGCTTCGAGGTCGCGGCCGCACGCCCGCGCGGCTACGATCGGCCGTGGGCGCCCGATGCGGCGCGCAATCCCGCCGGCGGACCGGAGGGCGGCGGATCGATCAGTCCGCAGGGGCGTGACGCAACGCCCAGCGTCGACGACCTGGAGGCCGGAGATTAGCCTCGCTAGCTAGTCGAGCGATTCCATGAACGTTGTCATTCCGGGGCGCCACGAAGTGGCGAACCCGGAATCCAGTACACCTCCGCCGGTGATTACTAGATTCCGGGCTCTCGGCCCTTCGGGCCTCGACCCGGAATGACGACGGATTGGAATCTGGAAACGGTGTTCTAGTAACGGCGAAGCAATCCGACCAGCTTGCCCTGGATACGCACGCGCTTGGGCGGAAGAATTCTCACTTCGTAGGCGGGATTGGCGGGCTCCAGCGCAATCGACTCGCCCCGCCGGCGGAAGCGCTTGAGGGTTGCTTCCTCCTCGTCGATGATGGCGACCACAATGTCGCCGGTGTCCGCGACGTCGACCTGCTTTATCACCGCGATGTCGCCGTCGAGGATGCCGGCCTCGATCATGCTGTCGCCCCGCACTTCGAGCGCGAAATGATTGCCCGACGAGAGCAGGTCGGCGGGCAGGCTCATCACCTGGCTCCTTGTCTGAATCGCTTCGACGGGAGTACCGGCAGCGATGCGTCCCATGACCGGCACCGCGACCGGATGGCTCCCTTCGTCCTCCGATGCCGCGCGCACCCGGCCGAGATTGCCCTCGATGACGCTGGGGGTGAACCGGCGCGCGCGCGCGCCGCCCACCCCGTGCGCAACCGATTCGGGAAGCTTGATCACCTCGATGGCGCGCGCGCGATTCGGCAGGCGCCGAATGAAGCCGCGTTCCTCGAGCGCCGTAATGAGGCGATGAATGCCCGACTTCGAGCGCAGGTCGAGCGCGTCCTTCATCTCGTCAAATGATGGAGGGACCCCGCTCTCCTTGAGCCGCTCGTGAATAAAGCGCAGCAGCTCGAACTGTTTCTTGGTCAGCATGGTGGTTTCCCCTGCAAAAAGGACTCATTCGAAACAAATCATGAACATACCCTATCCGTTCCATATGTGTTCCGCAACGGTTAAATTCACGTGAATGGAAGGGGAAGGCGACCTAAGCCCCCAGCCGGATGATGCGACAGGGGCTGCCGGCTGCGGCGGCGGGCGCGTGGGGCTCGCGCACGAGCAGGCAGTCGGCCGCGGCGAGCGGAGCAAGCATGGAGCTGTCCTGGATGGGGGCTGGTGTCGCAATCGGGGCCCCGGCCGGACCGGGAGCAAGCCGCGCGCGCAGGTAGTCGGCGCGCTCGTCGTTCTCCGGGAGATCGCAGCCGAGCACGGCGGGCTCGAGTTCAGGCGCGACATCGGCGCGGCCGGCCAGCCGCCTGATCAGCGGCACCAGGAACAGGACCGAGCACACATAAGCCGAGACGGGATTGCCCGGCAGGCCGAGCACGTGCATGGCGCCCAGCCGTCCATGCAGCATGGGGCGGCCCGGTCGCAACGCCACCTTCCAGAAGGAGAGGGCGAGGCCCTCTTTCGCAAGGGAGCCCCGCACGAGATCGTGGTCGCCGACCGATGCCCCGCCCGAGGTGACAAGAATATCGGCGCCCTGATCGCGGGCGCGGCGCACCGCTGCGACGGTCTCGTCCAGCCGGTCGGGCACGATGCCGATGTCGATTGTCTCGCAGCCTTCGCGCCGCGCCATCGCCATGGTGGCATAGCCGTTGGAATAGACAATCTGTCCCTCTGTGGGCGATGAACCCGGCATCACCAGCTCGTCGCCGGTTGCCAGCACGGCGACGCGGGGTGCGCGGTGCACCGGAAGACAGGCGTGGTTCATGGCCGCCGCCAGTGCGAGGTCGCGGTCGCAAAGAAGGTGCCGCTTGGCGAGGAGGACGGCGCCGCGGCGAAAATCGAGCCCCTTGCGCCGTACGTTCCTGCCCTTGGCTGCGCTCACGTTGACAACCACATTGTCGCCTTCGCGCAGGGCATTCTCCTGGATGACGACAGTGTCGCTGCCGTCCGGCATGACGCCGCCCGTGAAAATGCGCGCGGCCTGCCCCGCACCCACGGTTCCCTGGAACGGGTGCCCAGCCGCGACTTCCCCGATGAGCTTGAGGCGGGCCGGGGCTTTGGCGACATCGTCAGAGCGAACGGCGTAGCCGTCCATGGCCGAGACGTCGGCGGGCGGCTGGGTGCGCAGCGCCGCCACATCTGCACTCAGGACGCGGCCGAGCGCCTGCGCGAGGGGAACGGATTGCGCCGGCAGCGGCTCGGCGTCCGCGAGCACCCGGGAGAGCGCCTCCGCGACGGGTATCAGTGCCACGGGCTCACTCCTTCGCGCGATAGGGTCCTGACTTGCCGCCGCGCTTCTCGATGAGGCGGATGCCCTCGATGCGCATCCCGCGTTCGACGGCCTTCACCATGTCGTAGATGGTGAGGCATGCCACCGCCACCGCGGTCAGCGCCTCCATCTCGACGCCGGTCTGCCCGGTAACCTTGACCGTCGCGCGTACCGCAATGCCCGGAAGCCGCCGGTCCGCTTCCAGGTCTACGCCGATATTGGCAATCGGGAGCGGATGGCAAAGCGGGATGAGCTCATGCGTGCGCTTTGCTGCCATGATGCCCGCGATGCGGGCGGCGCCGAGCACGTCGCCTTTCTTTGTCTGCCCCTTGAGGACGAGGTCGAGCGTTCTTGCGGCCATGACCACGCGCCCTTCGGCAACAGCCACCCGCTCGGTGGCGCGCTTGTTGGATACGTCGACCATGCGCGCTTCGCCGCCGCGGCCGAGGTGCGTGAGCTTGCGCGCAGTGGCCACCGCCTACCCCGCGGCGCTCAGGCGATCCTGCGGTCGAGAGAGCAGCGCGCGCGTCGCCGCCTCGATGTCAGGCTGCCGCATCAGGCTTTCCCCGACCAGGAAGGTCGTGATCCCATGCGCGCAGAGGTCTTCCAGATCGGCAGGCGAGAAGATTCCGCTCTCGCTCACTGCAATGCGATCCGCCGGGATCCTTGCCGCGAGCCGCCTGCTGGTCGCTAGCGACGTCTCGAACGTCTTGAGATTGCGGTTGTTGATGCCAAGGAGCCGGGAGCGCCGGCGCAGCGCCCGCTCGAGCTCACGCTCATCGTGCACTTCGAGGAGCACGTCCATGCCGAGCGCGTGCGCGCGCTCCTCGAGCTCGGCCGCCTGCGCGTCGTCGACCGCCGCGAGGATGATGAGGATGGCATCGGCACCCCAGGCGCGCGCTTCGTTCACCTGGTAGACGTCGAACATGAAATCCTTGCGCAGGACCGGCAGCGCGGTCGCGGCCCGCGCCATGGCCAGGTGCTCCGGCCTGCCTTGAAAGGAGGGAAAGTCGGTGAGCACCGAGAGGCAGGCAGCGCCTGCCGCCTGATACGCAAGCGCAATCGCGGCGGGATCGAAATCCGCCCGGATCAGTCCCTTCGACGGGCTTGCTTTTTTTATTTCGGCGATGAGGGCGAACCGGCCCGCGGCAATACGGCGCTCGATGGCAGCGATGAATCCCCTTGAGGGAGCCGCCGACCTTGCCGCCGCCTCGATGGCGGCAAGGGGGCGATCCCGCCTCGCGGCGATGATCTCGTCGCGCTTATAGGCCGCGATGCGGCTGAGAATATCGTTCATCGCTCATGCATTCGAAACCGCGACCAGGCGCTGGAGCCGTTTGCGGGCTTCGCCGGAATCAACGGACTTCTGGGCAAGCGCAACCGCCTGCTTGAGGTCGCTCGCGCGGCCGGCGACCATCAGGCCTGCGGCCGCGTTGAGGAGGGCGACATCGCGGAACGCGCCCTTGGCTCCCTCGAGCACCCCGATGAGCGCTTGCGCATTTTCCCCCGCCGTCCCGCCGCGCAGCGCTTCGGGCTTGACCCGCTGCAGGCCGGCTTCCTCCGGCGTAACCTCGAAGTTGCGCACGGCGCCCTTGTCGAGCGCGGCGACGTAAGTGGTGCCGGCGGTCGTGATCTCGTCGAGCCCGTCGGAGCCGTGCACCACCCAGGCCGTTTCGCAGCCGAGATTTTTGAGAACCTGCGCCAGCGGCTCGATCCAATGCCGCGAGAACACGCCGACCATCTGGCGCTTCACGCCAGCCGGATTGGAGAGAGGACCCAGCAGGTTGAAGATGGTCCGCGTGCCGAGCTCGACCCGGGTCGGCCCGACATTCTTCATCGCGGGGTGATGCGCGGGAGCGAACATGAAGCCGATGCCCGCCTCATCGATGCAGCGCGCGATGGCGTCGGCGGGCAGCTCGATGTTCACGCCCAGTGCGGAGAGGACGTCGGCAGCGCCCGAGCGCGAGGAGAGGGCGCGATTGCCGTGCTTGGCGACCGGGACGCCCGCTCCGGCCACGATCAGGGCGGCGCAGGTTGAGATGTTGAAAGAGCCCGAGGCATCGCCGCCGGTCCCGACCACGTCGATGGCGTCGGCGGGCGCCCGCACGCGGAGCATTTTCTCGCGCATCGCGGTGACCGCTCCGGTGATCTCGTCGACGGTCTCGCCGCGCACGCGCAACGCCATCAGCAGCCCGCCCATCTGGGAGGGCGTCGCTTCTCCCGACATCATGGTGTGAAAGCCGCGCGCAGCCTCCTCGCGGCTGAGCGAGCTCCCACTGGCCGCCTTGGCGATCAATCCCTTGAACTCGTCGGTCACGCGTTGCTCGCTCGTGCGCTCATCCGGCTCTCACGGCATCCCGTCGCGCCGCGGCAAGCGAGGGCGTGCGCCGTCCGGCTGCAGCATTCCAGGCCTCGGCAACATCCAGAAAGTTCCGCAACATGAGATGGCCGTGCTCGGACGCGATGCTTTCGGGATGGAATTGCACTCCGTGCACCGGGAATTTGCGATGGGCAAGCCCCATGATCGTCCCGTCGCTGGTCTCGGCGGTCACCGCCAGATCATCCGGCAGAGTAGCCCGCTCGACCACGAGCGAATGATAGCGGGTAGCCTTGAACGCGCCGCTGATGCCGCGAAAGACGCCTTCTCCGTGATGTCTGATCTCGGAAAGCTTGCCGTGCATCAGCACGGGGGCACGCACCACCCGGCCCCCGTAAGCCTGCCCGATGGCCTGGTGTCCCAGGCAGACGCCCAGGATCGGGATGTGGCTGCCGGCTTGCGCCACCAGCGAAAGGCAGATGCCGGCCTCGTTCGGCGTGCAGGGGCCGGGCGAGAGCACGAATGCGTCGGGCTCCATCGCGATCGCCTGCACCACGCTGATCTTGTCGTTGCGGTAGACCACGACATCAGCCCCCAACCCGCCCAGATAATGGAACAGGTTGAAGGTGAAGCTGTCGTAGTTGTCGATGAGAACGATCATTTTGGGAACATGCGTTAAATCAAGACTTTATTGCCAGATTTTCAGATTTTAAGCGAGGTTTGGCGAATCTACGAGGAAAGCGCCCCCGAACTGCGCACTTTCTAACACCAACACGAACCCGCGTCATGTATCACGGCCTCCACCAGCGAACCGTGATTATGCATGCGCAAGCCCGGATGGAGCGAAAGCGAAATCTTTGGGATGTGGCGCTGAAGATCTCGGATTTCGCGCTTCGCGCTCCATCTAAGCTGCACCTCGTGCTGCATAGATGCGGTTCTCGACAAATGTTCCGGCCACATCCTATATGTGCCGGTATGAGCGTGGAAATGCGTAAAATCGAAGTCGATGTGGAAACCGCAGATTTGCTGGAAGCGCGAGCGGCGGCACTCGGGATAAGTGTTTCGGCGCTCCTTGCAGCTATCGCAGGTAATGAAAGTATTTTGCCCTCTGATCTGGCGCAGATGCGTGTTAAAGGCGAGGGGCCCTGGTCGCCCGAAGCCATCGAGAAGGACGCGCTGCATCTTGCTGAATTCGAGCGCACCCGAATGGGTGTGCCCTGGGACGAGGTCCAAGCCGAACGGGCTGCCGCGGCCTAAGCCCCGCAAGGTATGAAACTCACCGTCGCGCCGGCGGCGGTCGCCGACTTGGCGCGGCTCCGCGAGTTCCTCGTGGGCAAAGATCCAGCTGCCGCGGACAGAGCAATCGCCGCACTGATCGCCGCGATAGAGTCGCCTGAACATTCCCCGAACGCGGAAGGCTCTCAGGGACGCTGAACATGCGTGAATTGATCGTGCCGTTCGGCCGGTCCGCTTACGTGCTGCGATACGCGTACTCCGCGCCGAACAATGAAGTTACCGTGCTGCGAATCTGGCACGGCCGCGAGACGCGCGATTGACCTGCACAGTCCGTAGCCCGGATGGAGCGATGTGAAATCCGGGGATGAGACGCGAAGATCCCGTTTCGCGCTTCGCGCTCCATCCGGGCTACGAATTACCGTGAGATCCCTTGGGGGAGGCATTGCTAAGCGTGTCGCGTAGCCGCATAGGAGCTGAGCTTGTCCTTCATTGCAGCCTTTTGCCTTGCATCGAGAAAGCTCGCCTCGAACGAATTACCGGCAAGCGTAATGAGCTCTTCCCGCGTGAGCCCAACGGCATCGCAGAGCGCGAGATAATTCTCATTCACGTATCCGCCGAAGTAAGCCGGATCATCCGAATTGATGGTGACAAGCAGGCCCTTATCGAGCATTCGGCGGATGGGGTAATGGAAAAGGCTGTCGATCACGCACAGCCGGAGATTGGACAGGGGGCAAAGCGTCAGCGGTATCCGCGCCTGTGCGAGTCGCGCGACGAGGGCGTCGTCGTCGAGTGAGCGATTGCCGTGATCAATGCGGGAGATACGAAGCACGTCGAGGGCCTCACGGACATAGGCGGCGGGGCCCTCTTCGCCCGCGTGAGCAACGGCCAGCAAGCCTGCATCTCTCGCCCTCGCAAACGGCTCTTTGAATTTTGCTGGTGGATTGCCGATTTCGGCCGAATCGAGCCCGACAGCAACGATGCGCTCCTTGTAGGGAAGGGCCTCATCAAGGATCGCAATGGCGTCTTCGGCGGTCAAATCCCGCAGAAAGCACAGAATAAGCTTCGAGCTTACGCCCAGGCGATTTTGCGCATCCCGCAATGCCTCATCGATGCCCTCGATGACTTCGGAAAATCGAATGCCTCTTCGCGTATGCGCCTGCGGATCGAAGAATACCTCGGCATGCAGCACGTTCTGCGTCTTGGCCTTTTCCATGTAGGCCCATGTCAGATCATAGAAGTCGCGCTGCTCCCGCAGGACGTTGGTTCCCTGATAATAAAGGTCCAGAAACCCCTGCAGGTTCTGGAAGGTGTACGCTGCGCGCAGCGCTTCGACCGATGGATACGGCAGAGAAACGCGGTGGCGACGAGCGAGCTCGAACATCATCTCGGGCTCGAGCGTGCCCTCGAGGTGCAGGTGCAGCTCCGCTTTAGGCAGCCCTTGTACGAAGTCCGTGATATCGCTCACGACGTTGAATTGCTCCGGTGTCGGCATCAGTTGGCACCGCCATGCAGCAGCGACTTCGCCAGCATGACGTGGATGCCCTTGGAGCCGTTGACCGTCTGGGTCACCCGCAAATCGGCTGCAAGGCTGCATAAGGTGTAGGCATCCTCCTTCGACAGGTTGGTCCGCTCGCGGATCAGGCTGATCATGTCGCGCAGCGCCATGACGGCGCATTGATCGAGGTCGGGGTCCATGCCCATGGTGATGTAGTGGCTAGGGGTCTCCGCACGCGGATACGCAAAAGAGAGATCGTCGCGCGCGACGAGCACAAATGTGCCCTGCAGGGCCGTCTCGATCGCCGTGACGCAGACCTCGCCGTCGCCCTGCACGCCGTGGCCGTCACCGCAGGAGAACAGGGCGCCCTCGATGAAAACGGGAAGAAAGAGGGTCGCGCCCTTGACCAGCTCCTTGTTGTCGAGATTGCCGCCGTGGGCGCGCGGGACGATCGATGTGATGCGTCCCCAGGCTTTCGGCGGCGCCACCCCCATGACGCCATAGAAGGGCGCAAGCGGCAGATCCAGCCCCCACGGCAGCCGGCCGACATTGCGCTTAATGTCGAGCGGAATGTTGAGCACCCTCGTCTCATGAAAGTCGTCCGGCAGCGTGCCCGCGAGCGGCCTGATCGCGTTGTACCCCCAGTCCTGCCGCAGCTCGATGTCGAGGATGCGCACCTCCAGCACCTGGCCAGGCTTTGCGCCCTTGACCGCAATCGGCCCGGTTAGGATATGCGGCCCGAAAGGGTAGCCCGGATTGGCGGCATGAATCTCGAGAAGCTCGGGCGGCACGTGAAAGCCTGATTTCGGCACGACGGCGGGCGCTCCCGAGACGCAATCGATGGTCACCTGATCGCCGCTCTCGATGCTGAGCACCGGCGCGCGGGTCGCGTCGAAATAGCCCCAGTGGCAATTCTGCACGCTGGCCTTGAGGCGATGATGGGTCATTGCGTGTCCGTTGGTTCGTTGCGTCGGCGCGATCGTAGCTCGGCAACAGTACCGATATCGTGTTCGCTGGGCTCAACCAAGCCGTTCCGGTTGTGGCTAATGTTCTACTTATGACACGAACCGGACATCAAACGCTGACTCTGTCGACCGGCTCGTGGTAACACCTTTCAGTGGACGACCGTTCCCGAAGCAAGCTCGTGGTCCGCGGCTTCACCGTGTCAATCGACGGCCACGGTGCAGGCCCCAATCAGGACGCTAACAACCCATTGGGCGTCGGTGGACTGGCGTTGCACGAGTGGGCGTTCCCGACGCGAACCTTTCAAAGGGTGCTCTTCGGCAACGATGGCGGCACGACCGGCCCGGACGATGACTTTGCCGCACTCGGCTTTGAGAACATCGGCGCCTGGATCATGGGGCGGAATATGTTCGGACCGATTCGAGGGCCGTGGCCGGATGATGCTTGGAAGGGCTGGTGGGGCGACGAACCGCCCTATCACTGTCAGGTTTTCGTCCTCACTCATCATCCTCGCGCGTCCATCACAATGAAGGGCGGGACGGTCTTCCATTTCGTTACAGACGGAATCGAGGCTGCCCTGCAGAAGGCTCGGCAGGCAGCAAACGGCAGGGACATCAGATTGGGTGGTGGTGTTGCGACCATTCAGCAGTACCTGCGCGCGTCCTTAGTCGACGAGTTACATATAGCGATCTCACCGATCCTGCTCGGATCGGGTGAGAGCCTTTTCCAGGGCCTCGATCTCGTGCGCCTCGGCTACGGGCGCACTGAGCATGTTGGTACTGCGCGCGCCACACACGTCGTGCTCACTAAGAAGACTTAGGCCTTGCGGCAGCAATCATGCAGCTTTTCGGGCGCCGGCAACGACGCTTTAGCCCCGCGCTCGCCCCCAACGATGCCGGCATCCTCGGCATCGGCTCTGTAGAGCAAACGTTCGACGACCTCGTCAGGCACGATGATTCCGCCGCGGGACGGCAAAACGTACCGGCCGTCCTTCAGCACGAGATTGTGCGGCGCTCCGCCGGCCGGGTGTTTTTTGGATCGGTGGCTCGGGCATCGGGGAAGGCCGCCGCGCTTTGCGTCGGATTCTCAAGGGCAAGAAGCTCGCCAAGCGAGATGCACAAGGGTCGAGTTGCTTTCAATCTCAAGACCACCAAGGCGCTTGGCCGCAGCCCACCGATTCCGTTGCTGGCGCGCGCCGATAAGGTGATCGAGGGCCTTCCTTGCTGCAGTGCATGACTCCGGGTTCGGCGGGGCCTATAGGGGCGCTGCTTATGACCCTCGACCCATTCCGGAAGTTGAGCGGCCAATTTTGCTGTGGCGCACAAGCCTCTCATTCAAGGGTGTGGTAGGGTGTAGTCCTCGGTTCGAGGGCACCATGAAGCGGCGCGATTTCATAACGCTGATCGGCGGTGCGGCGGCAGCGTGGCCGCTCGCGGCGCGCGCACAGCAGCCGGCGCCGCCGGTGATCGGATTCATGAGCAGCCGGTCGGCCGATGATTCCGCGTATCTCATTGAGGCATTCCGCCAAAGCTTGAGAGAAGCCGGTCTCGTGGAAGGTCAGAACGTTGCAATCGAATTCCGTTGGGCAGGCGGTCAATACGACCGCCTACCGGCGCTTGCCGCCGAGCTGGTTCGACGTCCGGTGTCGGTATTGATTGCGGTCGGCGGAGACCCGGCAGTTTTTGCCGCAAAGGCTGCTACCTCCACTATTCCCGTCGTCTTCGGGATGGGCAGCGATCCGGTTAAGCTCGGACTGGTCGCAAGCTTGAACCGACCGGGCGGGAACATCACCGGGATAGCCATATGGACCGATCAGCTAGAGCCGAAACGCCTTGGGCTGCTGCACGAGCTGATGCCGAAGGCGAAGATGATCGGTGTGCTGCTCAACCCGAACTTCGCACCAGCAGTGCGCGCATCTCAGGAAATCCGCAAGGCGGCTGAGACTATTGGGCAGCAAATCACCATTGCAAATGCTGCCACGCCGACGGAGCTGGATGCCGCATTTGCAAGGCTGGTTGCACAACGCGCCGAGGCCTTGCTGGTCGGTGCGGACCCGTTTTTCGACACGCAGCGCAATCAGATTATCGCGCTTGCGGCGCAATACCGCATGCCTGCCTTTTATCAGTTTCGCGAATACGCTGTTGCCGGTGGACTGATCAGCTATGGAATAGACCTTGCGGATGCGTATCGTCAGTATGGCGCCTATGCTGCCAGGATTCTGAAAGGCGCAAACCCGGCCGATCTGCCAGTTATGCAATCGGTCAAGTTTGAATTCGTGATCAACCTCAAGGCCGCCAAGGCACTCGGCCTCGAAATCCTGCCGACCCTATCGGCCCGCGCCGACGAAGTGATCGAGTAGTGGTTTTTTTTTGCTGCATCTGCTCACAGCCGCTTGTGGCACATCGCGTCGTTCGCTGCTGCGCACAAAACTCGACCCCCATGGCAGCCAGCCCACATTGCAGCTTGATACCGGCTGCCGTGATCACCTTCCGCCACTTCTCGGTTTCATCTGAAATTAGCCTGCCGAGCGCGGCCGGCCGGTGCGCCGCATAGAAGCTCGCTGAGCGTGCGCATATCGGCGAGGGTGTCGAGCCGCTCGACCATGTCGGCGAGGGCCTTCGCGCGTAAGCCAGGCAGCGCCCGCCCTATGCAGCTCTCGAACTTTTCACGCAGCCGTTCGGTCGGCAGCGGATTGGCACTGGTCCGTCCCAAGGCCTCGTCGATCTTGCCCGCAAGGACCTTGCCGTCGACCGTCGTCACCTTCACCTCGGCGCCGAAGTGATTGTCGGCGGGAAACTGCGTCGTGGTGTAGGCGGCGGCATGGACGCGCGGCAGAATCGTCCTTACGGCTGGATCGCGGAAGGCGTCACCCTCGAAGTGCTCGATGCGGATGGCACGGTCGGTGAGCGCGCGCGCCAGACAGTATTGCACGCTGAACTTCGCCTCGAGCCCACTCTGCGGGTCGGGCCGGTTGGTGTGCTCGAGGCGTCGCGCGTGAGTCCAACATTCGATGCGCGCCACTCTCTGTGACTCAAGGTCACCTCGGCGCACGATATCGAGCGTGACGTCGAGCGCCGGGTGGGTGCTGCCGCAACAGGGATATTGCTTGATGGAGATGCCAGGCTCGACGACGTCGAACGGCGCGCCCCAGTGCGCGAGGATGCGCGCGGTGTCGTAGGTTCCCGGGCCGTTGAAAACGTCCAGGAAACCCTGGTTGTGCTCGAACTCGCCGGCATTGGCGGTGAAATCTTGCTCGGCGAGCAACGCAGCAAGGAGGCCGTTGCGCGCGCAATGACCCACATGCAGCGGCTTTGTCATGGTGCCGAAATTCGCCTTGATGCCGGATGCGAGCGAGGAGGCGATGGCGAGCGCGGTCGCCGTGCGCCGCGCGTCGAGCCGCAGGAGATGGCACGCCGCCGCCGCGGCGCCGTGGACGCCGAGGGTCGCGGTCGCGTGCCAGCCCTTGGTGTAGTGGTGGAAGTTGACGCCGAGCGCAAGCTTGCACTCGGTCTCGAAGCCCGCGACATAGGCCGTGATGAAGGAGCGCCCGTCGACCGGCCGCTCGTCGGCGAGTGCAAAAAGAGCCGGCAGGATCGGTGCCGACGGATGCCCGCCCAAGGTGTTGTTGCAGTCGTCGAAGTCGAGCGCGTGCGCCGCCGTGCCGTTGATCAACGCCGCGTCGAGCGCGCTTGTGCGGTCGGCGGAGCCGAACACGAGGCTTGTGCCGGCCGTGGGCGGAACGACGAGGCCGAGAATTCGCGCGGCCGGCTCCACGCTGCCCGCGACCGTGACGCCGACGGTATCGAGGATGCCGACCTTGGCCCAATGCACCGCTTGTGGGGGCAAATCCTCGAACCGCAGTGCGGCGGATCGGCGGGAAAGTTCGTATGCGAGCTGCATGCTGCCCTGCGGCGCCGGCCAGCCGGGAAAAGACGGTGCCGACCATGAGACGGCCGCCCCGGGGGAGCTCAAGTAAAGCAGCTCATTGCGGATTTCGCCAGCCGGATCGGTCCTATTCGGCCTTGATGCCGGTGGAGTGGATCACCTTGCCCCATCGTTCGGTTTCATCGGCAATGAGCTTGCCGAAATCCGCCGGCGAGCCCGGCATAGCGCTGGCATCGAGCGCCTCGAGCCGTGCCTTGATGGTGGGATCGGCGAGCGCCGCATTGACTTCCCGGTTGAGGCTATCGACGATCTCGGTCGGCGTATTTCTTGGCGCGCCGAGACCGGACCAGTAGCTGGCTTCATAGCCGGGCACGAACTCGGCCACCGCCGGGATGTCGGGAAGCTGCGGCAACCGGGTCGCAGTCAGCACGCCCAGTGCACGCAGTCGCCCGGCCCTGATGTGCTCGATCAAAATCGAGGCCGGGGCAAAGATGACCTGCGTCTTGCCGCCGAGCAGATCGACCAACGCAGGCGCTGCACCGCGATAGGGCACGTGCACCAGATTCACGCCGGTCATGCTCTTGAACAGCTCGCCGAAAACGTGATTGCCCGAGCCGATGCCGGCCGATGCCATGTTGATCCTGCCGGGATTGACGCGCGCGTAAGCGATGAACTCGGGGAGCGTCGTGGCGGGCACCGCGGGATTCACCACGACGAGAAAGGCGTCGCGCGCAATGCCGGCAATCGGCATGATGTCGTGGAGGAAATTGAACTTGAGATTGTCGTAGAGCGTCGCGTTGATCGCATTTGGCAGGCAGGCGAGCAGCAGCGTATAGCCGTCGGCGGGCGCACGCACGACCGCCTCGGTGGCGATATTGGTACCGGCGCCCGGCCGGTTCTCAACGACGACCTGCTGGCCAAGCCGGCTCGACAGCCCGCTTCCGATCAGGCGAGCCATAATGTCGGTGCCTCCGCCCGGCGCAAAGCCCACGATGATGCGTACGGGACGTAACGGGTAGGCCTCGGCATTCGCGGTGCGCGGCAGGGCGGCGAGCGCGACAGCGGCTGCGGCCAGATACAGAAATCGGCGTCGGGGAAGTTTCATTCCAGTCCCTCCGCGGTCGTCAATATCAAGCGTGGTGCGCATGCATCAGATGTAATGCATCAAATGGAAGCGCAATTGCCCTTCGCGGGCATCGGGGCGGGCTGCCGCGCTTGGCGTCGGATTCCCAGGGGCGAAAAACCCACCAAGCGACCGGCTTAGCAATGCACAAGGGTCGAGTTGCTTCTCAATCTCAAGACCACCAAGGCGCGCTTGGCCTCCACCCAGCGATCCCATTGCCGGGCGTACTGCTAAGGTGATCGAAGGAGAACCTGACTTGCTGCACTGCATGGCTCCGGGTTCGGCGGGGCCCATCGGGGCGCTGCTTGCGACCCGTTTCGACCGTTTCCCGCTTCGTTCCTCGCGAGGCAAGACTGGATCCGATTCCGTGTCATCATTTCCGTGCCGCTGCCGCGGACAGCAGCATCGTCAGCCGATAATCCGGCCATCCAGCGAGTGACAGCGATATCTGCTGGTAGTGCATCAGGCCCATTGTCGGATGCTTGAATGCGCGCTCGCCGCCTTCGCGTGCCAAGACGCCCTGTGTTGCCCAGCAGCGCTCGAAATCGGTGCTGGCAACGCTCAACTCGCCGACGATGCGACGTATTTCTGGATCGTCGGCATAGCTGGTCGCGGCGGCTCGGAACTCGGCGACTACACGGTGCGCGCGGGTTGGCCAATCCCGTATCAACGACCGGGCTTCGGGTCTGAGGAAGATGTATCGCAGGAGGTTGCGCTCGCCATTGGCGTCGAGCCAGCCCGTGAAGAGGCGGGACGCTTTTGCGTTCCAGCGACGCGCATTCCACCTGCGATCGAGAATGTAAGCAGGGCCGTTGATCGCGTCGACGCAGGCGAGCACGGCCTCGGGTGGATCGTCGCTATCGCCCGGACGGTCTGGATCGCGCTTGCCAGCAAGCTCGAAAAGGTAGGTTCGCTCAGCCCGTGACAAGCGCAAGCCGCGAGCGAGGCGCGCAAGCGCCGACGGCGACACCGACACGTCGCGGCCCTGTTCGATCCACGTGTACCAGGTGGCGCTCAATCCGCAGAGTTGAGCGACCTCCTCGCGCCTGAGGCCGGGCGTGCGTCGTCGAGGTCCCGCGGCGAGACCGAAGTCTGCCGGTGACTGGCGCTCGCGAAGCGCCCGCAGGAAAGCGCTGAGCGAAAGCGCAGGAGTGGCCGAATCACGTGCCTTCATGGTGAAAGTGATACTAGGATAAGGTGCACCATTAAACCGGTACGCGCTTCACGGTAGTTTTCGGCCCGACGTCGTCGCTGCACGGAGGACGGACGGGCATGGGCAAGCAATTTGCGAAGATCGAGTCGGAGCACAAGGCTTTCATCGAGCGGCAGAAGATATTCTTCGTCGCCAGTGCCCCGCCTAAGGGTAAGATCAATGTTTCACCCAAGGGGCTGTCGTCATTCCGGGTGCTCGGTGACAATGACGTCGCCTACCTTGATTGCACCGGCAGCG
>Ga0306924_10003378_pt1 | contig 15336 bp, 16 predicted proteins | sample sta12Can44000111_FD_203756 | JGI IMG/M metagenome (GOLD analysis project Ga0306924, IMG submission 203756) | Lab enrichment of tropical soil microbial communities from Luquillo Experimental Forest, Puerto Rico - statanox.12C.anox.44.000.111 (v2)... | ecosystem: Environmental > Terrestrial >... | reverse complement strand
AGCGCCGTATCGGATAGGGGTTTCGCGAGTGAGCTTAGCCCCGGGAAAACGTACTTGGAGCCGCTCGACAGCTTTTTGGCCTCCTTAAACAGCTCGACCGCCTGATGCGAAAGCGGGACAACGTGTATTTCCCGCGCCTTCATCCGCTCAGCCGGGATACGCCACTCAGTCTCCTCGAGGTCGATCTCGCTCCAGGTCGCCTGTATCAGTTCGCGCTTGCGTACGAAGGTCAGCAGGAGCAGCTCGAGCGCGATCCGCGTCCCTGCGCGCCCACCGCTCTCGCGCACCAGCTTGACCAGCTCCCGGATCTCTTTTGCCGAAAGCGCTGGCAGTCTCCGAGTCTTGGGAACCGCGATTGCACCGCGGGCAGCAACCGCCGGGTTCCTGTCGGTGAGGCCCCGGCTTGCCGCATACGTGAATACGGCGCCGATATAGCGGCGAATAGCATTGGCCGTATAAAGACTGCCGCGGTCCTGGGCCTTCTTACACGCGGCCAATACGTGGTCTTGCGCAATGTCCGCGATCGGTTTGTCGCCGAGGACCTTGTAGGCCTCTCCCAGGAAGCGCTTAGCTAGCGTAGACCACGATGCGGAGCGGTGCGGTGCAAACTCGGCCAGCCACTCCTCAGCAACGCCGCGAAAGCTCGTGCCGAGTTTGAAAACCGCCGCTTCGTATTCCTTCTTGCGCGCTTGCGCCGGGCTGTGGCCGAGCTCGAGCATTCTGCGCGCCTTAGCGTGTTCTGCCCGGGCCTCAATGAGCGAGATCCCCTCGCCAGACGGGGAGTAGGTCCCGAGCGTCAGCGTCTCGCGCTTCTGGTGGAAGCGGTACTCATACCGGAACACCTTCTTGCCGGTTGGCAGCACGGCCAGATAGAGCCCATCGCGATCGGCGAGCTTGTAGCGCCGGCTGCGAGTTTTTGCCCGGGAAATAGCGGTGTCTGTGAGCATCTGACGGACCGTTTAGGGGACGGTGACCGGCCGTCCGTCATTGGTCCGTCACAGGATAGCGTCTTTCCCCGTCGTTGTCCGTCGTTTCCTGACGCAATTTTATCCTTGAAAAGAGCCGATTTTTGTCTTGTTTGTGAATTGCCGGTCGGTGCCTGTCGCCTCCTGTCGCGGTGGTTTAGGTATGCTGCCTGTACCTCGACAACCGCCACCGGCTGATCGCCTTCGAAGAGCTCTTTCGCGGCACGATCGACCGCGCCGGGGTGCACCCACGCGAAGTGCTCCGCCAAACACTGCTGCACAACGCCGCGGCGGTAATCTTCGCTCACAACCATCCCTCGGGCGTCCTCGAGCCGAGCCAGGCGGACGAGCTCATCACCCGCCGCCTGAAGGAGGCCCTGGCGCTCATGGACGTGCGGGTGCTGGACCATTTCATCATCGGGGACGGGCTCTGCTGGTCCTTCTCGGAGCACGGGCTTCTATGACGGCCGCGCGTCGCGGGCGGCTCCTTGTGGTCGACCCGCCGGGCTGGTATAAAGCCCGGCCCGGGATCGGTAGGCCCGGCTATCCCGATGGTAAGTCACTGATATCTCAAGGTTGATCGTATGTCCCGCGTCTGCGAGATCACCGGCAAGAAGCCGGCTGTCGGTAACCGCGTCTCCCACGCCAACAACAAGAAGCGCCGCCGCTTCCTGCCGAACCTGCACACGCAGCGTTTCTGGCTCGAGACCGAGAAGCGCTGGGTGACGCTGCGCCTCACGACCAACGGCATGCGTACCCTCGAGAAGAGGGGCATCGACAAGGTCGTCGCGGAGCTGCGTGCCCAGGGCCACAAGCTCTGAGCTGGCCGAAGGAGCCATCATGCGCGAGAAGATCAAGCTGCTGTCTTCGGCCGGAACGGGCCACTTCTACGTCACGACCAAGAACAAGCGCCTGCACCCGGACAAGCTCGAGGTACGCAAGTTCGACCCGGTAGCGCGCAAGCACGTCGCCTACAAAGAGTCGAAGATCAAGTAACACCCCCTGCCCGAGCTTCCTGAAGTCGAGACCACCCGGCGCGGGCTCGCGCCCTACGCGCGCCGCCGGCGCATCGCCACCCTCTCGGTTTACGAGCCGCGGCTGCGCTGGCGTGTGCCGCGCGACCTGCCGCGCAAGGTGGCCGGGCAGCGCATCGTGCGCGTCGGTCGCCGCGCCAAGTACCTGCTGCTCGAGCTCGAGTCGGGAACCTTGCTGCTGCACCTGGGGATGTCGGGCAACCTGCGCGCCGTGCCGGCAGCCACCCCGCGAGTGCGCCACGATCATTTCGACCTGGTGCTGGACTCGGGGCTGGCGCTGCGCTTCAACGACCCGCGCCGTTTCGGCAGTCTCCTTTACACCCCCGGCGAGCCGCACGAGCATCCGCTGCTCGCCGGTCTCGGACCGGAGCCCTTCTCGGCAGCCTTCGACGCGGAGTATCTGTATCGCATCACCCGCGGACGCCGCGTCGCCCTCAAGCAGCTACTGATGAATAGCCGCCTGGTCGTCGGCGTCGGCAACATCTACGCGAGCGAGGCGCTGTTCCGTGCACGGCTGCGCCCGGGCCGTGCGGCCCGTAGCCTCTCGCGTCGCGACGCCGCGCGCCTGGTGCGCGCCATCCGCACCGTGCTGCGCCAGGCGATTGGCGCAGGCGGCACGACCTTGCGCGACTATCTGAGCGCGGACGGCGCGCCCGGCTATTTCCGCCAGCGTCTCTATGTCTATGAACGCCGCGGTAAGCCGTGCCGTCGCTGCGGCAGCCCGGTACGGGCGGTGACCCAGGGGCAGCGCTCCACATACTATTGTCCGTCCTGTCAGAAGTAGCGGCCCGTAAACGGGGGGCACCCATGAGCCGGCATATCCTCGCGCATCTTTCCCGTGCCGATGCGGTGCTCGGCGGCCTGATCCGTGCCGTGGGGCCCTGCCGCCTGGCGCGCGATGCCGACTGCCATCCCTTCCAGACGCTCGCGCAGGCGATCGCCCATCAGCAGCTCAACGGCACCGCCGCCAACACCATCCTCAGGAGACTCGCGGACTCCTGCGGCGCGGGAGCCTTTCCGACACCCGAGCAGGTCTTGGCGGCTTCTGCGGAAAGCCTGCGCGCCGCGGGCTTCTCCTTCGCCAAAGTCGCCGCGTTGCGCGATCTCGCGGAGAAAACACTCGCGGCGGTGGTGCCCGACGCAGCAACACTGCTGGAGCTCGATGACGAAGCGATCATTGCGCGACTCACGCAGGTGCGCGGCATCGGGCGCTGGACGGTGGAGATGCTGCTGGTGTTCCAGCTCGGCAGACCCGATGTGCTGCCGGTCGATGATTTCGGCGTACGCAGCGGATTTCAGGCCGCGTACGGACTGTCGCGCCTGCCGCGACCCCAGGCGCTCGCCGCCTGGGGTGAGCGCTGGAGACCCTACCGCACGACCGCGGCTTGGTATCTGTGGCGCGCGCTCGAGCTGAAGCGCGCCGGAACGCTGCCCGCTCCCGCCGAACGCATACGCCTGCCGCGCATTCGCAGGCGGCGGCGCAGTGCGCGCCGCAAAGCGCCGGCGAAGGGGCGCCGGCGCACGCTCAGGGCCGCCGGTACTGCTTCAGCTCCGCTTCGACGATCGGATGCACGAAGGCGCTCACATCCCCGCCGAGCACGGCGATCTCGCGCACCAGGGTCGAGGAAATGAACGAGAACGGCTCCTGCGGCGTGAGAAACACGGTCTCGAAGTTGCGATCGAGGTGCCGCGACATGTTGGCGAGCTGGAATTCGAACTCGAAATCCGACACCGCGCGCAGCCCGCGCACGATCACCGCATCCTGATAGCGGCGCGCGAAGTTCACCGTGAGTCCCGAGTAACCCTGCACCTCTACGTTCGGCAGATCGTGCAACACGCGGCGCGCGAGCTCCACGCGCTTCTCGACGCTCAACAGGGGAGTCTTGTTGGGGTTCGCGGCGATGGCGACCACCACGTGATCGAAGATGCTGGCGGCGCGGCGCACCAGGTCCTGGTGACCGTTGGTGATGGGATCGAAGGTGCCCGGATAAACGGCGTTGCGTTTCATGTGGTGTGCGTGTCCGGCGCGGCGTGCGCCAACAGATGATAACCGACCTCGCCCGCCCGCTTCGCCTTCAGCAGCCGCCACGCCGCGGGCAGTGACGGGGGTCCGTCGCGGGCCGCACATTCCACGTAGATGCGGGCGCCGGCGCCGAGCCAGTGCCGCTCCTCGAGCAACGCCGCGGCAAGGCCGAGGAGATCGGAGGCGAACGGCGGATCGACGAACACGATGTCGAACGGCCGGGCTTCCCCCGCCAGGTAGTGCAGCGCGTCGGCGCGCTCGACCTGCGCATCTCCCGCCTGCCACTCCCGCAGGAGCAGGCGCAGCGCCTGTGCCGCCACCGCATCGCGCTCGATGAAGGTGACGTGAGCCGCGCCGCGCGACAACGCTTCGAGGCCGAGCGCACCGCTGCCGGCAAAAAGATCGAGGCAGCGTGCGCCGCGGACCGCCGCGCCGAGCCAGTTGAACAGCGTTTCGCGCACGCGGTCGGGGGTCGGGCGGATGTCCGCGCTGGCCGGGAAACGCAGCTTGCGGCCGCGCCACGTGCCGCCGATGATGCGGAGCACGCGCGCGCGTCCCGCCCGCCTCGCGGCCACGGGCAAGCGGCGCTCTGACTTGCCACTGGACGCCAAGCGCGCTTCAGTCCTTTCCCGGGCCGCACCTTGCCACTGTTCCGGCCGTGAGCGTACTCTAGCTTGCCTCGTTCAACAGCGCTCGAGCAGCACCGGCAGGAGGGGTCACGCCGGTGAGCCACAAGAATTCAGCGGGCTCGCGAGCCACAGCACAACACCGACCGCCAGTGCGTCCGACTCGCGCCTGATGAGGTCGGGCAGGAGCTTCGAGGGATATGAAAAGACTCATCGCCGCCGGTCTGGTCTCGGGACTGTTGTTGCTCGTCAGCGCCTGCGGGAACACCGGCTACGGCACGGCCACCGGCCAGGCCGACCTCACGATGCTCAACGGCAACCCCGGAGGCTCCACGCCTCCGCCGAAGCCAACCAGCAGCACCGCGATTTTCAATCTCACGACCGGCCAGCTGCCCTATCCGACTGACCTGTATTTCGCGGGCTCGACCGCCGGCACCCTGAATATCCCTGCGGGTGCCTCACTCTGGTCGGCCTCCTTGCCAGGGTTGTACGCAGGGCTGAACACGCTCGATGGCTTCTCGACGACCAGCGTGATTCGCGAGCAGTTCGGCGGGGCGCTCGACCCCAAAACGTTCGCTGCCCCCGGCGCGGTCACGGTGCTGCAGGTCACCATCGACAACAAGCTCAAGGTACCGACGGGCGTCGTGCGACCGCTGATCCCGGGCACCGACTACTCGGTCAACGTCGCCGCCGATCAGGTGGTGGGCGTGAATATCCTCGAGATCACGCCGCTGCATCCGCTGACCCCAAGCACGGGGCTCACCAACAACGGCTATCTCGTGCTCCTGACGAACGCGATCAAGGACGCTTCCGGGAACCCCGCAGTGCCGGACACCGACTACGCGACGATCAAGGCGGCGCTGCCCAGCTGCACCTCGCTGCAATCCAACGCAACGCTGTACGGGGTCTGCCTGCTGACGGGCGCCCATCTCCAGATCGCAGGCGCAGTCGGTCTCAACCCGGCCAACGTCGTGGTGTCCTTCAGCTTCAGCACCGTCTCGGTTGGCGACACCATGGCCGTGGTTGAGCAGCTGGCCGCGCCGCAGAGCATCCAGGTGAACTGTCCGCCGCAACTCAAGGCGGCTTCCCCGCTCCATGCTGCCGATGTCTGTGTCGGGGTCATGACGGTCCCGTACTACCTGAGTCGCGCTGCGCCGCTGACCGCCAACTGGCAGGGCAATCCCTCGCCGCTCGACCACAAGAGCACGGCGCTGACACGCTTCAACCCGGAACCGGTGGCCACCGAGATGCTGCAGATTCCGGTGCTCGTGTCCGTGCCGAACGCCAACACACCGGCGGGCGCCGCCGGGCCGCCTCCGAGCGGCTGGCCGGTCGCGATGGTGGGGCACCCTCTTTTCTACAGTCGCGAGACGACACTCGCCATGGCGGACTCCTTCGCCGGCGCGGGATTCGTAGTGGTCGCGATTGACTTCCCCCTGCACGGCATCACCAATCAGATGGACCCCTTCTATGCGAGCGGGGCGAATCCTTTCTATACGGGATTGGGTCTTCCGGCACCGGCTACCCGTACCTCCATCGAGCGCACCTTCGACCTCGATCTTGGGACCAACAACGCCGCGAACAACGCGGTGATCTACGGTTCGCCACCGGATGGCAAGATCGATCCGTCGGGTTCCTGGATCATTAACCTTACCTATCCGCTCGTTACGCGCGACAACTTCCGCGAAGGAGCGGCGGACCTCATTACCCTTGCGCATTCGCTCGAGAAGAACGGCATCACGGTGGTCGCTCCGGCGGGCAGCATCAAGCTCGATCCCGCGCGGGTGCACTATGTGGGACTCTCCCTCGGCGCGGTTCTCGGTGTCGTGTACCTCGGCAGCACGCCCAACATTGCCGATGCACAAACGGCTACCCTCGCTGCCGCCGGTGGCGGTATAGTCCCGTTCCTGACCGAGTCGGCGCTCTTCAGCGCCGCGATCCTGCCGATCCTCGAGTCCAAAGGGCTCGTACCGGGCACGACGCTCTTCGCGCAGTACATCCGCGACCAGCAGAACATCGGGGATGCGGCCGATCCGTGGAACTACATCACGGCAGCGCTCGCGAACCACCCGACGCACATCCAGCAGATGGTCGGTGGCGGAATCACCGCGGGCGGGACCGCCACGCTCCCCGATCAAGTCGTCCCGAACGCAGCGACCCAGCGCCTGATCACGGCCGCTCCCTTCGGCGGGCCCAACGGCACGATGGGCGGACCGGGTATCGCCGAGCTCAATACAACCGGAAACAACCTGAGCCCCGCAGGCTGGCGGGCTTACACGAATTTCATCTGCGGCTACCATGGCTCGCTCTTTAACCCGGCGGCGAGTGCTGCGACCACTGGCGAGATGCAGCAGGAGGCGGTGAGCTTTGCCGCGGGGATTCCCGCAGGAAGCGTCATTGTAGTCGGCGTACCCCCGCCGCTCGGCCACGGCAACCCGACCGTGATCGCCCCGCAGCCGGCAGGGGCGAAGTGCCCGTGATCTGAAGCCTTCGGGTACGAAAACCGAGCCATTGGCGGCGGGATGCGGCCGCCCTTCTCCTTGGGCCGCTACAATGGCCGGCCTATGTTCCGCCGCACTCCCGCAAATACGAGCGCACCCGCCGATGAGCGGCCGGGCTTCATCCGCCGGCTGCGCAACCGCCTGAATCGCGGCAATTCCTGGCTCACATACGATCTCGCCGATCTGCTGCGCGGCCGGCAGATCGACGCCTCGATACTCGAAGAGCTCGAGACCCGCCTCATCACGGCCGATGTGGGCGTCGAGGCGAGCGAGCGCATTCTCGATGAGCTGCGGCGGCGCGTGGCGCGGCGCGAGCTGACCGATGTGCACGCGCTGATCGCCGCGCTGCGTGCGGCCATCGCGGAGATCCTCGCACCCTGCGCGCAGCCGCTCGTGATCGACGCCGGACAGCGCCCGTTCGTGATCCTCGTGGTCGGCGTGAACGGCTCGGGCAAGACCACCACGATCGGCAAGCTGGCGCGGCGCTGTGCGGCCGAGGGCCGCTCGGTGCTGCTCGCCGCCGGCGACACCTTTCGCGCCGCGGCGATCGAGCAGCTGAAGGTATGGGCGGAGCGCACCGGCGCGGACTTCGCTGCGCAGCTTCCGGGCGCCGACCCCGGTGCGGTGGTGTTCGATGCGCTGTCTGCCGCACGTGCACGCGGCAGTGATGTGGTGCTCGCCGACACCGCCGGCCGGCTTCACAGCCAGTCGCACCTCATGGAAGAGTTGAAGAAGATCAAGCGCGTCATCCAGCGCTTCGATGCCGGTGCCCCGCACGAGGTCCTGCTGGTGCTCGATGCCAATCAGGGGCAGAACGCGCTCGTGCAGGCACGGCAGTTCCACCAGGCGGTGGGCGTCACAGGGCTCGTGCTCACCAAGCTCGATGGCACCGCCAAGGGTGGCATCGTCATCGCGATCGCCAACGAGCTCAAAATACCGATCCGCTACATCGGGGTGGGCGAATCGCCCGAGGACTTCGGCGAGTTCGAGGCAAGGGCATTCGCGACCGCGCTCACCGAGGGATCGGAGCATACCGGCAGTACCGGCAGCGAGGCGGGCGCGGCATGATCGTCTTCGATCGGGTGAGCAAGCGCTATCCCAACGGGCGCGAGGCCCTCAATAACGTCAGCTTCACCATCCACACCGGCGAGATGGTGTTCCTCACCGGCCGCTCGGGGGCGGGCAAGAGCACCGTGCTGAAGCTGATCGCGCTGCTCGAGCGCCCGACACGCGGCGGCGTGGTCGTCGCCGGCCGCAATACCCAAACGCTCAAGGCACGGCACATCGCCGCCTACCGCCGCCACATCGGCGTGGTGTTCCAGGATCACAAGCTGCTCGCGGACCGTCCGGTGTACGACAACGTCGCGCTGCCGCTCGCAGTGGCCGCGACGCCGCTCAAGGAAATCGACCGGCGCGTGCGCGCCGCGCTCGACCAGGTGGGCCTGCTCGGCAAGGAGCGGGTGCTGCCGCTCGAGCTGTCGGTGGGTGAGCAGCAGCGCGTCGGCATCGCCCGCGCCGTGGTGAGCAAGCCGCCGCTGCTCATTGCGGATGAGCCCACCGGCAACCTCGACCCGGATCTGTCGCTCGAGGTGATGCGGCTTTTCAGGCGCTTCCAGGATGTCGGGGTCACCGTGGTGATCGCCTCGCACGACCACCACCTCGTGCGGGAGTTCGGCCAGCGGGCGATCGTGCTGGAGAACGGCCAGGTGCAGGGCGATGCGGCCGACCCGCTGCCCTCGATGCTTGCTTACCGATGAGTCTCGCGGTCGCAGGCGGGCGCCATGTGCAGGCTCTGCTGGGCTCGCTCGGACGGCTCGCACGCAGCCCGCTCGCCACCCTGCTCACGCTGCTCGTCATCGCTCTGGCGCTGGCGCTGCCGACCGCGCTGCGCTTGTTCGTGACCAATGCCCAGGCGGCCACCGGGAATTTCGCCAATGCGATCGATCTGTCGGTATTTCTCAAGACCGACGTAACGCTGGTGAAGGCCCAGCAGCTGGCGCACACGACTCAGCAGCGTCGGGATGTCGCCTCGGTGACGCTCATCCCGGCAGACCAGGGCCTCGAGGACTTCCGTACCTATTCCGGATTCGGCGACGCGCTGGTGGCGCTGAAGGAGAACCCGCTCCCGCACGTGCTGCACGTGCGGCCGCGGTCCGAGAACAGTTCCGCCGCGGCGCTCGATGCGCTGCGCGCCTACTTCACGGCGTGGCCGGAAGTGGATCTGGTGCAGGTCGACTCCGAGTGGGTGATGCGCTTCAACGCCATACTCGAGGTGCTACGCCGTCTGCTGCTCATCGCCGCGATGCTGCTCGGCATCGGTGTGCTGGCGGTCGTCGGCAACACCATCCGCCTCGAGATCGCCGCGCGACGTCCCGAGATCGAGGTGACCAAGCTCGTCGGTGGCTCCAATGCGTTCGTGCGCCGGCCGTTCCTGTACACCGGCGTGCTGTACGGTCTGGGCGGAGCGCTGCTCGCATGGGGCATCATCACCGTCACGGTCGCCGTGCTCGGCGAGCCCGTGGCGACGCTCGCACGCCTGTACGGCAGCCGCTACCTGCTGCGCGGACCTTCATCGGCCGACATCGGCATCCTTCTCGGCGCGGGGGTGGTGCTCGGCTGGCTGGGCGCGTGGATTTCGGCCGCGCGGCATCTGCGCAGCATCGAGCCGCGTGCGTGAGCCATCCGCCGACTCGACCGAGCTGATTGCTAAGCGCAATTTCTTGGGGTGGTTATCAGGTAGTCGCGGCGGTGGCGGTGGCGGTGTCGTGGGCGACCATTGTCGCTTCCACCCAGCGGCGTACGCGGCGCGCATCGGCGACGCGTGTGCGCTTGCCGAAGGAGTTCAGCAGCACGATCACCACGGGCCGGTCCTCGATTACCGTCTGCATCACCAGGCAGCGGCCGGCTCGGTGGATGTAGCCGGTCTTCTGCACCACGATATTCCAATCAGCCTTGCTCACCAGCGAATCGGTGTTGCGGTAGCGCACGAGATGGCGGCCAACCGCCACCGCGAAATCGCTGTCGGTCGAGAATTCGCGGATCTCGGCAACTTTCGCCGCCGCCATCACGAGCTTGGAAAGGTCCTCCGGGCTCGCCACGTTCTCGTCGGAGAGTCCCGTCGGTTCGACGAACCGTGCGCTCGACATGCCGAGCTCGCGCGCCTTGGCGTTCATGGCGATCACGCAGGCGGCGATGCCCCCGGGATAGTTGCGCCCCAGGGCGTGAGCCGCGCGGTTCTCGGAGGCCATGAGCGCAAGATGCATGAGGTCGCCGCGCGAGAGCTGCGTCCCCGGCGCGAGGCGCGAGCCCTTGCCGACGAAGCGCTCGTCCTCGGAGACCCGCAGCATTTCATCGAGCGGCTGGCCGGCTTCCATGACCACCAGTGCGGTCATGAGCTTGGTGATCGAGGCGATCGGGAGCGCGACGTCCGAGTGCCGGGCGTAGAGCACCGAAGAGTTGCTGATGTCGAGGACCAGTGCCGCGCTCGAGCGCAACGCCGGATCGGTCGGTGAGGGACGGCTGCTATACCTGAGGTGCGCACGCTGCGTCGTCCCGGTGGGAGCCGCGGCTTGTGCGAATGAAGCGAGCGACAGGCACACGGCCGTCGTCATACCGAACCAGCGAACCCGATTCATCAGACCCCTGCGCCTTCGCTCCCCGACTAGATTGAGTGTATCAGAGCATGCCTTATGTCAGGCATTTCGTGACGTATTCTTGAGTTTCTGCGCTCCCATCTGCGCGCTCCGCTCACTCCGCCCTCCCCACGGTCATAACATGTAGGCTGCGTGACGCACCGCTCGCCGCAGTGCTCTGGCGGCGAACGCATTTCACAGCCATTACCGCGCAGCCCTTTCTACGCACCGGGCCGTCAACGCGGCCAGAGCCAGCCGAACGCACCGGCGGTGAGCGCGCCGTAGATGAGCCCATCGAGCGCTGCTTTAGCCGTGAGACTCCAGGAGCGTCGGTACCAGATGGAAAGCTGGCAAAGCGCGAGCGCATAACCGATGAAGGCGGTCGCTCCGACGATCTGAAAAACACGCAGGTAGGGCGTGCCGGCGGGGAGCGTGCGACCGGCGATGTACGCACAGAAGATGCTCACCACGATGAGGAACACGAACCACTGCAGAAGATTCCGGCGCATCGACATCATGCCGTTCGGCATGACGGTCATCACCGCCACGGGCCCCCGGTTCAATTTGTCCTTGAACTCAGCTGAGCGCATCTCCTCCATGCCACCCACCCGCGGAATGAAATAGTCGCCCGGCGGAATCGCGAAGGGCCGCAGGGCGCTCAATACCTCGGACTCCCGCGGCAGCGGCGGAAAATCGCCCCGGTGCCAGAACGGGCCCATGTGAATGACCGTGCTCGCCACGAACACGATCACCGCCGACAGCAATATCGGGAGCCACAGCGATGCGATGGTGATCATGGGCCTCCCCCTTCTTTGTCTTGTGCCGGGTCCGCCCGGGAACCCGCAGGGCATCGGGCGACTCTACTCGCAATCCAGTGCTTTGATCACGACGGGCGGACTGAGGGCTACCTCGACGCGTCTGGCGATCGAACATCTGCGTCCCCTCCACCGCCCGGCTCAAGGCCCGGGCGGCGGGTCTGGCCCGGGGTGCTGCACCCCCTCCTCCGGACGGGCCGCCCCCCACCGGATGGGGGATGGCTCGCGGCTGAGCTCGCGCGCAAGCTCTTGTTCGGGAAGGGCATGGTGGCACCCCCAAAGGGAACTTTAGGGGCCTTTAGCACTCTAACTAGGCGACTGCTAGAATGCCGATCCAATCCACGGGAGAGTTCATGACTGCAGGTGCATTGGTTGCCCGCCCGGGCGATCTGGCCTTGGCCGGTCCGCTCGGGAGTCTCGACGCCTATCTTGAACGGGTGAGCCGTATTCCGGTTCTCAGCCGCGAGGACGAGCGTGGGCTCGCCGAGCGCTTCCGCTCCGAGGGAGACCTCGAGGCGGCGCGGCAGCTCGTACTCTCGCACCTGCGTTTCGTGGTGCATGTCGCGCGGGGCTACAACGGCTACGGCCTGCCAATGGGTGACCTCATCCAGGAAGGCAACGTGGGCCTGATGAAAGCGGTCAAGCGCTTCGACCCGAGCCTGAACGTGCGCCTCGTGTCCTTCGCGGTCCACTGGATCCGCGCTGAAATCCACGAGTACGTGCTGCGCAACTGGCGGCTGGTGAAGATCGCCACCACCAAGGCGCAGCGCAAGCTCTTTTTCAATCTGCGCCGACTGAAGAAGAACCTCAGCTGGCTGTCGGCGGAGGAGACGCTCGCAGTCGCGCGCGATCTGGGTGTCTCTCCCGGTGAGGTCACCGAGATGGAGAAGCGCCTCGCGGCGCGCGATCTGTCGTTCGATCCGGCTCCGGAAGCTGACGATGAGGAGCTCTACAGTCCGGCTGCCTATCTGCCGGCGCCCGATGCCGATCCCGCCGAGGAGGTGGAGGACGCCGAGAGCGCCGATGATTCCTCCGAGCGCCTGCGCGGTGCCCTGGGCCGGCTCGACGCACGCAGCCGCGACATCGTGCAGCGCCGCTGGATGTCCGAGGACAAGGCGACCCTGCATGAGCTGGCAGGCAAGTACGGCGTCTCGGCGGAGCGCATCCGGCAGATCGAGTCGAGCGCCCTCGGCAAGCTGCGCGGCATGATGGCCGCCTGAGGTCGCTTGCGGCCTCGTTCCGGCGGGCGTAGCGTTTTGCGCATGCGCACCGTCACGGACTGGCTCGGCGAATACGGGGCGAGTCACCAGCATCCCACCAACAAGCTGCTGCACTGGATCTGCGTCCCGCCCATCGTGCTTTCGGTGATGGGACTGCTGTGGTCCGCTCCGGTGCCGGCGGAGTTCGCGCAGGCGTCACCGTGGCTCAACTGGGCAACGCTCGCGACCGCCGCCGCGATGATCTATTACCTGGTGCTCTCGCCCGCGCTGGCGCTGGGAACTCTGCTGGCATTCGTGACGCTGCTCGCGATCACGTACCTGCTCGCGCAGCTTCCCTGGCCCCTGTGGCTCACCTCGATCGTCATCTTCGTCATCGCGTGGATCGGCCAGTTCATCGGGCACGCCCTGGAAGGTAAGCGCCCCTCCTTCTTCAAGGATCTGCAGTTCCTGCTCATCGGGCCGCTGTGGCTGCTCGCGGCCGCCTATCGCCGTTTCAGCCTGCCGTACTGATCGCCGGGGCCTTCAGCCCGTCGCCGCGGCACGCACCGCAGCCGTCACCTTCTCATGCAGCTCGCGATCGAGCGGGTCCGGGACGAGCTCATCGCCGCGCGCCAGGCCGGCGATGGCATTGGCCGCGGCCATGAGCATCGCATCCGAGAAGCACTTGGCACGTGCCTCCAGTGCGCCTTTGAACAGCCCCGGAAATGCCAGCACGTTGTTGATGCCCTTGCCGTCGGCCGCAAAGGCGGCGCCATGCTCCCGTGCCACGAGCGGCTCGATCTCCGCATCCGGGTTCGATAACCCGAGGATGACCTGGCCGCGTCGAACCATCTCCGGCCGAATGAGTCCTTTGACGCCGGTGCAGGCGATCACGATGTCGGCACGCTGCATGAGCGCCTCGAGCGTCACGCCCTCACCGCCCGCGGCCGTGAGGCGCGCCACCGCTGCAGGATTTCGGTCGGCTCCCAGCACATGGTGCACGCCGTAGGCCTGCAGCAGCCGCACGATGCCGCTGCCCGCCGCGCCGAGGCCGATCTGTCCGATGACGCTCGCGCACAGGTCGACCCCCGAGCGCTGCGCCGCATTGATGAGTGCCGCGAGCGTCACGACTGCGGTGCCGTGCTGATCGTCGTGCAGCACCGGCTTGTCGAGCCGCGCACGCAACTGCTCCTCGATCTCGAAGCACTCGGGGGCGGCGAAGTCCTCGAGCTGAATGGCGCCGAAGGAGCTCGCGATGCCGCTCACGATCTCGACCACGCGGGCGGGCTGGGTCTCATCGATGAGGATCGGTACGCCATTGATGCCGACCAGCTCCGCAAACAGCGCCGCCTTCCCCTCCATCACGGGAAGCCCGGCGAGCGCACCGATGTTGCCGAGTCCGAGGACCGCGGTGCCGTTGGTGACCACGGCCACGGTGTTGCCGAGCGCCGTGTACTCGTAAGCGGCCTCCGGGGTCTTGCGGATCGCCAGGCACACCCGCGCCACGCCCGGGGTGTAGACATCGCGCAGCACTTCGCGTGTGTTGATGGGCAGCGTCGCCACCGTGCGGATCTTGCCGCCGCGGTGCCGGTTGAAGACCCGGTCGGACTTGCCGACGAAACGCGCGTTCGGAAGCTGCCCGATGCGCTCGTAGAGCGAGCGGTCGGCTTCCTCGTGCACCTCGAGGGTGATCTCCCAGAGCGTGCGTCCCTGCTGCCGCCGCAGCGCGGTAAGGGACTCGATCGTCAACCCGGCATCGGCGATCACCTGGAGCACCTTGGCGAGACTCCCGGGCTGGTGAACGGTCTCGACGAGGATGATCTCCGGGATTTTCATGCCGGAAGGGTGCCCCAAGCCCGGCCGCGAATCCACCCGAGCCCGGGCCTCCCGCATTTCTTGGGGTGGTGCCTTGGGGTGCTCCCTTGGGGTGCTTTATGATGCGCCCCCCTCAGGAGAATCGCCGTGGCCAAAGCCGCCGTTTCCAGCCCCGACGCCGCCGGGAAGGCGGCCGGCAGCCTGCTCGATCCGCTGGATCTCTACGGCGTGCGCGCCTCGCTCAGCGAGGAGGAGCGGCTCGTGCAGGAATCGGTCGCGCGATTGGTGGACGCGGAGGTGCTGCCGGTCATCCAGCGCTGCTTCGAGGAGCACCGCTTCCCGAAGGAGCTCGTCCCGAAGCTCGCCGCGCAGGGGCTGCTCGGCTCCTCGATCCAGGGTTACGACTGCGCCGGACTCAACGCGGTGTGCTACGGCCTCATCTGCCAGGAGCTCGAGCGCGGGGACTCCGGTATCCGCAGCTTCGTCTCGGTGCAGTCATCGCTGTGCATGTACCCGATCTGGGCGTACGGCTCGGAGGAACAGAAGCAGCACTACCTGCCGCGCATGGCGCGCGGCGAGCTCATCGGCTGCTTCGGGCTCACCGAGCCGCACGGCGGGTCCGATCCCGCCAACATGAAGACCCATGCCAAGCGGCGCGGCGGGGACTGGGTGCTGAATGGCTCGAAGATGTGGATCACCAACGGCACGATTGCGGATGTCGCGGTG
>Ga0306924_10003377_pt1 | contig 15341 bp, 12 predicted proteins | sample sta12Can44000111_FD_203756 | JGI IMG/M metagenome (GOLD analysis project Ga0306924, IMG submission 203756) | Lab enrichment of tropical soil microbial communities from Luquillo Experimental Forest, Puerto Rico - statanox.12C.anox.44.000.111 (v2)... | ecosystem: Environmental > Terrestrial >... | reverse complement strand
CGATTGGAATGCCGGCAATTCGCTACCGGCCGGCTTCCTGCCCGAGGGTTTTTCTGACGAGCCGTTAACCAGCCCGGTTTCGCGCTACTGGAAAGCAATGACCAGTGGTGGCTCGACCGGACGGCCCAAGGTGATCCTTGACCATCAACCCGCCGTGATCGATACCGCGGTGGATCAGCCGCTTGGCATTGCGCTGGGCACGACACTACTCAATCCCGGTCCCCTGTATCACAACGCACCGTTTATCGTGACGCACCTTGCACTGTTCGGAGGCGGCCGGATCACCGGTATGGTGAAGTTCGACGCCGAGGAGACACTGCGCCTGATCGCGCGGGATCGCGTGCAGTGGGTGAATTTCGTACCGACCATGATGCATCGCATCTGGGCACTGCCAGGCGACGTGCGCGACGCCTACGACCTGTCGAGCCTAAAGATCGTATTTCACATGGCGGCACCCATGCCACCGTGGCTAAAAGAAAATTGGATCGCTTGGCTTGGACCCGAACGAATCTTCGAACTCTATGGCGGCACCGAGCGGCAGGGCTCGACCATCATTTCGGGTGTCGAATGGCTCGCCCACAAGGGCTCGGTCGGCAAGATCGGCGAGACAGCGCGTTTGCGGATCATCGGCGACGACGGCAACGACGTCCCGCCCGGCGAGACTGGCGAAATCTATTTCCTTCCGAATGACGGCCCCGGCACCACCTATCACTATCTCGGCGCCGAGCCGAAGCGGCGCGCCGACGGCTGGGAATCGCTGGGCGATATCGGACGGCTCGATGCGGATGGCTACTTGCATCTCGGAGATCGACTGGCCGACATGATTCTGCGCGGTGGCGCCAACATCTATCCGGCCGAGATTGAGGCTGCCGTCAGTGCGCATCCAGAGGTGCGTTCTTGCGTCGTCGTCGGTGTGCCGGATGCGGAATTCGGGCAACGCGTGCACGCCATTCTCGAGCTTGTCGAGAGTAGCGATGTCCAGGCGGTCGCTGATGGTATGGGCGATTTCCTCGCCGCTCGCCTCAGCCGCTACAAGCATCCGGAAAGCTTTGAGACCGTCGCCGTCGGCCTGCGCGACGATTCAGGCAAGGTTCGCCGCACGTTGTTGCGTGACGAACGCGCAGCGTGGCTGAACGAGAATCGCGCCTTCCAGATTTTTCCTAGGCGGCCACGGGCAAAGGCGGGTTGATCTGAGTAGCGGACCACGCTTCCCACATGCACCTGCGAGCATCGCGCCCCGCTGACGAACGACTGCTTCTTGGGCGCGCCATGCTGACTATGGCTCTGCGCCCGTTCGCGGGATTCTGACTCGCTCATGGTAAACGAGATCAGTGCTCAAATCGGATCACTTGGAAGCGCTCGGGCCGGTCAAATGATGTTCAGAAGACAGGGCGACAATCCCAAACTCGGCAAGATAGGCGCGTATTGAATTGATGATGGCAGTCTGCTGGCGGATGAGAGATGGCGCGCTCGATGAAGCATCAGGCAGCTCTGTTGCTCGACCGTCTTGGTCGGCACGAACCGCATGTTGGGTCTCGTGACCGCCTCGCAAATCGCCTCCGCCTAAACTGCCGCCGCATCAGTGCCATACACTTGAAAAGACCGACTTGGCGATATCGAGATTGATCGTCGAAATCGACTGCATAGATAGCTTCTCCGAATCGTGGAGCCTCAAAACGGCGCCCATTCCTTGGCACTCTCGTGCCCGTGGAGGAGCCGTCCACAGCATCAACACCGGACAAATCTTCGGTTGTTGTTGGATCGCTTCCCGCAAAGGCGGTCCGCTTCCGGAACTATGCCGCTGTCACACGTCCGTTTTGGTCTGCATCGAGATGTAGCGTCCGATCGCGCTGGCCGCGTTGAGCATGTGGGCGCGCATGCGCCGGGACGCTTCATCCCCGTCTCCCTGAGCGATGGCGTTCAGAATGGCCTCATGCTCCTCCCGCGAGCGACCAAGCCGGCTTGCGTGACGTAGTTGCGTACGGCGGAAAGCTTTCATTCGGTTGCGGATGGCCAGCGCTTGCTCCGCCATGAATGCGTTGTGGGTCGCGCCGTAGATGGTCTCGTGAAACTCGCGATTGAACTTGTCGTACCCGTCGATGTCGCCGCGCTTGACCAACGCTTCCGATGCGTCATGCATTTCGATGAGCTTGCCACGTTCGAGCGGCGTAATTCGGTAGGTGGCAATCCGGACGCACATCGCCTCGATTTCGGCCGAGGTTTCGAACATTTCCATGATCCGCTCGGGTGTGGTCTGGGTGACGATGACGCCGCGTCGGGGTCGGATCTCCACCAGGCCAGTGACGGCAAGTTGCCGGAGCGCCTCACGGACGGGCGTTCGTGACGCGCCGAACCGGTCGGCAAGGTGCTGTTCGTCCAGACCCATGCCGGGCGGAAGCGCGCCGGATGCAATCTCGTCGGTCAGTACATTTCGGATCTGATCGGAGAGAAGCTCCGGCTCCTCTCCGTTAACAGATGAATCAGTATCGGTTCTGTGTTCCAAGACTCACCCCATCAGTGCACGCATCCCGAGATAAAAGATAGAAGGCCCTACCAAGCAACCGATTCCCGTATGGAATGTTGCCGTGAGCGCCCCATAGGGGACAAGCTTCGGGTCGGTAGCAGCCAATCCTCCAGCCACGCCGCTTACCGTGCCCATCAGGCCGCCGAAAGCCATCGCCGAACGCGGATTATCCAATCCTATCATGCGCGCCACGAAGGGGGTGCCAATCATTACGATAACCGCTTTCAGGACGCCGGTCGCGATCGAAAGCGCGATGACGGTCGAATCCGCGCCCAATGCTGCACCCGTCACGGGGCCAACGATGTAAGTGATGGCCCCTGCGCCAATCGTGGTCACGCTGATCGCGTCGGAATAACCGAACGATAGCGCTACGGTCACCCCGACGATGAACGGCAGAATCGTCCCGAGACCCAGAGAGAGCACCCCGAGAAGCCCGGCTTTCCGCGCCTCCACCACATCAACCTCGAACGCGGTAGCGACGATAGCGAAGTCGCGCAGCATCGCGCCACCCATCAGACCGATGCCGGCGAAAACCGGAACGTCCGCCAGTCCCTTCTGACCGCCGGTCATGAGACCGCCCCCATACGCCAGAGCCAGTCCTATCAGAATGGCGATCGCGGATCCGTGAACTCGACCTGCGGTGAAGCGCTTCGAGATCGCCAGCGAGAACCACATCACAGCGCCAATCACAGCAAACGCTGCAACGAGGGTCTGTTCAATGAAAACGTGTTGGATCATGTGGAGCATAGCTCAGACCTCCCTTGCGACGGCGATAGCGTGTTCTGGATCACCGGGTTGAAAGGCCCCGGCAATGACTTTGCCGCCGCGCTCCAGTTCCGGTTCGACATCGGCCTCATGTTTTGGGTCGCGACCGAGGCGACCGATCATTGCAACGGCGGCGAAGCACAGCGCTACGGTACTCAGGGCGGTGATCACAACCATTGGGCCGCTGCGCACGGCCGCAACGACGTTTTGTTGCGCGGCCATTGCGACGACGATCGGGATGTACATCGTGGCCCAAAACTCCACGCCGAGCTTGATGCCGGAGGGCAGGCCACCATGGCGGGTGAGCCAAACGCGCGCGGCAATCAGCAGCATCATGGCGATGCCAACCCCACCGACATTGGCTTTGACGTTGAGAGCCACGCCGAGAAGGTCGCCGATGAAAACGCCGACGAGTGTGCAAATTGCGAGAAGAGCGACACCAAAAACCGTCATTGGACCACGCTCCTCGCTCCGAGCATCACCCGATCTGTTGTCGACAAAACGACCATGAAAGGTCCTCCCTGAATGCTGATCAGCTTTATTTTCGTCTTCATGCATACACAATCTTGACATTACAGTCAATATGTATACAAATCGACTAATCAGATCCCGTTCCGCATACAGAAGGATGCAAAACATGGCGTCAGGGGCCTGCAAATGAATGGAATCGTGCTGAAGGACATGCTTGGGCGAATTGCCGAGCGCGGCCGCGCCCTCGTGGAAAAGCGAAGCTTGCGACTTGCGGCATCCGCTTCCCGCGGACCTGCGAGCAATGACGGATCAAAGCAGATCGAAGACTTATGCCGTGCGCTTCTGTCCGGGCGCGGCGAGGCCTCTGGCGTGGCGCTCGCCAGCAAGGTGTTGGATCGATACGCCACGATGTCGAATCAGGAGAAGACGGACTTCTTCCATGTGCTCGCAAAGAATTTCGGTCCCGATCAGCAGCGCCTGAAGCAAGCCTGGGCCACGTACGAGCAGGCGTCCGATTTTGCGGGGCTGCGCGCGCTGCTCCGCGCCGTCGAACCGCCGCGTCAGGAGCTATTTCGCCGTCTCAATCTAGCGCCGGGCGGCACCGGCGCGCTCGTAGCGTTACGCGAAGATCTGATCAACCTCGGCGGCAACGATCCCGAACTGGCGTGCGTGGAGGACGATCTCGTCCATCTCTTCTATTCGTGGTTCAACCGCGGCTTCCTGGTGATGCAGCGCATCACGTGGTCGACGCCGGCCGACATTCTTGAACGGATCATCCGTTACGAAGCGGTCCACACCATCAAGGGATGGGATGACCTTCGCAGCCGGCTTCAGCCGCCGGATCGGCGTTGTTACGCATTCTTCCATCCGTCGCTTGTCGACGAACCCCTGATCTTCGTTGAAGTCGCGCTCACGACGGGGATACCGGGGTCAATCCAGGACGTCTTGGCTGAGGATCGACCGGTCCTGTTGCCCGAGCAGGCGACCACAGCCGCGTTCTATTCGATCAGCAACTGCCAACCCGGCTTGAAAGGCGTGTCGTTCGGCAACTTTCTTATCAAGCAGGTGGTGCAGGACATTTCGAAGGACCTCCCCTCTCTAAGAACCTTTGTCACCTTGTCGCCAGCGCCAGGTTTCGCGCCTTGGCTTGAGCGCGTCGCCGCCGATCCGAGCGCAGCTGGGCTTTTGAACTTTGATGCGGCCGCACTGGCTCCGCTGAAGCAGAAAGATTGGCATCTCGATCCGGATGTGAGCAGCGCGCTTCGTCCGATCATCCTCAGCCTCGCGGCATTCTACTACGTTCACGCCAAGACCTCGCGGGGAAAGCCGATCGATCCGGTCGCGCGCTTCCATCTCGGCAATGGCGCACGGCTAGAGCGCTTGAACTGGCTCGGCGATACATCGCCGAAAGGCATCCGTGAAGCTGAGGGCCTGATGGTCAATTACCTCTACGACTTGCGCTACATCGAACAAAACCATGAGGCATTTGCCAATTCCGGAACGGTCGTCGCCTCAGGCGACACCAAAACTCACCTCCTTCCCTTTGCGCCTTCCCTATTTTCGGAGAACCGTCATGTCTGAGAACCTGTTCACACTCTTCACCGCGCGTTTCCCGCAAGACCGGTCACGCATCTTTCTTGAGCGGCCCGATGGTTCAGTGCTGACCTATGCAGACCTGCTGGACCGCTGTGGCAGACTCGCGAATACCTTGCTCGCGCTGGGCGTTAAGCCAGGCGATCGCGTCGCCGCGCAAGTCGAAAAGACGCCCGAGGCCCTGCTGCTCTATCTCGCGTCGTTGCGTGTCGGGGCTGTATATCTGCCCCTCAACACTGCCTATACGGCGGCCGAAGTTCGCTACTTTCTGAGCGATGCCGAGCCGACCGTGTTTGTCTGCAGCCCGCACCGAACGGGTGAGATGAGATCCCTCGCGCGCGACCTCGGCCTCCCGCAACTCGAGACGCTGGGTGCCGATGGTCTGGGGACGCTAACCGATAAAGCCGCAACCGCTTCACCGGATTTCACCGATGTGCCGCGAGCCGGCGACGATCTGGCCGCCATCCTCTATACCTCCGGAACAACCGGACGCTCCAAAGGCGCGATGCTCTCCCACCGAAATCTTGCCTCGAATGCCAAAACGCTGCGCGAGACGTGGCGCTTTACCCCGGAAGATCGCTTGCTTCACGCCCTGCCGATCTTTCACACCCACGGGCTGTTCGTGGCGATCAACATCACGCTCATGACGGGAAGTTCGCTAATCTTCCTGCCGACCTTCAACGCCGACGAGATCATGCGGCTTCTGCCGAAGGCGACGGTGATGATGGGCGTGCCCACTTTCTACGTGCGCCTGCTGGCTCATCCCGATTTTGATCGCACGTCCACACGCGACATGCGGCTGTTTGTGTCCGGATCGGCGCCGCTTTCCGCCGAGACCCACAAAGAGTTCTCGGCGCGCACCGGCCACGCCATCCTCGAACGGTATGGCATGACGGAGACCAACATGAATACGTCGAACCCGTACGATGGCGAACGCATCCCGGGCAGCGTCGGTCTTCCGCTTTCGGGTGTCGAAATCCGGATTGCCGACCCGCAGACCGGAAAAGCCCTGCCGCAAGGCGAGATTGGGGTGATCGACATTCGGGGACCAAATGTGTTCAAAGGCTATTGGCGCATGCCGGAAAAGACCAAGGAGGAGTTTCGCGCGGATGGCTTCTTCATCTCCGGCGATCTCGGCTACATCGATCAGAAAGACTACGTCTATATCTCGGGAAGGGCGAAGGATCTCGTCATTTCGGGTGGATACAACGTCTATCCCGCCGAGGTCGAAGCTGCGATCGAGGCGGTTCCGGGCGTTGCCGACTGCGCCGTCATCGGCGTTCCCCACGCCGACTTTGGCGAAGCCGTCGTCGCTGTCGTCGCTCCGAAGCCGGGCTCTCAACTGAATGAGAAGCAAATTCAATCAGCAATCGCGAGTGACCTGGCAAAGTACAAGCAGCCAAAGCGCGTCTTCGTCACCACTGACATTCCACGGAATGCGATGGGCAAGATTCAGAAAAAAGATCTGCGCGAAACCTACAATGCGACGTTTAGAACGACGTAGCCCAGAATGAGGAAAGGCGATATCGCCGCGAGCAAGACGGACGTTAGCAGAGTGGGAACGATCTGCTCGTACCAGTCTACCAAGCCAACTGCTCAAGCAAATCTACTCCTTGAGCAGGTCGGTACCGGGGCTGCTCGACAAATTAAAACGGATAAAGGCTATTTTCGCCTTCCCACAATTGGTCGCTGCGGCACGTGGCGAGTTGGTGATCTGTCGGTCGGATACTGTTTCGACAGTCAGTTGACCGCCAATGCCGCCAAGATTACTTCCCCGGAACGCTGAGGGGAACCGGATTGCTGCCTCGGAGATCCGCATCTTGAGCATCGAGCAGTTTCCAATCCGGCGGCGCAAAATAATCCCTGTTGGCGGTCACTGCGCGCGGCGCCAATCAAAATCAAAGGTCGGGACGAGGAGATGGTCGCCAGCCGGATCGAACAAGGAGATTGATGGACGTTGATTTTAGCTTGACAGCAATTGCCCCATGCAAGGGCTTCGGATGCCGGCCGCTTGGGGGACGGCGCGGCATATCCGGCGGCCGGCGTCCGAAAGCCTCCAAGGGAGGAGACCGCGCTGGGGGACGTAGGATGGTGCCGCGTGCGATCAATTCCCGACTAGACTGCACTTGCTGCGGTCGAGCGGACGGAAGGCCTGGTCGGGCGGGATCGTCGCGACGAGCTTCACGAAGTCCCACGGACCTTTGGATTCGGCCGGTGTCTTGACCTGGACTAGGTAGAGATCGTGTACCATGCGCTGGTCGTCGCGGATTCGGCCATTCGTGGTGTAGGCGTCCGACACAGGCGTTGATTTCATCCGTGCCATCACGGTCGGACCGTCGTCGGAGTTGGTGTCCTTCACCGCTTGCAAATAATGACGCACGGCGGAATAAACGCCTGCCTGGATTTGCGAGGGCATCGCTTTCCGGCGAGCATAGAAGGCGTCGGAGAAGCGACGGGCCGCCGGCGAGACGTCCTCGAAGAAGCTTGTGACAATGAGGTCGCCGCCGGTGGCCTTCAGCCCGACGGCCTCGATATCGACGTTCTGAAACGACATCGGAACGATCTTCATGCCCTGGGCCGAAAGGCCAAATTCTTCGGCCTGCTTGATGGCGGTGGCGTTGTCGCCGGCGACATTGATCGCCAAGATCTTTGCACCAGAGGCCTGGGCCTGGAGCAGGAAGGAGCTGTAGTCGGGCGTGCCAAGTTGCGCCTTTACGCTGCCAGCGACCGTGCCGCCAAGCTCGGCAATCCGCGCCCGCGCCGTTGCCTCGATCGAATGCCCGAAGGCGTAGTCGCCGGTGATGAAGAACCACGGCTCCTTGCTGGACCGCATGATGCCCGACACCACCGCGGTTGCCGTGGAATAGGCATCCTGAGTCCATTGGACGCTGGTTGGCGCACAGGCGTCATCGGTCAATTGGTTGGCGCCTGCGCCCGAGATCAGGAAAATCCTGCCGTTGCTGCGCACGAGCTCCTGGACCGCCAGCGCCGCGCCCGAGCTGCCACCGTCGGCAATCGCCTGAACTCCGTCGTGTTCGAACCACTTCCGGGCGAGGGAAGCGGCGATATCCGGCTTGTTCTCGTGGTCGGCCTGCAGGATCTCGATTGGCTTGCCGTTGATCTTGCCGCCGAACTCCTCCGCCGCCATCCGTGCCGCTTCAACCGATCCAGGCCCCATGGCGGTCGCGAATACGCCGTTCATGTCGGTGAGCACGCCGATACGGATGGCATCACCCTTGATTTCCGCGTGCGCCGTTGTGCCCGCGAGAATGAGACTGAATAGCAACGTCGTAGTAAAATTTGTGCGGTAGGTGCCCATGTCGTTTCCCAATCTGTTTTTTGATGAGTTTATGCCGTTGGTCTTGTGCAACTGCCCGCGGCCTCGGGGGCCTACGCAGGCTCCGCCACCACGGTGTTGCGAAGAATGCCGATGCCGGAGATCTCGACTTCAACGGTGTCGCCCGCATGCATCCACAGCGGCGGCGTGCGTTTAGCGCCGACGCCGCCCGGCGTGCCGGTGACGATGACGTCGCCAGGCGCAAGCGGGCAGATGGTCGAGATATAGGCGATCAGCTCAGGCACGGGCGTGATCAGGAGGTTGGTCGTCGTGTTCTGCACGACCGTGCCGTTCAGCCGGGTTTGCAAGGCTAATTTCGACGGGTCGGGAATTTCTTCCGTGGTCACCATCCACGGACCGAAGCTGCCGCTTTCTGCAAATGTCTTGCCGGCCAGAAACTGGCTAGTGTGGCGCTGCCAGTCGCGGATGCTGCCTTCGTTGTAGCAGGCGTAACCTGCGACATGGTCGAGCGCGCGGCTTGTGGGAATGCGCCGACCGGGGGTGCCAATGATAAGCGCCAACTCTCCTTCATAGTCGAAATCATCGCTGACCTTGGGCTTCACAAGGGGCTGCAAGTGTCCGACTTGGCTGCAGGCAAATCGCGCAAAGAGCGCCGGCTTCTCGGTGATGGTCCTACCGGTCTCGGCCACGTGATCGCGATAATTCAGGCCGACACAGATGATCTTGCCGGGATCGGGTATGACGGGCGCATGGGCAACCGCGTTCAGGGCGTAGTCAGGCTCCCTGGACGCGAGCAGCGCCGCGGCCTGATTGAACCCATCAGCTTCGAGCAATTCGCGCAGGTTTCGCCAGGGAAGACGGCCTCCCAGGTCGAGAACACCTTCTCCTTTCACCGCCCCGTACGAAGTACGTCCCTCAATGAGGAATGAAAGCAGCTTCATGCGCGAATCCTTTCAGGTGGAACATTCAAGCGGCGCTCGGGATGGACGCCGAGATGGGAAGGGCAGAAAGGAGGGTGGCAAGATCCTCGTCTCTACGCGCCGTTCCCAGAATGTAGCGATCAGGGCGCACGAGCGCGGCCTTGAGGCCGTGCTCGCTGAGCCAGGTTTCCAGACCGACCGCCTCCTCACTTTGCACTATCTGAACGCCGGCGGCTGTCAGCACCGTGCGATGCTGCTGCATCACCGCGGCACCGCAGCCGTCCTCGCACAGCAGTGCAAAGCGGTAACCCACGCGATCATCGCTACGCCCGTCATTTGCGAAGTCGAATTGCGGCGCGAGCTTTCCGCGCAGCTCGGTATCGGGTCTGGAGAGACCCGGGCCAAGCGTTGGCTTTGATACCTCGAGCTTGAGCGGGCCATCATCGCGTGGAATGCCGGTTGCAAGTGCGGCCTCGACCGCCTTGGTATTGATGAGCCCGCCGAGGCGGATAGCAAGTTCGATGAATTCGCGTACGTGGGGCGCGCGTTCGCTCTGATAGGTGTCGAGAAGGTCGGGAGCGGCCTTGGCCTGGAGAACGTAGTGGAGCTTCCAGGCGAGATTGGCCGCATCGCGAATGCCTGCGCACATGCCCTGGCCGAGAAAGGGCGGCGTCTGATGTGCTGAATCACCCGCCAGCAGAAGTCGTCCGGAGCGCCATTGTTGCGCCACCGCGGAATGAAAGGTGTAGACGGCGGCGCGCTCGATCTCAGCTTCGTTGGCCTTCAGCCATGGCGACAGCAGCTCCCAGACGCGCCCCGGCTGCGCGGCGAGCAGGGCATCTTCGTCTGGACGAACCGTGATCTCCCAGCGGCGGCGCTTGCCGGTGCCGCGAATATAGGTCGCCGGCCGCTGCGGGTTGCAAAACTGAACGCTGTAGTCGCCCAGGTCGGGCCGCTCGCCCTTGAGCAGCACATCGATCACAAGCCAGCGCTCATGAAAACCGAGATCGTCCATGCCCGTGCCGATGAAGCGGCGCACCAAGGAGCGAGCTCCGTCGCAGCCGACGACGTAGGCGCAACGGACCTCGACCAGTTGCCCCGTGCAAAGGTCCTCGTAACGAACGCGCACACCCGTCTGATCCTGGTCGATGGCAAATACGTCGCAGCGGTTGCGGACCTCAACATGAGGCCAACGCTCCAGTCCCTTGTTGAGGACGTCCTCAAGGTCGGGTTGGTGAAAGCGGTAACTCAGATGCCATCCCATTGGGGTCAGCTCGCGCGAGCGTGACCAGTCCAGCATGAGCCGCCCCTCGGCATCCACGAACCGCATCCCAGGACTTAGGATGACGTGCGGCAGAATGGTCTCGCTCAGACCGATGGTCTGGAAGACACGCATGCACTCGTCGTCGAAATGCACCGCCCGCGGCAGGTGATGGGCCTTGGCCTCCCGCTCCAGGACGAGTGTGCGCACTCCACACAGCCCAAGCAGATTGGCAAGGGTCGAGCCGACCGGGCCGCGCCCGACGATGACGACCTCGAAGCTTTTGGACGATGCCGAAATATTATTCATGCCGCATCTGTTCCGCAGAACGCCCTTGGTTTCAAGGAGCGGACGCAAAGTGTCCGCGCAGCGGACGCGGCTGCCTACAGAACGCGACGATGCCGATCCGGCAGCCTTCGGCCCTCAACGATCGGTGCGTTGCCTTGCCGCGCCTGCGGGTTACGCTTCGACCGGAATCGCGGCGGCGGCCTCTTGAAGAGGAGCGACGCAACTGGCGACAGCGTCTTCGAGGGACATGGCCGATCGGATCCAGATGATTGAGATGCATCCGAATACGACTTCGCCCCGACGGATCGGGATCGCGATGGAGGATGTCTTGGGATTATATTCGCCTTCATTGCGGATGGCGTAACCGCGATGAGACGTCTCGGCGATCATGCGGCTCAGCCGGTGGGGTTCGAGAAAGGGACGGTCGTCCGCTTCATCGATGCGCCGCAAATGGTTGATGATCACGTCGCGTTCCATCGGCGTGCAGGCGGCAAGATAAGCGCGGCCCGCGGAAGTCCGCAGCATCGGCAGGCGTTTGCCGATCATGCCACGGTCAATCGACATCGGGCTGCGTGCATGCGTGGTCTCCTGGATGACCATCGCGGCGTTCTCGTAGGTTGACAGATCGACCGGCCAGACCAGGTTTTTGCCGAGCTCGGCTAGGTAGGGCGCTGCCGCCTGGCAGATGAAAATCCCGGGATCGTAGCCGTCGCCGAGGCTCAAGGCTCGCCGCGTCACCCGGAAGCGATCGTCGCTCGCGCTGCGCGCGACATAGCCGAGCTCCTCAAGCGTTTCCAGCAAGCGATAGACGGTCGGCCGCGGCAAATCGAGCCGCCGGGCGACGTCGCCGGCGCGAATACCGCCGGAACGGTTGACCTCGTGCAGCACATCCAGGCCCCTCTTGAAGGCGCGGACGCCCTCCGCTGGCCGCGGCTGATCGGATCGCGTCCGCTCCTTGGACACCTGCAAATTCCTCCCTTGTCTCGTATCCGCTCGCCGGTATCGTAGTCGAGAGTGCGAACCCGATGCAGAGCCGGCAGTCTACTGCAGGACTGCGCGGCGCCGGTACCGAATTCGCACCCAAAACGGGCCCAAGCGGGGAGGAAACAGCATGGAGATCACTGCGCTGGGCTACATCGGGATCAAGTCCTCCCAGGTGGATCAGTGGAGCCGGATGGCAACTGATCTGCTCGGGATGCAACGGATTGACCGGGCGGGCAAGGTGGACGCCTATCGCATGGACGACCGCCAACAGCGGCTGATCGTCGACGGCAGTAGCGATGCTGGACTCGCGGTGATGGGTTGGGAGGTTGCAACGCGTGTCGAACTCGATCGTCTCGCCGGGCGGCTTGATAATCACGGCGTTAGAGTCACGCGCGGATCGCGCGCGCTCGCCGATGAGCGACATGTCTCGGAGCTGATTTCGTTCAGCGATCCCGCGGGTAATCCGCTCGAAGTATTCTGCCAGCCTGAACTTGCGTCAGATCCTTTCAGGCCGGGCCGGCCGATTTCGGGCTTTCGCACCGGCGCGTTGGGGATGGGACATGCCGTTCTCAATGTCGAGGACGTCGAGGCGCTGCTGCCGTTCTACCGCGATCTGCTCGGATTTAAAGTGTCGGATTTCGGGCTGACGCCATACAAGCTCTATTTTTTCCACGTGAACGGCCGTCATCACAGCTTTGCCATGGTGGGTTCGGGGCGGAAGGCCTTGCATCATTTCATGGTCGAGGTCGGAAGCCTGGATGATGTAGGGCAAGGTTATGACCTTGCTCAGCTGGAGGAAGACCGGATCGCCTACACGTTGGGACGTCACACCAACGACCACATGACGTCCTTCTACGTCAATACACCATCCGGGTTCTTCATCGAATATGGTTGGGGCGGGCGCGTGATCGATCCCGCGACCTGGCAGCCACATGAGACGTTCGACGGGCCCTCGCTATGGGGCCATGAGCGGCTGTATATGTCCGAAGAGCAGCGTGGTCGCTTGCGCAACATGCGACTGTCGGCCGCGGCGCGCGGCGTCCGCGTGCCCGATCCAAGCGTGCCGCCCTTGAAGTGTGCGTGGCTTGATGCGGTGATTGCGCGGGAATAGACGTTGCGGATGTCGGCTCAAGGTCAAAGGCCGCCCATCGGGCCGAGATGTCGATTGAGTACTTCCAGCCGGATTTGCGTACGTCCGTGACAGATAAGCCTGGATTTCGTTGCGTTCACCGGGGCATTTCTTGGCTCCGTTTGCAATCCAGATCAGCGTTTGCGTCTGCTTCCGAGCCAGCGGCGGCTGGCGCGACTAAGGCTTGTGGCATCTGCGTAGCCGAGCGCGGCAGCCATTTCGTCTCGCGACATCAGGCCGGCCGCGGACATTGCGCGCGCACGCTCGCGTAGCACGCCGTCAAGGAGCTGCCGAAATCCGGCGCCGGACTCGGCGAGCCGGCGCACGAATGTTCGCCGCGTCATTCCGATCAAGCGCGCCACGCTCTCCTCGCCCAGACGCTGCGGCAGGTGCATGGCGATGATACTTTCCACGGTCTTGGAAAGCGATGCGCTGCTGCCACGGCCCGTCATCTGCAGGGCTTCGAGCGCCTTGGCGTGCAACCCGCGATCGGCGAACGGGGAGGGAAGGCCGCACATCTGCCTTGGAACGTTCAAGGCAAGAGCCCGGGCATTGAATCTCACCTGGCAAGAGAAGAGCGATCGCAATCGCTCTGATCCGGTGGATCGTGGCCAGGGTAATTCCAGCGTCGCGTCTGCGAGGGAATCCTCCAGGATCTGCCCGAACATCGCGTGCACGTTGAGCCCGACCGCCAGCGCGATGGCGCGCCACACGGGCTGGTCCATGGCGAAAGCCGGCGAAATTTCTAGCCGAACCGCGTTCGTGGTTTCGCGCAGCCTGGCGCGAACGAAAGGCGCACGCACTGGGCCAAAGCGTGCACCGGTCGCAAGCGCTTCTTTCACGGTGGGCGCTGTTCTCGCCGCCACATCCAGTGCGCCTTGCATCGAGTTGGACCAGACCGTTGGCGCCTGGAGCGACCAATTCTCGCCGTGCCGGCTTGTGATGTTGGCGGCGAGCGCGACAAGCGCCGATGCCGGGATGTCGCCTCCGGGCTGGGCTAGAATTGATTCCTCGATCCCAGTGCCCCTAAGCAGCAGGGCGCGCTGCTCGGGGGTTTTTCCGAAATGCCGCAGCAATGCCCGTGCATAGCCGACGGAAACGGGCGCAATCATCGCTTGGGCGCTAGTCCTGGGCATTGGCGCAAAATGCCACAAATTTGGCCTGATGAGAACTGGTCGCGACTCCGTCCCTCATTCATCCTCTCGAAAAACATACGGAGGAGACCCCCATGATTTTCACTGGCATCACGGCCAGCGGTGAGACGATCGCCTATCGCGACGGCAAGCGTTACCTTTGGATGCTGTCGTTCATTCCGCCGCTGGTCCCGATCCTTTCCTACGGGCTGTACCTTGTCACCGGAAGCTCGCTGACGACGCTGATCCCGTTCTTCTACATCTTCGGCCTTATCCCGCTGCTCGACGCCATGGTCGGCGAAGATTGGCACAATCCTCCGGCGGAAGTCGTCGCCGCAATGGAAGCCGATCCCTATTACTTGGTGCTTGCAAGAGCCGCGGTGCCACTCCTGTGGCTCAGTTTCACTGCAACCGTCGCTTTCGTGGGAACACAGGAGTTGTCCTGGTGGTCCTACGCGTTTCTGGTACTGGGGGTCGGCACGATCAACGGCGGCGCACTGCTGGTCGGCCACGAGCTTGGCCACAAGGCGGACCGGGCGAACAAGATCTTCGCCACGTTGGCCAACAACGTTGTCGGTTACGCACATTTCCGTATCGAGCACAACCGCGGGCATCACTCCTGGGTCGCGACGCCCGAAGATCCGGCAAGCGCGCGCTTCGGGGAGTCGATCTACGGCTTTGCTAGGCGAGAGCTGCCGGGCGCTTTTGTGCGCGGCTGGCGCAACGAAGCCGAGCGGCTCACGCGGCGAGGCAAATCCGTCTGGTCCATCGAAAACGAAATCTCCAGGGCTTCGCGCTGACGCTCGTCGCAGCCGCGGCATTGATCGCAGCGTTCGGATGGAGCGTCGCTCCATTCATTCTGGCCCATCATTTTGTTGGTTGGTACGGGCTGACGCAGGCCAACTATGTCGAGCATTACGGGCTCCTGCGCGGCAAGGGACCGGATGGGCGTTATCAGGCGGTCGAACCGCGCCA
>Ga0306924_10003374_pt1 | contig 15343 bp, 15 predicted proteins | sample sta12Can44000111_FD_203756 | JGI IMG/M metagenome (GOLD analysis project Ga0306924, IMG submission 203756) | Lab enrichment of tropical soil microbial communities from Luquillo Experimental Forest, Puerto Rico - statanox.12C.anox.44.000.111 (v2)... | ecosystem: Environmental > Terrestrial >... | reverse complement strand
CTCGCGTGGCGCTGCGCCCGGCGGCGGGGCGCCACCGAGGCGACCGCCGCGTTCCTCGCGCCGTTCGCGATCTTCCTCGTCGCGATCGCCTTCCTCTCCCCGGTACGCGCACAGGCCTTCACGGTGTTGTTCTCGACGACGCTGCTCGTCCTTCTGGACCGCGATCGCGACGGCGCGCGCTGGTGGATCCCCGTCTGGCTCGCGATCCATGTCGTCTGGCTGAACGTGCACGGCGGCTTCGTGGTCGGTTTCGCGATCCTCGGCGGGGCTGCGCTGGAACGGATCGTCCAGGCGCGCCTTGAGGGCCGCTCGACCCTCGCCGCGCTCCGCGGCGTCGCGCACCTCGGCGCGGTGCTGGCCGCCATGGCGCTCCTCGCCGGGCTCCTGAACCCGTACGGCTGGGAGTACGTGTCGTACCTGGTCCGAGCCATTCGCATGCCCCGGCCGGCGATCGCCGAGTGGGCGCCGCTCTGGGATCGTCGCATCCATCCAGTGAACCTGGTGTTCCACGGGGTCGCGCTGCTGGTCGCCGCATACGCGCTGTGGCGCGCCGGGATTCGCGCCGCCCTCTCCGTGAGCGGCTGGGCGTTCCTCGCGCTCGCGGCGGTGGCGTCGCTGCTGACGAACCGCAACCTGTCTCTGCTCGGGCTCGCCTGGTTCACCTGGACCGCGCCGCTCCTCTCCCGGACCACGATGGCGGAGGTCGTCGAGCGGGAATGGACGAGGCGTCCCGCGGCGGTTGCGCTCGTCGCCGTCGTCCTCGTCGCCATCGGGGCGCGGTATGCGGTGGCGAGGCGCGCGTGGGTCGTGACGGTGCCCGCCCGCCCCGATGTGCGGGAGGTCCTCTGGTATCCGGTGGATGCGGTCGACTACCTCGCCCTCGCAGGATTCGCCGGCCGGCTCCTCACGCGGTTCGAGGACGGCGCCTACGTGAGCTGGCGGCTCTATCCTGCCGTCAAAGTCAGCTTCGACAGCCGGTACGAGGTCGCCTACGTCCCTGGCACGCTGGAGCGGCACGAGCGCCTCTTCCAGGCCGCGCCCGGCTGGAAGGCGATCCTGGACGAGGACGCCGCCAACGCCGTCCTCGTCCCGCGCACCAGCCCGCTCGACGCGGCGCTCGACGCGCGCTGCGAGGACTGGGTCGCGATCCATCGTGACGCGGCGGATTCCGTCTACCTTCGCGTTCGCGACGGGGCGGGCGTCCCGCCTGGCCCGCGCCCCGCGACGGCCGCGCGATGACGCGTCCACCCGCTCCGCGCCGACTCGCCGGGACGGCGCGCCCGGCTGCCCGCGCCCCGCTCCTACGGGTGCTGCGCTCCTTCGCGATGCTCGCTCGGTTGCGCGATGCCCTCCGATCCGGCGATTGGCTGAACGAGGAGCGCCGCCGGCTCGTCGCGGTCGTTCTCGCGGTCGTCTACGCGGCGAGCTTCGCGTACATCCTCTCGAGCGGTCCTCGCTTCGACCCGCGCGGACGGCCGATCGGAGCGGACTTCGCAGCCTTCTTCGGCGCCTCGCGCGAGCTGCTCCGAGGGACGCCCGCCGCGGCGCTGTACCGGCCGGACGTGCTGAACGCGGCGATCCGGGATCTGACCGGCGGCGGCCAGTACGTGTGGCTCTACCCGCCGACCGCGCTGCTCTTCTACTGGCCCGTCGCGTCGTTGCCCTATCTGGCCGCGCTCGCGGCGTGGATCCTCGTCGGGCTCCTCGCCTATCTCGCCGCAGTCTGGCGCGCGTTCCCTTCTCGTTCCGCGATCGTCGCGGCGATCGTGTTCCCGGCCGTCTTCGCATGCGCGACGCATGGGCACAACGGACTCCTGCTCGCGGGGCTCCTGGGCGGGGGCCTCCTCCAGATGTCCGCGCGCCCCGGCCTCGCGGGAGTGCTCCTCGCGGGCGCCGCTGCGCTGAAGCCGCATCTCGCATCGCTGGTGCCGGTCGCGTTGATCGCTGGGCGCAGGTGGAGAGCGCTGGCCTCGATGGCGGGCGCGGCGGCGATCCTGGCCAGCGTCGTCACGCTGGCATTCGGGGTCGACGTATGGTCGGCGTTCCTGCGCTCGAGCGCCATCTCGCGATGGATGCTCGAGACCGGCGCCGTCCCCTACGACAAGATCGCATCGGTCTTCTCGGCCGCGCGGCTCCTCGGTTGCGGGGTGCCGGCGTCGTACGGCGTCCAGGCCGTCGCCACGCTCGGCGCCGTCGGCGTGACGGTCTGGGCGTGGACGCGCCCGTTCTCGGACGAGCTCAAGGCGACCACGCTGCTCCTCGCCGCCGCGCTCGCGACGCCCTACGTGTACGACTACGACCTGCCCGCGCTGGGTGTCGGCCTGGCACTGTGGGCGCGCTCCGTCGTTCGAGCGGGCTGGGCGCCTTGGGAGCGGTCGGTGATGTTCGCCGTGTGGCTTTCGCCACTCCTCGCCCGCCCGATTGCGAGCGCCGTGAAGCTCGGCGTCGTTCCGCTGGTCGTGGCCGTCGCCGTTGCGGTGGTGCTCCGGCGCGGAACCGCGGCGCGAGGTGCCGGATGCATACCGGCACGAGCCTGATCAGTAGACGAACGGCACGAGGCGCCAGCGTGTTCGCGTTGTATAGGCGAGATATGCCGGGTCCACGGAGAGCAGCCGCTCCTCGCTTCGGATCCGGACGAGCTGCGCCGCGAACCCCACCGCGATGGCCGCCGAGTTCCAGGCGCTCAAGTTGCTTGCGAGGTACCCGAGCTGTGTAACGAGGTAAGAGGCGTAGAGCGGATGGCGCACGAGCCGGTACGCGCCGGCGGCGCGGATCCCGCGGTTCGCGGGCAGCAGGCCGAGGCTCCGGTTGAGGGAGAGCACGCCGGCGACGCTCGAGGCCGCCCCGACTGCCTGGACGAGCTGGGCCGCCAGGAAGTCCTGGGGATCGGCCGTCGGCCTCAAGAGGAGCGGAAGGAACGTTCCGACGGCGGTGCTCACGCAGGCCGTGGCGTCCAGCGAAGCCGCCTTCGCTGGACGGCGAACGAGGAAGAACACCGCGAACAGCGCCTCGATGCAGACGATCAGGATGACGCTGGCCCGGTGGTGCCGCGCGAAGCTCAGCACGTGCGAGTACGCGAACGCGCCGTAAAGGATGCACAGGGCGACATTGATGAAGGCCTCCCCCAGACCCGCACGCGTCAGCTTGGATCGCATGATCGCCCCGCCTCCGGGTGACTTCACTTCACGAGCACGGGCTTCAGCGGCGAGGTCCCCGTCCACGCGCCGCCCGTGGATCCGTTGCCGTTGTCGTGATTGCAGATGTGCTGCACGAGCACGCACTTGGTCGAGGCGTACTGCGAGCACGGCGCGGTTGCGTTGTTGCAATACGACGCGCCGGGCGCCTGGACGCAATCGTACGTTGTATTGTTCCCGCTGTTGGTCGAGCAGTTCACGGCGAGCACCTTCACCGTCGCGAACCCGACGATGTACGCCTGGCCGTTGTACGTGCTGGGACAGGCCTCGCTCATGTTGCCGGACTCGCTGATGACGGGGATGTCCACCGTGTCGCCCGCGCTGGCGTACTGCTTGAACCAGTCGCACACCTTGCTCATGCTCGTCCCCTCGGGATCCGTCCCGCCGCACCCACCGTTGAACTTGTTCCCCTGCCCGATGTCGATCGCCACGTTGTCGCCGATCGACACCGACTGGCAGCCGGTCTTGAGGTAGTCGCACACCGCGGTGTCGGAGGGGTTGACCGAGCTGAACACCGACCAGCCCGCGGACCGGACGCTGGTCGAGGAGAGTCCCATCACGTACATGTCGCCCGGGCTGTCCTTCGGGCCGCTCGGGTCGCACTCGGTCCCTCCGCTGCCGTCGCCCGTGAGGCAGCCCACCCCGATGACCATGGGGATGCAGACGGTCGTGGGCGTGTTGACCGGTCCGCCGGTCACGGCGATCGCGCTCGCCTGTCGCGTCATCGTCTGGTCCGTGCCGAGGAACGGGTACAGCACCTTCGGGATCGCGCCGCCGCCTGCGCTGCCCGGCGACCCGGCGCGCTGGGTCTGGACGTAGACAGCGTTGATCCGGAACGCGGCGGCCGCGTCGGAGGCCATGACGCGGCAGAACTTGTTCGCCGCCGTGAAGAGGTCGGGCTGGGTGCTGGCATCGGGCTCGACGTCTTGCTGGTCGCAGGGTCGGGCGCGCGGCGTCCAGGCCCCGTACCACGTCGTGTTCGCCGCGACGCTGTACCGGTCCGTCGGATGGACCGCGGCGTAGCCATCCACCTCGGTCTGCGCCGGCGTGAGCTGGTCGACCCTGCCGTCGAGCTGTCTCGCGCCGGCGAGCGCCGACGCGTCGGCCCCGTTCTGCAGCTCGCCTCGGGCGGTCATCGAGTGCCCGATGTTGATGACGACGGCGAGGATGATGATGAGGGTCGTGAGCCACAGGACCGTCCACACCGCGACCGAACCGGCCTCGCCTCGGTCCCGAGCGGCCATGACGGACCTCATTCCCTCGGGACCGAGGGAGGCAGGGAAGGCGGCAGGGTCGGCGCCTTCGAGCCCTGCGGCGCCAGGTACAGGAGGGACTCGGGTTCCTTCGTCGCGGTCTTCCCGGCCAGGCTCTGCACGTAGCTCCGGGCGATCACGTCGGCCTCCTGGGTGTCCAGGGCCATGTTCGGCGGCGGAGGCGGCTTCGCGGCCTTCACCTGCTGCATCCCGAACGCGCTCTGGTACGCGAGGCCGTAAGCGGGGGTGATGTGTTTCCTCGCGCAGCCGCCGGCAAGCGCGGCGAGTACGGCCAGGGCGAACGTCGTTGCGCGCATCAGCTGCCTCCCTTTTCGACGATGGGCGCCGCGGTCACGTCGAGCGGCACGTTCCGGCCCAGCTCGTGGGCGACATGGAGGAGGTTCTCGTGGATCTTCGGCGCCGGCTCCAGCCGCCACGCCTCGAGGTAGAGCTCGTATGCCCGGGCGAGGTTGCCGTTCAGCTCGTAGGCCAGCCCGAGGTTGTTCTTCGCGTGCGCCGGGACACCCGCGAGCTGGAACTGCCTCGCCGACCGGGCGAAGTCGCCGGTCGCCGCGTAGGCGAAGCCGAGGTTGTTGCGCAGGCGAGCGTTGCCCGGCTCGGTGCGGAGCGCCTCCTCGAGGAGCGGCACCGCCTCGCGCGGCTTGCCGCGGATCGTGAGCGCGAAGCCGAGGTTGTTGAGGTAGCGGGGGTCGCCCGGCGCGAGGCGCAGCGCCTCGCGGTGGTGCTCGAGCGCCTCCGCCGCCTTCCCGGCCTGCTCGCAGACGACCCCGAGCTCCGCGTGGGCCGCCGCGTTCCTCGGCTCTTCCTTCAACACGCGGCGCAGATCCGACTCCGCCTCGGCGGTCATGCCCGCGTGCCGCAGCGCCCGCGCGCGGAGGAGGCGCGCCCGGGTGTTCGAGGGAGCCTCTTGCGTGAGCGCATCCGACGCCGCGAGCGCCGCGCCCCACTCGCCACGCTCCGCCATCCCCTCGACGATCCCGAGGCGGACGCGCTGCGCCAGCTCGTCCTCCCGGTGCTGGACGCTTGCGCAGCCGCCGAGGAGGAGCGTCGCGAGGGAGAGCGACCAGGTGACACCAAAGCGCGGGGTCATTGCTTCGCTCCGATGAACGCTTCCGAGATGTTGATCCAGACCGGCCCGAGGATCACCGCGAGGAGGGAGGGAAGGAAGCAGAGCACCAGGGGGAACGTCATCTTGACGCTGAGGACCGCGGCCCGCTCCTCGGCGTTCTGCATGCGCCGGACCCGCATCCCCTCCGCCTGGATGCGGAGCGCCTTCGCCACGCTGGTGCCGAACATGTCGGTCTGGATGAGGGTCGCGGCGAGCGTCTTCAGGTCCTGGACGCCCGTTCGGTTCGCGAGCGCGCGGAACGCGTCGGTCCGCTTCGCGCCCGCCTTCACTTCGAGGAAGGTAAGGGCGAGCTCCTCGGCCAGGATGGGCCGAGCGAGCGCGATCTCCCCGGCGACCCGCTGCAGCGCGGCGTCGAGACCGAGCCCCGCCTCGACGCAGGTGACGAGGAGGTCGAGCGCGTCGGGGAGCCCCTCGTCGATCACGCGCTGCCGCTCGCGGGCCCTCGTCGCGAGCCACACGTTCGGGAGGAACAGTCCGGCCGTCGCGAGCGCCACGCCCCACAGCGGCATGAGCGGGATCGGCTCGAGCCGCACGGCGTTGACCCAGAGCGCCACCGCGACGAAAGCGAGCGCCAGGATCACCTTCGCGCCGAGGAAGACCTGCACGGCAAACGGCGATCGGTATCCGGCGTGGACGAGCTTCCTGCTGATCTCGGACAGGTTCCCGCCTTGCGGCGCGGCGAGCTTCGCGAGCGGGCTGAGACCTCGCGCCATCAGGGCCGCGAGCTGATCCTTCCGCTCGATCGACAGCTCGGGGAGATCGGGCGAGGGCGAGAGACGCCGCTGCAGGCGGCGCGCCGCCCCCCGGGGCGTCGCCGCGATCGAGTACATCATCGCGCCGACCGCGGACGCGGTGAGGACGAAGGCCACGGAGACGGTCAGCGCCATCCAGTCGAGGTGCACGGTGTCTCCCTAGTAGCGGAACTTCGTGAGCCGCTGGAACCAGACGAACCCGAGGATCCAGGCCGCGATGCCGCCGGTGAGGATCGCGCGGCCGAGCGGCTTGTGGACGAGCGGCGCCAGGTACGCGGTCTGCGTGATCGCCAGGAAGAGCGCCATCGCGGGCGGCATAGCGCTCACGACCCACGCCGAGGCTCGCGACTCCGCGGTCAGGGCGCGGAGCTTGCCGAAGAACCGGTACCGCTCGCGGACGGTCGCGCTGATGCCGTCCAGGATCTCGGCGAGGTTCCCGCCGGTCTCCTTCTGGATCACCGTCGACACCGCGAAGAGCTTGAGGTCCCCGTTCGCCGGCGCCCGCGCCGCCATCTCGCGGACCGCCCGCTCGAGCGGCATGCCGAGCCGCTGCTCCTCGAAGGCGCGCCCGAACTCGACCGAGATCGGCTCGGGCATCTCGCCCGCGACGAGCTCGAACGCGGACGTGAGGGCGTGACCCGCCCGCAGCGAGCGGGACATCATGTCGAGCGCCTCGGGGAGCTGCTCCGAGAGCGCCCGGCTTCGCCTCGCGCGCGCGCGGAGGAGGACGAGCGGCGTCGCGGCCACGCCGACGACGGCGAGCGTCATCCCCGGTCCGAAGCCGACCCAGAAGCCCGAGAGCGCGCCCGCGCAGCCGCCGAGCGCCGAGAAGCCGCAGAGCTGCGCCACGGTCATCCGCGAGTCGGCCTGCTCGAGCAGGTGCTCGAGCCGCCTCGCCCACGGCTTCGAGGCGAGCCAGGTGTCGAGCGCCGGGATCGAGGCGAAGCGGCCGGTGCGAAGAAGGTTGGAGTCGATGCGGAGCGGTCCGAGGGGTCCCTGGAGCCTCCGGCGGACCTCGCCGCTCCGGCGACCGGAGAGGTAGTGCGCGATGTGGAACGCCGCCTCCGCGAGCGCGAGCAGGGCGAGGCTCGTGAGGATGATGAGCGCGGTGCGCACGGGTGCTCCCTATGACCACGCGCCGACGAGCCGCGCGGGATCGACCCCGGCGCGCTCGAGCCGCTCCATGTGCTTGGGGCGGACCCCGGTCGGAACGAACTCGCCGACGACGCGACCGCCGGCGTCCACGCCGCGCTGGTCGAACTTGTAAATCTCCTGCATGACGATGGTCAGCCCCTCGGTGCCGGTGATCTCCGCGACGCTCATCACGCGCCGCCGGCCGTCCGTCCCGCGGCCGAGCTGGATGATCACGTTCAGGGCGCGCGCGATCGTCTGCCGGATGGAGGCGTCGGAGAGCGGCACGCCGCTCATTCCCACCATGGCCTCCATGCGGGCGAGCGCGTCGCGCGCCGAGTTGGCGTGGATGGTGGTCATCGAGCCCTCGTGCCCCGTGTTCATCGCCTGGAGCATGTCCAGGACCTCGTCGCTCCGGACCTCGCCGACGATGATGCGGTCGGGGCGCATGCGGAGGCTGTTGCGCACGAGATCGCGCGCCACGATCGCGCCCTCGCCCTCGATGTTCGGGGGCCGCGTCTCGAGGCGGACCACGTGGCGCTGCTGCAGCTGGAGCTCGGCCGAGTCCTCGATGGTGACGATGCGCTCGGTCTCAGGGACGAAGGCCGAGAGCGCGTTCAGCATCGTGGTCTTGCCCGTGCCCGTGCCGCCGCTGATGAGGACGTTCAGCTTGGCCTTCACGCACGCGGCGAGGAACGCCAGGCACTCCGGGCTGATCGTGCCGATCGCGACGAGGTCCCGGGCCTTCAGCGGCGTCGTGCCGAAGCGCCGGATCGACAGGATCGGGCCATCGATCGCGAGCGGCGAGATGATCGCGTTCACGCGAGAGCCGTCCTGGAGGCGCGCGTCCACCATCGGCGAGGTCTCGTCGACGCGCCGTCCGACGCGCGCCACGATCCGGTTGATGATCCGGAGGAGGTGGTCGTTGTCGGTGAAGCGGACCGTCGTGAGCTCGAGCTTCCCGCCGCGCTCGACGTAGACCGTGGAGAAGGTGTTCACCAGGATGTCGGAGATGGACCCGTCGCGGAGCAGCGGCTCCAGCGGCCCGAGCCCCGTGAGCTCGTCGAGCAGGTCCTGCACCATCTGGTCCCGCTCGACCTGGTTCAGCGGGACGTTCGCGCCAGCGAGCATCGGGCCGACGACGGCCTCGAGCTGGTCCCGCAGCCGCTCGGGGGGGAGCTTCTCGAGCGTCTTTAGGTCCAGGCGGTCGATCACCGTCCGGTGAAGGTGCGTCTTCAGATCGTGGAAGACCTGGGGGCTCACCTCGGCCGGGGCGATCCCTTCCGCCGCCCCGTTGGTTCGCTGGCGAAGCCGCTCACTCAGCCCCATGGAGCGCCTCCGGACGAGAGAAGATCTTCCTGAGGAAGGACGCGCGCTCCGGCGCTGCGGCGTCGGGAGCCTCGGGGCCGATCGCCCGGGCGAGGGCTTCGATGTCCCTGGCGACCACCGACCGCGGCGCCTCGTCCCACACGAGCGCGCCCGCATTGACGGCACGTGACAGCGACGCGAAGTCGTTGCCGATCATCGCCGCCACGGGCATGCCCACCGTCTCCTCGATGACCTCGCGCGTGATCGTCGATCCCTTCTGGTATCGGTTCACGACGAGCATCACCTGCTTCCGGTCGTAGCCGAGCTTCCGGAAGATCTGGGCGCAGCGCTGGGCCGAGCGGACCGCCGGGACCTCCTGCGTGGTCACGAGGAGGATGCGGTCGGCGAGATCGAGGGACGCCAGCGACACGTCGCCGAGGTCCCGCAGCCCATCGAGGATCACGTGGTGGTAGAGCGGGCGAAGGAACCGGAGGACGCCTCCGACGCCGCCGGCCTCGAGCCGGTCTCCGTCCTCGACCTTCTCGCACTGCGAGAGCACCCACATGCCGGCCGCGTGGCGCGGGACCGAGGAGTCGAGGAGGTCGCGGTCGAGCCGCTTCGCGTTCATCGCCACGTCGGCGAGGGAGTAGGTGCCCTTCAGGTCCAGGAAGGAGAGGACGTCGCCGAGCTCCAGGTCGAGATCCGCCAGGCAGACGCGGTTGCCGCGCCGGCTCAGGACGCCGGCGAGGTTCGTCGCGATCGTGGTCGCGCCCATCCCGCCCTTCGCCGGGAAGACCGCCGTGATCGATCCGAGGCGATGTCCTGAGGATTCGAGGAAGCGGTGGATCGTCTTCTCGAGCCGTTCGTCCTCGCCCTCGAGGAGGTACTCGCGAGCCCCGGCCCGCATCGCGGCCAGGATCACGTCCGGATCCTTTCGCGCGCCGATCGCGACCACCGGGACGCCTTGCCCGGCGAGCTCCGCGACGACGTGGAGCGAGTCCGTGAGCGCCGGGGTGCCGACCGGCACCACGGCGGAGGCGGGCCGCGCCTTCTGGAGGGAGGCGCGGGCCGCCGCGGCGTCCTCCGCGGCGCGCACCTGCTGGTGCCCGAACGCCGTGGTCAGCCGCTGCAGGATCTCGGGCTTCGCGCCCACGACGAGGACGGGATAGGTATCCATGCTCGCTCTCCGCTCCTACGGCGTGAACCCACCGGCGCCGGACGGTCCGCCTCGCGCCGGCCCGGACTGCGATCCCTCGGTCTCGGTCCCCATGAGGAAGAACGAGAACGCGCCCGGCTCGATCCCGTCGAAGTCGTTCGGCAGCGGCGGCACCTCGTGCGGCGCGACGGGCTTCACGAGGTGCGCGGTGATCACCACGAGGAGCTCCGTCTCCTGATGCTGGTAGCTGCTCGACCGGAAGAGCGCGCCCAGGACCGGGATGCTCCCCAGCCCCGGCACCTTGTCGATGGTGGACCGCACGTTGTCCGAGAGGAGCCCGGCGATCGCGAAGCTCTGGCCGTCGCCGAGGCGCACCGTCGCCTCGGCCTGGCGCGAGCTGAGCCCCGGGATGACCAGACCGCCGGTCTGGATCCCGTTTGCCGGGTCGATCTCGCTCACCTCGGAGGCGACCTTGAGGTTGATCGTGCCCGGATCGAGGACGGTCGGCGTGAAGCCGAGCTGGATGCCGAACTTCTTCCACTCGACGTTGATCGCGCCGAGCGTGCTCGAGATCGGGATGGGGATCTCGCCTCCGGCGAGGAACTTCGCCTCCTGCCCCGCGAGCGTCACGAGCGTCGGCTCGGCGAGCATCTTCGCCAGGCCGTTCTCCTCGAGGAGGCTCAGCGTCGCGTTGAAGGGGAACGGGTTCGCGGCGCCGAAGAAGAGCTGGAAGGACTGGCTGAGCGGCACGGTGGGGAAGAGCGGGGGCTGCCCGGCGCCTCCGGTGCCCGGGACCGTCGGCACGAACGCGCCGAACGCGTTCTTCGGCCCGACCATGCCGCCCAGCTGCGCGCCGTCCTTGGAGTGGCCGAACAGGTTCACCCCGATCTGCTTGAGCGCGGTGCGGGACACCTCGGCGAAGCGCACCGAGAGCTGCACCTGATGGTTGCCGCTCACCGTGATGAGGTTCGCGACCTGCCTCGCGTGCAGCCGCGCCACCTCGGCCACGCGCTCGGGTGTGCGGAGGTCGTTCACCTCGCCCGAGAGAACCACCAGGTCGCCGGCCGCCGAGACCGAGACGTTCTCGTGCGGGAACAGCTCCTTGAGCTGTCGCTTGAGCGCTTCGACGGTCCGGACCACCTGGAGCGCGATCACGAGCGGCTGGTTGTCCTTGTTCCAGAGCGTGAGGTCGGTGGTGCCGGCGGCCTTGGCGGTGAGCAGCACCTGGTACGGCGTGACGACCTTGAGGTCGGCGACCGCGGGATCGGCGACGGCGATCCGCACGATGGGCTCGGAGAGGATGAGCAGCCGGTTCTGGCCGGCGTCGAGGGACATCTGGCGCACCGCGCCGAGCTCGCGGTCGACGCGCAGCGCGGGGGTGGTGCCGGCCTGCTGCTCCTGCGCGCCGGTGAGCACGGCCGCGAGCAGGACGAGGAGTGGGGTCATCGCGTCGCTTCCTTGTTGAACGTGCGCCGCTCGAAGACGTCGCCGCGCATGATCTCCACGACGTCCCGCTTCTCGGGCTCCGCCGGCGGGATGACCTTCACGACGCGGGTGCGACCGCGAGCGTGGAGGGGCACGGCAGCCGGCGCGGGCGCCGGCGCGGGCAGGTCGCGGGCCAGCATCGAGTTGGCGGTCACGCCGCGCGTCGTGACGTCCTCGACGTCGGCCGTTCCGCGGAGCGTGAGGAGCAGCTTCCCCTGGGAGGCCCCGAGGGCGAGCCGCTCCGACTGCTCGGCGTCGACCATCAGCGTCGCGACCGTCGCCGGGACGACCTTGTCCGACTTCGTGCGGGAGTCGAGCTCCTTCCCCACGGCGATGACCTTGATGTTCTGGAGGATGACCTTCGAGACCACCGTCGCGTTGGAGCCTTCGGTCCGGAGCGTCGCGATCACGTCCACGAGGTCGCCTGGGTGGACGAACCCGGCGACCCCAACCACGTCGTCGACGCGCACGGCCACTGCGCGCATCCCCGCGGGCAGGAGCGCCGAGAGCCCGTTGTTGTTCTCGGCGCCCGCGAGCTTGCTCGGCAGGATGACCTCGCCCTTGTAGACGCGGACCGCGGCGACCTTCCCCTCGAGCTGCTTCGGGTCCTTGAAGGCGCCGACGGGGAGGCTCGACACGGGCCACGCCACCGCCCGGAGCTGCTCGGGGCGGAGCTCGGTCCCGATCGGGAGGTCCATGTCCGCGACGAGCACCGTTTCCGTCGGGACGCGCGCCGCCGCCGTGCGCGCCTCCATGTAGCGGGTGAGCAGGAGCGCCGTCCCCACCGCCGCGATCAGGGCGACGACGAAGAAGAGGATCGCGCGGGAGCCGGATCGCAAGGTCTTGCGATCCGCCGCTTTGTTCAGTGCCGAGTTCAGATCCGCTCTCTCGCGCATGGGCCTCACCTGACGTCCCTTGGGGCGCTCCGGTTCAGGGTGACTCGAGCCGCATCTGCGACTGGGACGTGATGGTGGTCGGGACGCGAGTGAACGCGCCGAATCCGGTGATGGACGTCGTCGGACGGCCGGGCACGACCGGGTAGTTCAGCAGCTGCACCGACACCGCCGGCGAGCCGGCCACGGTGGTCGGCCCCACGACCAGCCGCGCGTCCGTCGCCGCGTTCGAATAGGTCGTGCCGAAGGCGTTGCTCAGGTAATTGCGCACCGCAGTCTTCGCGTCCGTCGTCGCCGCGGCGCTGCTCGTCGCGACCGAGCCGACGCGAGCGCCCTCGCGCGTGGCATTGATCACCGCCTCGCGGATCATGAAGTAGAAGCCCCAGTCGATCGCGCCGAGGAGCAGGACGAGCAGCAGCGGGAGGACGAGGACGAACTCGATCATCGCGTTGCCGCGTTGCGCGCGCCGGATCTTCCGCGTCCAGGAGGTCATCGGGGGCCCCACAGAGTTGCAAGTGCGCCGAGCGCGATCGCGACGGAGAGCGGCACCGTTGGCCGCGCCGTCACCATTGCGAACTCACGGTCGCCGCCCGGAGCCGCGCCGTGCGAGAGACGGGACGACTGGAGCCGGTGGCTCGCATACGTCGCGAGCGCCACCGGGAGGCCCGCCATCGCCGTGAACAGCACGAAGGCCGGCAGTCTCGAGGGGCCGAGCCACACGGCCGTCGCGGCCGCGAGCTTGAGGTCCCCGCCGCCCAGCTTGCCGGTCGCCCAGGCTGCGAAGAAGAGTGCGAGGATCCCGGCGCCGCCCGCGATCCCGGCGAGCGCGGAGGCGTACCCCCCGGACGCCCACTGCGCGAACGCGCCCGTGACCGCGACCGCGATCATGAGCGCGTTCGGCACCCGCCGCGTTGCGAGGTCGCTCGCGCCGGCGATGGCCAGCAGCGCGCCAAGGATCGTGAGGTGCTCCATACGCACAGTGAGGATCCCCGCATCAACAGGTTGCGAGCGGCCGCCTGCGTTCGTCGCAGATCCCTTGCTACCCGCCGGCGGCGGTGTCCGTCGCAGTGTTCGTGGTGGTCAGGATGGTCTTGAGGCTCGTCCCGATGGTCTGCATGAGCCCCCATCCGACGATGCTGATCAGCCCCGCGATCAGCACGTACTCGATGAGGCTCGCGCCCTGCTCGTCGCTCCACAGCTTCTTCAGCATCGTCATGGCTTGCTCCCTGCTGTTCGCCCTTCGGCGCGACGGATTCCGCCGTCTCCGGTGCTGGGCGTCCATTCGATTGGTCGCACCGGCCCAGCCCGGTGCAAACCGCTTTCAATCCCCTCGTCTCCTGCACCACTCGACGACTCCACGGCTCCCGGAACGACGCGCGCTGCTCGCGCCTCCCCGTCGCAGGGCGAACGCCTCCCGCTCCCGTGGCGCCGGGAGAGGTTGCTCTCGGGGTGCACTCGCAACGTGTACCTTGGGTGTGGTCGGGCGGGTTGCACCGCCAGTCACGTGGACTGGGGACACGACTGGCCGAGGCGTGTTCGTGTCGCGCTGCGGGTTGCGCGTCGCGCGGTGCTCGCGCCGAGGCGCGCGCGGCGCTTCGCCGGGACGGGTGACGCTCCGCGGCGCGCTGCCCTCGAGGCAGCCCGTTCGTGATTTGGCCAGGAGTCGCACGCGTCCCCCCAAGGCTGCGGCAATGAGCGATCTAGGTACCGCCCGCCTACTCGCTAACCCCCCAGGCTCCCATTGCACTCGAAAGGTACGCCGACGCGTGTTCGACAACGCCGGCGGGTCCCCCGAACGCGGATGCACGAACGGACGTCGAGCCGAGGTCGTGCGTCGTTCGCGCGGCGCGAGAACGCGTCGCCGCAGACCGAGCGCAGCGGGCGGGCTCCGCACGCGCTCAGCAGCTTTGACGGGTCTCTAGTAGCGGGGAGAACGGTCGCGGCTTGGCGAGGGAGCCCACGAGGGCCCGCGGGGACTCAGGCCGCCAGCCCGGTCACGAACTCCACCAGCGCCCGGTCGAACGCCTCGACGTTCTCCAGGTTCGCCAGGTGCCCCGCGCCCTTCACCTTGACGAGCCTCGCGCCGGGGATCGCCTTCGCCATCGCCTGCGAGTCCTTCAGCGGCGTGAGCGTGTCCTGATCGCCGACGATGACGAGCGTCGCGCAGGCGATCTTCGCGAGCGTCGGCGTCGAGTCCGGCCGCTGCGCCATGCCGCGCTGGGCGGCCGCCACGCCGGCGGGCGTGCCGCGCCGGATGATCTCGCGGACCTCGCGGGCGACGGCGGGGTCGGGGTCGGGCCGGAGGAGCTTCGGGATCATCTCGTCGGCCACCCACTCGAGCCCCTTCTCGAGGGCCGTCTGCGCGAACTTCTCGCGCATCGCCTTCGCCTCCTCCGTGTCGGCGGACGCCTTGGTGTCGCAGAGCACGAGGCCGCGGAAGAGCCCGGGCGCCTGGCGATACAGCTCGAACGAGAGGTACCCGCCCATCGACAGCCCCGCGACGGCGGCTCGCTCGATCCGGAGATGGGCGAGCAGGGCGCGCACGTCCTCGGCGAGGCGGGGGAGGGTGGATGGCTCGGCGCTCGGCTTCGACTGCCCGAGCCCGCGGTAGTCGAGCGCGACGACGCGGTGCTTGGCCCCGAGGGCGGAGATCTGGCGCTGCCACATCCCGGAGTTGAGCGGGAAGGCGTGCAGCAGCACGACCGCGTTCGCGGTCGGGTCGCCCGCGTCGCGGTAATACAGATCCGTGCCGTTGAGGTGGACGATGGGCATTCACCATTTGTAGCGCGCTCCGCCCCCCGCTGCGTCCGCCCCCGTGGGGCGAAGGGCCTCCCCGGCGCCCGCGCCCGAGCCGGGCGCGTCGATCCGGGTTATGTAGACTCGATGCAACCCATCCAGCCCCCCCGCGGCGCGCCCGCGCCCGGACCGAGCGAGGGCATCGGCTACTTCGCGCGGTTCGGCGTGACCGAGCGGATGATCGCCGAGACCCTTCAGGCGGCGCTCGGGCGCGGCGGCGACCAC
>Ga0306924_10003373_pt1 | contig 15343 bp, 10 predicted proteins | sample sta12Can44000111_FD_203756 | JGI IMG/M metagenome (GOLD analysis project Ga0306924, IMG submission 203756) | Lab enrichment of tropical soil microbial communities from Luquillo Experimental Forest, Puerto Rico - statanox.12C.anox.44.000.111 (v2)... | ecosystem: Environmental > Terrestrial >... | reverse complement strand
GTACTTTTATCAGCCGCCGTTCGCTCGCCAGCTTCCCCCGGCTCCAGTAACTACCACAGCCGCTCGAAAGCAGCATCGAAAAGATCACTACCGTAAGCGCGTAGGTAGGATGGCCCAAAAAAAGCACGAACTTTTGAATAAGGCCGACCTCAATGAGGACGTAACCGCAGCCGATGAAGAGAAAATAGAGCAGGAAGCCGACGACGCCGGGCTGCCGCGGCAAGCGGGTCCCCAGCACGACCGGAGGCAGCAGCAGAATGATCAGCGTCGCCACCAGACTCACGGCCAAAAGAGCAAACAGCAGTGGTACCGCTTTGTTCACCTTATAATCGGCGGTTTCGGTCGAGGCGAATTTCACGAAGTTCCACAGATCGCGCGGCTGCACCGTGTAGAAGAAGAACGGCCGGTTGTCGCTGACCGGCGTGATATCGAAGGTGTAGCGGCTTTCGTATTGAGCCGGATCAGAACTGCGCAACAGATCGTGGAAGGGGTTTCGAACGTCCGAGCCGGGTTCGTAGACCTCCTCGATACCGCCAGCGGCCATCATGTCGCGCGCCCGCTCCAAGTCATCGGGGCGAAGTGGCTTGCGTGAGACCAGAACCGTATCGCGAGCGCCCCAGCCTGCCACCGACCCCTCGCGGGCTACAATCACATGGCGCCACGCCTCGGTCTCGCCCACCTGAGCCAGCCCTTCGATGGCCAACGAGATTAGTCGCAACGATTCGCGCGGCGGATCCAGGCCCCATCGCGTAAAGGCCACCACCCCGTCGTCGGTCAGGTGCGAGAGATAATCGCGAAACGCGTCGGTGGTGTAAAGATTATTCTCCGAGAGAGCAAACGCTCCCGCCGCAGTGGAGGCCCAGGTGTCCACCAAGGTAGCCTGAATGACCTGGTACCGATCGCGGGTGCGACGGACGAAGCTTCGCCCGTCTTCCCGGAAGATGTGCACGTCGGGACGCAGATAGAGCCGGCGGCTCAAATCCGGGAAGCGTTCCCGCATGATGGTGTCGGCGATGATCGGATTGATTTCGACGCCGGTAATGTCATGGCTGCCGGAAGCAAGCGCGCGCGCCACATCCCAGCCGCCGCCGGGCCCGATGATCAGAGTGCGGGCCCCCGGCCGTACCGCGTAGGGCAGGGCGGGTCCTTGCTCGAGCAGATCATGGCGGGCACGCGGAGTCAGGTGATCGAAATCGAAGTCGGCGATGGCGGTGGAGGCGTCGGCATCGATAAAAATGGTCGGCGTGCCCGATCCTTTTTCCCTAGCGATGGCGATGCGGGAGAAGCTGTTCCATTTTTCAAACCACTCCTGCCCGATTTTCTGATTCTTGGCGTAACGAATCGCGAGCAAATGAGCCCTGGTGTTGAGGGCGAGAAAGGCCACCAATGCCAGCGCCAAGGCGACGCTACCCGCGCGCCCGGCGACCGACCCGTCCATGCTGTGCCAGATGGCGGCAGCTACCGCGAACAGAACCCCCGCAGCGAGCACCGTGCTCAGCCCGCCCTGCGGCAGATTCAGTAGTGGCAACAGGAGCAGGCATCCGCCGGCCGCTCCCAGCAGATCGAAGAAATAGACGCGGTGAACCCGCTCGATAGTCTCCGAGACCGCCAGCGACACAATGGTACCGGCCAGAAAGAACGGAAGCGCGGAGGTGAAATACACCAGGGCGAGGTCCCAGCCGCTCGGGTCCCGTGCTTCTCCTAGAATCACCGCCAGCGCCACCAACACCAGCAGGCTGTTCAGAGCGCTGAGGCGCCCGAGGCGCGTAAACAGAGGCACTCTCCAGCCCGCGACAACGTAGGAAAAGACGCCGCCGGCGCCCAAGCCGAACAGCGAGAGTGAAATCGCCAGAAATGCGAAGTGATAGTAGAAGACCACCGAAAACACGCGCGTGAGCGACAATTCGAGCAGCAGGGCCGCCATCGTGGTGAGGGAGATGCAAAGGTAGACCTGAGCCCAGGACGTGGAGGAAGGTTTCACGCGATTCACTTCTTATGGTATTACGGGACGTGCTTCAGACCCACTCCGGCGTAGACCCGGATATACCCGACGATCGGGATCGCCAGAAACACCGCCGCTTCCGCCACTTGTACCAACCGCCGAGACGGTACGACACGGCCGAGGCAAATCGGAGGAGGGTTTCCACATCCCAGATCACAAACAACATGGCGATCGTATAAGCCCCAGTCGTGTTAGCGCCCCGCGCGAATCCGAAACCGCCTTGGTGCCACGCCTTGATGCCACACTCGCAGGCTTCGGGTTTGGCGCTGGAAGGGAGCCGCAGGGGGACAGCTACGCCACACCAGGATCGCCACTACCGGACAGCGGGCGCCCGGAAAAACAGGAACCCAGGATACCCGGCGCCGCACAACTGCCCGATAACACCCTGCGGAACCGGCCGGAAACTCGCGAAAATGAATGAGGGTGGTGATGCAGGATCCCCGTCTCATCTACTCTCAACTACTCGACAAGCGGCGCTTGGATCTGGCGGCACGCGATCAGCAGCATCGCGTCTTTGGATACCTGCAGCTAGCCGCGGTTGTGAGTGCGCTGGCCGCCGTGGGGCTGGCCTTGTTTCACAAACTCTCGATCTTCTGGGTGTTCGCTCCAGCCGCCGCTTTCGCGACGCTGTTCATCATTCATGAGCGACTGCTGCGGGTTGCAGAGCAGCGGCGGCGCTCGATTCGTTATTTCGAACGTGCGCTGGACCGTCTGGAGGGAAAGTGGGCGGGCCAGGGCGAAGCCGGCGACCGGTTCTTGGATCCGGCTCACCCGTATGCTCGGGACCTCGATCTGTTTGGCAAAGGCTCACTGTTCGAACTGCTCTGCACGGCGCGCACGCAAGTCGGCGTCGAAACTTTGGCCGAGTGGCTTCTCTATCCAGCCGACCCGGATACGGTCAGGTCGCGGCAGCTGGCGGTAGACGACTTGCGGTCGCAGGTGGACTGGCGCGAGGAGCTGGCGGTGGTGGCCGACGAAGCCCGTTCTGGCGTCCATGCGACGGCCTTGGCCGCGTGGGGTGAAGCGGCACCCTTACTCGCGAGCCGCCGGCTACGGATTTTGACCACGGCCCTGGCCCTGTTGGGCGTTCCGGGACTAGTGGCGTTCCTCGCGTATTCCCTATATATGCTGGGGATCGTGCACTTGTCCGAGCGCATGGCCGTCCTGTCGCGGGATTTCTTTGTCCTGGTACTGTTCATTAACGGAACCTTCCTTTTCAAGCAGCGTCGGCGTGTGGATCTGGTAGTGGCGGCCGCCGAAGAGGCCGCGCACGAATTGAAACTGCTTTCTGAAGTTCTGTTGCGTATCGAGCGGCAGAGTTTTCGGGCCCCTCTGTTGATCGCCCTGCGCGCATCGTTGGATGTCGAGGGAGAGCCCATCTCGAAACGCCTGAAGCGGTTGAGCCGGCTGATCGACCACCTGGACGACCGCGAACACCTGCTGATTCGGCTGATCGAACCCTTCCTGCTCTGGACGCTGCGCTGGGCGACTCTGGTCGACGAGTGGCGACGCCACTCGGGGCCGGCGGTGCGCCGGTGGCTCGCCTCCACCGGAGGAATCGAGGCGCTGTGCTCGCTGGCCAGCCACGCCTTCGAGCATCCTGCCGATCCTTTCCCCGAATTTCGATCCGAATCGCCATGGCTCGAAGCAGAAGCCATCGGCCACCCCTTGCTGGACGAGAATCGAGTCGTCCGCAACGACGTACGCATCGGCCGCGCGCTACGCTTGCTGGTGGTGAGCGGTTCCAACATGTCGGGCAAGAGTACGCTGCTGCGGACCTTGGGCGTGAATGCGGTGCTCGCTCAGGCGGGGGCACCGGTGCGCGCCAAACGGCTGATGCTCTCGCCGCTCGCCGTGGGCGCGTCCATCCGTATCATTGACTCTTTGCAGGGCGGGATCTCGCGCTTCTATGCCGAAATTTTGCGGATTCGGCAGATTCTCGATCTGACGGGAGGACCGCTGCCGGTGCTGTTCCTGGTGGACGAGTTTCTTCACGGCACCAACTCGCACGATCGCCGGATCGGCGCCGAGGCTCTGGCCCGCGGACTGGTGGACCGCGGCGCCATAGGGTTGATCACGACTCACGATCTGGCGCTGGCCGATATTGTGGAAGTTCTGGGACCGCAGGCGGCGAACGTGCATTTCGAAGATCACCTCGATGACGGGCACATGACCTTCGATTACCGGATGCGGCCCGGTATCGTGCGCAAAAGCAACGCCATCGAGCTGATGCGATCCGTGGGGCTGGAGATTTGACGTCAGCGGAAATTCACGAGTTGGCGCGGCAGTGCGGATTTGAGCTCGCCGGAGTGGCGCGCGCGGAACCCTTGGCCGACTCCGAGTGGTATCACCAGTGGGTGGCGGCCGGGTACGCGGGCGACATGCGGTACCTGGCCGATCGCCGCGCTGCTGTGCGCGACGACCCGCGGCGCTTACTACCCGCGGCGCGTTCGATCATCTGCGTCGGCAAGCTGTATAACACGCCGTGGCCGTATTCGGCTCGCTTCGACGACCGCGAGCGCGCCTGGATCTCTCGTTACGCTTGGGGCGAGGACTATCATCTGGTGTTGCGCCGCGGCTTGGCGCGCCTGGAAGGCCTGCTGAGGGAATGCTGCGGCAACAGGTTTCAATCGAAAATCTGTGTCGACACGGCGCCGCTGCTCGAGCGCTCTTATGCTCGGCAGGCCGGTCTGGGCTGGATCGGCAAAAATACCTGCCTCATCAACCAGCCGAGGGGGTCGTGGTTCTTCCTGGGAGAGCTGCTGGTCTCGATCGATATTGAACCGGATGCTCCGCCACCGGACCGCTGCGGGACCTGCACTCGCTGCGTCGACGCGTGTCCGACCGCAGCCTTGGTGCCGACCGGGAGTGGCTACGCGGTAGACTCCCGGCGGTGCATCTCTTACTTCACGATCGAACTGCGCGGGCCGGTTCCCGAAGAGCACCGTGCCGGCACCGGGTCCCACGTATTCGGATGCGATATCTGTCAGGACGTGTGCCCGTGGAACCGGCGGGCACCGGCGACCACCGATCCCGCATTTCAGCCCCGCCATTTCGCGCCGCCGCTGGAGAGGCTGGCGGCGATCAGTGAGGGTGAGTTTCGAGCGTTGTTTCAGGGGACACCGGTAACGCGTCCGCGCTACACCGGCTTCCTAAGAAACGTCGCGATCGCCATGGGCAATCGCAAGTCGGAACGGTACCGCGCCCCGCTCGAGCGGCTGGCAGCCAGCGGCGATGCCGACGTGGCGTCGCATGCCCGCTGGGCGCTGCGGCAACTCGGCCGAGGTAGCTAGGATGGTCAGGTGAGGCATCCGATTGTGGCCGCGGTGGCGTGGGTGGCATTGGCTCGCCCCCTTGCCGCCCAGGAGCCCCTGGTCAACGAGGGATTCGACCACTTCTATAACCTGGAATATGAGGAGGCGCTCGCCGACTTCGGGCAGGCCGTTGCGCAAAATCCGGATGCCCCGGAGCTGCACAACTACCTGGCAGAGACGCTCGTGTTCCGCGAAATGTTTCGCGACGGCGCGCTGGAGAGCGAACTGGTGTCGGGCGAGAACTCCTTTCTGCGGCGGCCGAACTTGAATCCGACAGCGGAAACCGAGCAGCGCCTTCTGCGCGAGCTTACGCGGGCGATGATTCTTTCCAACGCCCGGCTCCGACAAAATCCCCGGGATACGAGCGCCCTGTACGCGCTCGGCATATCCTATGGGATCCGCGCGAACTACTATTGGGTGGTCAAGAAGGCCTGGCGCGATTCCCTGAGCGATGCCGCCTCAGCCCGGCGCCTCCACAACCGGATCACCGAGTTAGACCCCGGCAATGTCGATGCCCGCCTGGTCCAGGGCCTCCACGATTACATTGTCGGTAGCCTGCCATTGGTCTACCGGATGCTCGGGATGTTCGCCGGTGTTCGCGGCGACAAAGAAAAAGGCATCCGGACTATTCAGTACGTGGCCACGAATGGCCGGCTCAACAACACGGATGCGGAAATCTTTCTGGGCGCGCTCTATCGCCGGGAAAACCGGCCGCACGACGCCATACCGCTAATCGAGGACCTCATTCGCCGTTTTCCCAGAAATTTCCTGCTGCGTCTGGAGCTCTCGCAGATGTACAGCCTGGCGGGAGACGGCACGCGCGCGCTGGCCGGAATCGAGGAACTGACGCGGCTCAAGAGCAGCCATGCCCCGGGTTATGACAGCCTGGCCTGGGAAAAAATCTACTTCGCACAAGGCACGATCCAATTTTGGTACCGGGACCTCGACCACGCCCTGGAGAACCTTCAGAAAGTGGCCGAGTCCTCCCAACAGATCGGTCTGAATACCGGAGCCCTCACCTATCTGCGGATAGGGCAGATTTACGACTTGATGAACCGCCGCGCGGAGGCCGTGGAAGCCTACCAGCGGTCGATCGCCTTCGCGCCGGGGGCCGACGCCGCACGCGAGTCCCGCAAATACCTCGGAATGCCGTACCGCCGGCTTTGATTCCGAGAGGCGGTACGCGGACGGGATGAAATCGCCATCGCTTCTGGCGTATGATGCTCGCTATGGCTGCCTTCGCCGTCGCGCCAGACCTGGTTACCGGTCGCAAGCCGGGATGGATTTATAAACCCGCCTGGGATTTGACGCTGATCATTGGCAGCGCCATTCTCGTTCCCCTGCCCTTCCTCACTGCGTGGATGGCGCAGGTTTCCGGGTGGATGAAGCCGCAACAGACCATCGATGCGATCAACATCATGGTGGCAGCGTTGATCGGCGGGCCGCACCTGTTCTCGACGGTCACTTACACGTTGTTGGACGGCCGCTTCCGCCAACAGCACCCCTGGTATTCGAAGCTCGCCTTCTTGTTGCCGGTGGGCGTGGTGTATCTAGGCGTGAAGCAGTACACGTTGTTGATCACGTTCTTCTTCACGTGGGCCTCGCTTCATGTCCTGCACCAGATCATCTACTTGACCGATTGTTATCGCGCGCGCCGCGGTGCCAACGAAACCGCATGGTCGCGGGCGCTCGACTACGGCCTCATCCTGACCGGGCTTTATCCGATCGGCCTGTATAAGCTCTCCCTCCGCCAGTTCGGCGTGGGCGGCGTGGTACTTCCCTACCCTGACTGGCTGCGCCAGCTCCACCTGCCGGTCCTGGCAGGACTCATCTTCGGGGTGTTCCTGGTGGGCTGGATCGCAAAAACTGTCGGCGAGTTCCGCCAAGGCCGGGCGAGCGTACCGAAGACGCTTTTGATTTCCATCACCACCGTAGTTTCCTTCTCGCTGCCGCTCGGGTCGAACCTCGACGTGCTGTTTCAGGGGTATAACACGTGGCATTCGTTTCAGTATATGTTCCTGCTGTGGCTGATCAATCGGCTTCGTGCCGAGCGCGGCGAGATCCACAGCAATTTTGTCGGGAACCTCGTTCGCCGGGACAGCATGCTGCTCTATTACCTTTGCTTCCTCGCCGCCACGGGCGTGCTCGTTTTGTTAACGGTCATTGTGCGTGCCGCGACTTCGCTCGCAGCCGATCAGAGTTATTTCGTGGTGGTCCTCAGCGTTTTGCTGATGCACTACTACTTCGATCATTTCCTGTTTGCTCAGCCAAAGTTCATTGAATAGCGCCCGGGATTCGAGTAAAATAGGCGCTTGGAGCGCGTCTGCAATGCAGGTGCCGGCCCACCTATTTTGATCCAACACTATCAAAATAGGAGTCCGACTCGATTACAACGCGCTGGTGTGCAAGCTCCTGGCGCGAGTGCCAACCGACTCCGCAAGGGAGAAGCCTGAAGGCGCTCGGAGGACCCCACCCGTTGACAAACGCGGGTCAATAACGGGGGTCGGTACGGCCGAGCGGTGCGCTCCAAACTTCTTCTCGATTTCCGCCAACCAGGGTGCGGCATCCCCGCTTCGGGCGCCTACAGAACATCGGCAAAGCCGCGCTTCATATGACAGAAGAATAAACCTCCCAACACGAACGCGGCCGAACTGTAGACCGCCACGATCACCCCTGAACAGCAGCCACGGCAGTTGGCCGGCAAACAGAAACAAAGGGTAATTCTGGGTAACCTCCGTCTTGGGTAGCGTTACTCCCATACAGACCGTAAATACCCAGTACCAGCTCACGAGCAGCACCAAGGGATGGATGACCGCCCAAACCCATCCGATGGCGGAGCCCACAAAGCGCTGCTCAAAATCCCTACGCACCAGTTGATACAACAGACCCCGCTTTTTCACCAGATTTCGCAGGAAAAACTGTCCAGGTATTCGATGAGCCACTGGTATCACTGGGTAATACCCTTTATTTCAACCAGTTGCAAGGGTTGACAGGGGTCGGGCGGAGTTGTTACAGTCGAGGATTCGACGAGTAGTGGTTTCTGGAAAACAACGGGGTCTTGGGCTGGCCTGCCAGTGAAGACCGCGGATTCGCAGAGGAGACATTATGAAGAAACAGGAGTACTTCGTAGTCGTACTCGCCCACTCTCTGCATGGCAGGCTTCGCCGCATTCACATTCCGCACCAGGCCGTGTACGTCATTGTGGCGCTGGCGCTGATCGGGAGCTTCTCGGTTTTCGGCTTTGTAGCCAGCTACGTGCGCATGGCCTGGAAGGTGGCCAACTACAACGCGATGATGCGCGAGGCCGACGCGATGCGAACGCGGTACCAGAACCTGCAACGAGTAGTGACCCAAACCAACGAGCAACTGGCGAGCCTGCAGCTGTACGCGCGTGAAGTGTCGATCGCGTACGGCATCAAGCAGAAGCTCGAGGGCCCGGCCGACATCTCGGCCGAGGGCAGGTTGGTCCCGACTTTCGCCGAGAGTTTGGCCGACTACAATTTCCTGCGCACGGTGAACTCTCTGGCGATCGACAGCCGCCGGCGGATTCAGGGCGCCTCCCAGCCGAATTTGTGGCCGGTAAACGGCGCTTTGCTGGGGGCGTTTGGAGAGCGCGACGATCCCTTCTCGGGAGAAGGCGAGTTTCATACGGGAGTCGATATCCGGGCTCCCGCCGGAACGCCGGTTCATGCCACCGGGGATGGCGTCGTGATCTTTTCTGAGTGGAACGGCGGTTATGGACGGCTGCTGATCGTCGATCATGGAAAGGGTCTGGAGACGTACTATGCGCACCTTTCCCGGTTTTTTGCCCACGCCGGACAGGCTGTGCGCCGCGGCGATGTGCTGGGAGAGGTGGGTAGCACGGGCCGGGTGACTGGACCGCACCTGCATTACGAGGTGCGGATTGCAGGCGCGCCGGTGAATCCCTATCGATACCTGGCCAAAGCAGGCGGGAATCAGAGGGCGGCGTCAAGAGATTTCCCCTTCTAGTTCCTAAGGAAGCAAGGCTCGTTCCACCACTCTCCGCCGGTCAGGCGAGATCGGGCACTAGGAAGTTGGGCGTCCGCCCGGCGGCGCGAGCCACCAATTCGGCGGCCCGATAGCCGCTCCGCACTGCACCCTCCATCGTGGCGGGCCAGCCCGTCGAGATCCAGTCTCCAGCCAGGTAAACATTCGGCATACCTGAGGCCGGCTGCGGCCGTAGCGACTCGGTTTCAGGGGCTGCTGAAAAGGTCGCACGTTGCTCCTTCACCACGTGCGCCTTAACGAGCCGTGCCTCGCGCACGCGCGGAAAGAACAGCCGGAGATCGCCCACTGCGATGTCGATGATCTCGTTTCGCGAGAGATTCGTCAGATCGCGCGATGCGCTCACCACCAGTTGCAGGTAACGGCCGTCGTTCTTATTGAACATCCACTGAACGGTGCGATCGAGCAAGGTGGCATGCGGCAATGTGGTGATCTCACGATCAAACCAGAGGTGCACTCCGGTAATCGGAGAGTGGGTAAAGGGCGGCGCGGGCAGGCCGAGCGCCTCCAGCCGCTCAAAGGGGAGAGCGCACACGTAGGAATCGGCGGAGCATAGCCGGCCCGCGACGGTGAAGCCTTCCGGCGCGATCCGATCCACTGCGGAACGAAGGTGGATGCGAACGGTCTGGAAACGCCGCCAGATCTCTAGGGAGTACAGCTCGGCGAGGGGAACCGCCGGCACGCCCATCTCGTAGGAATCAGCCCGGGCCAGGAAACCCAGCCAGAACACCTGAAAACCGTGGCGTGCGGCCATGCGGTCCAGATCCTCATTCACCGCGCTGACCAGCACCTGCCGCCAGAAGCGATCGATGGCGCGCGGCGTCTGGCGTTTTTGCAAGAGCCAGTCGAGCATACTGATGCGGTCGAGATCGGTGCGGCGCGTACGCTCCCGCCGGAGCGCCGCCAGGGCTCGCGCGACGCCCACTTTATCGGCGCCGCTTAGGCAGCCCATCCGCAAGAACGAACCGGCGAAGTGAAAAGGGGCTGGCAACCGCCCGCGACGCAAGACGGACGCGCGTCCGCCCGGCTCGACGAAGTAGAACTCGCGGTGGAAGCGTATCCGGTCGCGAATTCCCAGCCGCTCGTAAAAATCCAGCAGATTGACACAACACCGCAAGAGAATATGCTGGCAGTTGTCGATGGTCTCGCCTTGTTGGTCCGGCGACGCCGGCACCCGATAGGAAGTAGCGCGCCCGCCGAGAAAGGGTCGAGACTCGAACAACTCGACTTCGAAGCCGGCCTCACCTAAGGCTGCGGCAGCGGACATACCGGCCAGTCCGCCACCGGCGATCAGAACTCTCGGCATCCAAAGGCCAGTATGGCATGAGGCTACGGTGAGGCGAGGCTTCCTCCTCACCGAAGCAGGGCGCGGATGGTGTCGATGGTGTCGGCATCCCCCGGTTTTTTGTCGTGGCGCCAGCGGGCCATTCTGGGAAAACGGACGGCGATTCCCGAGCGGTGGCGCGGCGAGGCTTGGATGCCTTCAAACGCGAGTTCGAACACCAGTTCCGGTTTGACCGCATGAACGGGACCGAATTTCTCGATGGTGTTACGCCGCACGAAGGCATCGACCTGCCGGATCTCCTCATCGTCGAGGCCAGAATACGCTTTGGCAAACGGGACAAGCTTCCCGTTGTCCCAAATGCCGAAGGTGTAATCGGTGAAGAGGCCGGCCCGGCGGCCGGTGCCGGGCTGGGCATAAATCAGGACGGCATCCACGGAGTAGGGCTCGATCTTCCATTTCCACCAATCGCCGCGACGCCGTCCCACGCGGTAGAGAGATTCGAGCCTTTTGAGCATGAACCCTTCCACCTTGCGAGCGCGAGCGTGCTGGCGAAGTCGAGCCAACTCCTCCCACGACGTTGCTTCGACAACCGGCGATAGCACCAGGGCGCTGGCGGGCGGTGCGAGCTTCTCAAGTTCCGCGCGCCGCCAGGCGAGCGGCCGCGACCGCACGTCCTCTCCTTGGAACTCCAGCAAATCGAAGCCGACCAGAACCACCGGCACCTCCGCCAGAATCTTCGGACCGAGCAGTTTGCGTCCGATGCGGCGCTGCATCTGGCCGAACGGCAGGGGCCCGCCTTGCTTCCATGGCAGGATTTCGCCGTCGATCACGGTCCCTTCCGGCAGCAGCGCACCGAGGGCTTGGAGCTCCGGAAAACGGCCGGTCACCAGCTCTTCGCCGCGCGACCAGATGAAGGTCTGCCACTGGCGCCGAATCAACTGGGCTCGAATGCCGTCGTATTTCCATTCAACCTGCCACGCGCCGAGGTCGCCCAAGGCTTCTACCGACCCTTCGAGCGGATAGGCCAGGCAGAACGGATAGGGGCGGCTCAAATCGGCCTCGGGCGCGTCCTCGGCCAGAAGCTGGCGCCAGAACTCGGCCGTGGGCTGCCATTCGCCCATCAGCCGGTGCGCAACCGCTTCAGGAGTCGTGCCGGCGACCTCCGCCACGGCACGAAATACCAAGCGCTGCGAGACCCCCACGCGAAACTCCCCCGTGATCAACTTATTCCAGGCGAAGCGTTGGCCTTCGTCCATCTCACGCCAGGCCGACACCACACGGGCGCGGCGCGTCTGGTCGTCCACATCGCGCAACGGAAGCAGCCGATCTTCGACCCAGTAGCGCAACGGCCGGTCGCTCGACGTGGCCGCGGGCGGCTGGAGCAGGGCCATCGTTTCGGCGAAATCACCGACGGCCTGGTAGCATTCGCCGAACAGCCAATCGGGAATCCCAGCCTCTTCCACAGCCCATTCCGCCAGCCTACGCGAAGGAAGCAGACGTTTCGGGCGGCGACCGATCAAGAAGTGAACGGCCCACGCGGCGTCCTCGGGCGGCGCCGCTTTCAGATACCGGATCAAGGCCGCCACTTTGTCATTGGTCCTGGTGGTTCGATCGAGAGCAGCGTAGAGCTCTGCAAAATCCTTCACGGGCCGGCCTCCTCGGCTGGCTCATCGCGCTCGCCTTCGAAGTGACCCTCCACGGCGAGCGCGTTTTGCCCGTGCTCAGCCAGCCAACGGACAAGCGGGGCGCGATAACCGTGGGTGACCCAAACGTAATCCGCCCGTGTTTCCTCCACCGCGCGCAGCAGCCCGGGCCAATCGGCATGGTCCGAAATCACAAAGCCCCGATCGAGCGACCGCCTGCGACGCGCCCCGCGAATACGCATCCAGCCGGAGGCGAATGCGGTCGAGAATTCGCCAAAGCCGCGTTCCCAGGCCGTGCCATGGCAGGATGGAGGGGCTACAATGAGCGCACCGGCCCAGCAACTGCCCGCCGCGGCATGAGTCGTCGGCGCAAGAACAATTCCCTGCTCGCGGTACAAGTGATTCATGCGTTCGACGGCGCCGTGGGTATAAATGGGTCCGACCGACGGATCTACTGACGCCAGCAGCCGTTGGGCTTTGCCCAACGGATGGGCGAACAACACACTGGCCCGCCGTAGTTGCTGGTTGGCGCGCCACCAGGCGTGGATGGCACTGATTACCTGGCTGGCATCCGGCCAACGAAAAATCGGCAAGCCGAAAGTGGACTCGGTCACGAAGACCTGGCAGCGCAGCGGCTCGAAGGGGGCACACGTGGGATCCGAAGCCAGCTTGTAATCGCCGGAGACCACCCACACTTCGCCGCCGCGTTCGATGCGTACCTGTGCCGATCCCAAGACGTGGCCAGCCGGATGCAGAGAGATGCGAACGCCGCCCATTGTCAGCTCTTCGCCGTACGCGGTCGCCTGAATGGGCACCTCCGGCCCTACCCGCGCACGCAGCACCGCCTCGCCGTCGCGAGCGGTCAGATATGCCTGGGAGCCCGGCGTCGCGTGGTCGGAGTGAGCGTGCGTTACCACTGCCCGTTCTACAGCGCCCCAGGGGTCAATATAAAAGTCCCCCGCGGCACAGTAGAGGCCGTTTGGGTCCAGCTCGAGGAGGGGCACCCCTCTATTATTCGCCACCAACGATCGCGTCCAGAGTGACTTGGGTAATCGGGTGATATCCCTGCCGCGCGCTCTGATAAATCTGCCGCGCCTGTCGCTCGCCCTCCGGCGTTTTCATCAGTTCGGTGTAGAGCGGCTTCAAAAACTTGCGCCGGCCGACGGAGTTGAGGAACTCTATCAGCCGTGGAAATGCCGGCCGATGGCCGGCGCGTACCGCCATCAGCAAATACTGATGAAGAATTTCCGAGTTGCCCGATTCGCCGAGATGAAACTCGCGATCCAGCCGCGCCATGTCCGGACGGTCCAGCATGCGCAAGAAATGAAGCCACGGCTGCGTGGTCCAGTCGCCGGTATCGACCTGCTGACCGTGCTGCCATCGCGCCGCCGCGTCTTCGATGCGTTCGAACGCGTCGGAGTGCGGATCGGCGGCACCGGGCGGAACCCCAGGCTGGAAGATCCAGGGGTCGAGCAACGTCTTGAGGGGGAGTTCGCGTCGCAGGTAATCCAGAAAATCGGCGGTGGTGATGCTCCGAAAAGCGAAGTGATCGAAATAGGAACGCAGAAACGCGTCGAACCGCTCACGGCCCACCTCCTGCTCGATGGTGCGGAGCAACAGAGCGCCTTTCTCGTAGGGAACCAGCGTGCAGCCGTCGTCGGGATCCCGGCCCTCGAGTTCGATATGCAGCACACGGTCAGATTCCTGCAAGTTGGCCATCTCCCGGTCGAGTTCGCGCCGTCCCAGCACGGCTTCCATCTCCCCCCGCTCGCGGCCATACACTTTCTCCACAATGCGCCGCTCCAGGTAGACGGTGAAGCCCTCGTTGAGCCAGAAATCGCTCCATGTGGCGTTGCTGACCAAGTTGCCGGACCAGGAGTGAGCCAGTTCATGCGCTACCAGCGAAACCAAGCTCTTGTCGCCGGCCAGAATCGTGGACGTGGCAAATGTCAGGCACGGGTTCTCCATGCCGCCGAAGGGAAAGCTCGGAGGCAGCACGAGCAGGTCGTAGCGCCCCCAGCGGTAGGGCCCGAACATTTCTTCGACGGCGCGGATCATAGCCTCTGTGTCGGCAAACTCCCGCGCGGCGGCGTCAACGAGAGGCGGCTCGGCCAATACGCCGCACCGCTCGCCCAACTGACGAAACTCCAAGGCGCCCGCCGCGAGCGCGATTAGGTAGGAGGGCACGGGATGGTTCATCTCGAAATGTTCGCCGGCCCTCTCTGCGGCCATCACCGCGTGGAGGCCGGCGGGCGTGCGGACGCGCCCCTGGAAGGTCACGCGGACCGCGGGCGAGTCCTGCAGGGGGATCCAGCTCCGGGCATGAATGGCCTGCGACTGCGTGTACAAGAACGGGTGCCGTTTCCCGGCGGTCTGGGGTGGCTCCAGCCATTGCAACCCGGAGGCTTGAGGAGAAGTCGAGTAGACGACGCGCACCCAGGAACTACCCGGAGACAACCGGATCCTGAGCGGAGCGCCCAGGATCCGATCGCGCTCGCCCACCTTGAACGCGGCCGCATTCTCGACCGAATGAATTTCGAGATCCCGTGTATCGAGGACCAGCTCGTCGTGTGCCGTCGGATCGAAGCGCAAGGTTACCGAGCCGTCGAGTATCTTTCGGTCGAAGCGCACGTCGAGATCGAGTTCGAGATGGCGGATGCGGACCAGGTCCGGTCGAGACCACGTGTGGACATCCATAGATTCCATGGTAGAATCATTGCTTCCCGCCTCCTAGTTTTCAAAGACAAGAAATTTCGCGAAAGCGATCGTTGCTATGCAGAATCAGGGATCGAAGAGAATCCTGGCCGTCGTCAGCGACCTGTTTTTCTCAGTCAAACTCTCCGAAGCGGCCAAGCGCGCCAACCTGGCGCTGGAGTTCGTCAAAGAAGCAGCGCAGGTGATCGAGAAGGCCCATCACGAAAAGCCGGCGCTCATCATTTTCGACCTCAATTTCGACAGCGTTGAGCCGCTGAGTCTCATTACCCGGCTTAAGGTCGCCCCCGAAACCAAGGGCATCAACCTCATCGGATACCTGTCGCACGTGCAGGTGGAGCTCAAGCAAAACGCGCAGGAA
>Ga0306924_10003369_pt1 | contig 15351 bp, 13 predicted proteins | sample sta12Can44000111_FD_203756 | JGI IMG/M metagenome (GOLD analysis project Ga0306924, IMG submission 203756) | Lab enrichment of tropical soil microbial communities from Luquillo Experimental Forest, Puerto Rico - statanox.12C.anox.44.000.111 (v2)... | ecosystem: Environmental > Terrestrial >... | reverse complement strand
CAATCGGGATCACGGTCAGGGCGGAGCCGGCGCCGAAACCGGCGGCGGTCAAGCCGGCCGCGAGGCCGCGGCGATCCGGGAACCACTTGAGCGCATTGCCGACCGAGCCGCCGTAGATGACGCCGGCACCAATGCCGCCGATCGCCGCGCCGAGGTAAAGGAGAGGGAGTGAATCGGCCACCGAGTTGATGACCCAGGCAATGGCGACGAGGACGCCGCTGCCACTGATCATGATCCGCGGGCCGAATCTATCGATCAGGTAGCCTTCGATCGGCACCAGCCACGTCTCCGTCAAGACGAAGATGGTAAACGCGACTTGGATCGCCGCGCGCCCCCAATGGTATTTCTGATCGATGGGATTGACGAAGAGCGTCCAGCCATATTGCAGGTTGGCGATCATCACCATGCAGATGATGCCGAAAATCAACTGGCCCCAACGCGTGGACTCCGAGGCTATCGCCCGCGACGAAATCGTTTCTGTCGTCACCGTTTCCTCCATCCCAGCCTTATTGATCGAGGGGCACGCTTCGCATCGCAGCCGTTAATCGCAACGCGATCAACAATGCCTTCCCCCCTTCAACGCCGATCTTGCACAGATGGTTTGAACAAGGCCAGCGTGTCGAACGAAGAATGCCCGGAATTACACCGGTAGGCGCGGGACGCGGTGCCGCACCGTTTGTGCAGCGCAATATTCGCGCCGCACCGCCCTCGTCCGATGGTTAGGCACGCCATCGATGTTCTGCGATCCCGGCAGGGGCATCCGAACGCCGCGCCAACCGTCATCCCAGGCGCATCAGCTATAAGGGCCTATGCTAGGCTGATCTCCCGCCGAGGCGCCATCAGTGCGTTTGAAATACCGTGCCGCAGCCAAACTCGTCGTTGCCCCCTGCCGAGGACATGAGCCTGGCCGCGGACTGAGTGCTTGGGCGTAGAATGATCTTGCCCCGCCGTTGCATCACTAGCGCCAGCATCGCTCTAATCTGGCTTTCGACAGCGCCGGCGTGCGCCCAGGAGACGGCAGCCGGTCCGGCGGCAAGACAAAACCCATCCTGGCTCAGCGGCGATCTTGCCGCTGCGCGCGCTGAAGGCACCCTCACGGTCTACGCCTCGATGAACGAGCAAGAGGGGCTGCCGCTGTGGAAGCTGTTCGAGGATGCAACCGGTATAAAGGTGAGTTATGTGCGCTCGTCCGACTCGATTATCGTGTCGCGGATCGGGATGGAGAACAGAGCGCGGCAGCGCAGCTGGGATCTCGCGGTCACGACGACGGTAAACCGGCTGCCGGACGACGCCCTGCTGCAATTCGATCCGCCCCTCGCCCACGACCTTATCCCGCAGGCCCGCGACCCGAACCGGCGCTGGTATGGCGTTTACGCCAACTACAATACGCCGGCCTACAACACCAAGCTGGTCAAGCCATCCGCGCTGCCGAAGAGCTACGAGGAATTTCTCGGACACAACGACTGGGTCGGCAAGGTCGCCCTCGACGATACCGATGATGAATGGCTGAGCGCGATGATCGTGCACTATGGCGAGGAGCGCGGCACGAAGCTGCTCAGGGATATCGCCGCCGCGCTCAAGCCGGTGATGGTCGACGGGCACCTCGCGCTCGCACGGTCCGTCGGCGCCGGCGAATATTGGCTCGCTCTCAACAATTATATGTCGCTGACCATCAACGTGCAGCTGTCGGGGGCAGCCATCGATTTTTGGTCGCTCGATCCGGTCGCACTGTTCTTCGGCTCGGTCGGCGTCAGCTCGCAAGCGCCGCATCCCCAGGCCGCCCTCCTCGGTGCAAATTTCCTGCTCAGCCGCGAGGCCCAGGAGTTGCTGACCAAGCGCGGCCGAATGCCGACCCGCCCGGACGTACCGATCAACCCCGCCTATGTGAGCGACAGGTTGAAGGACAGAAAAATCATTGCCACAATCTTCGGCGGGCAAGAGCAGAAAAAGTGGCAGGGGCTGTTCAAGGATATCTTCAGGCCGAGATAGTTCCACGCCGCGATCTTTGGGCAGGCGACGCCTGCGCAGCTGTCGATCTAGGAGAAAGCGATGAAGCTATGTCGTTACGACGACGATCGTCTCGGGGTGGTGCGTGGCAATATGGTGCATGACGTCACCGAGGCGCAAACACAGATCAGGGCGGCCGCCCCGTATGCGATGAGGGGCGATGCGGTGATCGCGGCCTTGCCGGCGTGGCGTTCTCGGCTCGAGGAAATGGCTGCGAAGGCGCCGGGCAAACCGATCTCGCAGGTCAGGCTGCTCGCGCCCGTGGCGCGGCCTTCGAAGCTCGTGGCCGCGCCCACCAATTATAAGGCGCATATCGAAGAGATGGCGGCGCGCGCCACGGCGCAGAACGCCAAACCGTCGCCCGCCATCGGCACCGCCGGGCTTTTCCTCAAGGCGAACTCGTCGCTGGTCGGCCCGTCCGAGGGCGTCGCCATCCGCTTTCCCGAGCGCCGCAACGAACATGAAGTCGAGCTTGCAATCATCTTCGGCAAACAAGGCAGCGACATTCCGCGCGAGAAGGCGCTCGATTATGTGATCGGGTACAGCATCGGCCTCGACATGACCGCGCGCGGTCCCGAGGATCGCAGCTTCCGCAAATCGATCGATACGTATTCCGTGCTCGGGCCATGGCTGGTCACGGCCGACGAGATCCGCGACCCGGACAACGTGCCGCTCAGCATTTCCGTCAACGGCGAGGTCAAGCAGAGCAGCAGCACCAAGCAGATGATCTACGACTGCCGCAAGCTGATCGAATGGGGCTCGACCTTTTACACCTTCTATCCCGGCGACGTGCTCTATACGGGGACGCCGGAAGGCGTCAGCCCGGTCAAGCCGGGCGACACGATGATTGCGCGGATCGAGCCGATCGGCGAGATGTCCGTTCCGGTCCGGGCGCACAAACCGGGCGGCTAGCTGGCCTGCGGCCGCTGACGGGCGGCGGCGATCATGTCGGCCAGTTGTGTCATCTTGATCGGCAGGCGGTTTACCACGATCCCGAGCGGCCCCACGGCGTCATTGACGGCGCCGACGATGGCGGCCGGCGCGCCGAGATAGCCGGATTCGCCTGAACCTTTCTGCCCGAACACGGTATGCGGCGACGGCGTCACGTGATGGATGACCTCGACCGGGGGCACCTCGTGCGCCGACGGCAGCAGATAATCCATGAGGCTTTGTGCGACGAGCTGACCCTGTGCGTCATACGCGAACTCCTCATAGAGCGCCGCCCCGATACCGTGGGCGATGCCGCCCATGGTCATGCCGCGGACGATTTTCGGGTTGATCACGGTGCCGCAATCATGGCCGACGAAGTAGCGCTTAATCTCAGACTTTCCGAGATCCGGATCGATCACCATGAGCAGGAGGTGAAACTCGAAGGCGAAGCACGGATACATCTGCACACGGCCATCGGCGGTCGGCAGCTGCCCGCCGGTCGGCACCTGCATCACGTGGGTAAACGCAAGCCCTGGCTCGGTGTTGGGCGGCAGGCGATGGAAGTGGCGATGGGCGATGGTCACGAGCTCGGCCCAACTGCGTCTATTTTGCGCGGCGGCACGGTCGAAAACGTCGCCTGCGTCATAGCTTGCACGCTCGGGCGGAATCTTGAGGTCATGCGCGGCAATGGCGAGCAGCCGGCTCTTGAGTTTTTGCGCGGCGTGAAATGCCGCGCCGCCGAGCATGATCGCCATGCGGCTTCCCACCGGGGTCTGGCTCGGCAGCGACGAGAGCGAGTCCGGCCGCACCACGCGGATGCGCTCGGGATCGATCTCGAGCACCTCGCCGATGACAGTCGCGACCAGGGTTTCGTGCCCTTGTCCGGCCGAGAGCGTATGGATGGTCGCCGTAACGGCGCCGCCGAGATCGACGTTGATGCGGCAGGAATCGATGTAGGTGGTGGTTTCGTTCTTCGGGTTCAGCAGCAGTTCGAATGTCGAGTTGGCGCCGCTGGGCTCGAGGCATGCCGCCATGCCTATGCCAGCGAGGAGCCCCTGCCCGCGCAGGCGGTCCCGCTCCGCGACCAGCCCGCCATAGTCCGCCCGCGCGATCACCTTGTCGATGACCGCATGATAGTCGCCGCTGTCGTACGTGGTGCCGCTCGGAATGAGATAGGGAAACTGCTCCGCGCGGATCAGGTTGCGCCTGCGCACCTCGAGCCGATCGAGCCCGCGATGTCGGGCGACCTCCTCGATCGCACGCTCGATGGCGTAATTGGTCGGCGATTGGCCGAATGCGCGCACCGCCTCCTGCACCGTCTTGTTCGAGGTGACCGCGATGGCGCGATACTGCACGCTCTGGATGCGGTACGGCCCGACGATCGCGCCGATCGGCTTGCCGAGCTGGAACGGCGAGCGGCCGGCATAGGCGCCGACATTGTCGAGCGCGCGCATTTTCATGGAGCGGATCACACCGGAGTCGTCGAACGCGACCGCGACGTCGAAATTGCGCTCCGGGCCGTGCCCATCGCCGCCTCGCATATTCTCCAGCCGGTCCTCGACCAGCCGCACTGGGAAGCCGAGTCGGCGCGAGAGGTAGCCGACAACGACGGCGTGCTTGATGCCGCGCTTGACGCCGTAGCTGCCGCCGACATCCACGTCATTGTGCACGCGAACCGAGGAACCGGGCAGCTTGAGCGCGAGCGCAACCTGGTCGGGAAAGCGCGGCATCTGGACCGATGCGTAAACGTCGAGGATCTCGCGCCAGGGATCCCAACTCGCCACCACCGCGAAAGTCTCGATCGGAACCGTGGAGCTTCGGCCCCATTTGAGGCGCAACGACAGCTGATGCGGGCTGTCGGCAAAATCCTTCTCCACCTCGCCCCACACAAACGTGCGGTCGAGCAGCACGTTGGAGCCGTGATCCGCGTGCACGATCGGACTGCCGGGCGCGTAGGCCGCTTCGCCGTCAAGCACGAACGGCGAAGCTTGGTAGTCAACACGCACCAGTTCGGCGGCATCCTCGGCAAGCGCGCGCGTGTCGGCAACCACGGCGGCAACCCATTCGCCGGCGTAGCGGGCGACATCGATCGCGAGCGGACGCCTCTGCACCTTCGGGGTGTCGAGGCCTGCCAGCAGGGGCTGCGTCGCAGCGGCAAGCTCACGGCCATCGACCACGTAGTGCACGCCGGGCATCGCCAATGCCGCGGTCTTGTCAATGGCCAGAATGCGCGCGGCCGGGTGCGGACAGGTCACCACCGCCACGTGCTTGGCGCTCGGCAGAGCGAGGTCGGCGGCGAAGCGGCCTTTGCCGACGACGAAGCGTCGATCCTCGCGCACGCGGCGATCGGTTGAAACGAAGTGAAACTGTTTCGAGGTCACGGCTCCCTCGCCGGCTGGTTCAAGCCGCGCATACGTTCCGCCGCCAGCGCGATCGCCTCGACGATTTGTGCGTAGCCTGTGCAACGACAAATATTGCCGGAAATGGCCTCCACGATTTGCGCGCGCGTCGGCGCGGGATTGTCGGCCAGCAGCGCATGGGCCGTGAGGATCATGGCCGGCGTGCAGTAGCCGCATTGCATCCCGTGCGTCTCACAGAACGCGTCTTGAATGGGCGAGAGCTCGCCCGGTCCCGGCGCCAGGCCCTCAATCGTGGTGACGGCGTAACCATCGGCTTGTACGGCGAACATCAGACAGGAACGCGTGGGCGCGCCGTCGACGAGGACGGTACATGCGCCGCACACGCCATGCTCGCAGCCGGCATGCGCGCCCGTGAGCAGCAGGTGCTCGCGCAGGCAGTCGAGCAGGCTCATGCGCGGTTCGACCTCGACGATGCGCATCTGTCTGTTGACGGTTAATTCAACGCGCATGAGCGCTCCCGGCGTCCCGATAAGCATCGATGACGGCGCGCACGCCAAGGCTCGCGGCCGCGCGCCGGCGATAGTCGGCCGACGCATGCAGGTCGGATAACGGCTCGATCTCGGCGAGTGCGGCGCGCAGGCTCTCGCGCACAACAGTCTCCTCAGCGCGCGTGCCCTCCAGCGCCCTCGCCGCCGCATCGAGCCGCAACGGACAAACCGTCACCCCTCCGATGCCCAGCGCCACGCGTCGGCAGACGCCGTCCTCGCCGAGCGCGATTTGCGCCGCTGCTGAGGCGAACGCGAAGTCGCTCCGGCGTGCGCTGACCTCGTGGAAACCTACACCGATGCGCGTATCGCGCCAGCGCGGAAAACGCACGGCGGTGAGGCAAGCGGCGGCGGGCAGTGCGGTCATCATCGGCCCGAGGAAAAAATCGGAGGCCGCAATTTCCGCGCTCCTCGCGCTTTCTCGATAGAGGAGGGTCGCACCGAGCGTGACGGCCACCAAGGATATCTCCGCCGCCGGATCGGCATTGGCGAGCGAGCCGCCAACGGTTCCGCGCGAACGGGTTGCGGCATGCCCGACGAACGGCATGACCTTGGCGAGCAGAGGCAGCGCTTTATGGATGATCGCATTGTGTTCCACGACGCATTGCCGGGTGGTGGCGCCGATTGATATCCTATCGCGCTCATCGCGCACGAAGGCCAGATCGGAGATGCGCCCAATATCAATCAGCCGTTTCGGGCGAGCGAGCCGCATCGCCATGAGCGGGACGAGGCTTTGGCCCCCGGCAATGACCCGCGCCTCGTCGCCGGCGGCGAGCATCGCGCAAGCTTGGTCGAGGTCGGCCGGTCTCGCGTATTCGAAAGGGGCGGGTTTCATCGAGCGGCGGGGCCTTGTTGCGAGGAATCGCCGGTCCTTCAAAACGCTGGCGCATCCCGCACGAAGCGCGATCGGAAGAGCGCGAGCGCTTCGCCAAGATCGGCGACCACCTCATGGGTCGTTTCGGCTGACTTCGCATCGGGCGGCCCGATGAGAACGCGCAGACCAATCCCAGCCTCCGCGCCGGCTTCCATGTCGCTGACTTTATCCCCCACGATCGCGCAGCGAGTGGGATCAAGCCCGAGGTCCGACACGGCCTGCAAGATCATTCCCGGGTTGGGTTTGCGCCATGGATGATCGGAACGATATTTGCCAATGCCGTCGAGGGGGTGATAAGGGCAGTGATAAACTCGGGTGATTGTCGTCCCTTCCGCTTCAAAGCGATCGCACATCCATCGCGTCAAGTCTGCGTAGCTATCTTCGCTGAAATAGCCGCGGCCAATACCGGACTGGTTCGTAACCACAACGATCGGCCGCCGCAGCTCATTGGTCCAGAAACGAGCCAATTCGAAAATGCCGGGAACGAACTCGAATTGATCCGACCGATGGATATAGCCACGATCCACATTTATGACGCCATCACGGTCGAGAAAAAGTGCACTGCCGTCCATGCGTTCAGCTAAGTTCCCTATCAGCATGGAAGTTGGGGGCGTCCGCAGGCTTGGCATTAAAAAAGCCTGCAAGACCTGCATACATTGCGGATCCGGCAGGCTTACTGGTTACGGGTAGAAACTTAACGCAACCATAGCCCATGAGGGAAGGGCATCCGAAGATGCTTTTTGATCTGACCGATAAGCTCGTTTGGGTTGCCGGTCAGCATGGCATGGTGGGCGGCGCCATGATGCGGCGGCTTCAACGCGAGTCTTGCACTCTGCTGCGCGATCCCGGCCGCGCAGGCGTCGATTTGCGGCGCCAGTCGGAGGTGGAAGACTGGATGGCGTCGCATCGTCCGCAAATCATTTTTCTAACGGCCGGTCGCGTGGGGGGTTGTACGCCAATGACACCTTCCCGGCCGATTTTCTTTACGACAACTTGCTCATCGAAGCGAACATCATCCATGCAGCATACCGCACCGGCGTCGCAAAACTGCTGTTCTTCGGCTCGTCGTGCATCTATCCCCGCGAAGCTCCCCAGCCGATTCCGGAGGAGGCGTTGTTGACGGGACCTCTCGAGCCGACGGGGGGTGGCCACGGCCACTATTGAAAAGTCAGTACCCTGTTGACGAATGGGCCTGAAGCTCTCCTCGAGGCGCTCCGGCGTATTGAGAGCTTGAGAATCCGGAGCCGAAAGGTCACGCAGAACCGTATAATTCCCGGTCAGATTCGCGTCATTCACCGCGAGTAGGACGTTGCGCACGAGGGAAACCAGTTGTTCCGTACTTGGAAGCGGTGGCGCGTCCGATGGAGCATTTGCGACCGGAGCGATCTGCATCGGCGGAGCTGCAGGAGGAGCCTTCGGTGGTGCTGGCTTTTCCTGGACTGGAATCGGGACACTACCCGGTGAAGGTCCGGACTGGGCACACGCTCCCGATGCTGCAATGAGCGATATAGTGATGGCCAGCGCGGAGACCAAAGCACGTTTAACCAACAAGTTGTTCCCTCCACGCAGGGGGACTGATTGGCCCGTGGCTGCTCAAATTACCATCCGGCGGAGATACCGACGCGCCCGCCTACTCCGCCCCTTCCGGTCAAATCGTAAGCCACGCCACCGTTAGCCGTGAACGTTTGGTTGAGACGAGCTATCCCCTGAACGCCAAGCGCTTGCGCTCCGTTGAAGAATCCCACGTTCGTGTGGATTGCGAATGTCTGGCGTTCCGGCAGATAGACGCCGCCGAGTGCCATCGCCATGGCGACACCGCCATCGAGACGTTTGACGTCGTTATTGAGTTGGTTGAGGTTTTGATTAATGGCGGCAATCTGTGAATTGACGACGTTGATGTTGTTGAAAAGGGCGCCGCCATCCGTTGCGAGATTGCCGTTGGCATCGCTAGTAACGACTTGTAGAGGCCCGCTTTGCGCGGCCCGGCTGGCGGCCGATGTGATGCCCGGCGCCGTGTAGGTGTTGGACGCTGTGCCAAGAACCACCTGATTGTCACGCGTTGCGACGGCCCCATTGCCGATGGCCATTGCGTTGTTGAAAGGACCGGTGGAGGCGCTTTCGCCAATCGCCGTTGAGCCCACGCCGAGCGCTTGCGCATTTTGACCGAGAGCCACGGAATTCGTGCCCGCGGCGGCATTAGTCCCCACCGCGACAGAGCTTGTCCCGTTCGCCATGGCGTTCACGCCGCACCCCAACGACGACGCGGCCGCCGATGCTCCACTATTGCTGGCGGTCACATCACTAACGACGGATGTGGGTGTCAACGTCGGGTTCGTCAGGACGTTAGCGGGCGTAGAGGTAACGTTGGTGACGACCGCATTAGGGGAAGTCGATGTCGCGGGCGTCGTCAAGTTGACCGCCGTGACTGCATTGGCGAACGTCGGAGCGGTCGTTCCAGGAGTCAAAGTCAAAAAATTATTTGCTGTAGGCGCGGTTACGTCCGTCACGACCCCCAGTGAGGTCCCCTGGCCAATCACGACCGTCTGCGGGGGCGCCGATGTGCCACTCACGACCGGCACGTTCAACACCTGGGAGGTGGCGCCGGAGGTGACCAAATTAATCGTGCTGTTATGACCTCCGGTGGTGGTGCCATTACCGATTAAAGCAAACCCTGTACCGGGGCCTGCTACTGGGTTCTGGGAGATGGTGGCTGGGGCGGGAGTGATGTCCGTGCCGGGGGTCGGGAAGTCGGTGGCAAATGCGGGGGCATAGAAGGTTGGGGTCGGCGTCGGCAGGCCGGGTGTAGGGATGATGCCAGTGACTGTTCCCGTGGGCAGAGACCCAAAGGCTATTGCGCTTCCAGGGGTCTGAGTCACATTGGTTACTGCGGTTCCGGGGGTCTGACTGATTCCCGTACTGCTTAAGAACGACCCGGGCGTGGTTGTCACGCTGGCAAATGTCGGCGTTACGGCCCCCACCACAGTCCCCGGCGTCCCGCTGACGCTGTTCACAGTAACGAAGTTCGGCGTCACGCTCGTGACACATGTCGCCGCCGACGCCGAGGACACCAGTGCGGTGTTAAGGCTGCCGACGGTGAATGTTGCGAGAAGTGTTTGGTTCGAGGCAGACGCCAATAGCGCCAACAGCGCCGCCCGGCGCGTCGCCATTGTGTGCTTCGGTTTAGTCATTCGCCTAGCCTCCAGGGAGTCTGACTTGCCCTGAGGCTGCAAAAGCTGTTTGGCAGAACTTTGTAAATCGCATGGTCAATCGGTCGAATTTGTTTTGACTGCTGTAAGGATGCAACAATCAGGTTTACCGGGGCGCACGCAGGCGAGGACAAGTTCCGCTACGGGTTGGGGCCGGGGTAGTCCTCCGTCGCGTTTGTTTAGGTGTGCGAAGCGGACATTTGCGTCTGTGCCGCCATGCGCTCGACGCAGATCCTTAATCCATCTCAAAATCATCCTTATAGTTGACGCGCAGGTTCTGATCCTGGTCTTGCTTGTGCAGCACGGCATTACCGACCACGAGCAGATCGATATCGGTTCCCATGAAACATCGGAAGGCGTCCTCCGGCGTACATACGATGGGTTCACTGCGCACATTGAAGCTGGTGTTGATCAGCACCGGACAACCGGTCAAAGCATGGAAACGGCTGATCAGATCGTGATAGAGCGGGTTCGTCTCCCGATGCACCGTCTGGACGCGTGCGGAATAATCGACGTGTGTTACAGCTGGGATAGCGGAGCGAACCACATTCAACTTTTCAATACCGAATAGCGCATTCTCCTCGGCGGTCATTGATCGCTTGTGGCAATCGGCGATCGAAGCAACTAGCAGCATATACGGGCTATCGATATCGAGGTCGAACCACTCGGCGACCTTCTCGCGCAGAACCGAGGGCGCGAATGGACGGAAGCTTTCCCGATACTTCACCTTGAGATTGAGATTCTTCTGCATCGCCGGATTGCGCGGATCACCCAAGATCGAACGGTTGCCGAGCGCGCGCGGACCGAACTCCATGCGGCCCTGGAACCAGCCGACCCCCGCACCGTCCGCGAGAGCCCGCGCGGTGGTGTCAAGCATTGCCTCGCGCGGCATGGTCGCGAAGCGGGCGCCTGCCGCAGCAAGTCGAGTCTCGATGTCCGTCTGGTCGAATTCTGGACCCAGATAGGCACCCGCCATGCCGTCCGGGGTATTGGCGATGGTCCGCGGGCGTGCGGCATAGAGGTGATAAGCAGCGAGTGCCGCGCCAAGGGCGCCACCCGCGTCGCCCGCTGCTGGCTGGATCCAAATGTTTTCAAAGGAGCCCGCGCGCAGGACTTTACCGTTCGCGACGCAATTGAGCGCGACGCCGCCGGCGAGGCAGAGATTTTTGGCGCCGGTTTCGGCCGCGAGACTGCGCGTTAGCGGCAGCACCGCCTCCTCGAGGACGACCTGCACGGAAGCCGCAAGATCCATGTGCTTCTGTTGGAGCCAGACTTCCGGTTGGCGGGGCGGACCGCCGAACAGCGCGTTGAAGCGCTCATTGGTCATGGTCAGGCCGGTGCAATAGTTGAAATAGTCGAGGTTGAGCCGGAACGAGCCGTCCGGCTTGAGGTCGATCAGGTTGTCGTAGATCAGCTGCGCGAAACGCGGGGTGCCATAGGGCGCGAGTCCCATGACCTTGTATTCGCCCGAATTCACCGGTGTAATAGGTGAAGGCGGCATACAGCAGGCCGAGACTGTGCGGGAAATGAATCTCTTTATGGATCGCGAGATTCTGACCATGGCCAACCGCCGCCGACGTCGTCGCCCATTCACCGACCCCATCCATCGTCAGCACCGCGGCGTGTTCGAATGGCGAGGGATAGAACGCCGAGGCCGCGTGGCTCAGATGATGCTCGGGAAAAACGAGACGCTTCTCCCAATCGTAATCGGGTTCAAGCGCCTTGAGCTCGTCGGCGAGCAGCGACTTTAAAAAAAGTTTTTCGCGCAGCCACAGCGGCAGCGCCATCCGAAATGAAGCGAACCCGCGCGGGCTGAACGCCAGATAAGTTTCAAGCAGGCGCTCGAACTTGAGAAATGGTTTGTCGTAAAAGGAGACATAATCGATATCCTTGAGTTTGAGGCGCTCGTGGTTCAGGCAATAGTCGATGGCATGGCGCGGATAGTTTGCATCGAATTTTTTGCGCGTGAAGCGTTCCTCCTGCGCAGCTGCAATGACCCGGCCGTCCTCCACGAGCGCGGCTGCGCTGTCATGATAAAACGCGGAAATTCCCAGAACTCGCATCCGAGATACGCTATCAGAACAACGTATAAATGAACGGGGCCACGGCGGTGCCCTTGGTCAGCACGATGAGACCGCCGAAAAATGCGAGCACGATAAAAATCGGCAGCAACCAGAACTTCTTGCGCGTCCGGAGAAACGCCCAGAACTCGCGTAGGAATGAGACCATTATAAAGACTCAGAATTGGTTCTTGAGAGTGTCAGGGGGCGGGCCCGGCGGCTGGCGCGATATCCAGTACGTATCAGCATCAGGCTCGAATCGCAGACGCAGGATGTCCTTGCCGGCCAGGCGCATGATCCAACCGACCGGGGTGATGCAAAGAAAGAAGATGAGCGCAAGCACGACCGGGCTGATCACCTTAAAGAGCAGGAGTCCGAGCTTGGTCCAGAGTCGGTTAAAGGGCCCGAGGAGTGCCGGCCGCATATAAGCGAGCGTTGCGAAGACCGCGGCAGCTGCAAGCCACCAAGGCCACCGATGACTGCCGGTGTAGAGCGACAAGGCCGCAACAATGGCGCAGAAAGACGCGAACACCAGGCCGAAGCCACGGTCGGATGAGGTCTTGAGCACCTCTTGGCGGGGCTGGAGCTCATGCGAGCCCGCATACCTGTCGCTCACGTAAGCCGCTCCATCCCGCTGGATTAACCGATTTGCCCTACAATCTTACTCCCGCGTGTGACATGCTGCGAAAAGCTATATAAGCTCAAAGGGCTGGCCCTGACAGGGTTGTGGGGAACGTCGCATGCTTCCCGGCTTTGGTGCGCGTAAAACCCCGCCGTCTGAGCAATCTGCGGTCCCCGCTTCCGCGGATTCCGACGCAACCATCCGCCGGCGCTCGCAGGCGCAACCGACAAACACGGTCGATGTGCCGTAGCCTCTTCCTGCAAAGGTCGACCCGTAGCGAACGACGATGAAGCCCCATGCGGATTCCTTCGATTACATCGTCGTGGGCGCCGGCACCGCGGGCTGCGTTCTCGCCAATCGTCTGACCGCATCAGGCCGTCATCGCGTTCTGCTGTTGGAGGCAGGCGGGCATGATCGCCACATCTGGATTCATATCCCGCTCGGCTACGGCAAGCTGTTCACCAATCCCAAGGTCAACTGGCTCTACACCTCGGAGCCGGAGCCGGAGCTCAACAACCGCCGGATCATCCAGCCGCGGGGGAAAGTGCTGGGCGGGTCGAGCTCGATCAATGGGCTGCTGTATATTCGCGGCCAGCCGGCCGACTTCGACCACTGGCGCCAGCTCGGCAATTCCGGCTGGAGTTTCGATGATGTCCTGCCTTATTTCCGGCGCGCCGAGGACCAGGAGCGGGGAGAGGATGCGCTCCATGGGGTCGGCGGGCCACTCGCGGTCTCCAATGTCTGCGAACCGCATCCGCTGTGCGAAGCTTTCATAGAAGCGGCGCAGCAGGCGGGCTTTCCGCGCAACGATGATTTCAACGGGCCCACACAAGAAGGCGCCGGCTATTTCCAACTCACTGCGCGCCGTGGCCGGCGCTGGTCGACGGCGGTCGGCTATCTGCGCCCGGCCCGCCGTCGGCCCAACCTCGCCATCGCCTCGAATGCACTCGCAAGCCGCATTCTCTTTTCGGGCCGCCGCGCGATCGGGGTCGAATACCGGCAGGGCGACAGCACGCGGCTCGCTTACGCAAACGGCGAGGTCATCCTTGCCGGCGGCACGTTCAACTCGCCGCAGCTCCTTCAACTATCCGGCCTCGGACCATCGTCGCTATTGCAGTCGCTGGGTATCGATGTTGTCGCCGACATGCCGGGCGTCGGGGCCGACCTGCAGGATCACCTTCAGGTCCGCCTGCAGTATCGCTGCACGGAGCGGATCACCATGAACGATGTGATCCATAGTTGGCGGCATCGAACCGGCGCCGGACTTCGCTACGTTCTGTTCAGAAAGGGCCTGCTCGCCATCGGCGACGCCGGCTATGCCGGGGGATTCTTTCGCACGGGCGGGATGGTTGCGGGCGATCCCACCGCTGTCGTTGACGAGCGGCTGCGCGTCCACGGCATTGACCGGCTGCGCGTGGTCGACGGCTCGATCATGCCGACGCTCGTGTCCGGCAACACGAACGCGGCAATCGTCATGATTGCGGAAAAAGGCGCGGACATAATCTTACAGGACGCCTTCGCAGAAGCACCGGTCGCGATTTCAGCTTGAACCGGCTGAACGATCCGCCGCTGATCATTTGATGTGGTGGCAGCTCTCCGCCCCGCGCCCTCTTTGCTTAGGCGCAGCGCCAGCGCGGCCGGGGCCTTCATCTGGCCGGGAGCTTCGACACGTCTGGCTGGGCGATCAGTTTGATTTGTGGCGGCCGTTTTTTAATAAATCCTAAGATCACGGCTCGGTGCCGCTCGAAGGTGCGAAGGTTGCCCTCCAAGACTTCAAGATAGGATTCGGCTTCCGGTGAAGGGCGGCCCTTGGGACGATGGCCCATGTTGAGGCCGCCACCCGCGTCAAACGGCATTGCTGCCCCGCGCCCTATTTCATAGAAGGGGCCGCTCCGGGTTTTTGATTGGATTGGCGAAGCCTATCACTGGCGTCGTCCCAGTCATCCGCCAACCGCAGCCAAACCTCCGCCATGTTGGCCAGGGCAGTCCAAGCCTCGAGCTCTCTAAACGCGCCCGCCATCTCTAGGCACTGTTGTGCACGTCGCCGATACTCGTCTGCCCTATTCGTCACGATCCCACATCCCCGTTCGCGCAATAGGTAACGAATGCCGCTAACGGTATTCAGTTCCGAATTAGCTAAAGCGCACGTAGAAATAGGTCCGCTCATTTGTCACTGTCCTGGTGATTGGGCGGCGTAAGTACACTTGTGACGTAGTTGCAGGACCGGCATTCGTACCCAATAAGCCCAGGCTCGTTTCGGATAGGGGCAATTCTGACGACCTCTTCCATTGGGGTCGTGCAACGCGGACACGTAATGGTCTCTCGCTTCTTCGACCGGTCGGCCACGAACGCATTCCCAGCAAAACATTAGAAGCGAATGTCCCGCAGACTTTATTGGTTGCACGGAACTTTGGTGCTAAAGGACATCGCGATTAGTTAGAGGGGCTCAACATGGCCATCAGGGCGTATTTGGAGGGTGCAGGTGGCCTCGACCCCGAGACCATCCATCAGATGGGAGTTGCATTTGAGATGGCGCTTGCGTCGCTCGGCTCCACCCCAAACTATGCCGATCCAGTTCGTGAGACGGTCGCTCGAAAGATCATCGAGTTTGCCCAAGCGGGCGAGCGCGACCCCGAGCGCTTGTGTGAGGGTGCTTTGAAACAATTGGCGCTTGGCGTTGGAACGCGCGCGGCGAAATGAACCTTTCCGTTCGCCCCTGAGTTCGGGAATGGTGGCGAGTGGCGCGG